>Ga0302314_10023468_pt1 | contig 10067 bp, 8 predicted proteins | sample III_Palsa_N2_3_FD_200533 | JGI IMG/M metagenome (GOLD analysis project Ga0302314, IMG submission 200533) | Peat permafrost microbial communities from Stordalen Mire near Abisko, Sweden - III_Palsa_N2_3 | ecosystem: Environmental > Terrestrial > Soil > Palsa > Peat permafrost | place: Sweden...
TTGAGCCCGGCTCACGCGAACCTCCTCCCTCCCCCGCGTGGGGAGGGACAGGCCGCGTCAGCGGACAGGGTGGGGAACCGCGGCGCCGTACCCCACCCTGACGGCTTCGCCGTCTGTCCCTCCCCATGAAGGGGAGGGAGGACCTTGCGTCCGTCCCCATGCAGCGCGAAGCGATAGAGGTCACCCTCACTGACCCTTCCGGCCGTCTGGACCGCGCGCTCGCCGACGCCTTGCCGGCGTTCTCGCGCGCGCGCCTGCAGGCCTTGATGGGCGAGGGGGCGATCACCCGCGACGGGTCACTCGTCACCGACCCCTCGGCGCGCGCCGCGCCGGGTGTCTACCGCCTGATCGTCCCCGCCGCCCGCCCTCCCGAGCCCACGGCCGAAGACCTCGGCCTCGCCGTGCTCTTCGAGGACGCCCACCTGATCGTCATCGACAAGCCGGCCGGCATGTCGGCGCATCCCGCGCCCGGCTCTCCGACGGGGACGCTGGTCAACGCCCTGATCCATCATTGCGGCGTGAGCCTCTCAGGGATCGGCGGCGTCGCGCGGCCGGGGATCGTGCATCGGCTCGACAAGAACACCTCCGGCGTGATGGTGGCCGCCAAGACCGACGTCGCCCATCGTGGCCTCTCCCGGCTGTTCGCCGCGCACGACATCGACAGGCTGTACGTCGCCCTCACCCGCGGCGCGCCCTCCCCTGCCCACGGGACCATCGCCACCCGCCTCGGCCGCTCGCAGGGCGACCGCAAGAAGATGGCCGTGCTGCGCTCGGGTGGTCGGGAGGCGGTCACCCATTACGCCGTTCAGTCCGCGTTCGGGCCGGCTGAAAGGCCCCTCGCCGCCCGCCTGGCCTGCCGCCTGGAGACCGGCCGCACCCACCAGATCCGCGTCCATCTGGCCCATAAGGGCGCGCCATGCCTGGGCGATCCGGCCTACGGCTCCGGTCCGCCGGCCCCGGCGGTGCGGGCGGCGATGGCCGCGGCCGGCCTCACCCGCCAGGCGCTGCACGCCGCGGTGCTCGGCTTTCAACATCCCGTGAGCGGCGAGGCCTTGCGTTTCGAAACCGAGCCCCCATCTGACATGAGCGCGTTGGAGATCGCTCTCCGCGAGTTCTAGGCCGAGATAGCCTGAAAAGCGCAGTTTCGTCCCCGGAAAAGCACGAAAATACAAGACCCCTGGAGTGCCCTGTCTGGTTCAGTCGAGGGATCGTTCGCTCTGGAGAGTCGTTATCAGAAAGCTTGGGGCCGGGTTAAGAAAGCTTAAGGTGCAGGCCCCTTAACGGCGCCGCAACAAAGATCTATCGTTCACGTTCAAGACGAGCGCGATCCGCGACAGCGGTGATGGCTTGGAAAGGGGAATCTTACATGGCCGCAGTCAACGCCCTCTCAGTTATGTCGCCGGATGGTGGTCTCTCCCGCTATCTCACCGAAATCCGTAAGTTTCCGATGCTCGGCAAGGATGAGGAATTCATGCTCGCCAAACGCTGGCGCGAGCATGAGGACCCCGACGCCGCCCATCGCCTGGTCACCTCGCACCTGCGGCTGGTCGCCAAGATCGCCATGGGCTACCGCGGCTATGGCCTGCCGATCGGCGAGGTGATCTCCGAAGGCAACGTCGGCCTGATGCAGGCGGTGAAGAAGTTCGAGCCCGACAAGGGCTTCCGCCTCGCCACCTACGCCATGTGGTGGATCCGCGCCTCGATCCAGGAGTACATCCTGCGCTCCTGGTCGCTGGTGAAGATGGGCACCACCGCCGCCCAGAAGAAGTTGTTCTTCAACCTGCGCAAGGCCAAGAGCGAGATCAGCGCCCTGGAGGAAGGCGACCTGCGTCCCGAACAGGTCAGCGCCATCGCCACCAAGCTGGGCGTGCTGGACAGCGAAGTGATCTCGATGAACCGGCGCCTCTCTGGCCCGGACGCCTCCCTCAACGCCCCGCTCCGGGCCGACTCGGAGAACGAGTGGCAGGACTGGCTGGAGGACAAGGACGCCGTCAGCCAGGAGACGCGCCTCGCCGAAGACGAGGAGAAATCCCTGCGCATGGGCCTGCTCGAAGAGGCGATGACCGAGCTCACCGACCGCGAACGCCACATCCTCACCGAGCGGCGCCTCAAGGACGATCCGACGACTCTGGAGACCTTGGCCGGCGAATACGGCGTCAGCCGCGAGCGCGTGCGCCAGATCGAGGTGCGAGCCTTCGAGAAACTGCAGCGCGCCATGAAGGCCGCCGCGGTGGAACAGAACCTGGTCTCGGCCTGATAGCGTATCGGCGCTTTGCCGATCCTCGTCCCTGACGGGCGCCGCCTCACCGCGGCGCCCGTTGTGCTGACTCGCGACCCAATCTTGGGCTGTCGCGACGGCGCTGTTAGCCGGTAAGCTCCCCGGAAAAGGGGATAGCCGCATGAACAGATCGCGACCGCTTCTGATCGCCTTGGCAGCCCTCGCCGGGGCGGCGAGCGCTCGCGCATCCGTCGCCCAGCCTGGATGCGAGCGCCTCGACGCCCAGAGGTGTCTGGCGCTCTCGATGCAGGCGATGGGGGGACACGACCGGCTCGCCCATATCTCCAGCGTACGGCTGGACGTCGCCCAGCACAGCCTGCTGGTCGAACAATCCTATCGGCAGGCGCCGTTCATTGCCGCCTATGACCGCCTCACGAAGGTGCTCGATTTCTCCGGCGCTCGGCTCCTGCTGAAGGATCACGGCCTGTGGCCCGAAGCCGATCCCGACAGCGCTTCGGCCGAATCCGACACGACGGTCGTCGCCACCAAGGCGGCCGCCATCGTCAGATCGGACAGCTCGGATTCACCAGCGGGCCCAGCTCAGGTGGACGCCGCGCGGATGGCGCTGGAGCTCGGACCCGAGCGGCTGCTGCTCACCGCCGAGGCGGCGCCGGATCTACACTTCGAAGCCCCCGAGATGCTGCGTTCGACACCGCACGCCGTCGTCGCCTTCCACTGGCGGGATCGACCGGTGCGCGTCCTCCTCAACACCTTCAACCACCTTCCCGACGCCGTCGAGATCACCCAGCAATTCAACGATTTCTGGTTCGTGTGGGGCGATGTCGACCAGCGGATTTATTTCGACAACTGGAAACTGATCGGCGGGGTCGTCTATCCGACCAACCGCGTCGACGAGCGCAACGGCGTGGCCTGGTCGTCCTCGCAGGTGCTGGACGTCGCCTTCAACGTGGCCCTGGACGACAAGGCCCTGGCGATGGACCCCGCAGCCGCGGCCAAGAGCGCCAGGTCCAAGGGGTGGAACCGAACGTTCGACGATAGCGATCACCTGGCGCTCGCCCCTGGCGTGGATCTCTACCAGGGCGCCTGGAACGTGACGCTGATCAAACAGGACGACGGCGTCGTGGTGCTGGAAGTCCCGATCTCGCCGACCTTCACGGCCGGCGTCCTGGACAAGGCCCGCCACGTCTATCCTTCCGATCCCATCAAGGCGGTGCTGTCGACGTCCGACTCCTGGCCGCATGTCGCCGGCGTGCGCGAAGCGGTGGCGGAGAAGCTGCCGGTCTATATCCTCGACCTCAATCGCCCGCTTCTGGACCGGATGATCGCCGCGCCCCATCTGCAGAACCCCGATCACCTGCAGAGCCATCCGCAGGCGCCGCGCTGGACCGTGGTGTCGGGCAAGGTGGAGATCGGCGCCGGCGCCAACCGCCTCGAACTCTATCCGCTTCGCGGCGCCGCCACCGAGCGGCAATACATGGTGTACTTTCCCGAACACCGGCTGCTCTACGCCAGCGACACGCTGGTGATCGATCCGAAAGCGCAGAAAGTGTACGATCCGGAACTGACGTCGGAGGTGATCCAGGCCGTCGAGCGGGAACACCTCCGCGTCGACACCGTCTACGCCATGCACCAGGCGCCCGCGCCCTGGAGCGAGGTCACCCGCATGGTGGCCGCAGCCACCACCGCGCGCCCATCAACCTCCATCGCTCCGTCCTCCTGAACGCGTCGCGGCTGGTCTCAACCTGACGCGTTCGTGGTAGGGCTCACCGAGCGAGAACCTGCCGGGGGGGCTTATGAAGACCACGACAACCCTGGCGTTGCTGGGCGCGTGCGCCCTGGCTGCGCCGGCTTCGGCCCAGCAGGGCGACCGGTTCGCCGCCGGGTTGGCGACGGCCGTGGAGGGGATGGGCCAAAGCCTGGCCCAAAGCGCCCAGTCGGGCTCCAGCGTGTTTGTGACCGCCACCGGCCGCGCCCCGCTCGCCGCCAGCCCGTCGCCCCCGTACGTCGCCAAGATCGAGGAGCGCGCGTCGTCCGCCGTGGAGGCCGCCAGGCTCCGCGCCGCGAAGATGGACGCCATGACCGCCCTGGCCCGCCGTTTCGCCGTGCCGATCGAGATGACCAACGCGTCCTTCTCGCTTGAAAACGCCAAGTCCGGCCACAACACTTCGCTCGGCGCCGTTGGGGCCGTGGCTGTAGGCGTGGTCGCGGCGGCGACGACCTCGAACACGGAGCCCGCTAGGGGGCAGAGCGCGGCGACCGCGGCCAACGAGCCCGCGCCGGTTTTCATCGCCAAGGTGAGCGTCCGGTTCCAGCCTGCCGCCGGCAGCCGCCTCCCCGAATTCCTCGACGCGCTCGAGGCGGCCGGGATCGACGACATCAGCGGCGGCGGCGGCACGTCGAACCCCCTCGCCTTCCTGCAGAACAACGAGGTCCTCGGGATCGGCGCGATCGACAAGGTCGACGACGCCACCTGGGATCAGGCCGCCCGGGCCGCCGTCGCCGAAGCCCGTCGCCAGGCCATGGTGCTCGCCGCGGCGGCGGGACGCTCCCTCGGCGAGGCTCACGAGATCATCTCGCTGACACGCAGTGTCGAGGGCGCCAACGCCACCGTGACCCTGGCCGTCCGGTTCGCCTTGGCGCCGGTGAAGTAGTCCGCAAGCCAATCTGATTGTGGTCCGTGTACGGACCTACCTGGCGGGAATAGCCTTCGTCCCGCCGACACCGACGCTCCCACGGGCTGCGCAGAATCAGCCGACCAGCTCGCCCCTGCCCCAAGCCCGCGTCGGGGCCTACCCCCGGAACGGGTCGCGCATGATGATGATGTCGTCGCGCTCGGGGCTGGTGGTCACGGCCGCCACCTGGGCGCCGATCAGTTCCTCGATGCGCCGGACGTATTTGACCGCGGCGGCTGGCAGGTCCCGCCAGGACCTCGCCCCTCGCGTCGCTCCCTGCCAGCCCTCGATCTCCTCGTAGATCGGCTGCACGGCCGCCTGCTCGCTGAGGCCCGCCGGCAGATAGTCGAGCACCCGGTCGCCCAGGCGGTAGCCGGTGCAGATCTTCAACGTCTCGAAGCCGTCCAGCACGTCCAGCTTGGTCAGCACGACGCCCTGGATGCCGCTGATCGCCACCGATTGGCGCACCAGCACGGCGTCGAACCAGCCGCAGCGCCGCTTGCGCCCGGTGTTGGTGCCGAACTCGTGGCCGCGCACGCCCAGCCGCTCGCCGATCTCGTCGTTCAGCTCGCAGGGAAACGGCCCCTCTCCCACCCGGGTGGTGTAGGCCTTGACGATCCCCAGCACATAGCCGCCGCCGGAGGGGCCGACCCCCGAACCGGTGGCCGCCTGCCCCGCCACGGTGTTCGACGAGGTGACGAACGGATAGGTGCCGTGGTCCACGTCGAGCATGGTCGCCTGGGCGCCTTCGAAGAGGATCAGCCGCTGGTCCTTCATGGCCTGGTCCAGCACCCGCCATGCCGGCTTCACATAGGGCGCGACCTTGGGCGCGACCTCGGCCAGCATCGCCATCAGGTCCGCGGCCGTCGCCTCCGGCAGGTCGAGCCCGGCGCGCAGCGGCTGGTGGTGGGCGAGCAGGCGCTCGATCTTGGTCTCCAGCGCCGCCGGATCGGAAAGGTCGCAGAAGCGGATGGCCCGGCGACCGACCTTGTCCTCGTAGGCCGGGCCGATGCCGCGACCGGTGGTGCCGATCCGCCCCGCCCCGGCCCGCGCCTCCCGCGCCGCGTCGAGGTCGCGGTGCAGCGGCAGCACCAGGGCGGCGTTGTCGGCCAGCACCAGGATGTCGGGATTGATCGTCAGGCCCTGCGCCCGCACGCGCTCGATCTCGTCCAGCAGTGACCAGGGATCGACCACCACGCCGTTGCCGATGACGCTGAGCTTGCCCTGCACGACGCCGGACGGCAGCAGCGCGAACTTGTAGGTCGAGTTGCCCACCACGATGGTGTGGCCGGCGTTATTGCCGCCCTGGAACCTGACCACCACGTCGGCCCGGTCAGCCAGCCAGTCGATCACCCGGCCCTTACCCTCGTCGCCCCATTGGGCGCCGATCACCGTCACATTACCCAAGTCGCCTCGCCTCCAGCGCACACGCACGGAAAGGCGACGCGAACGCCCGCGGCCGGCCTTTCCGTGACCCATTAGCGCGGGCGGTCCGAATTTGCGAGGCGGAAAACCGCGTCGCAACATCCTCCCTCCCCTTCATGGGGAGGGACAGGCCGCGCAGCGCGCCAGGGTGGGGAACTGCGCCGCCGGACCCCACCCTGACGTCGCTACGCACCGTCGGTCCCTCCCCACTTCGGGGGAGGGAGGCGGTTTCACAGGCGCCAGCGATGGCGGCGGCAGGCTTGACCACGGGTGCAGCGTGACCTGTCATGCCGGCATGCTCTTCGATCCCAAGACCGCCACCGACGCCTATCTCGCCGCCTTCCCCGCGGCCGCCCATCTCAAGGCCATCCACTATACGCAGGGGGGTCACTGGCTGCTGCTGTGGGGATGGCTGGTTTCGGTGATCGCCTACGCCGTGATCGCCCGCGTGCGCCTGCTGCCCGCGGTGCAGGGCGCGATGGAGCGCCGCCGGCCGCGGCCGTGGCTGGGCGCCTATGTGGTCGCGATCGTGTTCTTCCTGGCCGACGCGGTGCTGGAGCTGCCGTGGAGCATCTACGCCAACTGGTGGCGCGAGCGGTCCTATGGCCTCACCAGCCAGCCGTTCGCCGGCTGGCTGGGCGAGGCGGCGCTGAGCACCGTCATCGGCGCGGTGTTCATCGGCCTGTTCTTCATGGCCCTCTACGCCTTGATGCGGCGGGCGCCCCGGACGTGGTGGATATGGGCGGGGGGCCTGGCGGCGGTGTTCTTCGTCGTCCAGCTGATCCTCGAGCCGGTGCTGATCGAGCCGCTGTTCAATCGCTACACGCCCGCGCCGCCGGGGGCGACGCGCGACGCTGTGGCCGCCCTGGCCAAACAGGCGGGCGTGCCGTCCGACAAGATCTACATCTACAACGGCTCCAAGCAGTCCAACCGCTACACGGCCAACGTCTCGGGCCTGCTCGGCACGGCGCGGGTGGCGATGAGCGACGTGATGTTCGCCCGGGGCGCCGACATCGGCGAGGTGCGGGGCGTCGTCGGCCATGAGATGGGTCATTACAAGCACGGCCACACGATCTGGCTGTCGCTGTTCTTCAGCGCCGTGGCGCTGACCGCGCTCGGTCTCACCAGCCGGCTGTTCAACACCGTCGACACCTGGGTGGGGACGGGCGCAAGCGGCGTCGCCGATCCGGCAGGCCTGCCGACCCTGATGATCGTCATGTCCACGGTGCTGTTCCTGGCCACGCCGCTGATCAACACCGCCACGCGCCTGGCCGAGAGCGACGCCGACGCCTTCTCGCTCAAAGTGGCGCACGAGCCGGACGGCATGGCGAGCGCCCTGGTCAAGACCATCGAATACCGCGCCGACTCCCCTTCGGCCCTGGAGGAGGCCCTGTTCTACGACCACCCCAGCGTCCGCCGCCGCGTGCAGCGGGCGATGGACTGGAAAGCCGCCCACCTGGCGCAGGCGCAGGACCAGGAGGCGGCGGACGCCGCGGCGTCGCGGTAGGGCGTGGGACGTCCGTCCCCTAAAGCTCCAGGTCCCCCGACAGCGCCGCTTCGGCCATGGCGCAGTGCATGGCGATGCCGCGGGCCATGACGTCCTCGTTGAGCACCATGCGGTTGGAGTGCAGAGCGCAGCAGGTGCGGTAGTCGCCGCCCTCGGGCGCCGCGCCCAGGAAGGCCATGGCGCCTGGCGCCTTCTGCAGGATGTAGGAGAAGTCCTCCGCCCCCATCAGCGGATGCTGCATGGTCACCCAGGCCTCTTCGCCGAACAGGGCCCGGGCGGTGCGCGCGGCGAGGTCGGTGATCCGGCCGTCGTTGATCGTCACCGGGAAGCCGTGGTCGATATCCACCTGCGCCTTCATGTCGTGGGCGGCGGCGACGTTTTCGGCCACCCGTCGGATGCCCTCATGGGCGATGGTGCGGGTGCGCTCGTTGAAGGTGCGCAGCGTGCCGAGCAGGCGGCCGTCCTCGGGGATGATGTTGTTGGTGGTGCCGGCCTCGATCTTGGCGATGGTCAGCACCGCCGGCTCGAAGGCCGGGATCCGGCGCGTCACCATGGCCTGCAGGGCGGTGACGATCTCGCACAGGACCGGGATCGGGTCGTGGGCGTCGTGCGGCATTGAGGCATGGCCGCCGGCGCCGATCACGCGGACGCGGATCACGTCGGAGGCCGCCAGCAGCGGCCCGGTGCGGCCGGCGAAGACGCCGGTGGGCATGTTGGGCGAGATGTGCAGGGCGAAGGCGGCGTCCGGGATCGGGTCGATCAGGCCGTCCTCCAGCATGAATCGCGCCCCGTGCCAGCCCTCCTCGCCGGGCTGGAACATGAACATCACCGTGCCGGCCAGCCGGTCCCGGCGCTCGCACAACGCCCTCGCCGCGCCGGCCAGCATGGCCACGTGGGTGTCGTGGCCGCAGGCGTGCATGGCCCCGCCGGTCTGCGAGCTGAAATCCAGCCCGGTGTCCTCGGTCAGCGGCAGGGCGTCCATGTCGCCGCGCAGCAGCACCGTGCGGCCGTTCGCCGGCCCGCGGAGAATGGCCACCAGACCGGTCGTCGAGGGACCCTCGCGGATCTCCAGCGGCAGGCCGGCCAGCGCGGCGCGCACCTTGGCGGTGGTCTTGGGGAGGTCCAGGCCCAGCTCGGGCTCGACGTGGATGGCTCGCCGCAAGGCGACGGCCGCGCCCAGCCCCGCCTGCCCGGCGTCTCTCCAGGTCTCCGCGTCGAAGCTCATGGCGTTCATCTTGGGGCTCCGGGATCGGGGTTGGCGGGGTCTCGGCGGCAGACTTGGCGCGCCGAGGCGCCCGAGTCCAGAGCGGCACGCTTCGATGGCACGCTGTCGCCACAGGCGCCGATTCTGGCCGCAAGGTCTGGAAGCCGTCGACCCTGAGCGCTTAAGAGGGACGCCATGACCCGCCCGCGCTTCCACCTCGCCTTCCCCGTCCGCGACCTGGCCGAGGCGCGCGCCTTCTATGGCGGGCTGCTCGGCTGCCCCGAGGGCCGCTCGGCTGACGACTGGGTGGACTTCGACCTCCACGGTCATCAGATCGTCACCCACCTCGCGCGCGCCGGCGCCACGCCGATCGCAGACGCCCCCTCGACCAACCTCGTCGACGGCGAGGCCGTGCCGGTGCGTCACTTCGGGGTGATCCTCGAGCCCGACGCCTGGCGGGTGCTGGCCGACCGGCTGGTCGCCGCCGAGACCCGCTTCCTCATCGAACCGCAGACGCGCTTCGCGGGACTGCCTGGGGAGCAGCAGACGATGTTCTTCCTCGATCCCTCGGGCAACGCCCTGGAGTTCAAGGCCTTCGCCGACGACGCCCAGGTGTTCGCCCGATGAACGCGACGCGCGAATGGACGACGCCGGCGGCCGTCACCATCGCCGATGTCGAATCGGCCGCCGAGCGCCTGGCCGGGCAGGCGCTCGTCACGCCGCTGATCGAGAGCCCGGCCCTAAGCGAGCGGCTGGGCGGACGCGTGCTGATCAAGCCCGAGACCCTGCAGAGGGTCGGCGCCTTCAAGTTCCGCGGCGCCTACAACCGCCTGAGCCGTCTCTCCGGCGCGCAGCGGAAGGCCGGGGTGGTGGCGTTCTCCTCCGGCAACCACGCCCAGGGCGTCGCCCTGGCGGCGCGGCTGCTGGGCATGCCCGCCCTGATCGTCATGCCGGCCGACGCGCCGAAGGTGAAGGTCGACGCCACGCGGGCCTACGGCGCCGAGGTGCGCTTCTACGACC
>Ga0302314_10023469_pt1 | contig 10066 bp, 8 predicted proteins | sample III_Palsa_N2_3_FD_200533 | JGI IMG/M metagenome (GOLD analysis project Ga0302314, IMG submission 200533) | Peat permafrost microbial communities from Stordalen Mire near Abisko, Sweden - III_Palsa_N2_3 | ecosystem: Environmental > Terrestrial > Soil > Palsa > Peat permafrost | place: Sweden...
TCCCTGGTGGTGAGCCCCCGGGCGACCAGCGAGACCACCAGCCGGTCCAGGCCGGGCAGCCGCCGCAGGCGCGGCGGGAGGATCTGCGAGCGGAAGGTCCCGGCCCGGTCCCGGGGGACCCGGACCCGCATCGGTCCCACCTCGCTGAGCACGGTGCGCTCCCGGTAGCCGCTGCGGCCGTTGCCGCCGACGGCCGGGTGCCCGGACGAGTCCCCGGCCTTGTCCAGGTGTGCCTGGAACTCGGCCTCGACGGCCCGGGTCAGGATCTGCCTGGTGAGCTCCTGGAGCAGTCCGCCCTCGCCGAGCAGGGTCAGCCGTCCGCCGGTGACCAGCTCGGCCGCCCGGTCGGCGAAGCGCTCCAGGACCGCGTCGTCGACCGGTTCGGCGGTGAACGCCTCCGCGGCGGCCGCCGGGTCAGTGCTGTGCCGGTCCACCTGGCGTCCCCCGTCTTCCGTGATCCCATGCCTCCGCGATCCCCGCGGCCGGGGCCCCTGGGCCCGTCGGCGGACCGTCCTCATGGCTCTGAGCAGGCAGTATGATGGTCTGGGCGATAGCGCCCTGCCATGCCGCCGGGCGGCTCAGTCGGTCATGATCCTGGCGGCCAGGCCGATCAGGACGGTGCCCATCAGGTAGCGCTGCGCGCGCAACCACAGTGGGCGGTCGCCGAGGAACGCGGCGACCGAGCCCGCGGTGACCACAATCAGGCAGTTGACGGTGAGGGCGATACTGATCTGGATCAGGCCGAGCTCCAGGATCTGGGTGCCGACCGCGCCGCGCGCGGGAACGACGAACTGGGGCAGCAGCGAGACATACAGCACGGCGATCTTCGGGTTGAGCAGATTGGTGATCAGGCCCATCCGGAACAGCTTCATCGGCGGGTCGGCGGGCAGCTCCTTGGGGGCGAACGCGGACTCCCCGTTCGGGCGCAGTGCCTTCCAGGCAAGCCACAGCAAATACACAGCTCCGATGATCTTGACCGAGGTATAGACCAAAGGCACCATGGCGAACAGCGTGGCCATGCCGGCGGTGGCCGCCAGCAGATAGGCAAGGAAGCCTGCTGCGACACCCAGGAGCGAGACCAGGCCGGCTCGTCGCCCCTGAGTGATGGATCTGGACACCAGGTAGATCATGTTCGGGCCTGGGGTGAGAACCAGCCCCAGTGCGATGCCCGCGATACCGACGATGTCACTGGTGCTGATCATCTGCGCCCCTTCTCCCACAGCGGGAGGACCACCGCGTCCGGCCCCGTCGGCGGAGCCGCAGCGGCGTCCCATTGCACGTTCACCCTGATGGGGCGGTTTGTCGCTGGTCAACCGGAAACGATTTCACGAAAACGCAATACATCAACCAGAAGGATCGGCAAATGTGCACAGAACCGGGCGTCACGGAGCAAACCGCCGGTATCGACATCTGCGGCCGTGGCCTCGCGTTCTACCGTCAGGCGCTGATGGACGGGGCCGCCGCCGGTGAGGCGCCCGAGTGCCTGGTGCGTTCCCGGCTGCTGCGCTCGCTGCCCGGCGCACCGGACGTGCTGTTCCCGGTCCCGCCGGACGTGGTCTCGCGTGAGTTCGCCCGGCCGATCGAGGAGCGGGTCGCCGACAGCCGGCGGTCGCTGGACGCGCTGCGGTCCGCGCTGGGCCCGGTGGTCGTGGCCTACCAGGAGGTGCAGCAGCAGATCCAGGCGCCGATCCGGGTGCTGGTGGGCAACCCCGAGATCAGCTCGGCCCTGGAGGAGGCGGTCGGCAACTGCAAGGAGGAGCTGCTGACCGCCCAGCCCGGCGGCGGCCGCTCGCCCGCGCTGCTGGCCGAGGCCCTGCCCCGGGATCTCGCACTGAGCTCGCGTGGCGTACGGCAGCGCACGCTGTACCAGCACACGGTGCGTTCGCACGGCCCGACGCTGTCGTACATCGAGCAGGTGTCCGAGGCCGGTGCGGAGATCCGCACCCTGAACGAGGTCTTCGACCGGATGATCGTCTGCGACCGGTCCATCGCCTTCGTCCGGAACGGGCCGAAGGAGCGGCGTGCCTCGTGCATCGCGGTGCAGCATCCGGGTCTGGTCGACTACCTGGTCACCATCCACCAGTACATGTGGGACCGGGCGGAGCCGGTGCGCTACGCGCACGCCGCCCAGCGGCCGCAGCTGATGACCGACCGGATCCGCCGGGACGTGATCCGGCTGACCGTCGACGGCCACACCGACGCGGCCATCGCCACCCGGCTCGGCATGAGCTCGCGGACCGTCTCCAGCCACATCCAGCAGGTGGCCGAACTGCTCGGCAGCCGCAGCCGGGCCCACCTGGGATTCCTGGTCGCCCAGAGCGGCCTGCTGGACGAGGACACCGAGCTTCCGGCGCAGCCGTAGCACTGGTTGGCTTGTTCTGATCGCCGTGAACGGGGGTACGACCCCTCATGACCGGATCCAGCGCCGCCGTTCTGACTGCCTGCCGCTGCGTTCTGTCCGGTTAAATCCGCTTTAGTAGTCATATGCACCAGCATCGAGTTCACGCGATGCATAATCATGTACACGGAACGACGTCGCTTCCACGCATTGGTCAATGCAGAATTGAGACACAAGCAGGGCGCTCTGCCCAGCAGCTGCTCCGTAATCACGGAGCCGGGTTTCAAGGAAATGTGGACGATGAACACCAAGCGCTTTTTCGCTGCCTTCGCCGTTGCCGCCGCCGTGGTCACCGGGGCCGTTACCGGCACCCACACCAGTGCATTCCACGCCACCGCGGGCACCGCCGCGACCAGCACCTCCAATGTCGTCGCCGTTCCGCTCGACTCCGCCTGGGACTAGCAGTCAGTGCATTTCCAGGAAGAAATTCAACCGGGGTTCGAAAGGAATGTCCATTGTCTCGCACAGCCGTGGTGACCGGAGCCAGCAGCGGCATCGGCGCGGCGACCGCACGACGCCTGGCCGAGGACGGGTTCCAGGTCGTCGCCATCGCCCGCAGGGCTGAGCCGCTGCGGAGGCTCGCCGCCGAGATCGGCGGCCGGGCCCTGGTGGCCGACCTCACCGACGAGGAGTCGGTACGCGCCGCCGCCCGCACCATCGAATCCTGCGACCTGCTGGTGAACAACGCCGGCGGGGCGCTGGGCGCCCGCACCGTCGCCGAGGCCGACGCCGACGAGTGGCAGCGCATGTTCTCGGTGAACGTCCTCGGCACCCTGCGGATGACCAGGTCACTGCTGCCGCTGCTGATCCGGGACGGGGGCACGGTGGTCACCGTCACCTCGACCGCGGCCGCCGCCGCCTACGAGGGCGGCGGGGGCTACAGCGCCGCCAAGTACGCGGAACGCGCGCTGGTCGAGACGCTCCGGCTGGAACTGTGCGGCAAGCCGGTCCGGGTGGTGGAGATCGTCCCCGGGATGGTCCGCACCGACGAGTTCGCGCTGAACCGGTTCTACGGCGACGCCGAGCGCGCCGCCTCCGTCTACGCCGGCGTCGACCGGCCGCTGGTGGCCGAGGACGTGGCCGCGTGCGTCTCGCTCGCGGTCGGGCTGCCGCAGCACGTCAATATCGACCAGTTGGTGGTGCGCCCGCTCGCCCAGGCCGCCCAGCACCGGATCCACCGCGGTCCGCTTTTCACTTCCTGAATCAGTTCCCGGAACTCCGGAATCATTTTTCGATCGGAAGACCCATGCCCTTCATCAAGAAGATCGTGAACATCATTCTGCGGCGCAAGCCGAAGCCCAAGAACGACGCGTCGATCTACCCGATGTTCTGAGAACGGCCCGATCCAGTAAGAGGGGATTCAGACCTTGCAGCACCAGACGGCGCACTCAAGAGCCCTCTACGCGAAGACGCTCGACCCCGAGTGCGTCCTGCCCGGCGGGCCGTTCCTGCGGGAACTGCGCGACGTACTCGAACAGTGGCCCGGGAACGGGAACGGGAACGCGGCGCCCGCGCTGGAGGAGCTCCAGCGGCGGGCCACCGCCTGGGCGGACGCCGAACGCCGGGCCTTCCTGGACGTGGCCGGGCGGGCCGCCGCGGACGGCTCCGGCGACACGCTGCTGCGCCGCGCCGTCCTGGGCTGCTCCCCGCTGCTGCTGGTCTCCGGCGCCTGGCTGCAGTGGCTGAGCGCCCCCGGCAACGCGGACGACCCGGCGGTGCTGCGGTCCCTCGCGCTGTACGCCCACGACCTCGGGGCCGGCCGGCCGCGCGGCTCGCGCGGACACGCCTACCTCGCCCTGCTCGGCCGGCTGCGGCTGGCCGAGCACGCGGTGCCGGTGGCCCGGCTGCCGCTGGACACCAGGATCGCCGACCGCGACTTCGCTTTTCCGGCCACGCTGCTGGCGATGAGCCGCCGCCCGGACGACTTCACCGCCGAGATCCTCGGCGCCGACCTGTGCCTGCGCACGGTCGGCCTGCTGCCCGCGCTGGCCCCGGTCAGGGCGGCGCACCCGGTGGAACCCGACTGGGACTCGATCGACCCAGGGGCCGCCCGCGAACCGGACGGCAGCACCGGGCTGGAGGCCGCCCGGCTGGCGGTGGCCGCGCTGCCGCAGCAGCAGCACGAGCGGATCCGCACCGGCTTCGCCTGGGCGCTCGCCGCGCTCGGCAGCTGGAGCCGGGGGCTGCTGGCGGAACTCGACGAGGCCCGCGACCCCGCCTACGACATGGCGGAACTGCTGCGGCTGCGGGCCAGGGAGGGCGCGGTCTACCACCACGACTTCCTGGTCGAGGGCCGCCCGCTGTCCGAGTGGCTGAAGCAGAGCCAGACCGACCCGGCGCCGCTGCTGGCCGTGCTGGCCGCCAGCAAACTGGTCAAGCCCGGCCGTTCCAGGGCGAGTTCACTGGTCAACGGGCTGGTGGGGGAGCGCGGGCCCATGTTCCGGGTCTTCTCCCCGGCCGACCTGCTGGTGATCCGCCGCTGGATCGACTCGCTGCCGCCCACCCCGGCCCCGGCCCAGGTGCCGCCCCCGGCACCTGCCGCCGCGCCGGCCGTGCCCCGGCTGCCCGCCGCGGACGCCCAGGACGCCGCGCTGCCGCAGGGCCGCACCCCGACCAGTCTGCGCGACGCCTACCACCTGCTCCAGAGCCGGGCCGACACCCCAGCGCTGCGCGCCTACGCCCTGGACTACGTACGCGGCTGGCTCGGCCGCTCGCGGCACGGCATCGACTCCGGCGGGATGACCCTGCCGGAGCAGTGGACGCCGCAGGGCCTGCGTCCCTGGCTGGTGAGCCAGCACGACCAGCACGGTGAGCAGTTCGAGCGGGACATCGGTGCCGAACTGCCGACCCGCGAGCAACTCATCGACTCCACGGTGCAGTTGGCACCGCTGACGCTGATCGACGGCAGCTGGCTGCAGGGCTTCACCGACTACGCGCACGCGGCCTCGGAGATCGGCTTCTCGCTCTTCGAGACCTACTGGGACGAACTCGGCAACGGCGAGCCCCGACTGAACCATCCGCTGATCTACCGTCAGGTACTGGCGCAGATGGGGGTGGAGCTCCCGCCCACCGGCTCGGCCGAGTTCGCCGCCTGGCCGGGATTCCGGGACAGCTCCTTCGAGCTGCCGGTGTACTGGCTGTGCATCGGCAGGCTGCCGCAGACCTTCCAGGCCGAGGTCCTCGGGCTGAACCTGGCGATGGAACTGTCAGGGGTGGGCGGCAGCTACCGCCGGGCCCGCTGCGCGCTGAAGGAGTACGGCTTCAGCACCCGCTTCGTGGACATCCACAACACCATCGACAACGTCGCCACCGGCCACTCGGCCTGGGCGGCCGACGCCGTCGACAGCTTCCTCGCGGCCCTGCCCGGCACCCACGGGGTGGCCGCCCGCGCCGAGGCGTGGGAAAGGGTGCGCACCGGCTACCGCTCGCTCAATCCGCCGAACGACTTCCTGGCCCGCCGGGCCGGCCGCCGCGCCCGGCGGACACCGGCGCCACGGTAGCGGCCGGAGCGGACGGAGCGAACGTCCGCACGGCCCGCTCGGCCCGTCCGATCCGACCACCGCGCGCCCGACCGGCGCCGGAGCACGCAAGGAGCATTCCCATGCCCGAGTTGATCCTGGGCGTCTCCGCCTACTACCACGACAGTGCCGCCGCGCTGGTCTCCGACGGCATGCCGCTGGCAGCCGCCCAGGAGGAGCGCTTCACCCGGCGCCGGCACGACTCCGCCTTCCCCGCGCGGGCGGTCGAGTACTGCCTGCGCGAGGCCGGAGCCACCCTGCGCGACGTCTCCGCCGTCGCCTACTACGAGGACCCGGAGCTGAAGTTCGGCCGGGTCAAGGCGACGTTCGGCGCCGCCGCCCCGTTCGGCTTCGCCTCCTACCGGGACACCCTCCCGGAGTGGAAGGCGTGGAAGGGGACCGCCACCCGCACCGTCCGCGACAGCCTCGCCGGGCTCGGCCTCGGTCCGGCGCCGGAGGTGGTGGTCCGCCGCCACCACGAGTCGCACGCGGCCTCGGCGTTCTTCCCCAGCCCCTACGAGTCGGCCGCCGTGCTCTGCATCGACGGCGTCGGCGAATGGGCCACCACCACCCTGTGGCACGGCCGGGGCACCGAGCTGCGGCCCGTCGCCGAACTGCGCTTCCCGCACTCGCTCGGCCTGCTGTACTCGGCCTTCACCTACTTCTGCGGGTTCAAGGTCGACTCCGGCGAGTACAAGCTGATGGGCCTCGCCCCCTACGGCAAGCCGCGCTACGCGCAGCTCATCCGGGAGAAGCTGATCGACATCAAGCCGGACGGCACCTTCCGGCTGGACATGCGCTACTTCGAGTACCTGCGCGGCCAGGTGATGACCGGACGCGGGTTCGAGCAGCTCTTCGACGGACCCCGGCGACTGCCCGAAAGCCCGCTCACCGAGCGCGAGTTCGACCTGGCGGCGTCCGTACAGCAGGTCACCGAGGAGGTGGCGGTCAAACTCGCCCGCAGCGCCAGGGAGCTGACCGGCGAGTCCACGCTCTGCCTGGCCGGTGGCGTCGCCCTGAACTGCGTGGCCAACGGCAAGGTGATCCAGGCCGGGGTCTTCGACGAGGTCTGGATCCAGCCCGCGGCCGGGGACGCGGGCGGCGCGCTCGGCGCCGCCCTGTCCGTCGGCATCGCCCGGGGCGCCGGACGCCCGCACCTCGGCACCGGCCGCGACGCGATGTCCGGCTCACTGCTGGGCCCGCAGTACGGCGACGCCGAGATCGCCGCCTACCTGGACGCCGGGAACATCCCCTACACCCGGCTGGAGCCGCAGGAACTGGCCGAGGAGGTCGCCCGCGAGCTGGGCCGGGGGAAGATCGTCGGCTGGCACCAGGGACGGATGGAGTTCGGGCCGCGCGCCCTCGGTGCCCGCTCCATCATCGGCGACCCGCGCGACCCGGCGATGCAGTCGGCGATGAACCTGAAGATCAAGTTCCGGGAGTCGTTCCGCCCGTTCGCGCCCTCGGTGCTCGCGACCGAGGCCAAGGACTACTTCGAACTCTCCCAGGAGAGCCCCTACATGCTCGTGGTCACCCAGGTCGCACCCGCCCAGCTGGTCGAACCGGTGGCCGAGGGGCAGGTGTCCGGTCTCGACCTGCTCAGGATCCAGCGCTCCACCATCCCCGCGGTCACCCACGTAGACCGCTCGGCCCGGGTGCAGACGGTCACCGAGGACGCCAACGCACCCTACCACCGGCTGCTGACCGCCTTCCACGCGGAGACCGGCTGCCCGGTCCTGGTCAACACGTCCTTCAACGTCCGGGGCGAGCCGATCGTGGACACCCCGGCCCAGGCCTACGCCTGCTTCATGCGCACCGATATCGACCTGCTCGCGCTCGGCAACTTCCTGCTGCGCAAGGAGGGCCAGCCGCAGTGGCAGGAGCAGGGGGACTGGCGGGACGAGATCCCGCTCGACTGACCGCCCCGCACAGCACCTCCACCCGAAAGACGAAAGCCGATGAACAAGCTTCAACCGCTGCTCAGTTACCTCTTCCTGGTCACCCCGCGCGGACTGGCCGCGCGGCTCACCGCCGACCCGATGACCCGCCGCCGGGACCGCGCGGCCGCCAGCTACTGGACCATGCTCGACGGGGGCCGTTGATGAACACCCCGATCCGCCTCGCCCGCCACCGGCTCGACGACTCCGCCCGCGACCTGCTGGGCAAGGAGATCCACAGCCGGGTGCACGAGGGCGTGCTGGACTCCGACACCGACGAGGCGATCCTCTCCGGCATCGGCGCCACCGCGCTGCGCCGCCTGCTCCCGGGTGAACTCCTGGACAGCCTGGGCAAGTTCGCGGCCACCGACAGCCACGCCCTGATCATCGAGAACCTGCCGACCCAGGAGTTCCCGCCGACGCCGGTCACCGGCTTCGGCTCCGAGGCCGACCTGGCCGAGGTCAACGCGCTGCACTTCGGCCTGCTGCAACTGCTGGAACTGACCCCCTACGCGGTCGACTACGAGAACGAGGGACGGCTGATCCGCAACGTCGTCCCCAACCCCGAGGCCTCCGGCACCACCAGCTCCTGGGGCGCCGACTCGGACTTCTTCTGGCACACCGACAACCCCCACCTGCGCTTCGGCGAGCCCGGCCTGGACCCCAGGCCGTACGTACCGCGCTACCTGACCTTCTACGCGGTACGCAACGAGGAGCAGGTCCCCACCGAACTGGTGGCCCTGGAGGACACCCTGGCCCGGCTCGACCCGGCCCTGCTCCAGGAGCTCCAGCGGCCCCAGTTCCGGCTCGGCGCCCCGGCCTCCAACGACGTCGACCCGCGGCACGGGCCGCTGGCCATCGACGGCGTGCCGCTGCTGGAGATCGGCCGCTCCGGCCGCTACCAGGTCCGCTACGACCGGGGCACCGTCTGCGGCGCGGGCCCCGGGTCGAACCAGGTCGTGGAGACCTGGGCGGCGGCGCTGGAGGAGGTCCCCTCGAACGAGTTCGCGCTCGGCCCCGGCGACTTCCTGATCTTCGACAACTACCGCGTGCTGCACCGCCGCCGGGCCTTCGTCCCGGCCCCGGCCGAACAGGCCCGCTGGCTGCGCCGCTGCTACGCCAGCTGACCGGCCCGCCCCGACCGACTTCCCGAACGCGCTTCCCCTGAACGGAGAACACCATGTACCGCATCGCCATGATCGGCGGCCGCCCGGCCCCCATCGCCGGAGCGAAGGAACTGGGCATCGACGTGGTCCTGGTCCACCAGGAGGGCCACTACGACCCGGCCATCGCCCAGCACTGCGAGCAGATCCTGCACGCGCCGATCGACAACGGCCCGGCCATCCTGGAGGTACTCAAGCCGCTGCACGACGAGCGGCCCTTCGACCGGGTGATGACCACCACCGAGCCCGCCGCCGAGTCCACCGGCTTCGTGGTCGACGCGCTCGGGCTGCCCGGTGTCAGCGAGGCCACCGCCCGGGCGCTCAAGGACAAGCTGCTGATGCGTCAGCTGCTGGAGGACCACGACCTCAGCCCGGTCCGCTTCCGCTCGGTCAGCAGCGCCGAGCAGGCCGCCGGGTTCGCCCGCGAGGTCGGCGGCCGGATCGTGCTCAAGCCGGTCGACGGTGTCGCCAGCCTGCACATCCACCTCGCCGGGAACGCCGAGGAGGCCGCCGCCGCCTTCGACGCCCTCGCCGCCGCCGGGATCACCGAGCCCATCGCCGAGGAGTACCTGGAGGGCCAGGTCGTCAGCGTGGACTCGTTCTCGCACGAGGGACGCCACCTCACCATCGGCTACTCCCAGTACCGGATGAACGACCGCTTCGTGGAGTGGGAGGTGTCCACCCCCAGCCGCGCCGCCGCCCCCTGGCTGCCCGAGCTGCGGGCACTGACCGTCCGGCTGCTCGACGCGGTGGGCCTGACCGAGGGGCCCTCGCACAGCGAGTTCGTGCTCACCCCGGACGGCCCCCGGGTGCTGGAGTCGCACGCCCGGCTGGCCGGCAGCGGCGCCCCCGAACTGGTGCGCAGGGCCTTCGGTCTCGACCTCAACCGGATGATGCTGACCGTCCCGCTCGGCATCGACCAACTGCCGGAGACCTCGCCCGAGCCGCTCCAGGGCGCGGCCGTGCGCTTCTTCACCCCGCAGGCGGGCACGGTCACCGCCGTTCGGCTGCCGGCCGACCTCGACGCCGACATCCGGCACCTGCCGCAGG
>Ga0302314_10023471_pt1 | contig 10066 bp, 9 predicted proteins | sample III_Palsa_N2_3_FD_200533 | JGI IMG/M metagenome (GOLD analysis project Ga0302314, IMG submission 200533) | Peat permafrost microbial communities from Stordalen Mire near Abisko, Sweden - III_Palsa_N2_3 | ecosystem: Environmental > Terrestrial > Soil > Palsa > Peat permafrost | place: Sweden...
GAGCCTTTGAGGACGCCGAAGCGAACGAGAGCGATGTAGGCGTACTCCGAACAGGTGGGGAGATAGAGGCACTGGCCGGGGCTGAAGGCGTGGAGAATCGGCGACACGACGGACTTATAGATGTGGTAAGCGATTCGAATGGCGACGCTGGGTTGGGAGGCGGTCATGAGCCTGCTCAAAGAGTGGCGGGTTTTTCGTGGCGCTTTTCAGGTCGCTTTTCGACGGCCTTCTGGATGGCGCGGAAGACGCCGGCTACCTCGCGCTCCAGCGTCGGGAGGTCGAGGTCGATCACGCTGCGGCGAGGATGGAGGACGACATCGACCGGCGTGCTGAGCGTGGAGAGATTTTTGCGAACAGCCTCGCGCATGCGGCGCTTGATGCGGTTGCGGTCGACGGCTTTGCCCATGACCTTGCCTACCGTCAGGCCTACGCGAGGACTGGTGGCGTCGGCGTCGCGGAGCGGGGTTCCGTCGGGGCCAAGCTGCGGGCGCACCGTGAAGAAGTAACTCATCTGCTTCGCGAACTGTTTGCGGCTGGCTTTATAGACGCGCTGATAGTCGGCGTGTTTGCGGAGGCGGAAGATGCTGGCTTTGACTGTCATTCGGTCGGGCTCGATCGGAAGTGGACCGAATCACACATATTGTGATTTTAGACGCTGCCAGCCTGTGTGCGAAGCATATAACGAGACGAATAAGAAAGGCCCACCCGCAGCGGGTGGGCCTTCCGAACGAGAGGATGTCCGTCCTATTTTTTATCGCCGGACTGAACATGCTGACCCGAGCCGCTCTGTTGAGACGACTGTCCGGGCTTGTTTGGCATTGGATTGGGCTGACCGGGCTTGTTGCCCTGGTGCGGTTGGCTCGGTTGATTTTGCTGTGCCATAACACTTCTCCATTGTCAGCAGGCGCTACTTCGTGCGTTTACAACGGGTGCTGACATCAACTTTAGACATGCCGGGAGAAGAGGGGGTTGCCAGGGAAGCTCAGGCGGTTTGCTTCAGAAGACGGGGGAGCGGGAGCAACGCTTCGCCGCAGGTCTTTGTATGGAAAGCAGATAAGCGTTTCGGGAAGAAGCCATCCGGCGAAAAAAATTACCTGGTCAGCGCAAACACGGAGCCGCCCTCTGCCTCAGCGTGACTGATGCAGAAGAACACGGAGGGGCGATATCTCCTCCGTGTCGTTACCGCTGAATGTACTGATGATTGACCTGTCCGGCGAATTGCGAGGAATAAAGCTCTGTTGAGAGCGGAATACGCAAATTCTGGCAGATTCAGAGTCTTACGACAGCACTGTCTCTCACTCGTATCGAGGAGGTGGGTTAGAGAACTAGTCGCGGAAACCAGCGCTGACGGCGATCTTATGACGGCCCTTCGCGCGGCGGCGACTGAGGACGGCGGCGCCTGCCTTGGTCTTCATGCGGGTCAGAAAGCCGTGGGTCTTGGCGCGGTGGCGGCGGTTGGGTTGAAAGGTACGCTTCGGCATAACGAGAAACTCCTACGCAGAAGATTGCTTCTGCTCAAACTTTTAGGCTGTTGCAACAATCTCTGAGTATACCCGATGGGACGGGATTTTCACAGCCTTATTGCCGCGCCACCAGCCTCGGCGGAAAAATTTAGAATGGGTCTGGAGACACGTTCGATGGTGACGGATGCACGGATGGAATTTGCAGACTTTGAGAAAGTGGCCCCGGAGGCCAGAGCGGCCTTAACGGCTCTCAGCAGGGCGGTAGACGACTCGGGCCTGGATAAGGCACTGACGGAGTTGATTAAGATCAGGGCATCGCAGGGGAACGGGTGTGCGTTCTGCGTGCAGTTTCATCTGAATGCTGCTCGCAGGGCCGGGGTATCGCAGACGAAGCTGGACCTGGTCGCAGTGTGGCGAGACGCCGGGGTCTTCAGCGCGCGGGAGATGGCCGCCCTTGCGTGGACCGAGGCGCTGACGCATCTGACGCCGATCGGAATATCTGACCAGGCTTATGAAGAGGCGGCTAAAGAGTTTGCCGAAAGCGAACTCGCATTTTTGACAGCGGCCATCACATCGATCAACGCATGGAACAGGATTGCGATGGCTTACCGATTCACGCCACCTGTACCACAGGATGGAATACGAGAGTAGATGAAATATCCCCGCTGGAGCTGAATTTTTTCCCATTTGCGAGTATGAATTTCGCTTCTTCACCGCTAATGGTGCAACTTCTTTTTTTTGGTAGAACGCATTGAAAAACGCCATGTTTTCCGTGCTACTATCGAACCCGATTCGTAAGATGTTTTTCTGCACGTCCAGCTGTTTCGCACTCTGCTTTTGTCGAACTGCTCTTCTCCGCGCCCTGATTTTTGACAGGGACCGTGCGGAAAGAATTCTGGCAACACAGGATCGCCGTCACTTGTCTGCAAAGGCAGGAACGGACCTCTGTTTGCTGTTGATCGCACTTAACGGTGCGACTGTATGAAGTGCTTCAGTCTGGGTTGGAACAGGAAACAAAGACAAGGAAACCAAGAATGTCATTCGTTCCGACGGCAACCGCCGTATTGAATTACTGGGTTCGTATCCTGGCAGCGCTTGAGAAGAAAATCAACCGCCAGTCGTACGAAACATGGCTGAAGCCGACGCGGTTCTCGCACCTTGAGGGCAGGAAGCTTTTTGTGAGGATTCCCTCGACCGACTTCCAGCATATTGGCGATCGCTACGCCGATCTGATCCAAGAGGCTATCGACAACCTTGGCCTCGATGTGGAGACAGTAACATTTACAACTCCGGAACAGGACCCGCGTGCGCCCAAGGTGCGCGAGGATGGTGGATTCGCGCCGGTGCCGAGCCACAGCCAGAATGCACCCAGACAGAGTCGGCTGGGCGGACCGATGGGTGCGGCCTCGGGACCGATGCCGGAGCAGTCGCGATTTGACTGGAGCGCAGCATCGCAACTGAATCCGCGATATCAGTTCGATGCGTTCGTGATTGGGAGCGGTAACCAGTTCGCCACGGCGGCCGCGCAGGCTGTCGCGGAACGGCCTTCGAAGGCTTACAACCCGCTGTTTCTGTATGGCGGCGTGGGCATGGGCAAGACGCATCTGATGCATGCGATCGGGCATGACGTGAAGCGCAGACAGCCGCATGCTTCGATCAGCTACGTCAGCGGCGAGAAGTTTACCAACGAGATGATCAACTCGGTCCGGTACGACAAGATGACCGGGTTCCGGGATAAGTTTCGCAACGTCGATGTGCTGTTGATCGACGACATTCAGTTTCTCGCAGGCAAGGAGCGGACGCAGGAAGAGTTCTTCCATACGTTCAACACGCTGCACGAGAGCATGAAGCAGATCGTGATCGCGAGCGACCGTCCGCCGAAAGAGCTGGCGGACTTCGAAGACCGGCTGCGATCGCGGTTTGAGTGGGGTCTAATCGCGGACATTCAGCCACCGGATCTTGAGACGAAGGTTGCGATTCTGCAGAAGAAGGCGGAGAGCGAACAGACGCAGCTGCCGACCGATGTGGCGATGTTTATCGCCTCGAACGTGCGGACCAATGTGCGTGAGCTTGAGGGCGCGCTGGTGCGGCTGATTGCGTGGTGCTCCATGCATGGCGTGGACATTACGCTCGCCGTGACGCAGCAGTGCCTGAAGCAGTTCATCGACACACAGGTGCGGAAGATCACGATCGAGACGATTCAGCGGACGGTTGCTGAGCAGTTTGGCATGCGCGTGGCGGAGCTGAAGCAGAAGAACAATTCGCGACAGATCGTGGTGCCGCGCCAGATTGCGATGTATCTGGCCAAGCAGTTGACGGAGGCTTCTCTGCCGGAGATTGGAAGGCAGTTCGGGGGCAAGCACCATACGACGGTGATGCACTCAATCTCGAAGATCGATGAGCAGCGCAGGGCGGACAAGGACCTGAACCGTACGATCAACAAGCTGATGGAGACGCTGAGCTAGACGTTGAAGAGATTCAGGGGCCGTCGGGATGCTGCACTGCACACTCCGACGGCCCTTCGCATTTAAGGAATAATGCGCTCGCTTCGGAGGCGGTCGAAGAGATCGGTGAATGAAGCCGGGGTGGGCTGGTAGTCGTGGAAGCCGAGGATGCGGCTCTTTGTCATGTCGTTGACGCATTCGAGCTGGCGGCCGAGGTCGCCATCGGTGTGCCACCAGGAGGCAAGCTTCTCGATGCTGGGTTCGATGAGGTTGTGCTTTGCAGCAACCTGCTGCCAGACCGGGGCGATGTTCTTCATCTTTAGTTCGAGCGGGGCGATGGGGTCCGGTGGTGGTGCGGCTTCGACGCCGAAGTACGCGGCGAGTTGAGGCCACAGCCAACGCCAGCGGAAGACGTCTCCATTGACGATGTTGAAGGCCTGGTTATGGGCTTCGGGGGTAAGGGCGGCCCATTCGAGATGTTGCGCGAGCAGGCGGGCATCGGTGACGTCGGTGAGGGCGTTCCATTGCAGATGTGAGCCGGGGAAGACGAAGGGCTGGCCGGTCTCGCGGCAGAGCGTGGCGTAGACGGCGAGGGTAACGCCCATGTTCATCGCATTGCCGAGAGCGTAGCCGATCATGCTGTGCGGACGATGGACGCTCCAGGTGAAGCCGTGGCGTTTGGCGGCGGCGAAGAGGATGTCTTCCTGGGTGTAGTAGAAGTTCAGACCGGGCAAACGTGGGGTGTCTTCGCGGAATGGCGTCTCGGCTGCGGTCTGTCCGTAGGCTTCGAAGGGGCCGAGGTACTGCTTGGTGCCGGTGACGAGCGCGGCGTGTCTGAGGTTCTTTGCGCCGTCGAGGGCAGCGAAGAGGTTCTCGATCATGGCGCCGTTGATGCGGACGTTTTCGGCTTCCGTGGATTGACGGAGCCAGGTACAGAAGAAGACGTCTGTGATGTCGAGGCCGGAAAGAGCTGTGGTGACCGAAGATGCGTCGCGGAGATCGCAGGAGACGGGATCGAAACCCTGGGATGATCCGGGGTTGCGTGCGAGGCCGTAGACCTTCCAACCTTTGCCGGCGAGGTGAGGGGCAAGATTGCCGCCAGTGATTCCGGTTGAGCCTACGACCAGAGCTGTACCGGGTTGTCTTGCCGAGGAGCCGGGTGTTTCGACGAGCCTGTTTGCCATAGGAAGTAGATGCTCGGCAGTAGGATTGGAAGCAGCCGCCTTTCTCAGAGATTTCTATGGCAGATATTTTGCGGGAATGGGATGGGTGGGTGATTCGGCGTCCCAGAAGATATTGACGACCCAGTAGCGATCGCCGTCTTTGAGGAGCTGGAAGCTGTTGATGCCGCGGGCGAATGGAGTGGCGTCGTCGGTGTTGTGGCGCGACTCGTAGGTGCTCCAGATCTGGACGATGTTGCCGAACTGCTCGATCTCGTTGTGGATGGAACGCTCAAAGAACCCGGTCGTCGTCATTCTTCCGTTGCTGCGAGCGATATAGCCGTCGATGGTGAGGATGATGGCGTCAGTATGGGCTGCGTTGCCGGGCGTTGCGCTGGCTGGGATAAGCCGCGCATCGGGAATGAAGAGGGAACGCATGCGGTTCCAGTCGCGGGCCTGGCCTTTGGGGCCGGAGATGACGCTGTAGACGGCGGCGAGGATGGCCTCCGGGGAGCTGACGTCTTCGGGCTTCGCTACAGGCCAGCCGGGATGGCTCGCGATGGAACCGACGAGCGGTGCAGGGGCCGGAGTGGGCTGGACAGTCTGCGACCTCGCGATGGTGCTGGAGAGCGCAAGGACGATCAGAGCGGATACGCGGCTGGCTCGCTTCATGGAGGCTCCTTAGGGGACAGAGATACTTTACTGCCAGAAAGGCAATTCTGCATGTAATGGCGATGCAATTGCCTTGTAAATGTTCTTGTGTCCACGGTTCATACAGGATAAGAAGAAGTATGACCAGGGGAAGACAACGATGCTGCTCCGCTCTCTTTTTGATTGTTCTTACGCTGCTCTTTACTGTGTGCCTGCCGCGTGGCGTCGCACAGACTCGAGCAAAGCTGGTGGTCCGCAATGCTTATATTTTTTCGATGGCGCCAGAGCAGCGTGCGCCGTTCCGTGGCTATCTCGTCGTCGGTGAAGACGGGAGACTGGAGACGGTAGCGGCGGGAGATCCGCCGGCGTCGCTGAAGGCCGCTGCGGTGTGGGATGCGGAGGGACATTGGGTGGTACCTGGGTTCATCTCGGCACACAGCCACCTGTGGCAGAGCGCGTACCGCGGGCTGGCGGCGGACCAGACATTGCTGGGATGGATCGATGCGCTCTATGGCAAGGCAGTGACAAAGGCCACGCCGGAGGACCTCTACTGGTTCACGCTGGAGGGCGGGCTGGACCATCTGCGGCATGGGATTACGGCGACGTACAGCTTCAACTACGGAGGCCATAGCCGGGACCAGAGCGAGGCATTCAATGAGCAGGAGTTTCATGGCGAGGCAGACTCGGGCGTGCGGTTTGTGCATGGATGGGAGCCGGGCAAGGCAGGGCCAGCGTATACGACCGAGATCGCAGACCGGGAGTTGAAGACGTTTCTCGACTGGACGGCGAAACAAACCGCCGAAACAGCGAAGCAGCCCTCGGGAACAAAACTGCTGTCGGTGATGATTAACGGCGGCACTGCGTTTGACGACACCTATCAGCAGGCGGTGCTGGAGGCTGCGCTGATGAAGCACTACGATCTGAGCAATCACAGCCACTATCTCGAACAGCCGGAGACGCAGGTGCTCGACCGGGAGCGGTTCAAGTGGTTTACCGACAGCGGACTGCTGACGAACAGGATGATCTTCGGGCACTTCATCCACACAGATGCGGCCATTCTTGCAGCGACGGGGCAGGCGCATGCCGCGATGAGCTGGAACCCGCTTTCGAATGGCCGGCTGGCTTCAGGGACTGCGGATATCCCTCAATATCTGAAGGCCGGTATTCGTGTCGGAATGGGCGTGGATGGCGAGGCAAGCGCCGACCTGGCCGATCCATTCGAGAATATGAGGACGGGCCTGTATGCGATTCGTGACAAGTATGAGAACGCCACGGTGATGAGCCCGTACGATGTGATGCGGTTGCACACGATGGGAAGCGCGGATGTGCTGGGAGTGGCGGATAAACTGGGAAGTCTCGAGGCGGGAAAGATGGCCGACTTTCTGGTGATCGATCCTGGCCGGTTCGGGCATGTCTTCGATCCTTATGCGACGTTGGTTTTTGTGACCAGCCAGCCGGATCTCGAACGCGTGTATGTGGGAGGAGAGCTGATGGCGGAGCACGGGAATCCGCTGAAGCAGAACCTGATGAAGGTGCAGCATGAGGTCGACAGCCGGGTGGCCGAGAGAGAGGTCAAATAGGGGCTACCAGGAGAGGTAGACACCCTTTTTGATCCACTTCGGGTTGCCGATCTGCTGCATCATAAAGTCGGCAACGTCTTCTCGGGAAATACGGCTGCCGTTGCGCGGGAGGGCGTCGCCGTCGGTGCGGTACGTGCCGCGGGCGCGGGTATTGGTGAGCATGGGAGGCATCACCATGGTCCAGTCAAGGCCGCTGCGGGAGAGGTCGTTCCACTGCGAGATCTGCGAGGCTATGGGCCACTTCAGGAAGGTCTTGTAGATGATGTTTTTGACGATCCAGCGGCGGTAGAAGGGTTGCTTGTCGAGAGAGGTGGGCAGAGCGCCGGCAGAGCCAAGGACGATGATACGGCGGACCGCTTTCGGCTCTGTGGCTGTCTGCTGCATCGCGGCAATAATCTGCGGGACGGCGCGTTCGAGGACGTCCTCCTTTCCAAGAGAGTTTGCGCCCAGGGCAGAAAGGACGACATCTGCGCCTTCAATCGTCCTGTGCACTGCGGCGGGGTCGAAGGCGCTTCCCTGGATGACATGGATGCGGTCGCGAAGAGGAGACTTTTCCGGCGTACGCAGCAGCGCTGTCACCTCGTAACCGGCGGCGAGACAGCGATGGGTGAGAAGCGTTCCAGTGGCTCCGCTGGCACCGAAGATGGCGATCTTCACGGGAAGGCTCCTTTGCTTTTAGGACCACTTATCCTCTCGGAGGGGACGACTGTGTGAAAAACGTGGTTGCGCTAACTGCATCATTTTGTTTCGTTTGGCCAATATTCCCACGATTGGTTATGGGTCTTCTCAGGAGTAGATGCCGACGGCTGTGAAGAAGTGGGATAAGGAGTTCGTTGTTGGGAGGTTCGGTGAGACTCTTCCTATGTGTCCGTATTGGAGGGGCCGGTTTTCTAAAACAGGGACAGGGGTTAAGTTGATGAAGCTAAAGCAGATGGGAGAGATATCCACTTTTCAGGCGAGAACGACTACTGCTACTGGTATTTTTCTTCTTTATTTGTAGTTTTTAACAGCAGGAGCCAGCCTAGGGGATTGTGCACCGTTGAAGTTACGATTCGCCTCGGTTGGCCTTCTCTCGCACACAAGATACCGGCTTTCCACAAAGAAACCTGTCGCGTTCGGAGCCTGTTCCAACCTAGAATCAGGCATGCGCTGAGTGAACCTGGATGCACCGCGAGGTGGATTCGGTGTACAGTTTGGCCAGCGACCAACGAACTGATTGAGGGAGAAATCGACCGTGACGAGTGCGACCCAGGAGCCTGAGATGACTTTGCCGAGCGAGACGAGCGGTGTTGCAGCCCCAACCGGCAACCTCGAGATCACCGTCTCCCGCGCGGAGCTGCTGCGGGAGCTGACTGCTGCCCAGAGCGTCGTCGAGCGCAAGACAACGATTCCGATCCTGTCGAATTTTCTGTTCGAGGCGACCCAGGGTGAGGGCGGCGACCGGCTGACGATTACCGCGACGGACCTTGACCAGAGCCTGCGGACGAGCTGTGCGGCGAAGGTGAAGAAGCCGGGCGCGTGTACGATTCCGGCGCGCAAGCTGTACGACTACATCAAGCTGCTGCCCGAGGGCGAGATTTCGATCAAGCTGATGGACAACCACTGGGTGCAGATTCGCGCCGGGCGGTCGAATACGAAGATGGTCGGGATGGCGCGGGCAAACTTTCCTCAGGTGCCGGAGTTCCCTGCATCAGGCGCGTTTAAGATCTCGGTGCCTGCGCTGAAGAACATGGTCTCGAAGACGATCTTTGCCATCTCGAATGAGGAGAGCCGGTATACGCTGAACGGCGCGCTGCTGGTGCTGAAGGCGGAGAGCATGGCGATGGTTGCGACCGACGGCCACCGGCTGGCGCATATCGAAAAGCTGGGCGAGACGCTGGAGGGTGTGTCTGGCGAAAAGAAGACGCTGATTCCGCGTAAGGCGCTGAGTGAGCTTTCTTCGCTGCTGGGTGCTACCGATGCTGAGACGCTGGAGTTTGCGGATGACGACCAGACGCTGTTCTTCAAGGTTGGTGGACGGGTGCTGACCAGCCGCAAGCTGACAGGACAGTTTCCGAATTATGAAGCTGTGCTGCCAAGGGACAATAACAAATTTGTGATCGTGCGCTCGGAGGATCTGATGGGCTGCATCCAGCGCGTGGCACAGTTCGCGGATGAGCGCAGCGGCGCGATCAAGATTCGGCTGGAGCAGAATGAGCTGAAGCTTTCGTCGTCGAGCACGGATGCGGGCGAGTCTGAAGACACGATTGAGACGCCGTACAACTACGATCCGCTGGTGGTGGGTTTCAATAGCCAGTACCTCATCGATTTTCTGAAGGCGATTGGCAATACCGGTGAGGTAAGGCTGGAGTTCAAGGACGCTCAGAGTGCAGGACAGATGCGGCCTGAAGATGCGAATGAGGATGTGAAGTACCGGTACATCCTGATGCCGATGAGAATTTGAAGACCAGTAGTGCTACGCATTGTTAATGACAAATAACCCATAATTTGGCCAAATGGTCAGCTTATGGGTTATTTTGCATGCCGGGCTTTTGTCGTTTCGACGGAGGAAGAATGGACCTCAATCACTGACGAAGTTCGACCTCGGTGGCGCCCTGGCCTCCCTGGTTTTGTGGCGGCTCGGTGACGGTGGTGACGTGGGGATGGTTGCGGAGATATTCACGCAGAGTGCGGCGCAGGACGCCCATGCCGGTGCCGTGCACGATGCGGATGCGTGGCAGGCCGGCGAGGAAGGCGCGGTCGAGGAAGCGTTCAACCTCGGTCTGGGC
>Ga0302314_10023474_pt1 | contig 10065 bp, 10 predicted proteins | sample III_Palsa_N2_3_FD_200533 | JGI IMG/M metagenome (GOLD analysis project Ga0302314, IMG submission 200533) | Peat permafrost microbial communities from Stordalen Mire near Abisko, Sweden - III_Palsa_N2_3 | ecosystem: Environmental > Terrestrial > Soil > Palsa > Peat permafrost | place: Sweden...
GCCTCCGGAGGCCGCCCCTGGCCCCGGCAGCGCGCGTAGCCCCCGCGGCGCCCCGGATTCATGAAAATCATGAGGCCGGATTCAAGGTTCCATGGTGGGCCGAAGGCGCCAACGACGGTCAGACTGCAGCCGTACCAGTCATTTATGACGCGACTGCGTCCCAGGGTGGCTGGTGCTTGATGGCTGATCAACACAAGGAACTTGCATATGAAATGGGTTACACCTGCGGCTGTCGTGTTGCGTTTCGGAATGGAAATCAACTCGTACATCGCGAATCGTTGATCGGGTTCCGCCCCGGTAACTCCGGGGCGGTCTCCACGCAGCAGACCGGCTGCTGTCCTTGCTGATTCGGGTATTAGGTTCGGCTGCCGGTGGGGGCTTTCCACAGTGGAATTGCAACTGTGGTAATTGCCGCGGCATGCGCGCCGGTACTCTCAATGCCCGCAGGCGCAGCCAGTCTTCGATAGCCGTCTCGGTCGACGGCCGCCAGTGGGTCGTGTGCAACGCCTCGCCCGACATTCACCAGCAGATCGCTCAGAACCCCGCGCTGCAGCCACACGAGGGCGTGCGCGATTCCGGGATCGGGGCCGTCATACTGGTTGACGGGCAGATCGATCATTCGACCGGGCTGCTCCTGCTGCGCGAGCACCGCGCGCCGCTCGAGGTGTGGACCACCGAGATGGTACGCGACGATCTGAGCAGCGGGCTGCCGATCCTCAACGTGCTGCAGCATTTTTGCGGCGTCCACTGGCATCGCATTCCGGTGGACGGCGCGCAGTTCGAGATCCCGGTGCTGCCGGGGCTGTCGATCACCGCGTTGCCGGTCGAGGGCAAGCCGGGGCCCTACTCGGCTCACCGCGAAAATCCGCGTATCGGGGATAATATCGGACTGATCTTTCGCGACCCCGCCAGCGGCCGGCAGCTGTTCTATTCGCCCGGACTGGCGGGCGTGCCGCCGGCGGTCGCCCAGGTCCTCAACGCCAGCGATTGCGTGCTGGTGGATGGCACATTCTGGAGTGATGACGAGATGATCAGGATCGGCGTGTCGCACAAACGTGCCCGCGACCTCGGGCACTTGCCGCAGAGCGGACCGGAGGGCATGGCCGCGGTGCTCGGCCGCCTGCCGCGGCGTACGCGCCGCATCCTGATTCATATCAATAACACCAATCCGATTCTCGACGAAGCCGGCCCCGAGCGCGCACAACTCACCGCCGCGGGCATCGAGGTCGCATTTGACGGCATGGAGATCGCGTTGTGAGCAGTCTCGGAAATCGAATGGCGAGCAGTGTGGATGAGGCCGCAGCGCCGTGGACTGCCGCGGAATTCGAGCAGCAACTGCGTGCCAAGGGGCAGGCCTACCACATCCATCATCCGTTCAACGTCATGCTGAATTCGGGTCGCGCCAGCCGCGCGCAGATTCGCGGCTGGGTGGCCAACCGCTTCTACTACCAGATCAATATCCCGCGCAAGGATGCGGCGATCCTCGCCAACTGTCCGGACCGCGAGCAGCGCCGGCTGTGGGTACGCCGCATCCTCGATCACGACGGCTCGGACGAGGATCCGGGTGGCATCGAGGCCTGGGTGCGGCTCGGCGAGGCGGTCGGGCTGACGCGCGCTGAACTCTGGTCGCTCGAACACCTGGTGCCGGGTGTTCGCTTCGCGGTCGACGCCTATGTGAATTTCGCGCGCCAGCAACCCTGGCAGGAAGCCGTATGCGCCTCGCTCACGGAGCTGTTCGCCCCGCAGATCCACCGCGAACGCCTCGCCAGCTGGCCCGCGCACTACCCATGGATCGATTCCAGCGGCTTGCAGTACTTCCGGTCGCGCCTGCCGCTGGCCACGCGCGACGTGGAGCACGGGCTCAAGGTCACCCTGGGCTATTTTCTCACGCGCGCGGCGCAGCAGCGTGCGCTGGACATTTTGCAATTCAAGCTCGATGTGCTGTGGTCGATGCTCGATGCCATTCAGCTGCGCTGTGGTCTGAACGGTGGCTGACCCGACGCCATGGTCGCGCGCGTCGTATCCGCGCATCGCACGTTTGTACCGCTTTCAGTGGGAAGCGGCGCAGAATGCCTACGTACTGTTGTTTCCGGAGGGTATGGTGCAGCTCAATGTGGCGGCCGGGGAGATTCTGCGGCGCTGTGATGGCAAGCGTTCGGCCGGCGAGATCATCGCCGACCTGCGCGCGGCATTTCAGTCCGATGCCATCGATGGGGATGTCGAAGCCTTCCTGCGCTCGGCCACCCAGGACGGCTGGGTCGAGTGGCGCGACGCGGTGAGCCCGTGAGCAGCGTGCCGACTACCGCCGCGGTGCCGCTGTGGATGGTGGCGGAACTGACCTACCGTTGCCCGCTGCACTGTCCGTTCTGCTCCAACCCGGTGGATTTCGCCAAGATCAAGAGCGAGCTGTCCACCGCGGAGTGGTGCCGAATATTTGCCGAAGCGCGGGCACTCGGTGCCGTGCAGCTCGGACTCACCGGCGGGGAGCCGCTGAGCCGCCCGGATCTCGAGGAACTGGTCGCCGAGGCCCATCGGCTCGGGTTCTACACCAACCTGATCACCTCGGGGGTTGGGCTCAATGAGACCAGGATGCGCGCTCTGAAGGATGCAGGGCTCGATCACGTGCAGCTGTCGTTCCAGGACTCGACCCGCGAACTCAACGATTTTCTCTCCAGCACCCGCACCTTCAATCTCAAGCGCCGGGTCGCCACCCTGATCAAGGATCATGGCTTCCCGATGGTCATGAACTGCGTCATCCATCGCCTGAATATTGATCATGTCGACCGCATCATCGATCTGGCGCTCGAGATCGGCGCGGAGTACCTGGAACTGGCCAACACCCAGTTCTACGGCTGGGCCGATCTGAATCGCAGCCAGTTGCTGCCGACGCGCGAACAACTCGAGCGCTCAGAGGCGGTGGTGGCGGGCTATCGTCAGCGCATTGGCAACCGGCTGCGTATCCTGTACGTCATCTCCGATCTGTACGAAACCCGGCCGAAGCGCTGCATGAACGGCTGGGGTACCACCTTCATGGTCATAGCGCCCGACGGTCTGGTGATGCCCTGCCACGCGGCACGCATGCTGCCGGGAATTAATCTGCCGTCGGCGCGTGATGCGAGCCTGCGCGAGATATGGCTCGACTCGCCCGCATTCAACCGCTTTCGCGGCGATCAGTGGATGCCCGAGCCGTGCCGCAGCTGCCCGGAGAAGGGCAAGGATCTGGGCGGATGCCGCTGCCAGGCGTTCCTGCTGACCGGCGATGTCGGCGCGACCGATCCGGTGTGCGATAAATCCCCGCTGCACGCGCGGGTGCTCGAGATCGTCAACGGCCCGCGTCCCCCGCGCCCCGAGATCGAACGACCGCTGGTGTTTCGCACACCGGAGAACTCCGAGCAGCTGCTCGCGACCATGACCGAGTCGTGACGCGCTGACATGGACTGGACACTCGCAACGCTCAGGCGGCCGGCGTAGTCACCAGAACCACGGCATCGCCGAGGGTCGTCTCATCGCAGTTCTCACCCGGGCCGCCACGATCGACCACGAGGAAATGAGTGGTGCGCTCGAGCGCGATCAGCGCGTGATGCCAGGTATTGCGCCGATAATTCACACCTTGGCTGCCCGAGGCGCAGTAGGCACGGATGCGGCTGCTCAGTGGCGCGGCGCCGTCCTCGGCGACGATCACCAGAAACGGCAACCCGTCCAGCGGAATGATGGCCTGACTGGACAACGGGTGGCGTTCGAGCACCCTCACCTGGAACGGCAGCGGGCGCGGTTGCGCCCTGAAGATGCTGATCAACGGCCGGCCGGCCGCCGCCAGCACGTCCACCGGGGCCAGATCATCAAAGCGCTCGCACGTGCCCTCATTGATCCAGCGCGCACTGTGGCCGGTGGTTTCAATGACATCGCCGAACGGTGCGAACGCCTCAGCGCTCAGCGCGCTCGCTTTTAAAGTGATATCCGCCACGGTTCGCCCTCAGCTGCCGTCGGGCTGACCGAACATCCTGACGCGGCTCAGGCCGCCATCCGGGTGTATGTTCACACGCACGTGCGAAATCGGCCCCAGGTCGCGCAGTTCGGCGCTGAAGCGATGCACGCTGTCGGCCTGCAGAAGCTGTGGCTCGAGCAGCAGCGGCCAGTACAGACACTGGCCGGTCAGGTCGGCGTCCGCACCCGCCGGCAGCAGCACGCCATGCATCGAAACCTGGTGAGGGTAATTGCCCTTGTAGTGCGCGGTATCGATTTCAACCTGCTGGACCCGACCGCGATGGCCCAGGCGCAGGATCACCCAGTCATAGCCCGGCTCGCGGCGCCGGCGCGTCTCCCAGCCATCAGCCATGCTTGCGCCGCGACCTGGCAGCAGCAGATTCCCCATCGATCCGTAGTGTTCATCGCTGCAGGCCAGCGCCATGCCGCCGTTCAGAGCGGCCGCCAGGTCGAGCGCTTCGGTGCCGGCCGCATGAGCCCAATCACGGTAAACGCTGCCGAAGGCGCGCAAGCGGGCGACCCCGCCGTCCGGGTAGATGTTGAGCTTCAGATGAGTCCAGATGCCGGTGGATTGCAGTTCGAAATAATTGCGCTGGTTGCCCTGCAGCGCCGAATGCGCCAGCAGTTCGATCCATCGCGTGCTCTCGTCGGGCTGCCCGTCTGTGCGACAAGCCTGTACCGAGGCATACGGCGGGTAGTTACCCGTGAAATAGCGTGTATCGATGTCCAGCGCGGCCAGCGTGCTCGGCGCGGCGAGCCTCACGACGCAATAATCGTGGCCCGGGCCGCGCCGCCGGCGCGATTCCCAACCGTCCATCCACTTGCCGTGATCGTCATACAGGCCGGCACGCCACTCCGGTTCCGTTGGTTGCAGCAGCCGCTCCTTCGCGCCGAAGAATTCGTCGGTGGCGTACAGTGCCGCGGCGCCCAGCCTCGCATCGGCGACGTTGATGTAGCGCTGGAGGGATTCCGCGTGTCCGGGATTGTCAGTCATGAAAAATCGCTCACCCAGGCTGGATCAAATGCCAATACGGATCTGCGCTGCACAACGGCGGCAATGTACAACAGCTGGCATTCATGCTGCAGTCTGAACCCGACGCAGCGACTCCTCCAGCGCCCGCGCCGCCTGCTCGGCCGCACTGGCCGTAAGTGCCGCGACGGCGCGCGGACCGGAAGCGGGACTGGCCCGGCGCGCCAGCGCCACGACCGTGTGCCCCAGCTCAACCGCACGCAACGCCCGGAAGATCTCGCGGCCCTCTGCGTCCGCCTCTGCGTCATCGACGTCGCCCAGCTCGACCCAGGCCGGCAGCGCGTGGCTCTGCAGCAGGCTCCCGGCGTCCCCGACGCGTGCATCGTCCGGCCGAGCCATGACTGCCAGACCGGACCTCAGTTGGGCACCCTTGTGCCGCAGTTGCTGCGCGACCTCGATCGCGACAATGAATGCTGCGCGTCCTTCGTAACGCGCAGCGTTGACCAGCGGATCGCGACATACACCGGCCAGCAGCGTCATTGCGGTGGCGTCGCCGCCCGGCGTCTGGCCTATCAGATAGCCGCCCGTCGCCACCGTCACCTCCAGCCCCGCGGCCTGCATCCACTCGCGCACCAGGTCGGCGGCGCCCGTAGCCGCGCCGGCCGGCTCGCACGAGCGCGCCAGGCGTTCGAGCATGGCCACGATCTCCGGCCCCGGCGCGGAGAGGATGAGGTCGGCGAGGCGGTAGGCGGCAATGGCACCGATCTGGCTCAACGCCATGTGTTGCTCGCGGTGGCTGTCGTTACCGAGGCGATGCTCGAGGTGGGCGAGAATCGATGCCGGGTCGTGCCCGCGCACGGCGAGTAGGAACGGAAAGCCGAATTTCCCCAGGTAGAGCGCATTGAGTTGTTCCAGGCGCGCAGCGTCGGCCGGCGTGCAGGCGTTGAGACCCGCGCGACGCTGTTCGCGCGCCGATGCCACCGTCAGTGAGCTCAGGCTGCGCCCGCGCGCGCCGAGCTGCGGGTGCGCGCGCACCAGGGCCAGCTGCTCCCCGGGCGCGGCGGCATCCACGGCGGCCCGCATCGAATCGAGCAGCTGCAGCCGTGAGGCGAATGGCCGGGCGGCGGCGGCGCGCTGCGCGACCCACGGGGAATGCTCGAAGATGCCACCCAGTGTCGCGACGAACTCGCCCGCCGGTAGCGCGTTCAACTGCTCGAGGGCGATCACGGCGCATGCCGGTGCGGGTGGGCGGCGATCCAGTGCCGCGCAATATCGATGCGGCGGCAGATCCAGACCCGCTGGTGTTCCAGCACATAATCGAGGAAGCGCTCGAGCGCGGCGATTCGCCCCGGGCGACCGATCAGGCGACAGTGCAGCCCGACCGAGAGCATTTTCGGGGCATCAAGGGCCGCCGGATCACCTTCCCGATACAGCGTGTCGAACGCCGCCTTGAGATAGTCGAAGAACTGCGTACCGCTATTGAACCCCTGCGCGGTTGCAAAGCGCATGTCGTTGGTGTCGAGCGCGTACGGCACCACCAGGTGCGGCACGGCGCGCCGAGCGGAGCCGGCGCCGAGCGTCACTTCGGTCCAGTACGGCAAGTCATCGGCGTAGGAATCCGAGTCATACAGCAGGCCACCGTGCTCCACCACCAGGCGGCGCGTGTTCGGGCTGTCACGGCCGGTGTACCAGCCCAGTGGCGCGGCGCCAAAAGTGTCGCGCAGGATCGCAATCGCCTCGCTCATGTGCGCGCGCTCGGTCGCCTCGTCGATCTGCTGGTAGCTGATCCAGCGCAGGCCGTGGCAGGCTATTTCGTGGCCCAGCGCCTTGAACGCTGCCGCCGCCTCGGCATTGCGGCGCACGGCGGCGGCGACCGCGAAGATCGTCAGCGGCAGCCGATGACGTTCGAACGCCCGCAGCACCCGCCACAGCCCGGCGCGCGCGCCGTACTCGTACAGCGACTCCATGCTCATGTGGCGCATCGGGAACGCCTGCGCATTGATCATCTCTGACAGAAACACTTCGGAGGCGGGATCGCCGTCGAGCACGCAGTTCTCGGCGCCCTCCTCGTAGTTCAGGACGAACTGCAGGGCGATGCGGGCGTCCCCGGGCCAACGCGCATGCGGTGGCTGACGGCCGTAACCGGTGAGGTCGCGTGGGTAGTCGTGAGCTTTAATGGCGCGCTCCATGTCCGATCCACATCAGCATTACCCCTCGCTCCTCCTCCGTCATGCTGGTGAGATTGCCGAGCGGCATGGTGCGGGCAGACAGCTGCTGCTGCACCTGCGGCAGATGCGCCAGCAGCTGATCGACCGTCTCGAGTACCAGGCCATTGGGAGCGGCGCTGAAGCCGGCTTGCGTGGGCTTCACAGCGTGGCAGGGTACGCAGCGCACCTGAACGATCTGCTGCACGCGCGACACCTCGCCTGCCGGTGCCAGCGCCGCTGTGCCCGCGGCCCCTGAGCCTGGCGCCGGCGCCAGGGCCGCTACCACGGCAGCCAGCGCCAGGATGCCAACCAGCCCCGACAGCGCCAGCGCGAAACGCCCACGCTCAGCCGCGCGGTGACGGGCCACGAACCAGGCGCGAATGCAGGCACCGGCAACACTCATGGCGATGAGCACCAGCCAGTTGGAGCGCGCGCCGTAGGTCATGGCGTAGTGATTGCTGATCATGACGAACAGCACCGGCAGCGTGAAATACGTGTTATGGACCGATCGCTGCCTGGCGCGCAGTCCGGGCGCCGGGTCCGGGTCGCGGCCCTGCTGCTTGGCGTGCACCAGCTCGCGCTGCCCGGGAATGATTACAAACAATACATTGGCCACCATGATGCTGCCGATCGCAGAGCCGTACACCATGAAGGCGCCGCGACCGCTGAACAGCTGGCACAATCCCCAGGCTTCAGCGGCGAGCGCCAGCCCCAGCACCGCGGTCAGAGCCCGGGCGTGGCGGCCCAGCGACGAGCGGCACAGGCCGTCATAGATCAGCCAGCTTGCGATCAGAAAACCCACGGCGATGCCGATCGCGACCGGCTTGGACAGTGCCGCGACCGCCGGATCGATCAGGTAGGCCTCGGCGCGCAGGAAATACAGCAGGCACAGCAGCGCGAAGCCCGACAGCCACGTCGTATAGGCCTCCCAATAGAACCAGTGCAGCGTCGGCGGCAATACCGCCGGCGCGAGCCGGTACTTTTGCGAGCGATAGAAGCCGCCGCCATGCACCGCCCACAGCTCCCCGGCCACGCCCGGGTCGGCGCGTTCGCGCTCGCTCGGGGCTTGCAGGTGATTGTCGAGCCAGACGAAATAAAACGAGGCGCCGATCCAGGCGATGCCGGCGACCAGGTGCAGCCAGCGAACCAATAGTCCGAGCCAGTCGAGCAGGTAGGTCACCACCGGTAAGTCACCACCATCGCATCGCCGCGCTCACGTGGCGTGGCTGCCTGGTGGCCGGCAATCGGCGCAGGCTGCATTCGGGCAGTTCGTGTCCTGACAGGCCGCCTCGGCTGGCAGCGCGATACCAGCCCGCTGTTCGGCCTCGGCGCCACTGATCTCTTGCAGGAGCTGGAACGCGACGGCCACCGCGATCGCGGCCGGCCATTTGCTCGTGACGCCAGGCACGCCTATCGGGCACAGCAGCCGTGCGATGGTGGCGGCCGGCAGACCATCGCGCGCAAGTCGCGAACGAAAGCGCGCGCCCTTGCTCTTCGAGCCAATCAGGCCCAGCGAGGCGAAGTCACCCCGTTCGAGAATCGCCCGGCAAAGCGCATAGTCGAGTGCGTGGCTGTGCGTGAGCACCAGGAAACGAGCGCCAGCCGGCGCGCCGACCACGGTCGACACCGGATCCGTTGCATGCAGGAGCCGGACCGAGTCGGGAATCTGCGCCGGAAAGAGCTCGGCGCGAGTATCGATCCAGGTCAGGCGCAGCGGCAGCTCGGCCACGATACGTACCAGCGCCTGGCCGACGTGGCCAGCACCGTACAACCACAGCGTCGGCAGAGCGTCGTCCAAGCGCTCCAGCAGCGTCAGCGCCTGCGCGCGCTGGGATTGCAACAGCTGGTCGGTCCCTGGACTGGATCCGAGCCCGCTAACGATCTGGTGTTCCACGCCGATTGACGTCATCGTACTGACCAGCACCGCAGCGCCTGAACGGGCGGCGTCGCCAGCTGCTCGGAGCAGCGCCCGATCGGCGCGCGTATAGCGTTCCAGCCATAGCTCCACCACGCCGCCGCAGCATTGACCCAGGTCGGTGCCGAGTACCATTCGCTGGATGCGCGCAGCCGACGCGCCACCGGCCAGCAGCGTTCGCGCCGCCGCCAGCGCCTGCCACTCGAGCTGTCCGCCGCCGATGCTGCCCTGAAATTGCTCCTGACCCACGAGCATGCAGACTCCCGACTCACGGGGCGCGGAGCCAAGCACCTGGGTAACAAGGATCCTGACGATGACCGGCTCGCGCTGCAGGGCCCGCAGCAGCGAGCTCGGCCAATCGCGCAGCGCCTTGAGCCACTCGCCCTGTGGCGGCGGCGGTGCCACCGCAGCCCGCGCGCCTGGCGTTGCCAGCCGGCTCATGCGCCGCTCCCGCGACGAGCGCCGTCGATCGCGCGCAACACCGCCTCCGGCGTGGCGGGCGCGGGCAAATCCGGTAGCGCGCCGGGGGCGCCGCAGCTCGCGACCGCATCGCGGATCGCATGCAACACGGAGATCGCCAGCATCAGCGGCGGTTCCCCCACGGCCTTGGATCGATAGATAGTGTCTTCCCGGTTCGGCTCGAGATCCAGCAAACGCACGCTGGCCTGCGCCGGCCAGTCGCGCACGGTGGGAATCTTGTAGGTCGATGGCGCATGCGTCTGCAGCTCACCCTTATCGTTCCACCACAATTCCTCCGACGTGAGCCAGCCGACACCCTGCAGGAAACCGCCTTCGATCTGGCCCATATCGATAGCCGCATTGAGCGGCGTGCCGGCATCATGCAGGATGTCCACGCGCAGCAACTGCGTTTCCCCGGTCAGGCTGTCCACGGCGACTTCGCTGACGGCCGCTCCATAGGCAAAATAAAAAAATGGCCGGCCGCGCAGCGCTGCCTTATCCCATTGGATTTTCGGCGTGCGGTAGTAGCC
>Ga0302314_10023477_pt1 | contig 10064 bp, 11 predicted proteins | sample III_Palsa_N2_3_FD_200533 | JGI IMG/M metagenome (GOLD analysis project Ga0302314, IMG submission 200533) | Peat permafrost microbial communities from Stordalen Mire near Abisko, Sweden - III_Palsa_N2_3 | ecosystem: Environmental > Terrestrial > Soil > Palsa > Peat permafrost | place: Sweden...
AAGTGTCGATCAACGGCGGCGGCGGCGACATGATGGCCCCGTTCGGCGGCTACAAGATGAGCGGCAACGGTCGTGAGTGGGGCGATCACGGCTTCGCCGAGTACCTCGAAGTGAAGGCGGTGCTCGGCTACACGCCCAAGCAAGCCGCCGAATAGGCGCTTCTGACGAAAGACCAAGCCCTCCGCCCTTGACCGGGAGGAGGGCTTTTTCTTAGAGCGCGGATCAGCGGTTCGCTGAGTTCTCCCCGCCTGCGAGCCGCGCCGACGACGGCCAGCCCCGATGGACGCGGAACGTGGGGGCCGCTACACGGCGCCATGGCCATTGGCGTGTTTGATTCCGGCATTGGCGGTCTCAGCGTTCATCACACGCTGGTCGCCCGGGCGCCCCGCGCCGATTTCGTCTACCTGGCCGATCAGGCCAACACCCCCTACGGCGGCCGGGCGGGCGAGGAGATCGTTGATCTCGTCCGGGCGGGTTGCGATCGCCTGTTCGCCGCCGGCTGCGATCTGGTGATCCTGGCCTGCAACACGGCGGCGGCCGTCGCCCTGCGCCGGCTGCAACAGACCTGGCTTCCGGACCGCCGCCGGGCGCTGGGGCGGCCGATCAATGTCCTCGGGATCATCGTCCCGACCATCGAGGCGGCCACCGGCGTTCCCTGGGAGCACGAACCGGAGCGTCGCGGCGACAAGGTCGAACAGCTGGACGTGCTGGGTGTATTCTCCACGCCGGCGACCGCCCGTAGCCGCGTCTACGAGATCGAGATCGACAAGCGCCGGCAGGATGTCGCGGTGTTCTCCGAGCCCTGCCCCGATCTCGCGCGGCTGATCGAGGAAGGCGCGCAGAGCAGCGACCTCGGAGACGCCGTGCGGGCTCACGTCGACGCGCTGACGCGCCGCATCGGCCGTTCCCCCGACCGCGCGATCCTCGGCTGTACCCATTACGAGATCACCGCAGATCTCTTTCGCGCGGCGTTGCCGAGCGGCACGCCGCTGATCCATCAGCCGGCCGCGACGGCCGACGCCGTCGAGCGCTACCTCGCCCGGCATCCGGAATACGACCCTGGCGACAGCGGCACGCGGCGCTTTTTGACGACGGGCCGCGCTGGAGCGCAGAATGGTCTGGTCGAGCGGTTCTGGGGCGCGCCGCTGGTGTTCGACGCTTTCTGAACATCGCTCCCTGCCAAGGGCTCCACCAATGGTCCGCGCCATCACCGTGCTGCTGATGTCCGGCGTTCTGGTCGCCGTCGGGGCGCACGCAGAAGTGATCGACCGCCAGCCCGGCGGGTTCACCGTGCGCGAAAGCCGGGTCATCGCCGCCCCCGTCGCGAAGGTATGGGCGGCTCTGATCGCACCCGCCGGCTGGTGGAGTTCGGACCACACCTTCTCGCATGACGCCCGCAATCTGACGTTGTCACCAAAGCCCGGCGGCTCATGGCAGGAGACGCTGCCGAGCGGCGGCGGCGTGCGCCACCTGGTCGTCGTCCTCGTCGATCCGCCCTCGATGCTTCGTCTCGAAGGCGCTCTCGGGCCGCTCCAGGCTTTGGGCGTGACGGGTCACCTGACGTTCAAGCTGACGGCTCAAGCCGACGGAACCTCCGTCACCGAGACCTACGATGCCGGCGGGCACGCCCCGGGGGGCTTGGACAAACTCGCCGACCCCGTGAACGGCGTGCTCGACGAACAGCTCGGGCGCCTGAAAGCGCACGTGGAGTCGGCCGGCGACCACTAAGAGCGGGTCGATCGAGACTGACGCTGTCATCGTTATCGCCTATATAGACGCGATGCTCCCAACCCTGCGACAGCTGCATTACCTCAAGCTCCTGGCCCAGCACGGGTCGTTCAGCCGGGCCGCCGAGGCCGCGCACGTCACCCAGCCCACCCTGTCGGCGGGCGTCCAAGAGCTGGAGAAGATCCTCGGCGCGCCGATGGTCGATCGCAACCGGTCCGGCGTGATCCTCACCGCCGCCGGCGCCGAAGCGGTGGCCCGGGCGAGCGCCATCCTCGCCCAGGCCGAGGATCTGGTGCAGGCCTGCCGCAGCGCCGGGCAGCCGCTGGAGGGACGCCTGCGATTGGGCGTGATCCCGACAGTCGCCCCGTTCCTGCTTCCGGCGGCTCTGCCGGTGCTGCGCACGCGGTTCCCGCGGTTGCGGCTGTTCCTGCGCGAGGACATGACGGCGCGCCTGATCGCCGATCTCAAGAGCGGCGCCCTCGATGTCACCCTGATCGCCCTGCCCTACGATTCCGCCGGGTTGGAGTGGGCGCACGTCAGCGACGACGAGCTGCTCGCCGCCTTCCCGTCCGGCCATCCTCTGGCGGCGACGGCGACGGTGTCGACCGGCGCCCTTGACGGGGAGAACCTGATCCTGCTGGAGGACGGCCACTGCCTGCGCGATCACGCGCTGGCCGCCTGCGGCCTTGGGCCTCAGAAACCCACCCATGAGGAGGGTTTCGCCGCCACGTCCCTCGCCACCCTGGTGCAGATGGTCGGGTCGGGCCTGGGCTTGACGCTGTTGCCGGCCATGGCCGTGGAAGCGGGCCTCGCCCGCGCGGCCCAGGTGGACGTGCGGCCGCTGAGGCCGGACCTCGCCAGCCGCGAGATCGTGATCGCCTGGCGTGCAGGGTCCACCCGCGCCACCGAGGGCCGACTGCTCGCCGAGGTGTTCGCGGACCGCTCCATCGCGGCGAGCGTAGCCGCCTAGAGCCGCAGCTCCCACCCGCGGACGGTCGCCAGGGCCTCGAAGCCCATGCGCTCGAGGATCGGGCGACTGGTCGCCGCGGCGTCGACCGTGAGATAGCGGACGCCGCGCTGTACCGCTTCGTCGGCGCGGGCCCTGACGAGGGCGCGGTAGAGGCCGGCCCCGCGGAACTCGGGACGCACGCCGCCGCCGTAGAGGCCCGCGAAGGGCCGCCCCTCCGGCGCCTCCAGCCGCGCCGAGGCGGCCGGCCGATCGTCGACGTAGGCCACGTAGAGGCTGAGCGCCGGATCGGTCAGCCGCCCCGCCAGCTCCGTTTGCAGCGCTGCATGCTCGCTCCCGAAGGCCTCGGCCCTCACCGCGAGAACGTCATCCAGCCCATCGGCGTCCCCGACACGGCGCACGGTCACCCCGGTGGGGATCGGTCCGGCGTCGAGCGGCTCGGCGAGGTCGAAGACCAGGAAGGTCTCGGCCGGCTCCGGGGCGAACCCGGCCCTCGCCAGCGCGGCCTCGAGGTTCGCCGGCCCGTCATGACTGAAGACCCGCCACTCCACCGCCAGGCCGCTTCGGCGAAAGTGCGCGGCCTCCGCCGCCACGGCCGCGTCGGCGCCGGCCGCGTCGAAGGTCCAGTGTTCGATGAAGGCTCGTACGCCCATGCGGCGCAGGACCGGTCCCGCCCACTGGCTGACGAGCCCCGTTTCAGCGGGCGGATCGGCCCGCATGCCAGTGTCATAAAGCGCGAGTACGGCCGACGCATCCATCAGTGGTTTTCCCGAAAAACAGTTCTATCTGTTTCGTCATGACCTTTCCGTTCGTGAACGCCACGTCCTTTCCGTTCGTGAAGATGAACGGCCTTGGCAATGATTTCGTGATCGTCGCCGCCGACCATGGCGCCTTCGAGCCCAGCCAGGCCTGGGCGCGCGCCACCGCCGACCGCGAACGGGGCATCGGCTGCGACCAGCTGATCGCCGTGACCCCGTCGAAGCGAGCCCACGCGGCGATGCGGATCTGGAATGCCGACGGCGGCGAAGTGGAAGCCTGCGGCAACGCCGCGCGCTGCGTGGGCTGGCTGATGATGGAAGCCACCGGCCGCGACGGGGTCGAGATCGAGACCTCCGCGGGGATCCTGCGCGCCCGCCGCGCGGGGCTCCGGATGGTGACGCTCGACATGGGCGAGCCAGGCCTCGACTGGCGGGACGTGCCGCTCGCCTGGGAGATGGACACCAGGGAGATCTACATCGCGGTCGATCCCCGGCTGGGGTCTCCCGGCTGCGTCTCGATCGGCAATCCCCATGTGGTGTTCTTCGTCCCCGACGTGGACGCCGCGCCGGTGAACGAGGCGGGACCGGCGATCGAGACGCACTGGCTGTTCCCCAGGCGCGCCAATGTCGGCTTCGCTCAGGTCACCGGGCCGCACCGCATCCACCTGAAGGTGTGGGAGCGGGGCGTTGGCCAGACCCTGGCCTGCGGCACCGGCGCCTGCGCCGCCCTCGTCGCCGCCCACCGCCGGGGGCTCTGCGAGCGCACCGCGATGGTGGAAATGGACGGCGGCGAGCTCTCCATCGAGTGGCGCGCCGACGACAACCACGTCCTGATGACCGGCCCGGTGGCCGTCGAGTTCAACGGACGCCTGCCGGAGCCGCGTCCCCTGCCATGACGCAGCACCCCGCGATCCAGGCCGGCCGCACGGCGGTGATCACCGGCGCGGCCAGCGGCATCGGCCTAGCCGCAGCCATGCGCTTCGCCAGCCTTGGACTCAACGTGGTGATGGCCGACCGCGACGAGGCCGCGCTGGCCAGAGCCGGAGAAGCGGCGCTGGCGGCGGGCGCCGCCGGCGCCCGCGTGGCGACCGCGCCCACGGATGTGGCCGACTACGACCGGGTGGCGCGCCTGCGCGACCTGGCCCTCGGCCGCTTCGGGGACGTCGCGGTGCTGATGAACAACGCCGCCGTCAGCGGCGGCGGCCACGCGTTCGCCAACCGCGATGGCTGGACGCGGCTGTTGGCCGCGAACCTGTTCGGGGTGATCAACGGCGTCCAGGCCTTCACCCAGGCGATGATCGATCAGAACCGCCCGTCGGTGATCATGAACACGGGGTCCAAGCAGGGCATCACCACCCCTCCGGGCGACACCGCCTACAACGTCAGCAAGGCCGGGGTGAAAGTGCTCACCGAGGGCCTGCAGCACACGCTGCGGGAGACGCCCGGCTGCCAGGTTACGGCGCACCTGCTGGTCCCCGGGTTCACCTTCACCGGCATGACCCGGGGAGCGGCCACGAAGCCGGCGGGGGCCTGGGCGGCGGGGCAGGTGATCGACTTCGCCCTCGAGCGCCTGGCGGCCGGCGACTTCTACATCATCTGCCCGGACAACGAGGTGACGCGTGTGATCGACAACGCCCGCATCGCCTGGGCGGCCGAGGACATCACGCAGAACCGGCCGCCTCTGTCGCGCTGGCATCCCGACTGGAAGGACGCCTTCGCGGCGTACATGGCGGACAAGCGATAGGCTCTGGCGCCGGTCGCGGCGGGGCGGACTCTCTGTTATGAGCCCACCGGTCGCCGCTTCGGGCGGCGGCGCGTTCTCACGAGATGGCTGACGGATTCCACATCGCCGAAGGGTACCGGGACGAACGGACTAGGCCCGAACGATCCGGCGCCGCCGTCGAGGTGGTGACGTTCGGCTGCCGGCTGAACGCCTGCGAGTCCCAGGCCATCCGCGAGCAGGCGAGGATCGAGGGCGTCACCGACACGGTCGTGTTCAACACCTGTGCGGTCACCAGCGAGGCCGTCCGGCAGGCGCGTCAGGCGATCAGAAAAGCCCGGCGCGAACGTCCGGGGGCGCGCCTGATCGTCACCGGCTGCGCGGCCCAGATCGACCCCGCCGGCTTCGCCGCCATGCCCGAAGTCGACGCCGTGCTCGGCAACGCGGAGAAGACGGCGCCTGGCGCGCTTGCGCTCGGGACCTTGGCTGACCGCGAGCTGCGGGTCCGGGTGGGCGATATCATGTCGGTAAGCCGGACCGCGGGCCACCTCCTCGCCGGCTTCGCCGATCGCGCCCGCGCGCACGTTGAGATCCAGAACGGGTGCGATCATCGCTGCACGTTCTGCGTTATTCCGTTCGGCCGCGGACCGTCGCGCTCGGTCCCGGCGGGGGCGGTGGTCGAGCACATCCGCGCGCTCGTGACGGCGGGCTTCAACGAGGTGGTGCTCACCGGCGTCGACCTGACCAGCTGGGGCGACGACCTCCCCGGCGCGCCGCGCCTGGGCGGCCTGGTCCGACGGGTCCTGAACGGCGTTCCCGAGCTGCCGCGCCTCCGACTCTCTTCCATCGACACCGCGGAGGTCGACGAGCAGCTGATGGCGTGCCTGGCCGATGAGCCCCGCCTGATGCCCCACCTGCATCTCTCGCTGCAGGCCGGGGACGATATGATCCTCAAGCGGATGAAGCGCCGACACAGCCGCGCCGACGCGCTCGCCCTGGTGAGCGCCGTGCGCCGGCTGAGGCCGGATATCGCCTTCGGGGCCGATCTGATCGCCGGTTTCCCGACCGAGACCGAGGCCGCGTTCGAGAACACCCTGGCGTTGGTGGAGGAGGCCGACCTCGCCTTCCTGCATGTCTTTCCCTTCAGCCCTCGCCCCGGAACCCCCGCGGCTCGCATGCCGCCGGTGGATCGCGCTGTCGTGAAGGCGCGGGCGAGGCGCCTGCGCGCCGCAGGCGAGACGAGCCACCGTCGTCATCTGGACCGCCTGATCGGCCAGCCGGTGCGTGCGCTCGTTGAGAGGGACGGAAGAGCCCGGGCCGAAGACTTCACCGAGGTGGCTTTCCAGGGCGAGGCGGCGCCCGGCGCCGTGATCGCCGGGATCATCGCCGGCCACGACGGTCAGCGCGCCCGTCTGGACAGTTGGGCGCCGTACACGGCGGCCCCTGACGCTGGAAGCCCGCGCCCCGGGATGTCGGCGTGAGCGAGCCTCGCCAGGGCTGGTTTTCGCGGCTGACCGAGGGACTGTCGCGCTCGTCGCGGCAGATGACCGAGCAGATCACCCACGCGCTGGTCGCCAGGCCGCTCGACCAGGAACGCCTGGACGAGCTCGAGGAGATGCTGATCGAGGCCGACCTCGGCCCGGCGGCGGCGGGCAGGATCACCCTGGCGTTCGCCGCCCAGCGGTTCGGGAGGTCCTCTAGCGAGACCGAGGTCAAGGAAGCGCTCGCCGAGGCGGTGGCGGCCGAGCTCACCGCCCGCCAGGGCGTTTTCGATCCCCTGGCCGGCCCCCGGCCGTTTGTCGTGCTGTTCATAGGGGTCAACGGCTCGGGAAAGACGACGACACTCGGCAAGATCGCCGCCGACCTGAAGCATCGCGGCGCGCGGGTGCTGATCGCCGCGGGAGACACCTTCCGCGCCGCGGCTGTCGAGCAACTCAAGGTGTGGGCCGAGCGGGCCGGCGCGGACTTCATCTCGCGGCCGAGCGGCTCCGACGCGGCGGGATTGGCCTTTGACGCCCTGGAACGCGCCCGCGCGGAGCACTACGACGTTCTGCTCATCGACACGGCCGGACGGCTTCAGAACAAACAGGGATTGATGGACGAGCTGACCAAGATGATCCGGGTCCTGCGCAAGCTCGATCCGGAGGCGCCGCACGAGGTGCTGCTGGTGCTGGACGCCACCGTCGGGCGCAACGCCCTGGCGCAGGAAAACATCTTCGGCAACGCCATCGGGGTCAGCGGCATCGTGATGACCAAACTCGACGGCACCGCGCGGGGCGGGGTCCTGGTGCCGGTGGCGCAGGCGTCCGATTCGCCGATCAAACTGATCGGCGTTGGCGAGGGGGTGGAGGATTTGCAGCCCTTCGACGCCCGGGCTTTCTCGCGGTCGCTTGTTGGACTGGAGGGTCCCTTCCATGGCTGACCGTACGCCCCCCGCCTCGTGGGTCCGGATGATCGTCGACGGCGCCCCCGCCGTGCTGTTCCTGATCGTCCTTTTGGCCACCCGGAGCTTCCCTCTGGCCACATGGTTCGTGGTCGGCGGGTCGGCTGCGGCCCTGACCCTCGGCCTGATCGTCGAGCGCCGACTGGCTCCCTTGCCGGCGTTCAGCGGCGCGCTGGGCCTGGTGTTCGGCTTGGCAAGCCTGCTGCTGCACCGGGCCGACATTCTGCAGATGAAGATGACCATCGTCGATGGGATCCTGGGGGCTGTGCTGTTCGGCGGCCTGGCGATGAAGAAGAATCCGCTCAAGGCCCTGCTCGGCGGCGCCTTCGATCTTCCCGACCGGGCCTGGAAGGTCTTGGCGGTGCGCTATGGCGTATTCTGGTGGGGGTGCGCCATCGCCAACGAGGTCATCCGCCGCACCCAGAGCGCCGAGACCTGGGCGGTGTTCAGGGTCGTGGTGCTGGTCGTCGCGGTCGTCTTCGCTCTTGCCCAGACGCCGTTCCTGATGAAGCACAATCGGACCGGTCGGACCGTCGATATTCCCGAGCCCCCCGAATCCGGTCTCTGATTTCGGCCAGAAGCGCTCCGCGAAGAGAGCCACGGGACGTCCACGGATGGTCTGTCGTGAAATCGACTTGAAATTCCGCTAAGCAACGGTTTGGTGTGTCGGTCGGGGCTAAGAGGCACGCGATGGCCAAGGGCAAAAGCAAGATCGCCAGGGACGGGTTGAACAGCTCGGTGACGCACCTGCTTCACCGCGCGTTGCAGCTGGCTCTCGACTATCACGCCGACGCCGCAGGCTCCGCGTCCCTCACCCAGCGACAATTCACGGTTCTGTCGGCCGCCGCCGCGGCCGATGGCCTGACCCAGAATGACCTGGTGCGCGCGACCGGCATCGACCGTTCGACGCTCGCCGATCTCGTGGCGCGCATGCTCAACAAAGGTCTGCTCCTGCGCGAGCGCTCCGCCAACGACGCCCGGGCCAACACCGTTCGCCTCTCGGATGCAGGCCGCGAAGCCTTGGGAGAAGGGGCGGGCGCGGCGGCGGACGCGGACGAGCGTCTGCTCTCGCTGTTGTCGCCGAAGAAGCGCGAGACGTTTCTGAAGACCTTGGCGGGCTTGGCCGCCGAGGCCGATGAGCCGGAGAAGGCGGAGAAGCCGAAGAGCGCCAAGAAGGCGGCCCCGGCGAAACCCGAAAAGTCGCCAGCGAAAAAGAAGAAAAAGACCAAGAAGACCAAGGACCCGAAGGCCGCCAAGGCTCAGAAGACCCCCAAGGCCGAGCCCGAAGCCACCGCCAAGGTCCCCGCCTAGCGGCGGGCCCGCTACCTGGCTCCGACTTTTTGGGCGAAGCGCCAGGCGGTGGCGGCGAGGCCCGGGAGGCGTGCGGCGCGTTCCGTCGCCTGGGGACTGTTGGCGGTGCCGTCGCGGACGCGCCCGATGATCCCCTGCATGATGCCCACCAGCCGGAACGCATTGTAGGCGAAGTACCAGTCGAGTTCCGGCAGACCGGCGCGGCCCGTCAGGCGGCAGTATTCCGCCACGTATTCGTCCATCGTCGGAATGCCGTGCGCCGTCAGGTCCGGAATGGTCGAGATGGGACCGTTGACCCAGTTCATCAGCAGATAGGTGAAGTCGGCCAGGGGATTGCCCAGGGTCGACAGCTCCCAGTCGAGGACGGCGATCACCCTCGGCTCGGTCGGATGCAGGACCATATTGTCGAGCCGATAATCGCCATGGACGATGGTGGTCCGATCATCGGGGGGAACGCTGCCGGGCAGCCAGGCGATCAGCTTCTCGACGTCCTCGCGCCGCTCGGTTTCGGAGGCGCGGTATTGCTTGGTCCAGCGGTCGATCTGGCGGGCGAAATAGTTGCCGGGGCGCCCGAAATCGGCGAGGCCGGCGGCGACGTAGTCGGTGTTGTGCAGGTCGGCCAGGGTTTTCAGCTTGGCCATGAAGATCGCTTGGCGTTCGGCCGGCGCGTAGGTCGGCAAGGTCTGATCCCAGAGGATTCGCCCCTCGACCATCGACATGACGTAGAAAATAGTCCCGATCACGCTGTCGTCGAGGCACAGGCCGTAGGGCCTCGCCACCGGAAAACCGGTCGGATGGAGCGCACTGATAACCTTGAACTCCCGGTCGACCGCGTGCGCCGACGGGAGCAGGCGCCCCGGCGGCTTGCGCCGCAAGACGTAGGTGCGGCCCGGCGTGACCAGCTGATAGGTCGGATTGGATTGTCCGCCCTTGAACTGGCGCACCTCCAGAGGACCTGCGTATCCCTCGACGTTGGCCTCCAGCCACGCCGCCAGCCGGGCCTCATCGAAGCGATGGCTCTCGGCCACCGGCTTGGTGCCGACGTTCGCATGCTCCTGTTCGGCATTTTGGGCATCGGTCGGCGGCGCGGCCATGCGGAGATACTCCTGACCCTGTTTTAGAGCGTGCGACGATCTG
>Ga0302314_10023479_pt1 | contig 10063 bp, 7 predicted proteins | sample III_Palsa_N2_3_FD_200533 | JGI IMG/M metagenome (GOLD analysis project Ga0302314, IMG submission 200533) | Peat permafrost microbial communities from Stordalen Mire near Abisko, Sweden - III_Palsa_N2_3 | ecosystem: Environmental > Terrestrial > Soil > Palsa > Peat permafrost | place: Sweden...
CCCCGGCCGACCCGCCGGTGCCCGCCGCCCGCGCGCCGAGAGCACGACGCGGGCCCTACCGGCGGCTGCCGGTGGAGCAGCGCCGGGAGCAGCTGATCGCGGTGGCGCTTGAGCTCTTCAGCAGGCGCGCGCCGGAGGAGGTCTCGCTGGACGACGTGGCCGCCGCGGCGGAGGCCTCCCGCCCCCTCGTCTACCGCTACTTCCCGGGCGGAAAGCAGCAGTTGTACGAGGCCGCGCTGCGCACCGCCGCCGATGAGCTGGCCTCGCGCTTCGTGGAGCCGGTACGCGGCACCCCGACCGAGCGGCTCGGCCATGTGCTGGACCGCTACTTCGCCTTCGTCGGCGAGCACGCGGCCGGGTACGGGGCGCTGCTGCGCGGCGGTTCGGTCGCCGAGAACGAGCGGACCACGGCGATCGTGGACGAGGTTCGCCGCGCGGCCTACGGCAGCATCATCGACCAGCTCGGCGTGGAACGGCCCGGGCCCCGGCTGACGCTGCTGGTGCGGTCGTGGATATCGGTGGTCGAGGTCGCCGCGCTGACCTGGCTGGACGACAGCCGCCGCGAGCCGGCCCAGGGCGCCGGGGCGGACGGCACCGGCCGCGCGGCCGGGGGCGAGGTCCGGCACGGCGCGGGGACGGCCGCGGAGCTGCGTGACTGGCTGGTGGACGAGTTCGTGGTGATGTTCGCGGCGGCGGCGCTGCACGATCCGCAGACGGAGCGGGTGCTCCGGACGATGTTCGCGTCGTTCGCCGGGAGCGGGCCGGGCGCACAGCTGGTCGCCCGGCTGGGCGGGATGCTGGGCGCGCTGCTCGGCGACGCGACGGGACCGATGGACGAGGCGGGCGAGGCGGACGACGCGGACGGAGTGCGGGGCGGGGCGTGAGCAACGGCGAGCGGGGTTCAGGTTACCCGTCGGTCACCGCACACACGGAACGATACATCGGATGTATCGCCCTCTTTGGTTGATCCTCCAATAGCAGAGCGGCGGCCCGGATGCAGTGCGCATCCGGGCCGCCGTCAGTGGGCGGCTCAGCCCTTGCCGAGCACCTGCCGCTGGCGTCCGAGCCCGTCGATCTCCAGCTCCATGACGTCACCCGGCCGCAGGTACGGCTGGCCGGGCAGGCCCATGGCCACCCCGGCCGGGGTGCCGGTGTTGATCACGTCGCCCGGCTCCAGCACCATGAACTGGCTGATGTACCAGACCACGTGGTCCACCGCGAAGATCATGTTCTCGGTGGAGCCGTCCTGCCGGACCTCGCCGTTGACGGTGGTGCGCAGCCGCAGCCGCTGCGGGTCGGCCACCTCGTCCGCGCCGACCAGCCAGGGCCCGAGCGGGTTGAAGGTCTCGCAGGACTTGCCCTTGTCCCAGGTCCCGCCGCGCTCCAGCTGGAACTCCCGCTCGGAGACGTCGTTGCTGAGCGCGTACCCGGCGATCACCGAGGCCGCGTCCTGCGGGGAGCCGAGGTAGCGGGCGGTGCGCCCGATGACCACGGCCAGCTCGATCTCATAGTCGGTCTTCGCGCTGTTCCTGGGGATCAGCACCTCGTCGTCGGGGCCGACGACAGTGTTGCTGCCCTTCATGAAGAGCACCGGCTCGGCGGGCGCCTCCTGCCCGCTCTCAGCCGCGTGGTCGCGGTAGTTGAGGCCGACGCAGACCACCTTGCCGGGCCGGGCCACGGGCGCGCCGATGCGCTGCCCGGCCAGCTCGACCAGCGGCAGCCCGCCCTCACGGGCCCGGGCCGCGAGCTCCGCGCCCGCGCCGTCGAGCAGCCGTTCCAGGAAGGGCCCGTCGATGTCCCCGGTGACCTGCGAGAGGTCGTAGCCGGTCGTCTCGTCGTCGGCCAGCAGTACGGGTCGTTCCGCCCCGAGAGGCCCCACGCGCAGGAATCGCACCTGCCATCACCACCTTTGCGATCGTGACGGTCCGGTCGTCCACCGTCGCCAGGAGATCCGATGTATATCAACCGCCGACCGCCACGTCCAGCCCGGCCCGCCATCCGGACGCACCCGGCCGGGCGCAGCGGGCACCCACCCAGGTGTCGGCTAGCGGCCTTCCGGACGTCCCCCGTGCCGCTCCCACTCCGGCGCCAGCACCGACATCAGCGTCGCGTCCACCCACTCCCGCTCCCAGTGCAGGGCGTCCCGCGCGACGCCCTCGGCGACGAACCCCGCCTTCTCGTAGGCCCGCCGGGCACGCGGGTTGAAGGCGAACACCTCCAGCCGGATCCGGTGCAGGCCGAGCTTCTCGAAGCCGTAGCCGCAGAGCAGCCGGGTGGCCTCGGTCCCCAGGCCCCGGCCGTAGCGGCCGGGCACCAAAGCGATCCGGAATCCGCAGCTCTCGTTGTCCCGGTCCCACTCGTTCAGCACGGTCTCCCCCACCACCGCGCCGCTGGCGTTGTCGACAATGGCGAGGTCGAGCCGGTCGTCCTGGCCGATCCGGGTCGCGTACCAGGCTTGCAGCCGGGCCTCGTCGGCCGGCTCCCGGGGGTGACTGCCGGTCAGTCGGCGGATCTCGGCGTCCTCCCACAGGGTGCGCAGCACCGGCAGGTCGGACACGTTGACGCAGCGCAGCGTGACCAGCTCGCCCACCAGCGTGGGCTTGCTGAGGAAGTCGGGTCCTGAACCGGTCGGCCGTGGGTCATCCATGCCCGCATCCTGCCCGCTCGGCAGCCGTCCTGCCCCTCCATTTCCTGCTGGACCAACTTCCTGCCGGACCAGCCGACCCGGCCGCCCCGTCAGTGCTGGAGGATGCGGGTCTCCCCGGCCGGGACGACGGACTCAAGCACGTTGCCGGGCGGTGGGAAGGGGCAGATGAAGTGGTCGGCGAAGGCGCAGGGCGGCAGGTAGGCGCGGTTGAAGTCGAGCACCGTGGAGCCGTCGGGGCCGGGCGCGGGCAGTGAGACGAAGCGGAAGCGGAAGCTGCCCTGCCCGCTCGACGCGTCCGCGAACACCGCGCTCAGCGAGCCGTCCCCGGCCTGGCTGACGTGCAGCGTCCACTCCCCGGCGACCGGGACCGGGGGCGTGAAGGCGACCGTGCCGGCCAGCGCCAGCCCGCGCTCGCGGCCGTCGGCGTTGGGCACGCTGACCGTGCGCACGTCGGAGTACGGGGTGAACCGGGCGGGGAGGGTCCAGCGCTCGTCGAAGGGGTGGGCGTCGATGCCCGCGAAGGCCGAGCGGGAGTGGGAGGCCGGGTCGTAGATCCGTACCGCGTACTCGCCCTCGCGCAGGATCAGTACCAGCAGCCGCCCGCCGTGGGTGATCAGCGAGGGCTTCGGGGCGGTGTCCGGACAGAGGCGTACCGGGCCGTCGAGCGCGACGCTGTCCACTTCGAGCCCGTCGTGCCTGGCCGCCGTCAGCACCACGCAGTCGCCCTGCTGCTCCCAGCGGCCCGGCACGCCGGGGACGCCACCGCGCAGGTCGGCCAGCCAGTGGGTGCCGGTCAGCGCGAGCGGTCCGTGCGGGGCCCTGGCCGCCACCACACGGTCGTCACGCCAGTGCTTCCAATCATCCAGACTGCTGCTCACTGAGGGACCTCCGGAGAAGATGGGCTGACGAACAAGTTGGGTCCACATAGGCGAAGCCATGGTCTCATCAGGGCACCCGGCCCAGCCGGGTCCTACCCGGACGGGATACAGGTCCATACCTCACCAACCGAACCCGCTGCCGGGTATTCCCACAACGACGCCACCATGGGGCCGCCTTGCCCCGACCACCAGGCCCCCGGCAGGATCGACCGCATGATCCGTGGCGTGATGTTCGACTTCTCCGGGACCCTCTTCCACATCGAGTCGGTGGCGGAGTGGTTCGACACTCTCGGCCTGGACCTCGACCCGGCCGAACGGGCCGCCTGCGTCGAGCGGCTGACCGTGGCCGGGGCGCAGCCCGGCGGCCCGCAGCCGCAGCAGCCGCCGGCCAGCTGGGACCAGCGCGACACCAGCTCGCAGCGGCACCGCGAGGCGTACACCGCGCAGACCCGCGCCGCACTGCTGCCGTCGCTCGGCCCGGAGCAGGTGGACGCGCTCGCGGAGCGGCTGTACGAGCGGCACCGCACCCCCGACGCCTGGCGGCAGCCGTACCCGGACGCCGAGCGGGTGCTCAAGGAGCTCCGGCGGCGCGGCGTGCGGGTGGCCGTGGTCAGCAACATCGGCTGGGACCTGCGGCCGATCTTCGTCCGCAGCGGCCTGGACGCCTGCGTCGACGCCTTCGTGCTGTCCTTCGAGCTCGGCGTGCAGAAGCCCGACCCCCGGATCTTCCGGACCGCCTGCGAACGGCTCGGGCTGCCACCGGCCGAGGTGCTGATGGTCGGCGACCACCGCCCGGACGACGGCGGGGCGATGGCGCTGGGCTGCCCCTTCTACGAGGTGCGCGCGCTGCCGGTGGCCGAGCGCCCGGACGGCCTGCTGCCGGTACTCGACCTCGTCCTGGCGCAGCCCGGGTGCGAGGATGCAGGCTAGCAGCAGCAGGCGGGCGGTACGGGCGACGGAGCCCGGCCGCGCGCACGACCGGAGGTGCACGAGACATGGCCAGGCAGGCTCCCGAGACCGACCCGGCACAGGACTCGCCCGAGGTGAGTGCCCCCAAGCAGGCGGCGGCAGGCATCCCGGCGCTGCTGCACACCACCCGGATCGCCACCGCGCAGATGGGCGCGATCCGTTCGGTGAGCACGCTGCTGAAGCTGAACCAGCCGGACGGCTTCGACTGCCCCGGCTGCGCCTGGCCCGAGCCGGACCACACGCACACCGCCGAGTTCTGCGAGAACGGCGCCAAGGCGGTGGCCGAGGAGGCCACGGTGCGCCGGGTCGGCCCGAAGTTCTTCGCCGAGCACCCGGTCGCCGACCTGGCCGGGCGCTCCGGTTACTGGCTCGGCCAGCAGGGCCGGCTGACCACCCCGATGCTGCTGGACGAGGGCGCCACCCACTACACGCCGATCGGCTGGGACGCGGCGCTGGAGCTGGTGGCGGCCGAGCTGAAGGCGCTGGACACCCCGGACGCGGCCGCCTTCTACACCTCCGGCCGGACCAGCAACGAGGCGGCGTTCGCGTTCCAGCTGTTCGCCCGGCAGTTCGGCACCAACAACCTGCCGGACTGCTCCAACATGTGCCACGAGTCCTCCGGTTCGGCGCTGACCGAGACCCTCGGCGTGGGCAAGGGCAGCGTCCACCTGAAGGACCTCTACCAGGCCGACCTGATCATCGTCGCCGGGCAGAACCCCGGCACCAACCACCCCCGGATGCTGTCGGCGCTGGAGCGCGCCAAGCGGGCCGGGGCGCGGATCGTCAGCGTCAACCCGCTGCCGGAGGCGGGCCTGGAGCGGTTCAAGAACCCGCAGAACGCCCGTGGCCTGGTCGGCGGCGGCACCAAGCTCACCGACCTCTTCCTGCAGATCCGCCTCGGCGGCGACCTGGCGCTGTTCCGCGCGCTCAACCTGCTGCTGCTGGAGGCCGAGGACAAGGAGCCGGGCACGGTCCTGGACCACGCCTTCATCGAGGAGCACTGCCACGGCTTCGCCGAGTTCGCCGCCGACGCCCGCAGCACCGACTGGGACGCGGTGCTGGCGGCCACCGGCCTGCCGCCGGAGCAGATCCGGGAGCTGGCCGGGATGGTCCTGGAGTCGCGGAAGGTCATCGTCTGCTGGGCGATGGGGCTGACCCAGCACAAGCACTCGGTGCCGACGATCCGCGAGGTGGTCAACTTCCTGCTGCTGCGCGGCAATGTGGGGCGGCCCGGCGCGGGCGTGTGCCCGGTGCGCGGGCACAGCAACGTCCAGGGCGACCGGACGATGGGGATCTTCGAGCGCCCCAGCGCCGCCTTCCTGGATGCCCTGGGCGCCGAGTTCCACTTCGAGCCGCCGCGCGAGCACGGCCTGGACGTGGTGGACACCATCCGCGCCATGCGCGACGGCCGGGTCAGTGTCTTCTTCGCGATGGGCGGCAACTTCGTCGCGGCCTCCCCGGACACCGAGGTGACCGAGGACGCCATGCGCAACTGCCGGCTCACCGTCCACGTCTCCACCAAGCTCAACCGCTCGCACGTGGTCACCGGCGCGCGGGCGCTGATCCTGCCGACGCTCGGCCGGACCGACCTGGACCGGCGGGCGGGCGGCCCGCAGCAGGTCACCGTCGAGGACTCGATGGGCATGGTGCACGCCTCCCGGGGGGCGCTCAAGCCGCCCGCGGCCGACCTGCTGTCCGAGACCGCGATCGTCTGCGGCCTGGCCCGGCGCACCCTGGGCCCGGCCAACCGGGTCCCGTGGGAGGACTTCAGCGCGGACTACGGCAACATCCGGGACCGGATCGCCCGGGTGATCCCCGGCTTCCAGGACTTCAACGCCAGGATCAAGCAGCCCGGCGGCTTCGCGCTGCCGCACGGCCCGCGCGACAGCCGGGCCTTCCCGACGACCACCGGCAAGGCCAACTTCAGCGTGAACGCGCTCACCGCGCCCGAGGTCCCGCCGGGCCGGCTGCTGCTGCAGACGCTGCGCTCGCACGACCAGTACAACACGACGGTCTACGGCCTGGACGACCGCTACCGGGGCATCAAGGACGGCCGCCGGGTGGTCCTGCTGCACCCCGAGGACGCGGCCGAGCACGGCCTCACCGAGGGCGGCTACACCGACCTGGTGAGCGAGTGGGCGGACGGCGTGGAGCGGCGCGCGCCGCACTTCCGGGTGGTGCACTACCCGACCACGCGCGGGTGCGCGGCCGCCTACTACCCGGAGACGAACGTGCTGGTGCCGCTCGACAGCACGGCGGACACCAGCAACACCCCGACGTCCAAGTCCGTCGTGATCCGCTTCGAGCCCGACAGCGGGGAGGACCCCGGCTCAACTCGCTGAGCCGGGGCGGGCCCGGTCACTGAGCCCCGGCCGAGCCGGGGCTCAGCCGGTGGTCGGGTCCGTCGCCGGGCTCGACACGGCGGCCACGGCCGAGTCGGTGGGCGCGGCGGACGAGTCGCTGGGCGCCGGGCTGGCCGGTGCCGACGGGCTGACCGGGGCCGAGGGGCTGCCCGAGGCCGACCCGGACGGCGTCGGCGTGGGCTTGCCGCTGCCGGTGGCCGTCGGCTTCGGGGTGGGCTTGGTGGTGGGCTTGGGCGTCGGCTTCGGCTTGGCGGGCGGCGTGACCGGCGGCGCGGGCGGGGTGGGCGCGATCGGCTGCGGCAGCGTCGCCGACGGCGGGATCACCGGCGGCGTGTAGGAGCCCAGCGAACCGTTGCCCGGGTCGGGCCTGACCGCGCCCAGGATCGGGTTCACCGCCATCGGCTCCACGTCCACGAACGCCCCGGGGTGCGGCGCCTCGATCACCTGTCCGCCGCCGATGTACATGGCGACGTGGCTGGCACCGGCGAAGTAGATGATCAGGTCGCCCGGGCGCAGCGCGTCCAGCGCCACATGCGGCAGGTCCGCCCACTGCTCCTCGCTGGTGCGCGGGATGGACACGCCCGCGCTCAGCCAGGCCTGCGAGGTCAGCCCGGAGCAGTCGAAGCCCGCCGCGTAGGGGCCGATGCCGCCCCAGACATAGGGCGAGCCGAGCTGGGCGAAGGCGAAGGCGATGGCCTGGGCCCCGGCCTGGGAGGGCTTGGCGTCGTCCTTGCCGAGGATGCCGGAGGCGAGCAGGGCGAGCTGCGCGGCGTTGGCGTCCTTCTGCTCCAGCAGCGACAGTTCCTGCTTCTGCGCGCCGGTGAGCGTGGAGACCTGCTGCTCGACCGAGGTCAGCTGCTTGTTGATCGCGGTCCGGGCCACGCCCTCGGCGGTGACCAGCTGCGCGGCGCGCGACTTGGCGATGTCGGCGGCATTGCGGGCGGCGAGCAGGCTCGCCTGGTCGGCCTTGAGCTGGGACAGGAAGGCGGCCTGCGAGCGGCCCACCATCGACAGCAGTTGCTGGGTGTGCACGGCCTGCTCGGGATCGGAGGCCAGCAGCAGTTCGCCGAGCTGCGACAGGTTGCCGTTGCGGTACTGGGCGTCGGCGATCTCACCGGCGAGCGTGATCCCGTCGTTGACCTGCGCCTGGCTGTTGCTGACCTCGACCTGGAGCGCGTCGTCGTCGGACTGCGCCTGGACCAGCTGCTCGGAGAGCGCGTCGTACTTCTGCGTCTCGATCTCGGTCTGCTGGTAGTCGGCGTGCAGGCTGTTCAGGATCGGCTGGAGCGTGGCCTCGGCCTGGGTCAGCGTCTGCGGGCTCACCGTGCCGCTGCCCTTCGGACCGGACGCCGCGAAGGCGGACGGTGCCGTCATCGGCAGCACCGCCAGTGCCGCCGCCACCAGCACCGCGCCGCAGCGCAGCACCCCGGCCAGCCACGGGCGTGCCCGGTCCCCGCCTCGTGCCCCGCCCGCACCGCGCATGGCCCGCACCTGCTCCCCCTCTGTTCCGCCCGCTCCGTCCCGCCCGGGCCCCCAGCGATCCTGCCATGGGGAGGTGGCAATGTGTCAGGCCGGGTAACGATTTTCATGCGATCCACAGGAAGAGTTCGCCTGCGGGGCATGTGACTCATCTCACCGTTTGGACGCCGCAGATCCGGCACTCCCCAGGTGCCGCGCCCCTTTCGCCCCGGTTGCGTGCTTCGGTCAACTTCAAAGCATCTGTCAGTTCACTTTCCGTTCATCCGGGATGCCTACGGTCGGCACGACTCTTCCGCTGAGACGATTGTTTGGTAATGGAACATATGACGTTCCTGGTGACCGTCGTGATCATCACGGCCCTTGCCTTCGACTTCACCAACGGTTTCCACGACACCGCCAACGCGATGGCCACCTCCATCGCCACCGGCGCACTGCGACCCAAGGTCGCGGTCGCGATCTCCGGAGTCCTGAACCTGGCGGGCGCCTTCCTCTCGGTGGAGGTGGCCAAGACGATCTCCGGCGGAATCATCCAGGAGAGCTCGGGCGTCCGCCCGCAGGTGGTGTTCGCGGCCCTGATCGGCGCCATCCTCTGGAACCTGGTCACCTGGCTGCGCGGCATCCCCTCCAGCTCCTCGCACGCCCTGTACGGCGGGTTGATCGGCGCCACGCTGGTCGCCGTCGGCATGCACGGGGTGGAGTTCTCGGTCGTCGTCACCAAGATCATCATCCCGGCCGTGGCCTCCCCCTTCGTGGCCGGGATCGCCGCCTGGGGCGCCACCAAGGTCGCCTACCGGATCACCCGCAACGGCAGCGAGAAGGCCACCGGCAAGGGCTTCAAGGCCGGGCAGATCGCCTCCGCCTCGCTGGTCTCGCTGGCCCACGGCACCAACGACGCGCAGAAGACGATGGGCGTGATCACGCTGACCCTGGTCACCGCCGGGGTGGTCGCGCCGCACTCGGCCCCGCCGCTGTGGGTCATCATCTGCTCCGGCGTCGCCATCGCGGCCGGCACCTATGTCGGCGGCTGGCGGATCATCCGCACCCTGGGCAAGGGCATCACCGACATCGCCGCGCCGCAGGGCTTCGCCGCCCAGACCGCCTCGGCCACCGTCATCCTGACCTCCTCCCACATGGGCTACGGCCTGTCCACCACCCAGGTCTGCTCCGGCGGCATCATGGGCGCGGGCAAGGGCGGCCCGACCGGGGTGGTCAACTGGTCCACCGCCCGCCGGATGACCTACGCCTGGTGCCTCACCCTGCCGGCCGCCGCCGCGCTCGGCGGTCTCGGCGCGCTCCTCGCCGACGAGGGCACCTGGGGCGTCGTGCTGCTCGGCCTGATCGGGGCGGCCGGGGCCGGCTGGATCTACCTGGTCAACCGCCGCCGCCCGATCGACCCGGCCGACGTGATCAACCCGGACGGGACGGTCACCCCGGTCCCGGTCGCGGCGACCACCCCCGTCACCCCCGCCGACGTCGTCGCGGCCTGAGCGCCCGAACCGAACCGGAGTCCTCATGACCATCAACTGGTCCGCCCTCGGCGGCACCTTCGGCGTCAGCGTCGGCATCTCCGTCGCCGTCGTCGCCGCCTTCTGCCTCGGCATCTCGGCCCTGTCGCACCGCGAGGCCGCCCTGGCCGACGGCAGCGCCGGGCGCGGCACCGCCGCCCTCGGCGGCGCGGTGGCCTGCTTCGCGCTGTGCGCGGCGGCCGTCGGCTACGGCCTGTACAT
>Ga0302314_10023484_pt1 | contig 10063 bp, 7 predicted proteins | sample III_Palsa_N2_3_FD_200533 | JGI IMG/M metagenome (GOLD analysis project Ga0302314, IMG submission 200533) | Peat permafrost microbial communities from Stordalen Mire near Abisko, Sweden - III_Palsa_N2_3 | ecosystem: Environmental > Terrestrial > Soil > Palsa > Peat permafrost | place: Sweden...
CGCTTACGACCACCTGCCATTGCGGCGGCGGCCGCAGCTGCACCTGCGCGGCGTCGACGAGCTGCTGGCGCTGTGCCGGGACGGTTCGCGATGACCGGGAAGGTTCGGGATGATCAACCTGCGCGGGCGGGTTGCGACCCGTGAGGCATGCGTCACTGCGAGGGTAAAGCTAGACAGCTCGGGTAGCGCGTGGTCCCTGGAAGGCACGCGGCCCGATGCACGACACGACAGAGGAGGAACGTCATGCCCGAGATGATGCGAGCGGTTGGCTTCACCGAGTTCGGCGACCCGTCGGTGCTGCACATCGTCACCGTGCCGAAGCCCGCCCCCGGACCCGGCCAGGTCCTCGTGAAGGTCGCGGCGGCCACGGTCAACCCGACCGACCTCGGCTTCCGGGCCGGCGGCCGGGCGCTGCCGCCCGGCGTCGAGCCGCCGTACATCCCCGGCATGGACCTGGCCGGGGTGATCGACGCGGTCGGCCCCGACGTCACCGGACCCGACGGCGCCGGCTGGCACGTGGGTGACCGGGTGATGGCGGCGGTCTCCCCGTCGGTCCCCGGCGGCGGCGCGCAGGCCGAGTTCGTCGCGGTGGCGGAGGACGCGCTCGCCCGCGTCCCCGACGGGTGGTCGCTTGAGGAGGCGGCGACGCTGCCGATGAACGGGCTGACCGTGCGCAACGCGCTCGACCTGCTGGAGCTGGCGCCGGGCTCGACCCTGGCCGTGACCGGGTCGGCCGGCATCGTCGGCCAGTTCGCGATCCAGCTCGGCCGGCACGAGGGGCTGACCGTGATCGGCGACGCGGCGCCGGCCGAGATCGAGCTGATCGAGTCGTTCGGCGCGGACCGCGTGGTCCCGCGGGGCGAGGGCACCGAGCCCGAACTCCGCGAGATCTACCCCGACGGCGTGGACGCGGTCCTCGACGCGGCGCTGCTCGGCCCCGAGGTCATCGGCGCCGTCCGCGACGGCGGCCAGCTGCTGGCGGTCCGCCCGTATGCGGGTCCGGCCGAGAACGGGAAGGCAGAGCGGGACATCGCCGTCCACCTGGTGCTCGTCGGCCGGCACCTGCACGAGGGGCACCGGATCGCCGATCTGGCCGACCTGGTGACCAAGGGCGTGCTCACGCTGCGGATCGCCGAGGTCCTGCCGGCCGACCGGGCGGACGAGGCGCACCGGCGACTGGCGGCCGGCGGGGTCCGCGGCCGCCTGGTGCTGACGTTCTAGATACACCGACGGCCTCCCTCGTGTGACGGGTTCCGGCCGGGCAGGTGTCCGAAGTGTCCGCTCCGGGCAGATACTGGCGTGGCCGCCCCCACCACCAGCTGGAGTAATCGCGTCATGACAGTCAGCACGGTCCGTTCGCAGGAAAAGACAGCGTCCGCCCGGCACCCGCTCGCGCCGCTCAGCACGGCCGAGGCCGGGGCGGCGGCGCGGCTCGCGCTTGGCGCCTCCGGGCCGGAGAGCCGGCTGGTCTACTGCGCGCTGGCCGAGCCGGCCAAGGCCGCGGTGCGCGGCTGGGACGACGGGCAGCCGGTGCCGCGCGAGGTGCTGTGCGTGGTCTACGAACGCCCCCGGGCAGTGACCTGGATGGTGACGGTGGCGTTGGACGAGCCGGCCCGGGTGACGAGCGCGGTGCCGGTGCCCGGGGTTCAGCCGCTGATCACCGGCGACCAGTTCGTCGCCGACAGCGAGGCGATCAAGCAGGCGCCCGCGTTCCAGGCCGCGCTCGCCCGGCGCGGCCTGACCGACATGTCGGCCATTGCGATCGACGCCTGGCCGGCCGCCAACTTCGGGCTCGACATCGACAAGACGGGGCGGCCGCTGACCCGGGCCGTCGCCTACGCGCTCGACGGGCCGCACCCGAACCCGTACGCGCGGCCGATCGAGAACCTGGTCGTGATCTGGGACCGGGACGCCCGCGAGATCGTCGAGCTCCAGGACGGGGACGCGGTGCCGCTGCCGACCGACCCCGGCCGCTACGACGCGGCCGGCACGGCCCCGCACCGCGAGCTCGCCGAGCTGCGGATCCTGCAGCCGAACGGACCCGGGTTCACCGTCGACGACGGGCAGCTGCGCTGGGGGCCGTGGCAGCTGCGGGTCTCCCTGCACCCGGTCGAGGGCCTGGTGCTGCACGAGGTCACCTACATCGAGGGGGAACGGGCGCGACCGATCCTGTTCCGCGCGTCGATGTCGGAGATGGTCGTGCCCTACGGCTCGACGGCGATGAACCACTGGTGGAAGAACGCGTTCGACGCGGGCGAGTGCGGGCTCGGGCTGTGCGCAAGCTCCCTGGAGCTCGGCTGCGACTGCCTGGGCGAGATCGTCTACCTGGACGGCGTCCAGGTAGACCCCGAGGGCGCCGCGACACCGCTGCGGAACGCCATCTGCCTGCACGAAGAGGATTACGGCATCGGCTGGAAGCACGTCGACGCGCGGAACCGGGTGAGCGAGACCCGCCGGTCGCGGCGGATGGTCGTCTCCTCGATCGCCACCGTCGGCAACTACGAGTACGGCTTCTTCTGGTACTTCTACCTCGACGGGACGATCCAGGCCGAGGTCAAGCTGACCGGGATCATCCAGACGCAGGCGGTCCGCGCGGGCGAGCGCGTGCCCTACGCGAACCCGGTGACGCCCGAGCTGGCCGGGCCGCACCACCAGCACGTGTTCAGCTACCGGCTCGACTTCACCCTGGACGGGGCGGCCAACGCCGTCTACGAGGTCGACGCGGTTCCGGTCCCGACCGGACCGGACAACCCGTACGGTAACGCGTTCACCGCGCAGGCGACCCTGCTCGAGACCGAGCTGCAGGCGCAGCGGATGGCGGCGGCGGAGAAGTCCAGGTACTGGAAGATCGTCAACCACGACGTCACCAACGCGGTCGGCGAGCCGGTGGCCTACAAGCTGGTGCCCGCGCACGCGAGCGCCCCGCTGCTGGCGCAGCCGGACGCCGCGATCACCGCCCGGGCGGCGTTCGGCACCAAGCACCTGTGGGTGACGCCGTTCGCGGCCGACGAGCTGCGCGCGGCGGGCGACTTCCCGAACCAGCATCCGGGCGGCGACGGGCTGCCCCGCTGGACCGCCGCCGACCGGCCGGTCGTCGACACCGACATCGTGGTGTGGCACACGGTCGGGGTGACGCATTTCTGCCGGCCGGAGGACTTCCCGGTCATGCCGGTGGAGTACACCGGGTTCACGCTCAAGCCGTTCGGCTTCTTCGACCGGAACCCGGCGATCGACCTGGCGCCGTCGGCGTCGGCGTCGGCGGAGGGCGGCCACTGCCACCCTTAGACCGGCCGGCTGCGCCTCGCGGAGCCAGCCCTACCGCTCCCGGGCGGGGACGACGAGGCCGGATTCGTAGGCGGTGACCACTGCCTGGGTCCGGTCGCGGAGGCCGAGCTTGGCCAGCGTCCGGCTGACGTGGGTCTTGACCGTGTCCTCGGTCACCACCAGCCGGGCCGCGATCTCCGCGTTGGACAGGCCCGCGGCGACCAGCCTGAGCACCTCGGTCTCGCGCGGGGTGAGCGTGCGCAGCGCCGCCGACGCGGCCGCCCCGGCCCCGGCCCCGGCCCCGGCCGCGTGCGGCCGGATCCGGGCGAACTCGCTGATCAGCCGGCGGGTGATCCCCGGGGCGAGCAGCGAGTCGCCCGCCGCGACGACGCGGACGCCCTCGAACAGCCGCTCGGCGGTGACGTCCTTGAGCAGGAACCCGCTCGCGCCCGCCCGCAGCGCGTCGAACACGTACTCGTCCAGGTCGAACGTGGTCAGGATCAGCACCCGGGGCGCGTGCTCGGCGTCAAGCGCGAGCTGCCTGGTCGCCTCGATGCCATCGGTGCCCGGCATCCGGACGTCCATCAGCACCACGTCGGGCCGGGCCGTCCGGCAGACCCGGACCGCCTCGGCGCCGTCGGCGGCGGTGCCGAGCACGGTGAAGTCCGGCTGCGTGTCGAGCAGCGCCGCGAATCCCGCCCGCACCACCTCGTGGTCGTCGGCCACGACGATGCCGATCACACCGTCAGCCGTCATGTCGCCTCCGCGCTGGCCGGCAGCACCGCCTCGACCAGGAACCCGCCGCCAGCGGCGGCGCCGGCGCGCAGCGACCCGCCGACCGTGGCGGCCCGCTCGCGCATGCCAAGCAGCCCGTGTCCCGAGCCGTCCGCCGCGGTCGGGCCCCGATGGTCCGCCTGGTCCGCCGGGCCAGACGCGTCCGACCGGTTGGACGGGCCGGGTCCGTTGTCCCTGACCCGCACCCGCAGCGAGTCGTCGTGGTAGCGCAGCTCGACGTCCACGGCGGTGCCCGGTGCGTGCCGGCGGGCGTTCGTGAGCGCCTCCTGCACGATCCGGTAGGCGGCCAGCTCGACGCCGGGGCCGAACGGGGCGACCGGGCCGGACACGATGAGCCTGACGCCCGCGCCCGAGGCCTCCCGGGCATCGTCGATGAGCTCGGCTAGCTGCGCCAGCCCCGGCTGCGGGTGCCGTTCGCCGAGCGCGTCGCCCGCGTCCTCGCGGAGCACCCCGAGCAGCCGCCGCATCTCCGTCAGCCCCGCCCGGGCGGTGTCGCCGATCTCGGCGAACCGCTGCGCCCCCGCGGCCGGCAGCCCCGGGGTGGTCAGCCGCGCGGTCTCCGCCTGGACCGCGATCACGGAGATGTGATGCGCGACGACATCGTGCAGCTCGCGGGCTATGCGGGCGCGTTCGCCGCGGGCCAGGTGCTCGGTCAGCGACTCCGCCAGCACCGCGCGGGCGGCGCTCTGCCGCGCCTCCTCACCGCGGGTCCGCAACGCGATCGCGGCGCCGGCCGCGACCGGGACCAGCACCGCGAGCAGCGCGGCCGTCGCCCCGCCATGGAAGATCAGCGCGAGCACCAGAACCGGCGCCGCCAGCCCGGCGACGATGAGTTCCGCCTCACCCGGCGGACCGTCCTGCGCAGCGCGACCGGCCGAGCCACCGTCGCCGGCCACGCCGGAGCGCCCGATCACCGCCCGCCGGCCGAGCCGGTAGCTGGCGATCACCTGCGCGATCATGGCCGCCGCGGTCGGCGTCCCGAAGGCGATGAGCATGATCGCGGTCACGGCGGTGATGGCCGCCGCGGCCGCGACCGGGCGCAGGAAGATCAGCGGGACCGTGCCCGCCAGCGCCAGCAGGCAGAGCGCGATCGCGTAGGGGGCGCTGCCGGTACTGGCCGCGTTCACGGTGTGCGTCAGGCCCTGCGCGACGGCCTGGCCGAACGCGGCCAGCGCGAGCACCGCGCCCGCCAGCGCGAGCGCGTTCCGCGAGCCGGCGATCCGCCGCCAGGTCGGTTCAGTCGCTAGATAAGTCATCGTCCCTTCATTGTCCCCGCAGGCCGGGGCGGCCGCGTCACCCTGGCCGGGTATTCCGGCCGTCCCCCGCAAGGGGGACGGACAGGCGCCCCAAGACGGCTCCCAGGCGTGACGACCACCCCCGTCGGCGACCTCTAGCCTCGGTGACCATGGAAGCAACGATCAAAGTCGCCGGGCTGCGTAAGCGGTTCGGTTCGACGGTGGCGCTCGACGGCATGACGTTCGCCGTCCAGCCGGGCCTGGTGACCGGCTTCGTCGGCCCCAACGGGGCCGGCAAGTCCACCGCCATGCGCGTCATCCTCGGCCTGGACGCGGCCGACGAGGGCACGGCGCTCATCGGCGGGAAGTCGTACCAGAGCCTCCGGCATCCGCTCAGCCACGTCGGCGCGCTGCTGGACACCGCCGCGCTGCAGCCCAGCCGGACCGCCCGCAATCACCTGCTCTGGCTGGCCCACTCCCAGGGACTCGGCCGGCCCCGGGTGGACGCGGTCATCGAGCAGGCCGGGCTCCAGTCGGCCGCCAGGCGCCGGGCCGGGGGCTACTCGCTCGGCATGCGGCAGCGCCTCGGCATCGCCGCGGCGCTGCTCGGCGACCCGCCGGTGCTGATGATGGACGAGCCGTTCAACGGGATGGACCCCGAGGGCATCATCTGGATGCGCGGCTTCCTGCGCGCGCTGGCCGCCGAGGGGCGGGCGGTGTTCGTCTCCAGCCACCTGATGAGCGAGCTCCAGGACACCGCCGACCACCTGGTCGTCGTCGGCCGAGGCCGGGTGATCGCCGACGCCGGCGTCAGCGACCTGATCACCGCCGCGTCCGGTGACCGGGTGCAGCTGCGCACCGCGGCGCGGGCCGACGCGATCACGGTGCTCGCCCGCGCGGGGGCTGAGGTCACCGCGACCGCCCCGGATGTCCTGACGATCAAAGGCCTTTCGTCCGAACGGACCGTGGCGGCTCTCACCGCCCGCCAGATCCCCTTCAGCGAGGTGACCGCCCACCGGGCGACCCTGGAGGAGGCCTACATGGAGCTCACCCGCGACGCGGTGGAATTCCGCGCGGTCTCGGCCCCCACCACCGCTGCCGGCCCCGCCCCCGCCACCACCCCCGGAGCGGCGCAATGACCACCACCATCACGCCGAACCGCTCGGCCACTCTCCAGACGCGGGACGGATTCGCCCAGCTGGTGCACGCCGAGTGGACCAAGTTCCGGACCGTCCGGGGCTGGGTCATCGGCATGATCGTCGCGGTCCTGGTGACGGCGGGGATCGGGATCTTCGTCGCGGCCGGAGACGCCGGCCAGTCCTGCCAGGCGATCGGGCCGACGGGCTCAAGCTCGGGCTGCGGATCCGCGCCCGCGCTTCCGCTCGGGCCCGACGGCGAGCCGGTGGTCGACAACTTCTACTTCGTGCGCCAGCCGCTCACGGGCAACGGCACCCTCACGGTCCGGCTGACCTCGCTGACCAGCCTGCTCCCGCCGGCCGGGCAGGGGCTCGGCGCCACCCCGTCGCAACCCGGCACCGTGCCGTGGGCCAAGGCCGGGATCATCATGAGCGCGACCAGCCTTTCCACGCCGCGGGCGTACGCGGCGGTGATGGCCACCGGCGCCAACGGGGTCCGGATGCAGTGGAACTACACCGGCGACACGGCCGGGCTGCCCGGCGCGGTCTCGGCCGGGAGCCCGCGCTGGCTGAGGCTGGCCCGCGACGGCGACACGATCACCGGCTACGACTCCGCCGACGGGGCGCACTGGACGGTCGTCGACGTCGTGCGGCTGGCGGGACTCCCCGCCACCGTCCAGGCCGGCCTGTTCACCGCCTCACCCCAGCTCCCGGCGCGGGCCGTGAACATCGCCGGGATCGGGCAGGGGGGCGGTGGCCCGACCGCGTCCACCGCGGTCTTTGATCACCTCAGCCGATCCGGTGCGTGGCCGGCCAGCTCGTGGACCGGCGGCTACACCCAAGGCGACCTCGCCGCCGAAGCGCAGGGGGTCGGCGGGTACCACCAGCTCGCGGGCCGGATCACCGTGACCGGGCAAGGCGACGTCGCGCCCGCCATCCCCGACCAGGGCGAGTTCGGCTCCTCCGAGAACACGATCGCGATCTACCTCACCGGGACGTTCGTGGGGCTGATCGCGGTCGCCGTCGTCGCGACGATGTTCATGACCGGCGAGTACCGGCGGGGCCTGATCAGGACCACGCTGGCCGCGAGCCCGCGCCGGGGCCGGGTGCTGGCGGCGAAGGCGCTCGTCGTCGCGGGGGTCGCGTTCGTGGCCGGCCTGCTCGGCACCGCCGGCGCCGAGGTCGTCGGCACCTCGATAGCGCGCTCCCGCGGAACTCAGGATTTCCCCGAACCATGGCCGGCCGAGCTGCGCATGATCGTCGGCACGGCCCTGGTGGTCGCCGTCGTCGCCGTCCTCACGCTGGCCGTCGCGACGATCGTGCGGCGCAGCGTCGCCGCGGTGACGATCATCTTCGCGGCGATCGTGGTCCCGTACTTCCTGTCCGCCATCGCCACCCTGCCGGTCGGCGTCGCGGACTGGCTGCTCCGGGTCACCCCGGCCGCCGGCTTCGCCCTGCAGCAGGCAACACCGCAGTACCGGCAGGTGGACGCCTACTACGCGCCGGTGTCGGGGTTCTACCCGCTCGCGCCGTGGGCCGGCTTCGCGGTGCTGTGCGCGTGGACGCTGGCCGCGCTCGGCGGTGCCGTCTACCTGCTGCGCCGGAGGGACGCGTGAGCCAGACGGCTCAGGAGACGCTGCACGCCGAGTGGACCAAGCTGCGGACGCTGCCGGGCACCGGCTGGCTCCTGCTTGCCGCGGCCGCGCTCACGATCGCGGTCGGCGTGGCCGTGGACGCCGCCTCCACCTGCGGGTCCGTCGGCTGCGAGGCCGACCCCGCCAAACTCAGCCTGACCGGCGTCCAGGTCGGCCAGGCGATCGTCGCGATCATCGCCGTGCTGGCGATCAGCAGCGAGTACAGCACCGGCATGATCCGGGTGACGCTGACGGCCACGCCGCGGCGGTGCTCCGTCCTTGGCGCGAAGGCGGCCCTGGTCGGCGGCCTGGTGCTGGTCACGGGGGCGCTGGCCGTCCTCGGTTCGGTGCTGGCGGGGCGGCTGATCCTGCCCGGGCGCGGCTTCACCGCGGCGCACGGCTTCCCGCCGCTGTCCCTGGGAGACGGGCCCGACCTGCGCGCCGCCGTCGGCTCGGTCCTGTACCTGGCGCTGATCGCGCTGCTGGCGCTTGGCGTCGCCACCGCCGTCCGCGACTCGGCGGTCGCGATCGGGCTCGTCCTCGGCCTGCTGTACCTGTTCCCGATCGTCAGCAGCGTGGTCGGCGACCAGCACTGGCAGCGGCACCTGGAGCAGATCGGCCCGATGAACGCCGGGCTCTATGTCCAGGCGACCGTGGGCCTGAAGATCCTGCCGCTCACCCCCTGGCAGGGGCTCGGCGTGCTCGCCGCCTGGGCGTTCGGCGCGCTGCTGCTCGGCGCCGTGCTGCTGCGCCTGCGCGACGCCTGAACGGGCAAACCTTAGCCTCGCTAACATTCTGGCCACGGCCTCGCGTATCGGAGGTCCGCCCGATTCGTCCCGTTTAGACTGTCGCGCATGTGTGCAGCCTGTGGCATTCCGACCCACATCCCGGTGCTGGATCCGGAGCCAGAGGGCGATCTCACCAACGCGGCGCAGCCAATCGCCGGGGCGCCGCCAGCGCGATCCGCTAAGTTCGCCGCCCTGCGCAACCGTTCCTGCCGCCCCTACCTGGGCGGCGCGGCGCTGGCGATGATGGCCGACAACATCGAGCACGTCATCACCTACTGGGTGATCTGGGAGAAGTTCCACTCTCCGGCCCTGACCGGCTTCGAGGTCATCAGCCACTGGCTGCCGTTCCTGCTGCTGTCGCCGTACTTCGGCGCCCTCGCCGACCGGTACGACTGCCGCAAGCTCATCCAGGGATCGCAGGCGCTGTTCATGGCGGTGTCGCTGACCTGGGGCATCTTGTTCTTCACGAACTCGCTGACGGTCTGGAACGCCTGCATCCTGCTGATCCTGCACGGCACGGCGGGCGCGCTGTGGGCGCCGCCCGAGCAGCTCCTGCTCGAGGATTTCGTCGGGGTCGAGGACCTGCCCAGCGCGATCAGGCTCAACTCGACCGCACGGTCGCTCGGCGTGCTGGCCGGCCCGGTGGTCGGCTCGGCGCTGTTGCTCGGCCTCGGCCCGGTCCACGGGATCTGGGTCAACATCGCGTTCTACCTGCCGCTGACGATCCTGATGGCGCGGACGAAGTTCACCGGCCACACGCGGCACGGCATCGTCGCCCGCGAGCGGGTGAGCGCGCTGGCCGCCGTGCAGGTATTCAAGGAGGTCAGCCGGGACCGGGTGCTCGCCTCGATGATCATCCTGGCCGGGCTCGGCTCGTTCTTTGTCGGCTCGGCGATGCAGGTGGTGATGCCGGAGATCGCCTCGACCACCACCGGCCTGTCCAGCGGCACCGCCTACGGCGTGCTGCTGTTCGCCAACGGCCTCGGCGGCGTGCTCGGCGGGCTGCTGCTCGAGGGCACCGGCTGGATCAAGCTCTCGGTCAGGTCCGCGCTCTGGTCCACTCTCGTCTACGGCGCGGCATCAATCTTCTTCGCCGTCAGCCACGACTACCTGATCGCCGCGCCGCTGCTCATCGTCGGCGGGGTCGCCAACCTGGCCGCGATGTCCATCACTCAGACCGTCGTCCAACTGCGCGCCCCGCGCGAGAAGAA
>Ga0302314_10023486_pt1 | contig 10063 bp, 12 predicted proteins | sample III_Palsa_N2_3_FD_200533 | JGI IMG/M metagenome (GOLD analysis project Ga0302314, IMG submission 200533) | Peat permafrost microbial communities from Stordalen Mire near Abisko, Sweden - III_Palsa_N2_3 | ecosystem: Environmental > Terrestrial > Soil > Palsa > Peat permafrost | place: Sweden...
TCACAAAAATAAAACGGGTCTGCGCGACGTCGGGCATTTTAGATTGATGCTGCAGGTTTCATTGATTTTACGGGAATACGCGCGGGCGCGCATCCAGTCTTTGCACCCAAGCAGTGCCCGGGAGCGGTATCGGCGCACTCTCAGGGCGCGGGAGCAATTGCCGGTCCGGTTTTGTTAACCCACAAACCCTGGTAGGAAAAGCGCGCCTGGAGCTCGCCGGCCACGGCGCGGGCGGCGTCCGCGGAGGGATAGCCCCGGAGCTGGACCCGAAACCAGGTCTGCCCTTTGACCTGCGCCTGCTGCACCGTGGCCGCATATCCCGCAGCGCGCAGCTGCTGCGCATGCCGGTCCGCGTCATCGGCCGCCGGGTAGGACGCGATGTTGACCCCCCATTCGCCGGAACCGTCCGACGCAGAACTGGGCGCGGCCGGCGCAGGCGGGGCAAGCCCGGCCGCGGCGGCTGCCGGCCTGGGCCCCGGCTGCGGCGGCAGGGTTTTCGGCGGAGCCGGGGGTGCGATCCTGGTCTGGACCGGCGCCACCAGGGGCTGCGCCGAACCCGGCGCGGCCGGCTCGTCGTTGCCTGCGTCGTTGGCCGCCAACAGGGCTTCCGGAGAGCTCGGAGCATCGATACTGAAACCGCGGCGCACCGCGATCCAGGCGCTGCTTTCGCGCAGCACTTTTTCCGGCGGCAGGGCCGCCACGAAGCGATAACAGGCCGAAGGCCGCAATTCCTGCAGCTGCCCGCCAGCCCTGGGCAGGACCGACAGGCGCCCCGCGGCAACGCAGGCCCGGGCCGCGCCGGACTGGTCATCGAAAAAATATTCGCCAGGGCTCAAGGCCCCATGCTGGCTGCCGAAATAGACGAACAGGGGCCAGGTGCTGGCCTGGGGCGGCAGCTTCCACACCACCCGCAAATAGCCGCGTGAAGCTGAAAATGGTCTGGAGGTCGTCGGCATAGCTGGCGAAAGGCAGCTTTTCGATGGCGATTTCGGAGCCCGGCCCCATTTCAATGAAGCCATGGCCGGCAAAAGCCAGGGACAGGCTGCCGCCAGCGCCCACTTTGACCAGGTCGCGCTCGCTGAGCTGGTCGCCGGGCTTCAGATCGAAGTGCGTGCCCAGCCGATCCACGCTGGCCGCGCCGGAAACACCATCCACGCTCAGCACTTCGCCGGCCTGCGCGACCAGGGCGACCAGGCCGAGCAGCAACACCGCAACTTGCACGGAAACCCGCTTCATCGAATCCCCTGCCCTCTCCGTGGGCCCGAAGAGCCGGGCTGCAGCGCCCGCTTCAACAAACAGTGTACGCCGCCGGGGCGGGTTCAACCGTCGATCACTTCGTCGCGCGCGCGCAGCGCCGGCAGCGCGCGCTCCAGGATCGCCCGCACCTTGGCCATGCCTTCCTCTATGGACTGGTGAATCTCGCCGTGAATATCGCCCGAGCCCAGGCCGGCAGCCCAGTTCACGCTGACCGCCAGGCTGGCATAGTCCAGCCCGAGCTCGCGCGCCAGGCCCGCTTCGGGCATGCCGGTCATGCCCACCATGTCGCAGCCGTCGCGCTTGAGTCGCTTGATCTCCGCGGTGGATTCCAGGCGCGGACCCTGGGTCACCCCCATCACGCCGCTGGCGGCGATGTCGATGCGCGCCTCGAGCGCGCCATGCAGCAACTCGCGACGCACGCGCTCGCTATACGGCTCGGTGAATTCGACATGCTTCAGCTCGGCCTGCCCGCCATCGGAGTAGGTGTGCTCGCGGCCGTAGCTGTAGTCGATCAGATCGGACGGCACCGCCACCGCGCCCGGCGGCAGCCAGGGTGCGATCGCGCCCACCGCGGCGATGGCCACCACGGCCTGGGCTCCGGCCTGCTTCAGTCCCCAGATATTGGCGCGGTAGTTGATGCCGTGCGGCGGAATCCGGTGGCCCTCGCCGTGACGGGCCAGGAAGATCGCCTGGATGCCGTAGACCTTGCCCAGCAGCAGCGGCGCCGAGGGCGCACCGTAAGGCGTGTCGATCTGCAACTGCTTGTGCACCACCAGTCCCGGCCATTGATTCATGCCGGTGCCGCCAATCACTGCCACCGATGCCATGACAACCCCGTTCTTGCAAAGCCCGATTTTATTGCTTATTGCCTGACCGCGTAGATCGCCGGCAGCTGGCGCCAGTATTCCTTGTAGTCCATGCCGCAACCGAAAACGTAGCGGTCCGGCACGCTCAATCCAATGAACTCGGCATGCGCCTCGGGGGCGCGCCGATCGTGCAGCTTGTCGGCCAGCACCGCCACCTTGAGACTGGCGGGCGCGAACTCCTGCAGCGCCTTGCGCACCGCCACCAGGGTGTGGCCCTCGTCCAGAATGTCGTCGATCACCAGCACATGGCGGCCGCCGAGAGGCGCGTCCGGCTGGCGTTTCCACAGCAGGCCGCCGCCACTGGTGGCGCCGCGGTAGCGGGTGGCATGCAGGTAGTCCATTTCAAAAGGAAACCCGACCCGCTTGAGGATTTCCGCCGCGGGCACCAGTCCGCCGATCATCACCGCCAATACTAGGGGATTGCGGTCCGCGTATTCGGCGCTCAGCGCCGCGGCGAGACGATCGTAGGCGGCGCTCACGGCCGCGGCGTCGCAGACGCAGTCCGCTTCGCGCAACACCCGCTGCGCTTCCAGCAAACGGCTCATACAGGGACCTCCCGGCGGTACAGTTTCTCCAGCCGCGCGCTGGACAGGCGGCGCGCCTTCACCGGCAGCCCGGCCAGCAACTTGAGCACCGACTCGCGGTCATTGCACACCGGCAACAGGTCGCAGCCGGCGTCGAGCGCCATCAGGGCGCGCTCGACGATCTCGCCGCCGATCTTGGCGCCCGCCATGTTGAGGTCGTCGCAGATCACCGCGCCGTTGTAGCCCAGCTGGGTGCGCAGCAGCCCGCGAATCCAGCGCCGCGACAGCGAGGCCGGTTTCTCGTCGATGGCGGTGTAGCGGATATGCGCCATCATCAGCGATTCGATGCCGTCCTCGATCAGCGCGCGGAATGCGGCCAGATCCTTGGACTCGATCTCGGCGTAGCTGCGCCGGTCCACCGGCAACTCGGTATGCGAATCGGCGGCGACGGCGCCATGCCCGGGAAAATGCTTGCCGGTGGCGGCGAGCCCGGCCTGGTTGAGGCCGGCGCGGAAAGCGCGCGCCAGTTCCACGATGACTGCCGGATGCTCTGAAAAAGCCCGGTCGCCGATGATCTGGCTGACGCCCATGTCGCGATCCAGCACCGGAGCGAAGCACAGATCGATGCCATAGGCCGACAGCTCGCGCCCGACGGTCAGGCCCTGGGCCTGCGCCTCCTCCACCGCCCTGGCCGGCGACTCCTGGTGCAGCTTGCCCAGGGTGCCCATCGCGGGAATGCGCGTGAAGCCGACGCGGAAACGCTGCACCCGCCCACCCTCGTGATCCACCGCCAGCAACAGGCGCGAGCGCTTCAGCCCGAGCAGCTCGGCGCAGAGGGCGCGCAGCTGCTCGGGGTCGCTGTAGTTGCGCGCGAACAGGATCACCCCGCCGACCAGGGGATGCGCCAGCACTTCGCGGTCTTCGGCGCTCAGGCTCAAGCCGCCGACGTCGGCCATCAAGGGCCCAATCATGCTCATGTGTCGTTGACGTGTTTAGTAATGGTCGGGGAACCGCCGGGGGTCGGGGAACCGCGCAGGCGGTGCCCGCGCTCATGCTCTCACACAATGATGCCGCCAATGTTGCGCTGGCTCACACTTTCATAGGGTCTACAGACCCTCGGCGGACAGCTTTTCAGCCTGGCTCCATTCGCCGTAAGGCCGCTTGGCCAGGGCGTGATTGTAATAGCCCGGCTCGGCAGTTACTTCGCGCCCCAGCCAGGGCGGACGCGGAACGTGCTGATCGACCGTGGCCAGTTCGACTTCCGCCACCACCAGGCCGGCGTTGGCGCCCTCGAACACATCGATCTCCCAGGTCAGGCCGTCGCGCTCCACGTAGTGGCGCGTCTTCAGGATCAGGCCGCCGCACAAGGTAGCGAGAACCTCTTCGGCCTCGGCCGCGGGTATCTCGTATTCGTATTCGGCCCGCGCCGCGCCGAGCACCGCGGCCTTGATGTTGAGCTTGCCCACCCTCCCTTCGAGCCGCACGCGCACCGAAGCGCGGCTGCCCAGTTCGGTCAGGTAACCGTGGCGCATGGGGATGGAGCGCGATGCTTCGGCCCGCCAGGCGTCGTTCAGAATCAGGAATTTGCGTTCGATTTCGATCGGCATTAGCCAGGGACTCTCAGCTAGGGACTCTCAAACAAGGCCATGGACTCGACATGTGCCGTGTGCGGAAACATGTCGAGCACGCCGGCGCGGCGCAAGCGGTAGCCATGCTCCTTGACCAGCACGCCGGCGTCGCGCGCCAGGGTGCCCGGATGGCAGGAGACATAGACGATGCGGCGCGGCCGCGCCTGCGCCAGCAGCGGCAGGATCTCGCGGGCGCCGGAGCGCGGCGGATCGAGCAGCGCCAGGTCGTAAGGCTCCCGCAGCCAGGCTGCCTGCGCGTCCGGCGCAAACAGGTCGGCGCGGACATAGCGCGCTTCCAGGCCGTTGCGGTGCAGATTGTCGCGCCCGTGTTCGACCAGTGCGGCCTCGCCTTCCACGGCCGTGACCCTGGCGCCGCTACGCGCCAGTGGCGCGGTGAAATTGCCGAGCCCGGCAAACAGTTCCAGCACCGAGTCGCATGGGGCCGGAGCCAGCCATTGCAAGGCCTGCCGCACCATGGCCTGGGCCACCGGTCCATTGATCTGCACGAAGTCGGCCGGAGCGAACTGCAAGCGCAGCTCGCTGCCGTCCGGCGAGTACTCCAGGGTGCGCGTCGCACCCAGCGGCTCGATCGAATCGGGGCCGCCGCGCTGCAAATACAGATCCAGGTCATGCGCCGCGGCAAAGTCCGTCAGGGCCTGGCGGTCGGCGGCGCTGGGCGGGTCCAGCACGCGCAGCACCAGGGCCGCATGATCGGCGCAGGCGACCTCGATCTGCGGCATCCGCGCCGCAATCGACAGGCCACCGACGAGCAGAGCCAGCGCACGCAGTTTCAGGCCGATGCGCGGGTCGAGCACCAGGCAGGATTCGATTGCCGCCAGCAGGGGCGATTCGCGCTCGCGGAAACCCACCAGCACCCCGCCCTTCTTCGGCACCAGCTTGGCGCCCAGGCGCGCGCGCCGCCGGTAGGCCCACACCGGACCGACGACCGGAGCCGCCACCTCCCCGGCTTCCACCCCGCCGATGCGCGCCAGCGCCTCCAGCAGCTGCTGCTGCTTGAACAGCACCTGCTGCTGCGGCTCCAGGTGCTGCAAGGTGCATCCGCCGCACACTCCGAAATGGGCGCAGCCGGGCTCGACCCGGTGCGGCGAGGCGCGCTCCACCGCCGTCGCCGCGCCTTCGTCGACGTCGCGCGTGGTGCGGCTCAAGGTGTAGCGCACTCGCTCGCCCGGCAGCGCCCCCGCAATGAAGGTGACCTTGCCGGCAACGCGCGCAACCCCGCGCCCGTCATGCGCCAGGTCGTCGATGTCGGCGGTAAATTCCCCCGCCGGCACGATCCGGCGGCGCGAGCGCGAACCCATCAGTTCCAAGCCGCCAGGAATTCGGCCCAGTGCGGCGCCGTGCTCTGGCTCAGGAAGTCCCGCGCGCGCTGCACTTCCTGTTCATGCTCAGCGGCGGAGAGCAGGCCGCGCATCAGCTGGAAGCGCAGGTAGATCAGATAGGTGTTGAGCACATCGGTTTCGCAGTAGGCGCGGATTTCGGCGATGCGCCCGGCGGCGAAGGCCTCGGCCACCTTGGAGCCATCCATTCCCAGCTTGCCGGGAAAGCCCAGCAGCAGGGCCATTTCATGCAAGGGGGCGTAGGCGCGGGGCTGGTACAGCGCCAGCACATCCATCAGGTCGGTGTGGCGGAACTGGTAGCGGCTGATGTAATTGTCCCACTTCGATTCCCGGTCGAAATGGCCGGTGTCCCAGTAGCGCGGCGTGCTCAGGCGGTGGATCAGCGCGCGATAGTGCAGCACCGGCAGGTCGAAGCCGGAGCCGTTCCAGGACACCAGGGTCGGCCGGTATTTCTCGACGCCGTCGAAAAAGCGCTTCACCAGTTCCGCCTCCGGCGCCTCCGCTTCGCCCAGCGACCAGACGCGGAAATCGTCGCCGCTGCGCAGACAGCAGGAAATGGCCACCACCCGGTGCAGATGCTGCGGCTGGAAATCGGTGCCTTTCTCCGCCTGCCGCTGCGCCTTCATCGCCTGCGCCGCCGCCTCGTCGTCCAGACCGGTGAAGCCATGGATGCGCCGCCCGCCCACAAGATCCGGCACGGTCTCGATGTCAAACACCAGGATGGGTTCGCGAATGGGCATCTAGGGCCGAAACGCCATCGGCAGCGATACGCTGTTGAGCCCGGCGGCATCGATCCGCGCCAGCAATTGCGGCAACACGCTCAGGACCACCGGCTGGCCGGAGGGTTCCCGCGCCGCGCGGCCGTCATGCAGCAGCAGAATATCCCCGGCGGCAAGGCCGTGACACAGGCGCTGCAATACCTTGTCAGACACTCCGCAAACGGCGTCATAGCCTCGGCGGGTCCAGGTCACCTGGCGCAGACCGGCCAATGCCAGCACCGGATCGAGCAGCGGATTGCGCAAGCCCATCGGCGCCCGGAAGAACTCCGGTGCGCGCCCGGCGAAGCCGGCAATCAGCCGTTGCGATAGTTCTACTTCACGGCGCAAGCGGCGCCAGCCATAGCAGGCGAAGGTGTTGGCATGGCGATAGCTGTGATTTTCGACGCTGTGGCCTCGGTGAATCACTTCCTGCACCAGCGCGGGGTGCGCGGCGGCCTGAATCGCCGGAAAAAAGAAACTGGCCTTGGCGCCGTGGCGGTCGAGCAGCTCCAGTACCTGCGGCGTCACCGCGGGGTCGGGGCCGTCGTCGAAGGTCAGGCTGATTTCACCGCGCAGTCGCGCCGCTTCGGGCAGGTGCAGGATGTTGCGATCCATCAGCCGGCTGCGCGGCCACATGCCGAGGCCCACCAGCAGCAGATGATCGCCCAGCAACACCAGGGCGATCGCAAGCCAATGATTTGGAAACACCAGCAGGGCCGGCAATGCGCCGGCATAGAGTGTCAGCGACAGACGCATCAGCGGCTGCGGCGACCAGCGCCGGGCAAGGACTGCCGGCTCCGCAAACGCCATCTCTGAAGTCGTGGTAGGCACGCCCTAGTCCGGATACACGCCGGTGGAAATATAACGATCGCCGCGGTCGCAGACGATCGCCGCGACGGTGGCACCGCGCAAGGTACGGCACAGTTGCAGCGCCGCCCAGACCGAGCCGCCGGAGGACGGCCCGGCGAAAATGCCCTCGCTGGAGGCCAGCAGGCGCATGCTGTCCTCGGCGTCCCGGGCACTGACTTCGATAACCCGGTCGACCCGCCGGGCATCGAAGATCTTCGGCAGATAGGCTTGCGGCCATTTGCGGATGCCCGGAATGGAGGACTCCCCATCGGGCTGCACTCCCACGATCTGGATCGCCGGGTTCTGTTCCTTGAAGTAGCGCGAACAGCCCATGATGGTGCCGGTGGTGCCCATGGTGGCGACAAAATGAGTCAGCCGGCCTTGCGTATCGCGCCAGATTTCCGGCGCCGTGCCTTCGTAATGGGCGCGGGGATTATCCGGGTTGGCGAACTGGTTGAGCACCCGTCCCTGGCCGTCCCGTTCCATCCGATCGGCCAGATCGCGCGCGTATTCGATGCCCTGGGCCTGGGTCACCAGCACGATTTCCGCGCCGAACGCCTTCATCACCGCGCGCCGCTCCGCGCTCATGTGCTCCGCCATGATCAGCACCATGCGGTAGCCCTTCATCGCGGCGGCCATGGCCAGGGCGATGCCGGTATTGCCCGAAGTGGCCTCGATCAGGGTGTCCCCGGGCTTGATCTCGCCGCGCTCCTCGGCGCGCCGGATCATCGAGTAAGCCGGGCGATCCTTGACCGAACCGGCGGGATTGTTGCCCTCCAGCTTGAGCAGCAGGGTGTTGTCGCCGATGCCCGGCAGGCGCGCGACGCGCACCAGCGGGGTATTGCCGATGGTTTCGGCGAGGGTGGCAATGGACATGCGCTTATTCTAGCGGCTCAGGCGCCGCCGGCCAGACCCAGGCGCGCCTGCGTCATTGCCCGGCGCATCTCCGCCACCGCCGCCGGCAGCCCGACGAACAGGGCGCGGCCGATGATGGAATGGCCGATGTTCAATTCGACGATGTCGGGAATGCTGGCGATCGGCGCCACATTGTCCAGATTGAGCCCGTGACCGGCATGCACTTCCAGCCCCCCCTCCCGCGCCGCCCGGGCGAACGCGGTAATTTTCTCCAGCTCACGGGTCTGGGCGTTGGCCGTCAGGGCATCGGCATAGCCGCCGGTATGGATCTCGATGTGCGGCGCGCCGCATTGCAGCGTGGCGCGCAGCTGCTGCGGCTCGGCATCGATGAACAGGGACACCACGATTCCCGCCCGCGCCAGCCGCGTACAAGCGGCGGCGACCTGCGCCTGCTGGCCGGCGACATCCAGCCCGCCTTCGGTGGTCCGCTCCTGGCGGCGCTCCGGCACCAGGCAGGCGTAGCGCGGGCGCATACGGCAGGCAAACTCCACCATCTCGGCCGTCACCGCCATCTCCAGGTTGACCGGCACCGGGCAGCGCGGCAGCAGCCGCTCCACGTCCTGATCCTGGATATGCCGGCGGTCTTCGCGCAGGTGCAGCGTGATGCTGTCCGCTCCCGCGGCGGCGGCGAGCAGGGCGGCTTCCACCGGATCCGGATACAGCGTGCCGCGCGCCTGGCGCAGGGTCGCGGCATGATCGACGTTGACGCCCAGGCGGATCGGAACAGTTTTTTCGGAGATCATCTTCTAATCATCGCTCGGCTTTGCATGATCGTTTACTGCACGCGCAGCGCGCAGTAAACGCGGCGTTTCCAGTTCACGGCCGGCCAGCTGGCACCGCAGCGCGGCGCGCAACAGTTTACGCGCGTCGCGCAGGGCCTGGCGCGTCTCCAGGCGCTCCTCGGCCAGAGCGATCAGACTGGCGCCGGCAAAGCTGTCGGCATCGCCCGGATCGGCAGGCTGCGCGCCCTGCTCCGGGTCGAAGCGATAACGCCGCAAGGGTTCCAGCTCCCGGCTCAAAGGCAGGGCATAGCCCATCTCCGCCAGCAGGCGCTTTTCAAAGACGCGCAAGGCGGCTTCATTCCCGTCCCCCGGCAACTGCGCCAGCGTCATCGCGTAGTCGCGATACAGCCGCGGATGCGGGTCATGCCGCTCGGTCAGCTTGAGCAGCAATTCGTTGACGTACCAGCCATGAAACACCCGCTCGCCCGCCAGGGCGACCGCCGCGCCGTCAGACTCCGCCGCACGCAGCGTTCCAAGCTCGCCGGATTCGCTCCAGGACAGCAGCAAGGGCGAGAACAGCTGCAAAGTGCCGCGCAATTTCGAACGTGGGCCGCGCGCTCCGCGCGCCACCAGACCGACCCGGCCATGGTTGGGAGTGAAGACCTCCAGCAGCTGGCTGGTTTCGCGGTAGGGCCGCTGCGCCAGCAGGTAGGCCGGCTCGAACTCGATGCGGTTGCGCACCGCCGGATGCTAGTTGTTGCGGTAACCGAAACGCTTCAGCGCCTGCGGATCGTCGGTCCAGTTTTCCTTGACCTTGACCCACAGCTTGAGCACCACCTTGGCGCCGGTCATGTACTCAAGCTCACGCCGCGCCGCGCTGCCGATGCGCTTGAGCATCGCGCCGTCCTCGCCGATGACGATTTTTTTCTGGTTGTCGCGCTCCACCCAGATCACCGCGGACGCGCGCAAAATCGTGCCGGAGTGATCCAGCGTTTCGGTTTCCACGGTAAGCGCATAGGGCAGCTCCTGCGCCAGCGCCACCATCAGCTTCTCCCGCACCAGCTCGGCCACGGTGAAGCGCAGATCGTGCCCCGCGACCTGCCCTTCCGGGTACAGCGGCGGGCCTTCCGGCATGCGCGAGAACAGCTCGCGCACCAGCGCATCGAGGTTGTCCCCCGATTTGGCC
>Ga0302314_10023487_pt1 | contig 10063 bp, 7 predicted proteins | sample III_Palsa_N2_3_FD_200533 | JGI IMG/M metagenome (GOLD analysis project Ga0302314, IMG submission 200533) | Peat permafrost microbial communities from Stordalen Mire near Abisko, Sweden - III_Palsa_N2_3 | ecosystem: Environmental > Terrestrial > Soil > Palsa > Peat permafrost | place: Sweden...
CCAGAGCCGCATCATCGACTGTCCTTTCGGCCGCATGGCATCGACCTGGTAGGTGTCCGTGTCGGCGAAACCGTGCCAGGGGATGCCGTTGAGCTTGAAAGCCGGACCGTCCCAGGTCCATTCACGGAACCCGAAGGTGGTCGTGCGCTCATCCATCGCCTTGCCACCCACTGACAGGCGGGTGATGACGACGTATTGCCGGGGATCATCCGTCCACCACAGCTTCGGTTTGGCCCAGCCTTCCGACAGCTTCACCACCTGGTCCTTACCTGCTGGGATGGTGACCTGCTGCGCGGCGTAGGTCTTCTCCACGGGTCCGCCGCCCACGGGCTGGACCTCATTGGTCAGGGTGGCGGTCACGGGCGAGCTGGTGGGGTTGTGGACGGTGATGTCCAATCCCAGCGTCATGTTGGTGACCGAGGGGATGGCGAAGACGTCCGAGGTGTAGGCCGCGCCGCCGACGATCAGTGAGGGCTCGGCCCAGACGAAGCCGGACGTGTAGTTGCCCAGCATCGGCATGTCCAGCGAATTGGTGGTGTTGTAATGCCAGAAATCGATCGGCATGTAGGCGGGATGCTTGACGTCTCCCGGATCCGACAAGCCGTAGAAGAAGTCTTTGAAGGCGACGCAGAGCTCATTCACCTGTCCCGGCCTGATCAGGCTGGTGATGTCGCAGTCGTATGCCGCAAGCGGCAGCCTGGTCCAGCCCGCCTGCTGATCGTTGACGAAGACGGTGGCGATCATGCTCGGGTAGGGGATATGGAGCACGACGGAATGGCCAGCCACCGCCGCCGGAACGGAGACCCGGGTCCTCAGATAGTAGCGGTGGACGTAGGCCTGCTGCGGCAACAGGTCATTGCGGCTCCCCGGAACCGTGATGGCACGCCAGTTGAATCCATCCGCAGGTGGAAGGGTGGCCACCGGCCCCAGCCGATCCGTGACCTCGAGCTCATCGTCCCCGGCATATTGCCACGGGCCGGCCAGGGAGGTCGCAACCTGCGCCGCGCCCGTGGGGGGCGGAATCGCAAAGACCTGCGCAGCCGCGGCCTTGTCCGCGTCCGTCATCCAGCTGGTATCGCCGGGCTTGATCGAGCCATCGGGATGGAATGGCCCCTTGACGAAGCACAACGCATCCAGGGCGAAGATCGTCTGGGTGCTCTTGGCATCCCCGGCGCTGTGGGCCAGGCGGAATTGCACCGCATGGTCGCCGGCGGCCAGGGCCACTGTTCCCGCATGCAGCCACGCAAACGGCGCCCAGACCCACAGCTCCTGCACATCGACCGTGTCATCGTCCGGCGACACCGTCTTCCACTCGCCCTGGTCCACCCGCCACTCGAACCCGGCCCGGATCTTTTCAAAACCGATATGCATCCAGACGTCATAATCCCCTGCCTGGGCCGCGTGCGCGCCATAGGTGAAGACGCAATCCTTTGGCAGATTGTGGGGATCGAGATTCAGCTGCAGCCATTTGCCGTCGGAGACGATGCTGGCGGAACCCTGTACGATCGTCGGCTTCACGCTCTCCGGCACGATCGAGGTGGCCTGTTCGCCTTCGATCCAGATGAAGCTGGACGCATCTGCCTGCGCGGCATCAGCTGCATCGGCCGTACTGGTGATGATGGCGATGGCGAGACTGACGAGGAAGCAGGTGCGGCGAAGATGATGCATGAGATCTGAACGGAGACGGCCGAATGCCGTGACCCCATCAGACTGTGCCTGTGCATGCGACCTGTTCAACGGCTTCATGCCCTCATCACCTTCATCTGTGTCTCGACCGGATGTCGGATTAATTTCGCAGCGCATGAGCACCCCTCATGCACCCGCCGTCGCAGCGGATGTCCAGACGATCGTCTCCGACTTGATGTCGCATGGGTTTCGAACGTGCCTGAACGGCTGAACCAGTGATCTCGACGATCGCGTGCTTGACCTCTCCCGGCATCGCCGAACTCTGCACGTAGCGCTGGAGCGCGTGGAGTCGTCCCAGGTCGATGATCGGGGCGACCTGGGGAAGCCGGGCGGATGGATCGAGTGCGGTCGCTGCGGGGACGCCATGACCAGCACCTGGGAGTGCCGCGTTGCGATGCTGCGCCACCGGCTCCTCGTCCATCTCCCAGGTTGCCCTTTGTTCCTCCATCAACGACCTAAATTTGCAAACAAATCGATTTAGTTCAACTAATTCTGAGTCTGTCATGCCTGGGAAACGAGGGGCGTCCGCTGCTGTGACGTGATGGGTGCCTGCATCACCGAAGCGTGCATGGGACTATACCCGCTAGCCTAGTCGTAGGTGCCGTGGGATCCCGCCCAGGGCGATGCACGCGTGGCCTGCGCTGTGGCACGCATGTCCGTGGCGGCAGTCGGCACGGACCCGCACCTGGGTGCGACACCGGTCAAACGGTGGTGCGCCTCAGCGCAACCGCGCCGGGCGCGGGGTCCGGTGCTAAGACGGATCACCAGACGGCTCGCGACCGTGGCATGGATGCCGGTGTGCCCGCCATGCTGGCCGATGCGCCGCAGCGCGACCGAAACCGCCACCGCCTGCGACCCCAGCTCGACCAGGGCATGGCTGTCGCCGGTCAGGGCTGGGAAGGCCACGTATGCCAGGGTCAGCTCCGTGCCGCGCTCGCCGGCTCTCGGGGGGAACTGACGTATGCCGATGGCCACTCGTGGCAGCGCATCACGTATTCAACGTCCACGTCAACGTGCGCAGCCAATCGCAGGTCATGGGTCTGCGTAAGCTAGAATGACACCAGGGATCGCGGTGGCCACGGATCCGGCGGCGCGCCGGCGAAGCGTCGCGCCGCGCCGCGCTGTCCATCCGCCGCATGCAGCCGTGCCAGGACCTGCACCGCCAGGCGGCGGGTCGTCGCATCTGAATCCGACGCACCGGCCAGCCCCTGGAGCACCGCCTGCAGGGCGGGATCGGCGTGGCGGCGCATGACGCCCTCGAGGACGAACAGCGCCCGGCAGCGCGCATCGCTCGAGGTCGATGCCGGATCGCCCAGCCACGTCTGGATGGCCGGCACCGCGCCCTCCCCGCACCCATCCAGCAGCTCCCCAGCCGCCAGGGCCACCCCGACATCCGCGCAGGCGAGGTCCCCCAACGCGGCATGGATCCTCTGCGGCGTCACGGCGGAGGACGCTGCGCTGCCGTGAGCAGGGACGGGGAAGAGACGCACCCAGCCGAAGGGCAGGGCCCCCAGGGTCGCGATCAGGACCGCGTCCTCGGCCGGGTTCCACAGCGGCAGGCTCTGCGCCGCCAGGTATCTGGGCAGGGGCCGGCTGGAATCAGGTTCAGGCTCGGCAAAGCGTCCCGTCACATAGCCGGGGAAGCTGGCCTCGATGCTGCGCAGCACCGTGCCGGTATCGCTGGCGCGGATGGTGACGTGGGCCGCGCCGGTGGTGGTGATGGTGCACTGCATGACCAGGTCGCCGAGGGGGGCCACGGCGCCGAGCACGCACGGGGGGAAGGCGCGCAGCCTGGCGCCCGTGGCGACATCCACGACGCCGCGGTCCGACACCAGCCTGCTGCCGTCGGCGCAGAACCGCACCACATCCCGCGGTTCAGCAAGCTCTCGCAGGAAGGAGCCGGTGGTGGCATCCCACAGTCCGGACACCAGCACATAGTCGCGGCCGGCCCTGAAGCCGCCCTGGCGGAAGGTGTGGTTGAGTTCCCGGCGCGCCAGACCGAAGATCAGGCTGCCGTCCGGGCTGGCGGTGAAGGAGCCGCCTTCGACCTCCGTGCCGTCGGCATACAGCAGGGGCATGAGACGCAGACCCGTGGCGAGCTGGTAGATGCCGGTCAGCGGCAGGAACTGCTCGCCCAGCTCGGAGGCGGCGGTGGCCTCGTTGTTGGTGCTCAGCAGGCAGTGCGCGCCCGGCAGGAAGGCGCAGGTCGACCAGTCGAGCTCGCGCGCCCACATGGAATAGTTCGTCGGCGCGCGGTAGCCTTCCAGCGTTGCCGTGTCGCGCCCGGTGACCAGATCATGGATCCGCAGGCAGGCGTCCTGGGAGCCGGTGACCAGGTAGCGGCCGTCAGGGCTGACCTCGGCCTGGACATGGACGTGTCCGATGCGCATGCCGCCCAGGGGCGGCGGTCCCCAGAAGGCCGCGATGGTGCCGATCTGGGTGGCGGTGATCAGATCCCAGACCAGCGCCGGGCCGCCATCGCCCTCGGTGGGTCCGGTCGTGATCAGCACCCGGCCATGCAGCCCGTCCACGGATTCGTCGGCCACCGGCAGCGACCGGCATGGCGCCCCCTGGGGATCCCAGACCGTCACCTGTTGGCCGCCCTTGCACACCACATGGCCGTCCTCGGTGAAGCCGAGCCAGTCCGGGGGTCTGGTGTTGGATTGGGACGCCGGCGCCACCAGCTGGCGGGTGGCCATCCGCTCCACCAGCGGCGCACGGTCGCCCTTGTTGCTGCAGAACCACGCGCCATCGCGGCTGAACTGCCCATCGAGGTCATGACTGGCGAAATCCGGGGGCAGGGCCTGGGTCCAGCTGCCACCGTGGCCGTCGCCGAAGGTGACCGAGGTGGGGCCCAGCTGCGCCTGCTCGCCTCCGGGGCCGCTGATCGTCCAGCACGTCTGCCTGGTCACGGTGCGGCCCACCAGGTCGATGCTGCCGACGCCATAGGTGTCGTCGCGGTAGGAGGTCGCGCATTGCACGTGCTGCCCATCGGCCAGCCACCCCATGCCCTGCTCCAGGACGGCCGGCGCGCAGGAGATGAAGTCCACAAGCTTCAGCCCGGGCCATGACCAGATCGCCAGTCCGGTGCTGAACGAGACGGCCAGACGCAGGCCGTCGGGACTGAAGGCGCACGCGCTCACCGCGCCCGTGGCCGCGCCCAGGGCGTTGGCACCGGGTCCGGGAACCGTGGCCAGGTCAAGCCCGCGCCCCAGATCCCAGATGTGCACCAGCGGATCCTGGAACGCATTGGTGCACAGCAGCCGGCCATCGGGCGAGAGTCCGCTTTGGATGTAGTCGCCGGTATAGGTGGCCGGCAGGGGAATGGTGCGGGTGACCACGCCGCTGCGGGGCTCGATCAGGGCGATGACGGGTGGTGCTTGGTAGGCCGTCACCAGGCAGACGATGGTGCCGTCGGGCCGGTACTGCACCTGGGACACCAGCTGGTCGGGGAAGAGCCGCCAATGGGGCCGGGCGCTCGCCAGGTCGCACTCCTGCAGCCCATCGAGCGAGGCCAGGAGCAGGGAGCGGCTGTCTGGGCTGATGGCCAGATGGGTGGTGCGCTGGGTCGACTGGAAGGGTCCGCCGCCGAGGAAGGTGACCTGCGCTGAGGTGACCGCCGAGCGCGGCGCCGGCGTTGCGGCGCCCGACAGGGGTGGCGGCCCGGGCGCGGGCGCAGGCACCGTGGCATGTCCGGCATGGGCGGTCGCCAGCAGCAGCACCCCGACGCAGAGGATGCCGGCCAGCAGCCAGCCTTGCGCCGGGCCGGTCAGGCCGGCCGGCGGCCGGCGGAATGGCCGCACCGCGCCGAGCACCCGCTGCTGCAGGTACGCCGGCGCCACATGATCCGCCCGGGCAAGCCCGACCACCGGCACGAGCAGGCCGGACAGGTCCTGCGCCGGCTCCAGCGCCGCCCGCAGGCGCCCACGCGCCCGGTTCAGGCGCGAGGCCACCGTGCCCGGGGGTACGCCCAGCACCTGGGCCGCCTCGCCCTGGCTCATGGCCAGGAAGTAGACCAGGTGGATGGGCGCGCTCAGGCGCTGCGGCAACGCGGTCAAGGCGTGACGCAGGGGTTCGAGCTCGGGCGCGCCATCGGCGACGACCGCCACCGCGGACGAACGCGGCGCCGCCACCTCATGGCGCTGGCGGCGGCGCTGCGCGCGCGCCTGGTCCAGGGCGCAGGAGAGCACCAGGCGCATCACCCAGGCGAGAAACGGGATCTCCGTGTGGTAGCGGGGCGCGGTCCGCCATAGGCGGATGTAGGCCTCCTGGACCGCATCCTCGGCAAGGTCCTTCCGGCCGAGGATGCGCAGCGCGACCGCATGCGCCTGGTCCAGGGACTCCACCACCAGCTGCTCAAGCAGCGCCGGGTCCCCGCCGCTGGCATAGCGGGCGAAGCGGCGCTCGGCGCTCTCGGCTGGTGCGGATGGCTCAGGCATGCGGTCGTCGTCCAGCAGGGTTACGGAGGTCTCCACCCCCTACTCGCCGCCCACGGCTGGTTGTTCCCAGCATGTCGGCGACGCATGGTCCGGCTCCCGTCACCTGCAGCCCGGCCCCGCCGTGTCCCATACGCACGCGCGGCGCGCGCCTGCTGGCCCTGCTCATCCATCTCCTGCAGCTCACCCGGCGCAGCGCCTGGACGTGGCATCATCGGGAAAACCACCACCCACGCCGGGCTGACGCCAGGATCCCACTCCCAGCGATGGGAGGAAGAGGTGAGGCGGGCAGCAGACGCACGCAACGACGGCGCCCCGCAGCAGCGCCACCAGGAGCAGTGCTCCCCATTGCGCTGCGTGTTCACGCCGGCGCGTACCGGGGTGGCTCCTTCCGGTGGCGCCCCGCTTACTGCTTAGCGCAGGGAAGCGGATTGCAGGCGTGAATCACCGCCTAGGGTCATGACATGGCACGACACCGGGACACCTCACCACACGGTCGCTGCGTGCATGCTGCATGCTCCCTCTGGTTGCGTGTCGTCATGAGCCTGATCACGCTCCCGCTCATGCCGGCCGCAACCACTGACCCGGTCCAGGAGGGAGCTCCCGTGGCCGAGCCCATCGTCCTCATCACCGCCTTCGGCCCCTTCGCAGGACGAGGCGTCAATGGCAGTGAGAGCGTCGCCAGTCAGCTCGACCAGCATCTGATCGCCGGATACCGGGTACGCACCCTGGTCATGCCGGTGGTATGGGGTCAGCCCGCCCACGACCTGCCGCCCGCACTGGCGCGCTGGCATCCGCACCTGCTCCTCGGACTCGGGGAGGGCTATCCGGGGACGGTCACCGTGGAAGGCGTCGGACGGAATTGCGCAGGAGCGGAGCCGGACGCCCTGGACCGGCTTGCACCTGCCGCCGTCCTGGAGGCATCCGGACCAGCGCAGCGCACGGCCACCCTGCTCTTTGACGACGCCTGGTTTCCCATGGCGCCCGTGCCCGTGCAGCGCAGCACCGATGCCGGGGACTACCTCTGCAATGCCTGCCTCTATACCGCCTTGGGCAGCACCACCGTGCGCTGTGGCTTCGTCCATGTCCCACCGCAGGGGCTGGTACCGGATGCGCAGTACACACCCGCGCTGGTGGCGATCATCACCACGCTCATCAGCAAGAATCTGGCGGATCATCCCTGAGGAGATGCCTGCTCCCGACCTCATGGCCGCGCAGCTGTGACGAGAATCGTGCACCGCTCGGCGATCGTCCGGCCTGGGAGGACCCTAGCAGCGGCCCCAGCCCGCCTGCATCGGCGCCACCTGGCGGCTCTCCCAGCGGCGTTGGCGCAGCACAGCACCTGACGAGATCCACAACGGCATCGGCGGCATTAGGTAGATGGCATGATGCCCCCTCCTCCGACCGGTCTGGCTGCGGCCATCGCCGCCTGCGGCCATTCGCCCGCGGCATGGGCGATCGTCGTCGCGCAGTGCGCAGGCGCCATGTACCCGCTGGCGCTGCGCATGTGCGGTCAGCCGCATCTCGCCGAGGACGCGGTCCAGGACGCGCTGCTCCTGATCCGCGACCATGGCGGCCACTTCCGGCCCCGCGGTGACGATCCGGACCGCGACGCCTGGTGCTGGGTCCGGCGCATCACCGCCAATGCCGCGCTGCAGCTCTGGCGCAGCCGGGAACGTGCTCGCGCCCGCGAACAGCGCGTCGCGGCCGAAGCCGCAGCAGCCGTCCTGCCGCGCGATGAGCTGGACATCCGGGAACGAGACGAGCTGGTCCGTGCCGCCCTGAGCACCATGGGGGAGCTCCAGCGCACCGTGCTGGTCATGCATGCGGTCGACGGGCTGACCCATGAGCAGTGCGCCGTGGAACTGGGCATGCCCCTCGGCACGGTGAAGGGCCATCTGCGTCGCGGCATGGCGCGCATGCGAGGCCAGCTGGCGCGCCACCAGATCGTGCTGCCCCTGGTGCTGCTGCCGCTGCGCGACCACCCCCAGCATCCGCCGCAGTTCATCGATCGCTGTCTGCAGTCCCATCGCCTCGCGCACCACAGCCTCGCCACCCTGCCCGCTGCGCTGGGCGGATCCCTGGCCCTCGGCACCACCCTGGTCTCCTTGTCGCTCCTGGCGCTGGTGTCGGTCGGGGTTCTCACCGCCGAGACGACGGCCACGGCGCCGGCGCCAGGGACTGCCCCCGCTTCCCTCCCGGCCCCGATCCCGGCGTCTTCGTCACCTGCCCCTGCCATGGCCGCCACCCCGCCTGGCGCAGGTCCGGCCGCGTCGTCCGGCGCTGATGCCACGCTCGTCAGTCCCAGGACATCGATGCACATCCTTGAGGGGACCCTGGCCAGCATCGCTGTCCATGACCAGCCGATCGGCGATGTCCTGGCCGACCTGGAGCGGCAGTACGGCTTCCATGTCCTGCTGCGTCCCGAGGCCCTGCGCACGCGGCGGATCTCGCTGCGCTGCGACGTGGTGATGCTGATGCTCATGCTCGGGCGCCTGGCGCAGGCCGGGGACGGCACCCTCGCACGGGATCCGGATTCTGGCTACTGGGCGATCACGCTCGGCGCGACCGTGCATCGTCACATGGCCGTCGCGCCGCCGCCCGTGGGCCTGCATATCGATGCCGCTTCGGACGCATCGTCAGTGACCCTGCCCGAAGGCGTGGTCCCGTGGCACGCCTACGTCAACAGCTCAGGCACCTGGCGGGATGATGGTCTCATGCGGGTCTATGAGCAAAACGGACAGCTGGTCTTCGCGCTCGCCCTCGAGGATGACCGCTGGTCCGGATCAGGATCAAGCACATCGGACGCCAATGCCGATACGCTCACCCTGGGTGAGGGGCCACCGCCTGATCCTGGTGCGCAATGCCCAGGGCTGGAACATGACCGTTGATGGCTATCCGCTGCATCTGCAGCACGGCAACATCCTGCTGCTGCGCCGCGAGCCGGACGGCATGCACCTCGAGCAGCTTGGCGGTGGCGCCGAGGGAATGCCTGCGCTTGCGTCATTGGTGCCGCCCCATCTCGCACCACAGCTGATACCCCAGGCGACGCTGCTGGCCCAGGCCAACGCTGACAGTCTTCTGGTGGCCAGTTGGCTGGACCGGATCCGACCACAGCCCGTATCGCCGTCCCACGCACCCTGAGCATCACCTTGCGGAGCGCGGAATGATATGATGGCCTCCTGACGTGAGGGCTCCTTGTGAGTCGATGATTCCAGGCGCTCATCCTGGAGATTCGCCTCATCGCATCGGCCTATGAAAGCGCTACGGGATAGGGTATGCCTCGACATGAGCGCCATGCTGAACCCTTTAGCGTTCCCTATTATGATGGTGATGTGCTTTTCAAGCCACCCGGCGATGAATGCCACCGAAGCCACCGACGCCTCCGAGAAACCATCCATCGTCAGGCACGTCCTTGATGTCCCCAATATGGGAGTTCCCAAGGTTTATATACTGGATGAAACGAAGGCATATCTGCTAAAAAATGGGAAGCAGGGGGACATTTCATTGTCCCGAACTCCCCCTTCGGGATTCAGGTCTCACCGGGGAATTTTGGCAATATCACCGGTATTCCACTAAAGGATTGGCCGGATGGCAGTCAGGAATCGGACGTGATGTTCCCGGGTGATGGCGGCTCGAGATGTCATGTGATCACCTTTGACAAGGACGGAAACATGCTCATCAAGGTCGAAAGGCCGTACGTGAAACCCTGAGGTCGGGCTTCGCTCATGGCGGCATATCCCAGACCAGATTGGCATCATCCATAGCAGATAGACGTCGAATGCGCGAACCACAATTGAAGCATGAGCGTACACTGGGCGTGGAAACCTCTTCATTATCAGATATCCGGAAATCATCATGAATAGCGCAGAGATTGGCGTCGAAATACCAAGACACTCAATCTGCTTGTCGCGAATGAGGTCTGGTCTGAGAAGGGATGC
>Ga0302314_10023488_pt1 | contig 10062 bp, 13 predicted proteins | sample III_Palsa_N2_3_FD_200533 | JGI IMG/M metagenome (GOLD analysis project Ga0302314, IMG submission 200533) | Peat permafrost microbial communities from Stordalen Mire near Abisko, Sweden - III_Palsa_N2_3 | ecosystem: Environmental > Terrestrial > Soil > Palsa > Peat permafrost | place: Sweden...
CCGTGCTGGCGGCGGGGAATTGGCAATGGGTCGCGGGCGTCGGCGCCGACTTGGCGGCCTATCCGCGGATCTACAATCCGCTCAAACAAGCGCGCCGCTTCGACCCGTCGGCGGAATACATCCGCACGTGGGTACCGGAGTTGGCCGGCTTGCCCGACGTCGCGATCTTGGACCCGGTCGAAGTGCGGCGCGAGCGGCAACTGACGCTCGAGCTGTTCGGTGACGGCTCCTACCCCGCACCGGTCCTCGATCACGAGGCGGCGGCTCGCGGCTTCTTGGCGCGCTACGCGCGCGAGGTTCGTGCTACCGCCTGACCTGCGCGCGAGGTCGCTGCTGCTGCCGCTGGCCTCCGAACGGCTGGACTTGGAACCGCTGCGCGTCGGCCATGCGGAAGCGCTCTACGCGGGGCTGCGCGAGCCGTCGCTCTACCAGTACGAGACCGAACAGCCGCCGGCGGACCTCGAGGCACTGCGAACGCGCTTCGCCCAGCTTGCCGAGGGCTCGGGTGATGAGGCGGAGGTCTGGCTGAACTGGGTCGCCGTCCGTCGCGACGACGGTACCGCGGTGGGGTACGTCCAGGCCACCGTCGCGCCCCAGCGTGCCGAGGCCACCGTCGGCTACCTCGTACTGCGCGCATATCAGCAGCGCGGCTTTGGGCGCGAGGCGGTGGCAGCGATGTGCGATCATCTTGCCGCGAGCGGCGTGCGGACGCTTCACGCCTGGATCGACGTGCGCAATGCGGCGTCGGTCGCGCTCGCCGAGGCGCTGCGCTTCCAACGGGTTTCGACGGGTCGCTCGAACGACGCGATCGGCGCGGTGCGCGGCTTCGATCACCACTACGTGCGCTCGTCTTGCGAGGGCCGCCCGGAGGTGTAGGCCGAAACCTCCAGCATGACCGATCAGCCTGCACGCGCCGCCCACGACACCGGGATCCCCGACAACCTGCTGCGCTTCATGACAACGGGCTGGGCGATGCCGCCGGGAACGCCGGCCGCGCCGGTCGACGGCAGCGAACGCTTCGCCGCGCGCCGCGCGGCGCTTGCGGCGGCATTCCCGGGGCAAACGCTGATCGTCCCCACCGGTCACGAGAAGACGCGCGCCAACGATACGACCTACCGTTTTCGTCCCGGCACGGATTTCTATTATCTGACCGGCAACGTCGAGCCCGACAACATTTTGCTGCTGCGCGCGAATGCCGCCGGCGGAGCCGCCGCGACGTTATACTGCGAACCGAATCCCGGCAAGACCGACGCGACGTTCTTCACCGACCGCGCCAAGGGCGAGCTGTGGGTCGGACCTCGGCTGGGCTTGCATCAGACCGCCCAGCGCTACGGTGTCGAAACGAAGCCGCTGACCGACCTCCCGGGTGATCTCGCCGCGCTCGCGGTCCAAGAGCGTCGTGTCCTGCGCGGGATCGACCCGGCGCTGGATGCGGAATGCGGCCTGGTTGATGAACGTGACGGCGAACTCGCGGTCTACCTCTCCGAGATGCGGCTGATCAAAGACGAGCTCGAGGTCCGCGAGCTGCGGCGCGCCATCGCCGCGACGCAGGCCGGCTTCGACGACGTCGTGCGGGGCTTGGCCACGGCGCGCAGCGAGCGCGACGTCGAGGTCATCTTCGGCGCGCGCGCACGCCGCGACGGCAACGACGTCGGCTACGGCACGATCGCGGCCAGCGGACCGCACGCGTGCACGCTGCACTGGACGCGCAACGACCGTGTCTTCGGTGAGCGCGAACTGCTGCTGCTCGATGCCGGCGTCGAGGCCGAAACGCTCTACACCGCGGACGTCACGCGGACGATCCCGATCGACGGGACGTTCACGCCGGAACAGCGCGCGGTGTACGAGCTCGTTCTCGCAGCGCAAGACGCGGCCTTCGCGCGCTGCGCGCCGGGCAACGACTTCCTCGAACCGCACCGCGCGGCGATGAACGTGCTGGCCGCCGGTTTGGAGCGGCTGGGGATCATCGCCTCGGCCGCGGACGCGCTGCGCGACGAGAATCAGTTCTACCGCCGCTATTCGCTCCACAACACGAGCCATATGCTCGGGCTCGACGTGCACGACTGCGCGCAGGCGCGTGCCGAGACGTACAAGTTCGGAACGCTGCGCGAGGGAATGGTGCTCACCGTCGAGCCAGGGCTCTACTTCCAGCCGGACGATCTGACGGTGCCGGCGCGGTATCGCGGCATCGGCGTTCGCATCGAAGACGACGTGCTGATCACCAAAACGGGCGTCGACGTCCTCTCGGCCGCGATTCCGCGCAGCGTCGAGGACGTCGAAGTCTGGGTCGCGTCGGGGGCGAAGAGCGCTAGTGAGTCGCCGTCTGCGACGGCATCCGCGCGTCAACCCAATCGCTGACGATCGGCACGTTCACGTCGTCGCCGCTCCACACCCGGAACGCATAGATGACGCTGGCGACGATCCAGACCGGCAGGATGAACGGCAGCAGCGCCAGCGCACCGAAATTCACGATCGGGATCGATGCGATCGTGCCGAGCAGGGCGCCGAAGCCCCACATCCCGCCGTTGAAGGCGAGAGCCTGCCACGCCTGACGCCGAACGGCATGTGAGCCTTTCGCGTCGAGCAGCGCCAGCAGTGCGAGCGGCCAGATGGGATAGCTCAGCGCGACGAGCGCGCGCGTCTCAGGCCGCACGGTCGCGAGCGACCCGGCGGGGATGACGGTGACGCTTGCGGCTGCGCGATGTGGTGCCGTATACGGCGGCGGTGGTGGCGGCGGCGACGCGCTTGCCGACGGCCCGATGCCGCCGTTGATCATGTTGGACTGGCGAGCCGCTTCGATGCGCGCCGCGAGGACGCAGCTTGGGCAGGTGCCCTCGGCGGAACGGCAGGTTGCGCAGACCGGCTTACGACAGCCGGTGCAGAGCGCGACGGACGGGACGGCGTGATGAAAGAAGCAATCCACGGCTGATGACCACCTCAGGGTCGGTGAGCTTACGGCCAAGGTACCGAACTCGGACGGCGAAGGTTTCGCGGTGAACCCCACCCTGAGGCGGCTGCTGCGCGAGGCACGCCCGTACTCCGGTCGCCTCGTCGTCGCGATGCTGTTGGGGGTGCTGGCGGGGATCGCTCCGCTCACGCTGGCGCGCGTCGCCGGGCTCCTCCAAGCCCACGTCCTCATCCCGCACCCCGAGGTCAGCGCCGTCGTGCTGATCGTGGTGTTGGTGATCGGCTCGCAAGTGCTCGGCAACGCGGCCGGGTACGGCCAAGCCTACCTGACCGCCTGGAGCGGACAGCGCATGGTGGCGTCGTTCCGGGCCCGCATGTTCGACCGCATCGTCCGCATGCCGCTGCAAGACTTCGACCGCTGGCGGCCGGGCGAACTCCAAGCGCGCGTGTCGAGCGATCTCAACCTGATGACGGACGCGATCTCGATCTCGCTGCCGCAGTTCATTCAGACGTCGGTGACCTTCACCGGCGCTCTCATCTACATGATCTACCTGGATTGGTTTCTGGCCGCGGTGCTGTTCGTCGCCGCGCCGCTCGTGGCGTGGGTCGTCGGGCGCTTCAACGCGTTGATCGTCGCCGCGACGCGGCGCACCCAAGAGCGGATCGCCGACCTGTCCAGCAACCTGGTGGAAGTGCTGGCCAACGAACGCGTCGTGAAGGCCTTTCGGCGCGAGGATTTCGAGCGCACGCGGTTCGTGCGCGCCAACGAACGCTACTTCAACGCGTACATGAAGGTCACGCAGTTCAATCAGACGCAGGCGCCCGTGTTGGCGCTCGTGGTCATGCTCGCCGTCTGTGCCGTCGTCGTCGTCACCGCGCGGGAGGTCGGCATCGGACGCCTTTCGCCCGAGCGCGCGCTGGAGTTCTGGGGTGCGACCGCGCTGCTGATCAATCCCATGAACCGCTTCTCGATCTTCTTCGCTGACTTCGCGCGGGCGTTCGTCGGTGCCGGACGGGTGTTCGAGATCCTGGATCTGCCGATCGAACGGGCCGACCCGCCGAACGCACAGAGCCTGGGGCGCGTCGTCGGCGACGTGCGCTTCGAGCACGTGACGTTCGCCTACGACCCGGGCCGCATCGTGCTGCGCGATTTTTCGGCCGAGATGCTGCACGGGGAAGTCGTCGCGCTGGTGGGCCCGTCGGGAGCCGGGAAGAGCACGATCGTCAACCTGGTCCCGCGCTTCTACGAACTGCAGCAAGGCCGTATCACCCTCGACGGGGTCGACATCGCCGGCGTCCGGCTCACCGATCTGCGCGATGCGATCGCGATCGTGCCGCAGGAGACGCAGCTCTTCAACGGCACGATCGCCGAGAACATCCGCTACGGCCGGCTCGACGCCACCGACGAAGAGGTCGTCGCCGCCGCGCGTGAAGCGAACGCCGACGAGTTCGTCGCGCGCCTTCCCGAGGCGTACGGGACGATCGTCGGCGAGCGCGGCATCCGGCTCTCGGGCGGCCAGCGCCAGCGCATCGCGATCGCACGCGCCATGTTGCGCGATCCGCGCATCCTCATCTTGGACGAAGCGACCAGCGCGCTCGACTCGCACTCGGAAGCGTTGATCGAGCTGGCGTTGGACCGGCTCTTGCCGGGGCGCACGACCCTGATCATCGCGCACCGGCTCTCGACGATTCGCCGCGCCACGAAGATCCTGTACATCGAAGCGGGGACCGTGCGCGAAGCCGGCACCCACGAGACGCTCATCGCCGCCGGCGGCGCCTACGCGACGCTCCACGCCGCACAGTTCGCGCGCTAATGGGTACAACTGAGCCGATGGCAACCCCAAGCCTGCTCGGCGGCCGCTATCGGCTCGAGAGCATCGCCGGCCACGGCGGCATGGCGACGGTATTCGAGGCGTACGACACCGTCCTCAATCGCACCGTCGCGATCAAACTGCTGCAACGCCGCCACGACGCCAGCGGAGTCGTCGAGGAGCGTTTTCGGCGCGAGGGGCTCGCCGAAGCGAGCCTCGTGCACCCGAACATCGTCGCCGTCCACGACATCGGCATGCACGAGGACGGGCGGCCCTACATCGTCATGGACTTCGTCGCCGGACGTTCGCTCGCTGCGCTGATCGCCGACGGTCCGGTCCCCTCGGAGCGCGTTGCCTACATCGGGCTTGCGATCGCGCGTGCCTTGGCGGCAGCGCACGCGCACGGCATCATCCATCGCGACATCAAGCCGGCCAACATTTTGCTCGATCAGCAAGGCCTGCCTCAGCTGACCGACTTCGGGCTGGCGCGCGTCGCGGGCGAGAGCGACCTGACCATCGCCGGTGAAATGCTCGGCACCGCGATGTACGTCGCCCCGGAACAAGCGCGGTTCGGCACGTGCACCGCGCAGGCCGACCTCTACGCGTTCGGTGCTGTGCTCTATCACGCGCTCGCCGGCGCGCCGCCGTTCGAGGGTGAAGGTCCGATCGACGTCGCGCTGCGCCGTTTCGTCGAGGATCCCGCCCCGCTGTCGACACGTGTGCCGGACGTCGACCCCATGCTCGCCGCGCTCGTTCACGCGCTGCTCGCGCGCGAGCCCGCGGCGCGGCCCGCCGATGCCGCGGGCGTTGCCGAACGGCTCGGCGATATCGCTGCGCGCGTGCGCACCGAACGCACCAGCGGCGACCCCCCGCCGAGTGCGGTTCCGGTCACAGTCGCCGCCGTCGCGGCAGGCGTGGCACAACCTCCGCCCGACGTGCCGCTGCCGAATCCCTCGATGCTCCCCGCCGAGCTCTGGGGCAGCGCAGACGCACTCCCCGAGACCGCGGCGCCGCCCTAAAGTCCGCCCAACCTTGCGACGATAGGCCTTGTAGCAAGGACGCGTTTTCGGAATGAGGAGTGGACCATGATGATCAGCCGCGACGAGATCGGCTTCGCCCTCTCTGCTTACCGAAACGCGCAGGGAACACGCAACGCCGATCGTTCCGCGCTGAGTGCGGGCGCACGCGCCTGGTCACGCTGGAGCGCGCAGCGCTGGTTTGCCGCCTTCGGCCGGGCCGCGCTCGTCGAGCCGTTCTACCGCCACGGGCGCGTCGCCGAGCTGCGCGTTCGCATCGCAGAGGGCAGGTACGACGTCCCGAGCGAGGAGATCGCGGAGAAACTTCTCGGGCGCCTGCTCGTCGACGCGGCGACCGGCTGACGTCGCCGCTCGCGGCGCTTGTGGCCGCGGACCATTCGGCCGATACGACAAGGGTGAGGCTTGACGATGACGGGCCGGGTGTGACGGTCGAGCTGCCTCGATTCGGTGCGTGCCGCTATCGCGAATCCGACGTGCTCGAGTTCCCGTGGGGGCTGCCGGGGTTCAGCGCGTTGCGGCGGTTTCTTCCGCTGGCGACCGAGACGGACGACGGCCGTGTCTGGCTGCAGAGTCTCGACGACCTGAGCGTCGTCTTGCCGACCGCGGCGGGCCGCCACGCCGACGTCTCTGCGCTGCCGTCCTACGCGCGCGAATCGCTCGCTCTCGATGAGGACGCCGAGTGGATGACTCTGACCGTCATCTCGACTGAGGTTCCGGACTCAACCGCGCCGATCGTGGTCAACCTGCGCACGCGCACGGCGCGCCAAATCGTCCTCGAAGCGCGCAGCCCCGGCGCCGGCCGTACGTTGCCGTCCGTCGCGGCGGGAGGCTAGCGACACCGGCGGGAAAGCGGGCGCTTCTCGGCCACGGAGGGCGTCCGGTGCTCGTGCTCAGCCGCAAGCTCAACCAGGCGATCGTGATCGGGGACGACGTGCGCATCGTCGTCGTCGCCGTCGAGCGCGACACCGTCAAGCTCGGCATCGAGGCGCCGCGCTCGATTCCGGTCCACCGCTCCGAGGTGTACGAGGAGATCCAGCGCGCCAACCGCGGCGCTGCCGCCGGCGAGGGCCCTCCGGCCGGGGCCAAACCGCGCATCGCGCCGCTGGGGCGCGGTCCCAAGCCGCCACGGGAAGGCCGCGCGGGATAAGCGGCCGCCCGTCCCCGGGCTCGACGCTCCCGGTGTGGTATACTTTACGGGTTGCCCCGCTCCGGCGGGGTTCACTTCACCGGCCCGGAGGGCCGGGGTGGCCTCCGCAAGCGCGATGCGAGCGGAAGCCGATGCGCCCAACAACGGTGCCATGGACGGCAGCGCGGGCTCAGAAAGGTTCTTCCCAACCATGGCATCAGGCGTAACCATGCGCGCTCTTCTGGAGGCGGGCGTCCATTTCGGACACCAGACCCGCCGCTGGAATCCGAAGATGAAGCCGTACATCTTCCAAGAGCGCAACGGTATCTACATCATCGATCTCTCGAAGACGTTGGCGATGCTCAACCACGTCTACGACGCCGTCAAGGAGATGTCGCGCGCGGGCCGCGTCGTGCTCTTCGTCGGCACCAAGAAACAGGCGCAGGACGTCGTCAAAGAAGAGGCCGAGCGCGCCGGCACGTTCTTCGTCAACCAGCGCTGGCTGGGCGGTACGCTGACGAACTTCGCGACGATTCAGAAGCGCATCTCGCGGCTGCGCGAACTCGAGGGGATGCGCCAGCAAGGCACTTTCGATCTGCTTCCCAAGAAAGAAGTCGCGCGGCTGACCGACGAGCTCGAGAAGCTCGAGAAGTTTCTCGGCGGCATCAAAGACATGCATCGGCTTCCGGACGCCGTCTTCATCGTCGATCCGAAGAAAGAACGGATCGCCGTCATGGAAGCGCGAAAGCTGAACATCCCGATCATCGCCGTGATCGACACCAACTGCGACCCCGACGAGATCGACTACGCGATCCCCGGCAACGACGACGCGATCCGCAGCGTGCGGCTGATGGTCTCGACGATCGCCAACGCGATCATCGAAGGCAAGACGGAGGTCGAATCGGCCTACGATGCCGCCGATTACGAGCAGCCGTACACCGAGATCGAACCCGAACCCGAACCTGCCGCTGTCTGATTCCCGGCGAGAGACGACGTGAACACCGCATATAAACCCAGCGCCGACGAGATCAAACGTCTGCGCGAAGAGTCGGGCGCCGGGATGTCGGACGTCCGCAACGCCCTGCTGTGGGCCGAAGGAGACTTCGAGCGTGCGCGAGCGCGGCTCGGCGATCTCGGCCAAGCCAAAGCCGAGAAGAAAGCCGAACGCGCCGCCAACGAAGGTCTGGTCGGTTCGTACATCCACGCCGGCGGCAAGATCGGCGTGCTGGTGGAAATCAACTGCGAGACCGACTTCGTGGCGCGCAACGAGCGTTTCCGCGATCTCGTGCGCGACGTCGCGATGCACGTCGCCGCGATGTCGCCGCAGTACCTCGACCGGGCCTCGGTCCCGCAGGCCGTCGCGGCCGAAGTGACGGCGGAGCTCGAGAAGACCGTGCCGCCCGGCAAGCCGCCCGAGATCGTCGAGAAGATCGTGAGCGGAAAACTGAACAAGTGGTACGAGGAGCATACGCTGCTGGAGCAGCCGTTCGTCAAAGACGACGCGCAGACGGTCGGGGAACTCGTGAACTCTGTCTCGGGCGTCCTGGGCGAAAAGATCCGCGTCCGCCGTTACGTCAAATTCGCTCTGGGTGAGGAGTAGCGAGACGAGCTTGTCGAGTCCGGCGTATCAGCGCGTCCTGCTCAAACTTTCCGGCGAGGCATTCGCCGGGAAGGGCGGCGACGTTGACGTCGACACGACCACCTCGATGGCGCGCGAGATCGCGCAGGTCCACGCCGACGGTGTCTCGCTCGCCATCGTGGTAGGCGGCGGAAACATCTGGCGCGGGAAGCCGCACGAAGCTGCCGGCATGGATCGCGCTACGGCTGACTACATGGGGATGCTGGCGACGGTGATCAACGCGCTGGCGCTGCAGGACTCGTTGGAGCGGATCGGCGTCCCGTCTCGCGTGCAGACCGCGATCGCGATGAATGCGATCGCGGAACCCTACATTCGCCGCCGCGCGATCCGTCATCTCGAAAAAGGGCGCGTCGTCATCTTTGCGGCCGGCACCGGCAACCCGTACTTCACCACCGACACGACGGCGGCGCTGCGCGCGGTCGAGGTCGGTGCGCAGGCGATTCTCAAAGCAACCAAGGTCGACGGCATCTACAGCGCCGATCCGTTCAAGGATCCGGCCGCGACGAAGTTCGAACACCTCGATTACTTGCGGGTGCTCGAATTAGGGCTGGACGTCATGGATTCGACCGCGCTCACGCTATGCATGGACAACGGTCTGCCGATCGTGATCTTCGACATGTTCAGCCCGGGCAACATCCGCCGGGTCGTCATGGGGGACGACATCGGGACGGTCGTCTCGCGGAGTACGGTTCGGGCGGACGCCGAAGGGGTGAGCCATGCTCGATGACATCTACCGCGACAGCGACGCCAAAATGGGGAAAGCGCTCGAAGCGACGCGTTCCGACTTCGCGTCCATCCGTACCGGTCGCGCGGCACCCTCGCTGCTCGACCGCCTGCACGTCGAAGCGTACGGCGCGACCGTCCCGCTGAAGCAGGTCGCCAGCGTCAATTCTCCCGACGGCCGCTCGCTGCTCGTGACGGCGTTCGACAAGAACCTCGTCGGCGCGATCCGCAAAGCGATCGAAACGAGCGATCTGGGGCTGAATCCGAACGTCGACGGTGCGTCGATCCGGCTTTCGATCCCACCGCTCACTGAGGAGCGCCGCAAAGACCTCGTCAAGATCGTGCGCAAGAAGTCGGAAGAGCACAAGGTGGCGGTCCGCAACATCCGGCACAAGGCGATCGACGAGATCAAAGCGCTCGCGAAGAACCATGAGATCACCGACGACCAGATCAAACGCGGCCAGGATCAAGTGCAGAAGCAAACCGACAAATACATCAAGCAGATCGACGATCTCGTAGGCGGCAAAGAAAAGGAGATCATGGAGGTCTGATGCCGGCCGATTTCGCGCTGCTCCCTTGGATCGATGCGCGCGCGATGCTCGGCGACCGGCCGCTGCGCATGCGCGTGCTCACGCCGCCGTATCCGGCGATCGGGACCGGCACGCTGCGCTGCTTGCGCTTGCGGGCGCCCTCCGACGCCGGCGCGTGGGAGCTGGTGGTCGGTTACGACGGCTACGAGCGGATCGTATGAGCGCATCTGAGGTCGCCGCACCGAGCGCGACCCCACTGCTGCGGCCGCCGCGCGGCGTCGTGCTCGAT
>Ga0302314_10023490_pt1 | contig 10062 bp, 9 predicted proteins | sample III_Palsa_N2_3_FD_200533 | JGI IMG/M metagenome (GOLD analysis project Ga0302314, IMG submission 200533) | Peat permafrost microbial communities from Stordalen Mire near Abisko, Sweden - III_Palsa_N2_3 | ecosystem: Environmental > Terrestrial > Soil > Palsa > Peat permafrost | place: Sweden...
TCTTCGCCGACGACATGACCTGGGAGATCACCGGCCGGTCGGCCGCGTCCAAGAAGTACTCGAGCACGCGGCAGTTCCTCGACGAGGTCCTTCACCCGTTCGGCGCGCGCTTCGCGCGGGTGCGCGAGAACTGCTGCCGGATCCTGGATCACCTGATGGACGCCGAGAGCGTGCCGGCGCTCCGAAGCTACCGCTACGGGCCGAGTAGGGCTGCCGGGATGACAGCGATGCCATCCGCTCGCCGGTAGGCGTGGCGTCCGGTGTAGATGACCGCCGCGTCAAGCAGGTCATCGCCGATTTCCCTGCGCAGCCAGCGCAGGTGGGTCACGTCCTGGTCAGTCACGTTCGCGCTAAGCCTGGCCTCCAGCGCGACCACCCGGTGGTCGTCGCGCTCGATGATGAAATCCGCCTCGTGGTCGCCGTTCACGGTGCGCAGGTGATACACCCCAGCCTCGGCTGCCTGCGCGTAGACCCGGACGATCAGCGCGAGCAGCGACTCGAAGAGCCGGCCGAGCAGCGTCCCGTCCCGCGCGATGGACGGTCCGGTCTCCTGTCCCGACAGCAAGGACTGAGGGGTGGCGCCCAGCAGCCGCGCGGCGAGCGCGGGATCGGCCAGGTGATGCTTGGGGGCCTGCGCGAGCCGGGTGAACTGATGACGCACCGGCAGCCATCCCGGAACTGGGTCAAGTAGCCAGATCCGGCCGAGCACGTCCCGGTAGGCGGTCGTCGTGGTCTTCGCCGGCTGCTCGCCGTGTCCGGGAGCCGCGGCCCTGAGGATCGCGTTGTAGGAAGCGGTCGTGGCGGTCGCCGCGGCGTACGCCGTGAGCCAGGCCCGCAGGGTCCCCGGCCGGCGGACGAGACGCCCCTGCTCGGGAAAGTCATGCTCGGCGATCGCGGCCAGATAACCGTCTAGCTGCGCCCGGCGGGCACGGTCAGGCAGTTCCCGGATCGCGGGGAATCCGGAGCGGACGATCTCGTCCGTGTACTGCACGGCACTCATCTCCGTGCTGCCGTCGAGAGCCCGCTTCTCGCCCGACAGCAGATCCTTCAAGCTCACCGCTCCTGGTTCCCGCAGGCGCTCGGCTAGCGACAGTGGCCGCATGTGCACCCGCACGATCCGGCCCGCCCCCGAGTGCGTGGGCGCCTCGACCGGGGTAGCGCTGCCACTCGTCGATGAGCACCGGCCCGGGCGACCGGTCAAGACGGGCGGGGTCGGCGGCGAACAGGTCCCGCTGCGCGGGCTCATCAAGGGCGAAAACCGTGCGCGCCCGGCGCCGGGCCGTCTCCGTCTTCCCTACCGTTTTAGGTTCAGACCCAGGTTGGGATACGGTGCCGGGATGAGTTTCCGGCTGGCGGCGTACGCCGTGTGCGTCGAGGACGGGCGGGTGCTGCTCGTCCGGTACGTGCCGCCGGAGGGCGAGAGTAGCTGGACCCTTCCGGGCGGCCGGGTCGAGCACGCGGAGGACCCGTTCGACGCGGTGATCAGGGAGGTCGCCGAGGAGACCGGCTGCGACGCGGTGGTCGAGCGGCTGCTGGGCGTGGACTCGCGGGTGATCCCGGCGGCCGAGCGCATGGCGGCCGGCGGGCCCGAGCACCAGAACGTCGGCATCTTCTACCGGGTCCGCGTCACCGGGGGCCGGCTCCGGGCCGAGCCGAACGGCGAGACCGCCGAGCCGGCCTGGACTCCGATCCCCGAGGTCGCCGGCCTGCGCCGGTCATCGCTGGTCGACGTCGGCCTGGCCCTGGCGCTGACCGTTCCGGCGACCGGCCATGTCGATCCGGTGCCGGTCGGCGGGCTGATCCAGCACTGAGCCGACGCTGAGGCAGCCAGGTGAGGCAGCCAGGCGAGGCTCGGGAGCCGCGGTCTCAACCCGGGGGTTGAGCCGACGGTGCGGGCAAGACCAACCCCAGGGCTGGCGCTACGCGGCGGCGAAAATCCCAGACTTGGGGCATGACGATCACTGACTACCTCATTAACTTCGCCCTCATCGCCCTGGTGATCCTCCAGATCCGGGGCAGCCGCCTCGACCTGAAGACCGCGCTCCGGCCGGTGATCATTGTGGCCGCCGCGGCCCTGTATTACCTGCGCGGGATTCCCGCCTCGGGGAACGACCTCCTCCTCTACGCCGTCCTCGGCGGCGTCGGGCTGATCCTCGGCGTCGCTTGCGCGGCGACGACCCGGGTGTGGCGGGCGAACGACGGCTTCGGCTACGCGAAGGCCGGCGGCCTCGCGGCGGCGCTGTGGATCATCGGCATCGGCAGCCGTCTCGCCTTCGAGGAGTTCTCGACCCACGGCGGGGCGAAGAGCATCGTGAACTTCTCGATCGCCCACGACATCACCAGCCAGAACGCGTGGGTCGCGGCCCTGGTCCTGATGGCCCTGGCCGAGGTGATCGCCCGGCTCATCGTCATCCGGATACGCGGGGCGCGCACGCGGGAGACCGGCGAGGCCCGGCACGCTCCCCGGCCCGCGACCGTGGCGGCCTGAGGTGCGCGCGGCCGGCGATCGCCCCGGGCCACGGTTCCCCGCCGCCCGTAAGCTTGGCTCATGAGCGACCGGGTGGAAGCGGCGCGGGCGGACGCCCTGCGCCGCTTCCGGCGTGAGGGTCACCAGCTGGCCCCGTTTCGGGTGTGGGTCGTCGCCCTCGTGGTGCTGGTCACGCTGACCGGCAAGCCGGCGATCGGGCTGGACGGACGGCATCTCGCGACCGCGGTCTGCCTCGTCGTCTTCGTGATCGAGATGCTCGGCTGGCCGATCCTGGCCCGGGGCGACGCGGCCGCCCGGGTCGGCGAGTTCGCGGTCCTGGCCGCGAGCGCGGTCGGGATCACCGCGTTCCAGCCGAACGGGGTGTCGGAGCTGCCGGGCAGCGCGGTCGTGTTCACCGCCGGGGTCGCGCTCTCCCCCGCGTTCGCGATCGCCATCGGGGCCGCGGTCACCGTCGGCGTCAGCATCGCGCTCGGCGTGGCCGGAGCCGGCGTGACTCCCATCGCCGCGTCGGCGCTGCTCTGCGCGGTCCTCGGCGTGACCGGCTCGCTCCTGCGGCGCTACCGGCTCAGCCAGGAGGGCACCGAGATGCTCCTCGCCGAGCTCGAGGAAGCCCGCGACGACCAGGCCCGGGCGGCCGCGGCCGAGGAACGGGCGAGCATCGCCCGGGAGCTGCACGACGTCCTGGCCCACTCCCTGTCCGGGCTGTCCATCCAGCTGGAGATGGTGCGCAAGCTCGCGGGCAACGCCGAGGCGCCGGCCGAGCTGCGGGCCGCCATCGACGGCGCGGCCAACCTGGCCAAGCAGGGCCTCGTCGAGGCCCGCGACGCGGTCGGCGCGCTGCGCCGCGACGACCGGCTCGGCGTGGACCAGCTCCCCGAGCTCGTCGAGCACTTCCGCCGGGACTTCGGCCTCGCGGTGGCCTACACCGTCGAGGGAACGCCGCGGCCCCTCGCCCCCGGCCTCGGCCTGGCCCTGTACCGGGTGGCCGGCGAGGCGCTCACGAACGTCGCCCGGCATGCCGCCGGGGCCAGCACCCGGGTAGAACTGTCCTTTGACGCGGCCCGGGTCCGGCTCGCGGTGACCGACAACGGCGGAGGGCAGGGCGCGCATGCGGCCGAGGGAAGCGGCTGGGGGCTCGCGGGCGTGCGCGAGCGGGTCAAGCGGCTCGGCGGCGATCTCGTCGCCGGACCGTCGGGGCCGGGCTGGTCGGTCGTCGTGAGCGCCCCGGCATGACCGGGACCGAAGCCGTGCGCGTGGTGATCGCCGACGACCAGCGGATCGTCCGCGACGGTCTCGTCGGGCTCGTCGGCCTCTGCGCGGGCATCGAGGTCGTCGGGGCCGCGCCGGACGGGGCGGCGGCGGTCGCGCTGGTCGACGAACTCGCCCCCGACGTCGTGCTCATGGACCTGCGCATGCCGGAGATGGACGGCGTGGCCGCGACCCGGGAGATCGCCGGGCGCAGCGCGGCGCGGGTCGTCGTGCTCACCACCTACGCGGACGACGAGTCGATCTTTCCCGCGCTGCGCGCGGGCGCGGTCGGCTACCTCACCAAGGACGCGAGCGCCGAGGAGATCGAGGCCGCCATCCACGCCGTCCACCGCGGGCAGACGTGGCTGGACCCGGTGGTCCAGGCCCGCCTGGTCAGCGCGCTCGCCGGCGGTGTCCCGGGCGAGCCGGCCCGTCCGCCCGCCCGGCTCCCCGCCAACCTCACCCAGCGCGAGGCCGAGGTGCTCGGTCTCATCGGCGAGGGACTGTCCAACCGGGAGATCGCCGAACGGCTCTTCCTCGGCCAGGCGACGGTCAAGACGCACGTGAACCGCGTCTTCGCGAAGATCGGCGTCCAGAGCCGCGCCCAGGCCGTGCGCTACGCGATCGGCAACGGGCTGGCCGGGCCGGTGAATGGCTGATCCGGCCGAGACGCCAGCGGAGGCCGGGCCGCGGCCCTCCCGGGCCGGGCCGGTGGCGGCGGTCAGGTCGGCCGACCGCTCAGCTCCGGGCCGCGGTCATGGAGGGGCGGGGCGGAGCAACGGCCCGTTCACTGCGAGATTGATGATTTTTTTAGCGGAGCGAGGCCCAGATCTTGGCCGCGGCATCGAGGAAACCGGTGCGCCGGTAGATCCGCTCCTCGTCGGGTTCGGCTTCCAGAAAGACCAGGCCGATCCCGTCGGCGTGCGCGGCCCCGGCCAGGTGGGCGGCGATCGCGGCGGCGATGCCGCGACGGCGGAAGGCGGCCAGCACGCCGACCGCGGCGAGCTCGCCGACCGCCGGACGCTCGCCCGCGACGTCGATGAGGCCGGCGGCGACCACCGCGCCGGAGACCTCGTCGACGGCGACGCCGACCAGGCCGCCCCGCTGGGTCAGGCCGGTCAGCCGGGCGATGTCGTGCGGGCCGGGCGGCGCGGGGAGCTCATAGGCCTCGTGCTGGACCGCGGCCGCGGCGGCCAGGTCGGCGTCGCCCGCGGCCCGGCGGAAGATGATCCCGGCGGGCGGGCGCGGGGTCAGCTCGGTGCCCGGCACGGAGATCATGACCGGGGTGCGGCGATCGAGGACGAAGCCGGCCGCGGCCAGGGCCGGCCAGGCCGCGGGCGCACTGGCCTCGACGTACTCGAGCCGGGGGATCCGCTGGTGGCGGCGGAAGAACGCGGTCAGTTCGCCGACCTCGCCGGCGTCGGGACGGGCGCCGGCGTCGGGAACGGCGAAGTTGCGCATCGGATCGTCGGTGTGGGGGTCGAGGCCGACGGTGAAGGGGCCGACCCGGCTCCCCGGCCGGCGGGCGGCCGCGGCCCGCATGTGGGCGGCGATCAGCGAATGGGCGGACGTGCTCATGAGTGAATTCCTCTGCGTTCGATCGGGAAAGGCGGGCCGGGCAGCGGGCCACCCGCCGCACAGCTCACTGAGCTGTGCGGCGGGGCCGGGAATCTGCTGGTAGAGGCCTCAGCCCTTCCGGTAGCGGCGAACGCGTCCTGCGGCGATCAGGCGGAATTCGTCCAGAGCGTGACGTGCAGGACAATATCGTACGGCACCTGCGAGAGGTTGACCGACTGCACGGTGACGCCGGCCATTCGGCCGGTCGTCTCGATCAGGCACAAAGCCGTCCCGGCGGTGACGAGCGTCGACGAGGCGATGGAGCGATGCCGGTCAGGCGGGAATCGGCTACGAGCTCGAGCAGAACAATCCCGCCCCGGGCTGGACCTATCGGCGGCTGCTCATCCGCACTCCCGGCGGGTACCGGCTGGTCGTGGAAGGGCCCGACGAGTAAGTGCCGTTATCGCGGCGCGGGCAGGCCGAGCGCGTCGGTGAGGAAGCGCAGCTGATGCCCGAGCAGCCGGCTGACGGTGTTCTCGTCGGTCGGCATGTGGGTCGAGCCGGACAGCGGCAGGACCTGGTGCGGGCGCCCGGCCGCGAGCAGCGCCGACGACATCCGCAGCGTGTGCGCCACGACCACGTTGTCGTCGGCCAGCCCGTGGATCAGCAGGAGCGGCCGGGTCAGGTCACCGGCACCGCTCATCGTCGAGGACCGCGCGTAGGCCTCCGGGTTCTCGTCCGGACGGCCGAGGAACCGCTCCCGCCAGTGCGTGTCGTACAGCGCCTGATCGTGCGGCGCGGCCCCGGAGATCGCCGCGTGGAACACGTCCGGCCTGCGGATCACGGCCATGGCCGCGAGGGCGCCGCCGAAGGACCAGCCGCGGATGCCGACCCGGCTCAGGTCCAGGTCAGGGACGAGTTCCGCGACCGATTCCAGCGCGTCCACCTGGTCCTCCACCGGCGCGGAGAGGGAATCGCCGTACACCGTCTTGTCCCACGCGGGCCCGCGGCCGGGGGTGCCGCGCCCGTCCGCGACCAGCACGGCGAAACCGTGCTCGGCGAACCACTGGTCCTCGAGGAACAGGCTGCCCCTGGCCCGGATGACCCGCTGGGCGGCCGGGCCGCCGTAGGGGCTCAGCAGCACCGGCAGCTTCGTCCCCGGCCGGTGCCAGGAAGGCAGCAGCAGCGCCGTCCGGAGCTCGCGGGCGCCCACCGTCAGCCAGGTGACCCTCGGCGTGATGACCGGCTCGGCCGCCCGGCTGGCGATCGCCCGCGACGGGGTGCCCGGCCGGGTGACGGTGACCGCGAATCCCGCCTCGGTCCACGCGGACTGGGCCACGGTGCCGCCCGCCGCGCTGCCGCCGTGCACGCCGGGCGCGTCGCTGAGCCGGGCCAGGCCCCGCTCCGGGTCGTAACGCCACAGGTGCTCCTCGGTCGGCTCCTGGATGCCGGTGAAGTACACGGCCTCGCCGTCCGCCCCGCTGACCTCGCGGACCTGCAGTCCGTCCGGCGTGACCGGGGCGCCGTCGACCACGAGGCGGCGCGAGCCGCCCAGGTCGCGGGTCAGGACCAGGCGCCCGGCCGCCGTGCGCAGCGGCGCGCCGGAGACGAGCTCGACCCAGGCCGGGTCGCGCTCCTCGTGCAGCAGGCGGGTGGCCCCGGTGGCCGGGTCGGCGCCAAGCGTCCGGACCGTTCGCTGGTCGCGGCTCTGCACCGACAGCAGCGGGCCGTGCGCGTCCCAGGCCGCGGTGGCCAGGTACTCGAACGACGCGCGGTCCCAGGTCACCTCGGTCCTGGTGCCGTCCAGCCGGAGCACGTGCAGCGTCACCTCCGCGTTGGCCGTCCCGGCGGCCGGGTACCTGACGGCCCGGGGCGGCTGCCCGGGATTGGCCGGGTCCGCGATCCACCAGCGGAGAACGGGCGAGTTGTCGACTCGCGCGGCCAGCAGCTGGCGGCCGTCGGGCGCCCACCAGAAGCCCCGGTACCGGAGCATGGACTCGGCCGCGACGTGCTCGGCGAGGCCGTAGCTCACCTCGGCGTGCTCGGGCGCGGCGAGCAGGCGGCTTTCGCTTTCGCCGAGCTCGGCGACGTGCAGCGCGCCGTCGGTGACATACGCCACCCGCTGCCCGGTCGGGTCGATCCGCGGCTCCGCCACCGGGCCGGCGGCCGGCACCGGCCCCGGGACGCCGGCCTCCCCGGCGGTGTCCAGCACCCACAGCCGGCCGTCGAGCGCGAACGCCACGGTGCGGCAGTCCGCGTCGGCCGAGTAGGCGACGATGCCGGCCGCCCGCTCCCTGGACCGCTCGCGCCGGATCCGCTCGGCCTCGGGAACCTCGCCGGATCCGGCGTTCCAGGCCGCGGCCGGATCGGCCAGCAGCCGCTCCCGCCCGGTTCCGGTTCCGGTCACGTCAAGCAGCCAGAGGCACGTGACGGGGTCCTCGCCCCCGCTGGTCCGCAGGAACAGCACCCGCCCGCCGTCGCGCGCGACCGTCACCGCGCGCGGCACGCCGAGGGTGAATCGCCTGGTCCTGGCCAGCTGACGGGGGAACTCCTCGAGCGCCATGCCTTTACCCTGCCACGGGCGGGGCGGCGGCCGCGAAGCCTTATTCCGCCGGCTCCAGGGCCAGGATGGGGATGTCGCGGCCGGAGGCGGCGCGGTAGCGGGCGTAGCTGGGGTTGAGGGCGGCCGGGAGCGGCGCCCGGCACCGCCTTGACAGCGGCCGCTCCCGCTTCGTACTGTTCCAGTATCAAAATAGTTTTGATACTGGAACAAATATAACCGGAGGACGACATGGCACCCTCAGGGCAGACGACCGCGCCGGCGCTGGACGCGCTGCTGCGCGACGGGAAGCTGGCCGGCGCCTGGACGCTCGACCCGTCCAGGTCACAGGTCCGGCTGCGGAGCAAGAGCATGTGGGGACTGGTTACGGTCAAGGGCGTCTTCGGCCAGGTATCCGGGAGCGGCACGGTGTCGGAGGCCGGGGCCGCGAGCGGCACGATCACCGTCGCCAGCGCGTCCGTCGACACCAAGATGAAGAAGCGCGACGAGCACCTCAAGTCGGCCGACTTCTTCGACGCCGCCAACCACCCCAGCATCACGTTCACGGCCGACGAGATCCGGCCGTCCGGCCCGGGCGTCACGATCACCGGCAGCCTGACCGTCCGCGACCGCACCCGCCCGCTGTCCTTCGACGCCCAGGTCGCCAGCTCCGAGGGCGGCGAGGTCACGCTGGACGGCGAGGTCCAGGTCAACCGGGCCGACTTCGGCCTCACCTGGAGTCCGCTGGGCACGGCGTCGACGCACAACACGATCACCGTGCACGCCGTGTTCACCAGGTAGAGGGGTGGTTACAAGTTACCCTTGTAACCGATGAGCGAGACGCTGCACGACGTGGGCGCGCTGCGGGCGCTGCGCGAGGTGGGCAGGCACGGGTCCATCGCCACCGCCGCGGCCGTGCTCGGCGTCTCGCAGCAGGCGCTGTCGGCCCGCATGCGCACCCTGGAACGCGGCCTGGGCGTGACCCTGCTCGCCCGCTCGCCGTCGGGGTCGCACCTCACCGAGCAGGGCAGGCTCGTGGTCGGCTGGGGCGAGGACGTGCTCGACGCGGCCGACCGCCTCGAGGCCGGCCTGCGCTCGATCCGGGCCGGGGTGTCGCACCGGCTCGCCATCGCCGCGAGCCAGACCGTCGCCGAGCATCTCGTGCCGCACTGGCTCATCGAGCTGCGGGCCGCGGAGCAGGCCGCGGGCCATCAGCCGACCGTCGTGGAGCTGACCGTCGCCAACTCCACCGGCGTGATCGAGCTGGTCCGCGCGGCCCGGGCGGGCCTCGGCTTCATCGAGACCCCGCACCTGCCGCCGGACCTGGTCGCCGAGGTCCTGCGCGACGACGAGCTGCTCGTCGTCACCGCGCCCGGCCATCCGTGGGCCCGCCGCCGGGGGCCGCTCGCCCTCGCCGAGGTCGCCGCGACGCCGCTGGTCATGCGGGAGGCCGGGAGCGGGACGCGGGACACGCTGACCGATCACCTGGCGGCCCAGGACCCGCCGCTGCGGCCCACGATCGCGATGGAGCTCGGCACCAGCGCCGCCGTCCGGTCGGCCATCGCGGCGGGCGTCGGGCCCGGTGTCCTCAGCCGGCTCGCCGTCCGGGATGACCTGGTGCTCGGCCGGCTCGTCGCCGTGGACGTCGCGGGACCCCCGCTGACCAGGCAGCTCACCGCCGTCTGGCGCCACGACCACGACCCGCTGCCGCCCGAGGGCCAGCGCCTGCTCAGCGTGGCCCGGCGGTTAACGACGGTGAGGCGAGCATCCCCCGGCCGTACCAGTCCGCGGCGTCGCGGACCCCGGGGAGGGTGAAGAAGTAGCCGCCGCCGAACGGCTGCACGTAGTCGATCAGCGGCTCGCCGATCAGCCGGGTCTGGACGGTCTCGAACTGGCGCTGCACGTCCTGCTGGTAGGCGATGAAGATGTGCCCGGCCTGGAGGTTGCCGTTGATGTCGGCGCCGAGGTCGTAGTTGTACGAACGGCGGATGAGTCGCTGGTTGGCGGTCGCGGCGGTGCGCGGGTTGGCCAGCCGGATGTGCGCGTCGAGCGGGATCACGTTCCCCCGCGGGTCCGCCTTGTAGTCGGGCGTGTCGGATTCGCTGTTCCCGTCGAGCGGTGCGCCGCTGTCCCGCCGCCGGCCGAACATCGTCTCCTGCTCGTTGATCGACACCCGGTCCCAGAACTCCACGAGCATCCGGATGAGCCGGACCACCAGGTACGAGCCGTC
>Ga0302314_10023492_pt1 | contig 10062 bp, 15 predicted proteins | sample III_Palsa_N2_3_FD_200533 | JGI IMG/M metagenome (GOLD analysis project Ga0302314, IMG submission 200533) | Peat permafrost microbial communities from Stordalen Mire near Abisko, Sweden - III_Palsa_N2_3 | ecosystem: Environmental > Terrestrial > Soil > Palsa > Peat permafrost | place: Sweden...
GTTCGCGGCCGAACCACTGGTTCTGACCACCGCGAACTTCGACGCGCATGCTGCGAAGAGTGATATCCCATTGCTTGTAGATTTCTGGGCGTCCTGGTGCGGACCATGTCGGCAGATGGCGCCAGCTTTCGCAGTGGCTGCGGGGCAGCTCGAACCCTATCTTCGGCTCGGCAAACTTGACACTGAAGCCGAACAAGCGATTGCAGCACGTTTTGCGATCCGCTCGATTCCGACGCTCGCATTGTTTTTTAGAGGCAAGGAAATCGCAAGGCAGGCTGGCGCGATGCCTACAAACGCGATCATTCAATGGGCGAGGTCGTCGATGCCGTCGAGAACAGCCTGAGGTAGTGACGCTTTTTACAAGCGGCTCTCGACCGTTTTGAGGGTTGATATCGGACAGCGTTCGGCTTTTTGCCTCTCGGACACTTACAGGATCAAGCTGTATGCCGATCTGCTGGCATATAAGGGTTCCAGAGCACAGGACTGCGTGCATGCGTAGACGGTTTGGCCTCATCCTCTTACTCGTTCCGGCCTCCGTCGCCGCGCAGGCGATCCAGCCGGGTGGGTGGGACGTAACCTCGACCGCAGTCGATCTCGTCATTCCCGGCGCACCGAGCTTCCTCCTTCGCATGATGAAGGGCCGCTCGAAGAGCGAGCGCAAATGCCTCGACCAGAATGCCGCCAATACCGGAGTAGCGGCGCTGCTCGTGCCCGATCCAAAAGCGCAATGCCGGGTCGACAGCCAACGGATCGTCGACGGGCGCTACGCCCAGACGCTGACCTGCCCGCAGAAATCGGGCCCGCCCATTCAAATCAAGCGAGCCGGCACCTATGACGCCTCGGGCTTCGCCGGCCGTCTCGAAATGGCAGGACAGACGCCCAAAGGACCGATGAGCATCATCCTCGACCAGAAAGCCGCGCGCACCAAGAGCAACTGCCGGGGCTGATCGCTCCTACGAGGCGTTGGCGCTCCAGCGCAGGACGCGCGAAAGGATAGCTAATGACGTCGAAGGCGCCGCCTTCCATATTGCTCGTATGCCTGGGCAATATCTGCCGTTCTCCGCTGGCCGAGGCCGCGCTCCGTTCCGCCGCGGACGCCGCTGGAATCACCATGCACGTCGATTCTGCGGGGACGGGAGACTGGCACGTCGGCGATCCACCGGATCACCGCGCGCAGGCGATCGCAAAGCGTCATGGCGCCGACATCTCGAACCTTCGCGCGCGACAGGTCGAAGAGGAGGATTTTCGCCGTTTCGACCATATCCTGGCGCTCGATCGCAGCAATCTGGCCGCGCTTCGCGTGATGGCTCCGACTGATGGCACGGCAGAACTGGCCTTGCTGATGGATGCCGTGCCCGGTCACGACGGCGAGGATGTCCACGACCCCTATTATGGAAATGAGTCCGGCTTCGAGGTGACGTGGGAGGATGTGTCTGCCGCCGCGACCGCGCTCGTGAAATCCTATCGATGACAACGCTCGGCGATCGCGCGGCCGCACTGGTTGGCGGCACGCTTTCCGATTGAGTCCAGATCGCGCATGGCAATCTATCGGCGGTCTATCGGATGACGCTGTGCGACGGCCGGACGATGATGGTGAAGTCGGCGGCCACGGTCGGCCAGGAGGCCGCCATGCTCCAGGCGATCAGGGAGAGCGGGGCGCCCTGCCCCGCCGTCTTTGAATCGGCCGACGATCTGCTCGTGATGGAGGCTGTACCGATCGATCGGATCTTGCGCGGATCGGCATGGTCGAGCCTCGCCGACAGTCTGCATCTGCTCCATGCAGCGTCGGCCGCGAACTATGGCTGGCACACGGATCATGCTTTTGGCGAGGTCGCGATACCGAATGGCCGGTCCGACGATTGGTCGGCCTTCTGGGCCAACCGCCGGCCGCGGTGCCACATACCCTCGCTGGAGCCGACGCTTGCCAAACGGGTCGAGCAGCTTGCCGATCGCGTTGGCGACCGCCTCCCGGCGCATCCGAGACCTTCTCTGCTGCACGGCGATCTGTGGGGCGGGAACATCCTTGTGTCCGGCAGCAAGGTGTCAGCACTGATCGATCCTGCCTGCTACTATGGCGACCGCGAGGTCGATGTCGCGATGCTCACCGTATTCGGCGATCCGCCCCGGTCCTTCTTCGATGCGCTCGATCTGGAGCATGGGTGGCGCGAACGGCTGCCGCTCTATCGGCTCTGGCCCGCGCTTGTACATCTTCGCCTCTTCGGATCGGGCTATACCGGTCTGGTGTCGCAAACGCTCGATGAGTGCGGCGCGTGACGAGCCGGATCGGTCCGGATCGCAGGACGGGCCGTATCTATCGGATGCAAGCAATGCTCAAAGGTGAAATTTCCATCCGTCACGCGCGCGCCGAGCGCGCTCTGCGGTCACGAGGTTGATGCAGGATGCTCGCCGTCGCCGTGCTTGGGATCCACGTCGCCATCATCCTGTTCAATCTGTTCGGGCTTGTCGCTATCCCGATCGGTGGCTGGCGCCATTGGCGCTTCGTGCGCGCGCCCGTCTGGCGGCTACTGCATATCCTTTCGCTGGGCACGGTCGCGGTGCAAGCGGCGATGGGACGCGCTTGCTTCCTGACGATATGGCAGGATGCGCTTTCCAATGGGTCACCGGACAGCCAGCCCCTGATCGCGCGTACGGTCGATGCGCTGATCTATTGGCCGATCCCGATCTGGGTGTTCGCGGTCGGCTATCTGCTGATCTTCGGCTACGCGCTCGCCCTGCTCTGGCTTGTGCCCCTGCGCCGCACAGGTCGCGCATAGCATGATCGGCCGCATCCTCCGGATCGCCCTTGCCGCGATCGGTGCGCTGCCCATCGCGGCGGGCGCGCTCTACCTGTATTCGCCACCCAAATCGCTGGACGTGCTCAATGACGTCTTTCCGGGCGATGCGGGCGCTCGGCGCGTCGCCGGCGGCGTTTCTTTCATGCCCGGGCCGGATGGAAAGCTCGACGTCTGGGGGCAGAACAATGCGGCAATCAAGCCCCGCCCGGTGATCGTCTTCTTCTATGGCGGCGCATGGGTGAAGGGGCGCCGTACCGATTACGGATTCGTCGGTAAGGCATATGCGGCGCGCGGCTTCGTGGTTGTGATACCCGACTACCGCAAGGTCCCCGGCGTTCGCTTCCCGGCCTATGTCGAAGACGGCGCGCAGGCCGTGCGCTGGACCCGCAACAATATCGCACGCTTTGGCGGCGATCCAAGCCGCATCTTTCTCGCTGGGCATTCCGCCGGCGGCTACATCGCGATGATGCTGGCGCTCGACAGGCGTTATCTCGCTCGCGTCGGCGTCGATCCAGCGAGCGTCCGTGGGGTGGCCGGCCTTGCCGGCGCGTATAATTTCTATCCCTTCACCTCGGCACGCGCGGTGGCCGCAATGGGCAACGCCCCTGATCCACGGCAGACGCAGCCGATCAGCTTCGCCAGACGCGATGCGCCGCCGTTGTGGCTCGCGACCGGCACCGCGGACACCGATGTCGAGCCACGCAACGCGATCACGCTCGCAGCCCGAGAGCGGTCGCTCGGGAACCGCACCACGACCCTGCGAGAATATCCGGGCCTGACGCATGACGATTTGATCATGGCGGTCTCGAGGCCGTTCCGAACGAAGGCACCGGTCCTCGACGAGAGCATCGCCTTCTTCCGTCGCTACGCAGGTTTGCCGCCGGCTCCAACCGCTGGCCAATAGCCATCGTAGGCAACCGCGACCGGCCCGATCCGAGAGGCCACGCGTTAGGGCGTTCGCGTATCCGGCTGCTGTCGCGACGAAAGGAACGAGATGACTGTCGCTACACGGGCCGCTGGGCTCATCGAAGGCGCGGTGCGTGGCGTGTCGTCACCGGTGATCTCGGGCATCGCCGCCTTCAATCGCTGGCGGCTCCCGCCTCGCGAGGCGCCGCATCCGTTGCTCACCGGCATCCATCTGCCGATGACGGAGGAGCTCACACTTAAGGATCTCGCTGTCGACGGCGTCATTCCACTCGAGCTCGATGGCCGCTATGTGCGGATCGGCCCCAATCCGGTCGAGCCTGATCCGCGCAGCTACCACTTCTTCACAGGCGACGGGATGCTGCACGGCATCCGCATCGCCGACGGCCACGCGCATTGGTACCGCAACCGCTGGATCCGATCGAAGGCGGTAGCGAAGGCGCGCGGCGTCGCGGCCGCGCCCGGTCCGCGACACATCTTCGATACGGTGAACACGAGCATTTTTGGGCCATGCCGGCGGCGCCTACGCGCTAGTCGAGGCGGGCAGCACGCCTGTTCGCTTCGGCGACACGCTCGACGAGCAGCGCTTCGATAATTTCGGCGGCACGCTGCCGGGTTCCTTCACCGCACACCCGCGACGCGATCCCACCACCGGCGAGCTGCACGCGATCTGCTACGAGGCGACCGATCCTAACCGTGTCCGCTACAATATCATCGACACTGCGGGGCGCGTCCGCCGAACGGTCGTCATTCCGGTCTCCCACGGCCCGCTCATCCACGATTGCGCGATCACCGACCGGTTCGTGATCGTACTGGACCTGCCGTTGACGCTTTCGCTGCGTACCGTCATCTCGGGTCACGGCTTTCCCTACACGTGGAATAGCGACCACCCTGTTCGCCTCGGCCTCTTGTCGCGTGACGGGGAGGCGAACGATACAATCTGGATTCCGCTCGATCCCTGCTTCGTCTTCCACACCGCCAACGCTTATGATCAAGCCGACGGCCGTGTCGTGCTCGACGTGATCGCCTACGACCGGATGTTCGCGCAGCAGAATGACGGCCCCAACACCAACCCGCGCGGGTTCGAGCGCTGGACGATCGATCCGGTAGCCGGGACGGTCGTCCAGCGAGCGATCGACGTCGCCCCGCAGGAACTGCCGCGGATCGACGAGCGTCGCACCGGCAAACCCTATCGCTACGCCTATGCGATGGGACTGCCCGACGAAATCGGCGAGACGCTCGTCGGCGAGGCGCCGCTCTTCAAACATAATCTCGAAACCGGCGCGCGCGAGGCCCACGCCTTCGGCCCCGGCCGGATCGCCGCCGAGTTCATGTTCGTACCGCGCGGCGGGTCCGGGACGGTCGAGGATGATGGCTGGCTGATCGGTCTTGTGATCGATGCCGACCAGACCAGTACCGCGCTCGAGATCATCGACGCGCGCGCGATTGATCAATCGCCGGTCGCAACTATCCGACTACCGCACCGCGTGCCTCCGGGGATTCATGGCACATGGCTTCCAACACCGTCGGCGTAAGCACCCAAGTATCGTCGGATCGACCGCATCAGCGCATTAGAGCCGGGTTAGGCTGCCCCGGACGATCCGGAGCAGCCCGTGCCGACCTGCCGTCAGTTCGTCACTGCGAGGTTACGACATTGCCCTTGAAGTCCAGACCGACCTTGATGCCCTGGCCGTCCTTCATCGCCGTGCCACGCCACACGCCGCTGGTGTCCTTCTTGAGCGGCGATACCTGCGTATAACCCGACTTTGCGATATGCTCACGCGCCTGCGTCTCGGTGAACGAGTTGGCGCCCTTTCGCGCAGCGCCGTCGTTGACGGTGTGCATCGTCTTGACCGCGCTATTGTCCTTGGCAGTACCAGTTTGCGCAAGGACTGGGCCGGTCAGGAGCGCCGCGGCAATGAGGCCAGTAATACGAAGTTTCAGCATGATGATGTCCTCGAAGAATGTGAATCAGAGACGATCGTAACGACCGCGCTCGGCGTCGATCTGCTCGGGCGTGTAGGCAGGCGCCGTCTCGTCGAACCGGTTCCAGCCCTCAAGCCGATAGTCGTCGCGTCGCGCCGCGATATTGACGGTGCGGTCGTCCGCCAGGATCGCGCGGGCCGTCGGCACGAGCGGTTCATCGACCTTGGCGGTGACGAGCGAGCCGCCACGCCGGACGCCCTCGGCGTAGACATGCGCGTCCTCCTCGGGAACGCCGGCGTGCGTGAGCGCGCCGACGAGACCGCCCGCCGCGCCGCCGATGGCAGCACCACCGACCGCACCGACTGCGGTCGCCGCAAGCCAGCCCGCTGCCACGACCGGCCCGAGGCCAGGAATGGCGAGCAGCCCGAGGCCGGCGAGCAAGCCGCCCGCGCCGCCGATCGCGGCTCCGATGCCGGCGCCGGCACCCGCGTCGGTGGCCGCATCCGTCGCCACCGCCTCGGCATGATCCCCGCGACCGTTATTGGCGACGATGCTGACGTCGCGATGCGGGACGCCGGCGGCTTCGAGATCCTTCACGGCGCGCTGGGCGTCGTCGTAGCGATCGAACAATCCTGTGAGGGTCTGGGTCATGATGCATCTCTCCTATGGCCGGCGCGGGGTGCGCCGGCCTCTGGTTTTTCGTATCTCGGACACTTCAGAGCGCGCTTCGGCGCACCACGAGGTGGTAGAGGAACAGCACCACCACAGCGCCGACGACGGCGACGAGCAGGCTGTAGAGGTTGAGGCCAGTGACACCGGCGGCGCCGAACTGGTTGAACAAGAAGCCACCGACCACCGCGCCGACGACACCGAGCACGATGTCGAGGAGCAGTCCCTCGCCGGTCCGATTGACGATCTTGCTGCCGATGAACCCGGCGATCAGGCCGAGCACGATCCATGCGATAATAGACATCAGGGTCTCCCAACATTGCATCGGAACACGTCCGACTGCTGGGAAAATTAGGTCGCTACACTCAAGCGCCAAAGATGCGCAGGCACCCGCTCGATGGGTGCATCGGCACCAATATTGTCGAATTAGTCGACCGCTGCGGTCCCGATCTGGTGTCCGCGGTCACGTGCCCAGATGATCGCCTCGCTACGATTATGCGCGCCGATCTTGGCGTAGAGCCGCGCGACATGGTTGCGTACCGTGTTGCGCTTGAGCGAAAGCGCTTCGGCAATCGCGGTGTCGCTCTTGCCCTTGCTGATCAGGCCGAGCACCTCGCGTTCGCGCGGCGTCAGTTCGACCCCCGCCGAGGCGACGTCTGCCGATGAGGCCGGCGCGCGCAGCGCGGCCAAGCGGTCCATGATTTTTTGGCTGAGCCAGGTCGAATCCTGCATCGCGCCTTCGATCGCGGCGATCAGGTCGAGCTCGGTGCGCTTGCGATCGCTGATGTCCTGAAACGCGGAGAGGATGCAATATTGGCCGTTGATGGTGACCGTCTCGGCCGAGACGAGGCAGGTCACCAGCGTGCCGTCCTTGGCCTTGAGCCGAAGTTCGTAACCGCGAAACGCGCCGCTCTCGCTGATCCGGCGCTCGATCTCGCGCCGGGCGCTTGCGGTTTCCCACAGTTCGATATCGGACGGCTTGCGACCGATCACGGACTCGTGGCTCCAACCGGTGATCGCGAGGAAGGCATGGTTGGCGTTGAGGATGCGGTGCCCGTCGAGGCTGCTGAGCAGCATCGGCACGGGTGCGAAGCGGAAGGCGGTGGCGAACCGCTCCTCACTTTGGCGAAGCGCCTCTTCGGCACGGCGCCGGGGTTCGAGATCCGCGAAGGTGAAGATCATGCACGGCTCGTTGCGCATCTCGGCGGGATGGCCCGCGAGCAGGACCAGCTTGCTGTGTCCGCCAGGCAGAGGCAGTTCGGCCTCCATCTGCGGGATCGTGCGCCCTTTTTTGAACAGCGCCTTGGCCTCGTCCTTGCGGTCTGCCTGCCCCAAGGTATCGAGTTCGTAGATCGTGCGTCCGACGATCTCGTCCTCGCGGTACCCGGACAGTTCGAGGAAGCCCTGGTTGACGCGCACGAAGCGGAGATCGGCGAGACGTGCGATCAATGCCGGTGCCGGATTGGCGTTGAACATGCTCTCGAACCGTTCCTCGGCCTCATAGGCTTCGGTCGCATCACAGATAACGAGAACGAGGCAGTCGGGCTTGCCAGCCGCGTCGTTCAGGATGAAGCCGCGTTCGCGGTGGACCCAGTCGGGTTCAGGATGGCCCGCCCGGCAGACGTTAACGATCAGCTCGTCGAACGCGTCACCGGTACACAGACGCGCCATCGGATAGGCGTCGGCGGCAAGCGGCCGGCCACCGCAATAGCTCAGCGTGAAGCGCTCACGATAGTCGTGGATCGTCGTGCCCAGTTCAGCGAGCGAGGCGCAATCGTGCATGGCAAGTGCCGCCTCATTCGCCCAGACGATGCGGCAATCCGGCTCGATCAGGATGACGCCGTCGGTGAGGCCCGAGACGATACGGTGCAGTTGCTGACGGTTGGGCTGGACCGAAACCGGTTTCGCTTTCGATACCATCGACTCGTTCCCCACTTCACCCGAGTGCCCAACTCCCGGCTTCCAGCGAATGTTGCCGCGTTCCACGCGGGATTTGGTCGGAAGATCGCGGGCTCCCGATGATGCGGGCGCAGACAATAACAAGCGACGAGCGCAGCAGACTGGGAACGCCTCACGCCGAGCGGATTGCAAGACGAAGATCCGACTTCGTCAAGAGCCGAAGCAAGCGTGGACTGACGTCCGGCGGAAGAGCCGACAGGTCAAATTCACTCACCGCCGCAATCTCGAGCGACCAGCCTGCGTGATAGACGACGTTTCTTAGGACGTAGACGGCGAGGTCCTTATCATGCTCCTCTAAGGGCTCAACCGAAGCCCAGCTTTGAAGGCCGATCTCCTCTTCCAGTTCCCGGATCACCGCCGCGATACCCGGCTCTTTTCGCTTGCGAGCGCCGCCGGGTGGATACCATCCCCCGACGTAGGTGTGTCGCACGAGTACGATGCGACCGTTGGGCGTGAAGGCGATGCCAATGACGCCCGGCCTGCGCAGGAAGGCGGGTAACAATCCACGGAGACGGTTGACGATCGTCATTGCGGCCGTGATCGGGGATCTCAACCATCTCATCGAGGAGCGCCGTGGCCGGTCATCGGACGATCGGGTTCCGAACCGACCGGCACCGGGGCCGGGATGATGCGATGGTCTTTCAGCCGAGGGTCACAGCGAGCGACCTTCAACCCTGACGTTCGAGGCGCTTTCGCTCGGCTTTGCGGGCGCGACTGATCGCGGCCGCATGCTCGCGTGCGCGCTTCTCGGACGGCTTTTCATAATGGCGACGCAGCTTCATCTCACGGTAGACGCCCTCACGCTGGAGCTTCTTCTTAAGCGCTCGCAGCGCTTGGTCGATGTTATTGTCGCGAACGATGATCTGCATGGGACGCTGGAATCCGAGCTTATTGAGAAGCTACGAACTACCGTACCGTGACGCGCCGCGCCAGCGCCGTACATCAGCGGGCACCGGCTTAACATACCAACCATTATCGAAATAGATTCGCGTCCGTAACGGGTCGCCATCGCCGGCCGCTGATCGCGGGGGGCGCGCCGATACCGTGGCCACTCGAACTCTTCATCGCCCAGCGAATTCTCAAGGTAAGCGTCCGACTGGGGCCGCGGTTTGGCGACCTGAGCGTGGTATGGCTTCTCAAAAGGGAGCTGTGGAATGGCTGATCGTGAGATTGACCTGGACCGCATCGACGAGGCGGTGCTGGCGCTGATGTTTGTGACGCTTCACAAGGATCGGAAATCGGGACCCTGGCGTACGTGGAAGTCCTTTGACTGGGGTGCGATGGGACGGCTGCACGAGAAGGACCTCATCTTCGATCCGGTCGGCAAGGCGAAGTCGGTTGTTCTAACGGACGAAGGGTATCAGCGCTGCGAAGAGGCCTATCATCGCCTTTTTACAAATCGGCGCGATCAGGCCGCTACCGACAGCTGAGACGCCGAGGGTCTCCAATTCCAGGGAAGGAGTTCATGGAGCCTGGTCTGCGGGATATCGGCGATCCTGGCGAGCGCATCGGCGAGCCACGCCAATGGATCGACATCGTTGAGCTTGGCGGTACCGATCAGCGTGTACATAAAAGCGGCGCTCACCGCCGCGGTCGGAGCCGACGAACAGCCATGACTTTCGTCCGAGCGCGATGCCTCTGAGCGCCCGTTCCGCGGCATTGTTCGTGAGACAGATCCGGCCGTCTTCGAGGAACGCGGCGAAGGCACCCCAATCCTTGAGCATATAGTCCATCACCTTGGCGACGGCGTCGTGGCGCGACAGGGCGGCACGCTTCTCGCGCATCCAGG
>Ga0302314_10023493_pt1 | contig 10062 bp, 9 predicted proteins | sample III_Palsa_N2_3_FD_200533 | JGI IMG/M metagenome (GOLD analysis project Ga0302314, IMG submission 200533) | Peat permafrost microbial communities from Stordalen Mire near Abisko, Sweden - III_Palsa_N2_3 | ecosystem: Environmental > Terrestrial > Soil > Palsa > Peat permafrost | place: Sweden...
CCGACCAGGAGGCCCCGAAGCACCGCGGCATCTCGGTGATCATGGTGCCGATCGATTCGCCCGGCATCGAGGTCCGTCCGCTGATCACCTGGGACGACTTCCGCACCAACGAGACCTTCTTCACCAACGTCCGGGTGCCCAAGACCAACCTCATCGGCGAGGTGAACCGGGGCTGGCAGTACATCACCGGCGCGCTCGACCTGGAGCGCGGTGCGCTGACCAATGCGGGTGACCTGCGCCGGGCGGTCGATGAGGTGATCGCGGCGGCGCGGGTGACGCTGGCCGACGGTTCCCGGCCGCTGGACAATCCCGACATCAGGCGGAAGATCGCGCAGCTCGACGCGGACGTCGAAGTATGCGTCCTGATGAGCCTGGAGGCCGCGTCGCTGCTGGAGAGCGGGCAGATCCCGACATCGGCGGTCACCGAGGAAAAGATCCTCAGCAGCGAGCTGCGGCAGCGGATCGCCGACGTGGGCACGCAGATGTTCGGCCTGCAGGGGCTGCTCACCCGGGACAACGAGTACGCGGTGCCGGGCGGCGGGTTCGAGAAGCTCTACCGGAGCGCACCGCTGCTGCGCTTCGGCGGCGGTTCCAACGAGGTGCTGCGGGACGTCATCGCCCAGCGCGGGCACGGCATGCCGACGTACGGCCGCGGTCGCTGACCCGGCGCCAGGCGAGTCACTGAGGAGGCATTCATCCTATGAAGCTGGTAAACACATCTGAGCAGAGCGACTTCACGTCGGCGCTGCGCGACCTGTTCACCGACGCCTGCCCGCCCGCCCTGGTCCGGGAGATCAAGACGGCGGACTCCGACGGCTTCCCCGCCCGGCTGTGGCAGTCCCTGGCCGGGATGGGCGCCTTCGGGCTGGCCGTCGACCCCGAGTTCGGCGGCGAGGGAGCCGGGCTGTACGAGCTCGGCCTGCTGTTCAGCGAGGCGGGCCGGGCCCTGTGCCCGACCGTCGTGTACAGCACCCTGGTCTTCGGCGTGGCCGCCCAGCGGCTGGCCGGGCCCGACCAGGCCAAGCGGCTGCTGCCCGCGCTGGCCCGGGGTGAGCTCAAGGCGACCACCGCGCTGTGGAACCCGGCCGACGCGGGCGATATCCGGCCGGTCTTCACCGCCGAGCGGGCCGAGGGCGGCTGGACGCTGACCGGCCAGCAGCTTTTCGTGGCCAACGCCGAGCTGGCCGACGTGGTGCTGGTCACCGCCCGGGCGCAGAACTTCACCGAGCCCGGCCGGGTCCTGGCCTGCTTCGCCAAGCCCGGCGGGGACGGCTGGCTGACCGAGCCGGTGCGGACCCAGTCCGGGGACAAGCAGGCCCGGCTGGCGCTGGACAACTTCTTCGTCGCCGACGCGGACACCTACGCCGGAGCGGACGACGACGGAATCGACGAGACCGACCTGCACTGGGTCGCCAACGCGGCGATCGCGCTGCAGTGCATGGAAATGGCCGGCGGGGCCGCCGCCGTGCTGCACCGGACGGTGGAGTACATCAAGGTCAGGGAGCAGTTCGGCCGCCCCATCGCGAGCTTCCAGGCCGCGCAGCACCATGTGGCCAACATGCGGATGGCGATCGACGGGGCCCGGCTCACCGCGAACCAGGCCGTCTGGTGGGTCGGCACCGGGCGGCTCGCGCCGCGCGCCGTCGCGATCGCCAAGATGCAGGCCAGCGAGGCCTACAAGTGGGCCACGCTGACCGCGCACCAGCTGCACGGCGGCATGGGCTACGTCCGCGAAACCGACCTGCACCTGTGGTCGGAGCGGGCCAAGGCCACCGAGATCCTCGGCGGCACGGCCGACGTGGCGGCCATGTGGCTGCAGCGCGAACTCGGCCTCGCGGGCTGAGCGGGCTATGACCGAGCCGGCCGTTAGCAGACCCAGCAGCACCGACGAGCCCCAGGTCCTGGCGGGCATCCGGGTCATCGACCTGTCCCGCTGGGCCGCGGGCGAGTTCGCGACCAAGCTCTTCGCCGACTTCGGGGCCGACGTCATCAAGGTCGAGAAGCCAGGCGAGGGCAGCTACACCCGGCACTGGGGTCCGTTCCCGGGCGACAAGCCGGACATCGAGGCGAGCGCGCTCTACCTGCACCTCAACACCAACAAGCGCAGCATCGTCCTCGACCTGCACCAGGCCGGGGACCGCGACCTGCTGCTGCGGCTGGCCGCGACCGCGGACGCGGTGGTGGAGTCCTTCCGGCCCGGGCACCTGGAGCGGCTCGGCCTCGGTCCGGCCGAGCTGCAGGCGGCCAACCCGCGGCTGGTGGTCACCCGGATCAGCCCGTTCGGCCAGGACGGCCCGTACCGGGACTACGAGGCCACCGGCCTCGTGCTGCAGGCCATGGGCGGGCCGATGCACGCCACCGGCGAGGCCGACCGCGACCCGCAGCGCAAGCCCGGCCTGCTCGAGCACTACACCATCGGGCGGACCGCGGGCGAGGCCACGCTGGCCGGCATCTTCTTCGCCAAGCGGGCCGGCACCGGGTCGGTGATCGACATCTCCGGGCAGGAGGTCCTGCTGGCCGGAGCCGACCGGCGCGCCTCCTACCTGCTGGCCGCGGCCTACTCGGGAGCCAACGCGCCGCGCGGGGTACGCAGCGCGCACCGCGGCGCCGCGACCTTCACCGGGCCGTTCCCCGCGGCCGACGGCTACGTGATGATCTACATCACCAACCAGGAGTTCTGGAACCGGCTCATCCGGCTGATCGGCGCGGGCAACCAGCCGTTCCTGGACAAGTTCCTCGACCGGATCCACCTGGGCGACGACTGGGACGAGTTCATGACCTACCTGCGCGCCTGGTTCGCCGCGCGGCCCAAGCTCGAGCTGATGGAACGGTGCGAGGCGGCTCGCATCCCGCTGACGGCCTATCTCGGCATGGACGAGCTGGCCGCCAGCGAGCACTTCCGCGGCCGCGGCAGCTTCGTCCCGGCAAACCACCCGGTGGCCGGGCCGCTGGAGTACATCGGGGCCCCTTGGCGGATGCGCGGCGGTTACCAGCTCCGGCACGCCGCCCCGCTCCTCGACGAGCACGGCGAGCAGATCCGGGCGGAACTCGAATCAGCCACCCCCCGTTCGGCTTCTGCTTCAGCTTCTTAACGGCCGTTTCGCAAGGAAGGAGCGCGGCGATGCGCTATCCGCTCGAAGGCATCCGGGTGGTCGACCTCACCGTCGTCTGGTCGGGACCCGGGGCGACGGCATTCCTCGGCGACCTGGGGGCCGAGGTCATCCGGATCGAGGGCAACAACCGGGTCAGCAGGCAGACCTCGGCCAAGATGACCAAGGAGCGGATCGCGGCGATCGGCGGCTACCACGGCGCCACCTTCCCTGACCGGGATCCCGGCGACCGCCCGTACGACCGCAGCGCGCTGTTCAACTGGCACTCGCGCAACAAGCTGGCCGCCTGCATGGAGCTGGAGACCCCGGAGGGACACGAGGCGGCCCTGGCGCTGATCGCCCTGTCCGATGTCCTGGTGGAGAACAACTCCAACGGGACCCTGGAGAAACTCGGCCTCGACCAGGAGCAGCTGCTCAAGCTGAACCCGCGGCTGATCGTCGCGCGCATGCCGCCGCTGGGGATGACCGGGCCGATGAGCTCCTACCTTGGCTACGGGCCCAACTTCAACTCGCTGGTCGGCATCGCCGCCATGGACGGCTACGAAGGCGAGACCCCGGACACCGCGGGCGAGAATTACCACATGGACGAGGCCGCGCCCGCCGGGCTCGCGTTCGCCGTGCTGGCCGCGCTGCTGGACCGGGACCGCACCGGCAAGGGCGGCCTGATCGAGTTCGCCCAGGCGGAGAACGTGATGCAGGAGATCGGGGAGTTCTTCCTCGACCGGCAGTTCAACCAGCGCAACCCGCCGCTGTGGGGCAACTCCGACCCGCACATGCTGCAGGGGGCCTTCCGGGCGGCGGAAGACGACCGCTGGGTCGCCCTCTCGGTCCGGTCCGACCGGGACTGGGACGCGCTCACCAAGGTGCTCGGGTCGCCGGACTGGGCTGAGCTGGGCGCGTCCGCCGCGGCCCGGCTCGACCAGGCCGCCGAGCTGCGCGGGCACATCGCCGCGTGGACCAAGGACCGGCCCGCGGCCGAGATCGTGCGGCGGCTGCAGGAGGCCGGCGTCCCCGCGGGCGAGGTGATGACGGAGACCCGGCTGCTCGAGGACGAGCACCTGGCCGCGCGCGACTGGTTCAAGGAGCGCAGCCACCCCTCCGTCGGCACCTACCGCTACCCGGGCAACCCGTGGCGGGCCAGTGGCTTCGACGTCGCGTTCGGGCGGGTCCTGCCCGGATTCGGCGAGGACAACGAGTACGTCTACAAGACCCTGCTCGGCTACTCCGACGAGCGGTACGACGACCTGGTGCGCCGCGGCCTGGTCACCACCGAGCAGTTCGCCTAGCGGTTCACGTTTCACGGTTACGAGAGGCTGCGCCAAATGACAGCAGAGACGTCCCTGATCCCCGACGAGGCCAAGGCCATGATCGGCAGCGAGACCGGACGGGCCAGCGGGACGGTCGTCAAGAAGGAATTCCAGCGCTGGGCGGCGGCGGTCAAGGACCGCAACCCGCTCTACTTCGACGCCGAATTCGCCCGCGCCCACGGCTACCGCGACGTGGTGATGCCGCCCATGTACCTGAGCTACGTCACGCTCGGCGTAGCCGACCTGGACACGCTACGCCCGGACGGCATTCCCGGCGGCGGCGGGGGCGACCTGCCGCTGCCGCACACCCCGCGCCGGATGGCGGGCGGAGAGAACATCACCTTCCACGAGCCGGTCTACGACGGCGACGTGATCACGTCAGTCCGCGTCATCGAGAAGATCGAGCAGAAGCACGGCCGGTCGGGGGACTTCATCCTGGTCACTTCGCGCACCAGCTACGTCAACCAGGACGGGGTGACCGTGGCCGAGGCGATGGGCTCCATGATCGCCCGGCCCTAACGCCCAGTCCCAGCAGGAGGATTCAGATGGCAGACCAGACCTACTTCGACGACGTCAGCGTCGGCGACGCGATCCCGACCCTGTCGGTGACCGTGGACCCGACGCAGATGTTCTTCTTCAGCGCGGCGACCTACAACGGGCACCGGATTCACTACGACAAGACCTGGGCCACCGAGGTCGAGGGCTACCCGGACATCCTGGTGCACGGGCCGCTGCAGGCCGCGCTGCTGGCCCGCGCGGTGACCGACTGGGTCGGGCCCGACGGCCGCCTGGTCAGTTACGCCATCCAGAACCGGGCCAGCGCCTTCCCGGGCGAGGAGCTGCGGTTTGTCGGCACCGTCACCGGCAAGCACGAGGGCGACGACGGACGCGGCCTGGTCGACCTGGAGATCCGCGGCGAGAAGGGCGAGGACCAGGTCCTGATGCCCGGCACCGCGACGGTCAGCCTGCCCAGGCGCGGCTGAAGAGCGACAGGAGACTGACATGGGACTTCGCGGCGAAGCCGCGATCGTGGGCATCACCGAGCTGCCCGCGGTGCGCAAGCCGACCGGACCCGGCCGGTTCACCATCGAGCAGTACGCCCTGCTGGCCAAGCAGGCGCTGGATGACGCCGGGATCGGCGCTGACCAGGTCAACGGCCTGGTCAGCCACGGCATCGCCGAGTCTGACATGTTCGCCCCGGCGACGCTGTCGGAGTACCTCGGCATCCCGGTCAACTTCGGCGAGGTCGTCGACCTCGGCGGTGCCAGCTCGGCCGGGATGATCTGGCGGGCCGCGGCGGCCATCGAGCTGGGGCTGTGCGACGTGGTCCTGGCCGTGGTCCCGGGCAGCTACAACCTGCCTGTCTCGCAGACCCAGCCGCCCCGGGAGTTCGGCTACTACGGCGCTTCGAGCAACAAGTTCGGGTCACCGCAGGCCGAGTTCGAGATCCCCTACGGGAACCTGGGCCAGAACGCGCCGTACGCGCAGATCGCCCGCCGCTACGCGGCCGAGTTCGGCTACGACCCGCGGGCGCTGGCCAAGATCGCGGCCGACCAGCGGACCAACGCGTGCGTGCACCCGGACGCCGTCTTCTACGGGCAGCCGATCACCATCGACGACGTGCTCGCCAGTCCCATGGTGGCCGACCCGCTGCACAAGCTGGAAATCGTCATGCCCTGCCAGGGCGGCGCGGCCGTGGTCATCGCCAGCCAGGACGTGGCCCGGCGGACCAGGAACCGGCCCGTCTGGGTCAAGGGGTTCGGCGAGCGGGTGACCTTCAAGACCCCGACGTACGCCGCCGACCTGCTCCGCTCCCCCATCTCGGCCGCCGCGGACCGGGCCTTCGAGATGGCCGGCGTCGACCGGGCCAGCGTCGACACCGCGTCAATCTACGACTGCTACACGATCACGGTGCTGATGAGCCTGGAGGACGCCGGGTTCTGTGAGAAGGGCAAGGGCATAGAGTTCGTCAACTCTCATGACCTCACCTTCCGCGGCGACTTCCCGGTCAACACGGCGGGCGGTCAGCTGTCCTTCGGCCAGGCGGGCATGGCCGGCGGTATGCACCACGTGGTCGACGGTGCCCGCCAGGTCATGGGCCGGGCGGGAGACGCTCAGGTCAGCGACTGCAACACGGCGTTCGTGTCCGGGAACGGCGGCATCATGAGCGAGCAGGTCGCGCTGGTCCTGCAGGGCGAATAGGGAGAGACAGCCATGGACAAGCCACTGCCCGAAGCGACCCCGGTGACCAAGCCCTTCTGGGACGGCCTGCGGGAACACAAGGTCAAGATCCAGTACTCGCCGTCGGCCGGCCAGTACATCTTCTACCCGCGTATCCTGGCGCCCGGCACGCTGGTCGACGACCTCGAATGGCGCGAGGTGAGCGGGACGGGAACGCTGTACACGTTCACCGTGGCCGACCGGCCGACCGCCCCGCCCTGGGCCGACGCGCTGCCGCAGCTGCTCGCGATCGTGGAGCTCGACGAGGGCCCGCGGCTGAGCAGCGAGCTGGTCGACGTGGACCCGGCCGGGCTGAAGGTGGGCATGCGGGTGAAGCCGGTGTTCGAGGACCACCCGGATAACGGAGTCACGCTGCTGAAGTTCACCGCGGTCTGACGCGCCCGGACACGCGTCAGCCGCGTCGTGAGCAGCTAGCCGGCGGGACAGCGCCTACCCGGCGAAGCCGCCTTCGAGCCTCTTCTGGTTGTCCGCGGACCAGGTGTACGTGTCGGGGGTCAGATGCTGGCTCGAGACGTCGTTTATCTCCTTCCAGTGCGCCAGCAGGTCCTCGGGAGTCAGGTCGAGTGACGGGTGCGTGTAACCCTCGGTCTCGGCCAGGAACAGCCGGGACGTCCGGCGCATCCCGCTCATGTAGGCTTCTCCGCTCACCGGGCAGTCCTCGTGGCAGAGGAGTGCCACCAGCGGCGCGACCAGGGAGGGATCGCGCTGCGGGTCGTCGGGGATCACGGTGTCGCTGGTGCGGGCGTTCATCATCCGGGTCATGGCCATAGGCGCGATGACGTTCACCTTGATCCCGTGCGGCTGCCCGGCCATGGCCAGGGCCCGGCCGAGGCCGAGGACGGCCGCCTTCGCCGAGCCGTAGGAGACCAGTTCCGCGGACCCGAGCGCGCCGGTTGACGTCGTCATGACCATCCGCCCGCTTCCGGAGGTGCGCAGGTGCGGCCAGGCGGCGCGGGCGACGTTGAAGCTCCCGCCGACATGGACGGCCAGCTGTCGCTGCAGATCGGCCAGGTCGGTCTCCGGGAAGGAGTCGGTCCAGTAAATTCCGGCGTTGTTGACCACGATGTCCAGGTGCCCGAAGGAACCGACCGCGTGATCGACCAGGCTGAGCGCGCCGTCCGGGGTGGAGATATCGGACCGGTCTGGCTCGGCGGTGCCGCCCGCCTGCTGGATGAGCCAGGCCTGCTCGCCCGCGGGAGAGCTGTCGGTCCCCTGGCCGATCCGGGAGGTTCCGATGTCGTTGACGATCACGCTGGCCCCCCGGGCCGGGAGCAGCGCCGCGTAAGCGGCGCCGATCCCCCGGCCAGCACCGGTGACCACCGCGATCTGGTAGGTCGACTGCCCCTGGCACTGGCACTGGTGAATCAGCCACCCGGGCTCCGCTCCGGCGGCCGGCGGAGCAGCCGGGGCCGGGCCCGCGTCGCAGTACCGGCACCGCGACGCGGGGCCGCCGGCTACGCCGGACGTTGCCCGTCCCCGGCCGGGACCGCGTTCCGGGCCAGGACAAAGCCTTCGTAGCCCTTGCTGACCTGCTCGTCGCAGCGCTTCTGGTACTGGTCGAAGCCGCCGATGTAGATCATGAAGTACCGCGGCTTGCCGGGGATGTTCGCGCCGACGTACCAGGAGTTCGCGTGCTGGTACAGCGTCCTCCCGGCCATCGCGGCCATCTCTTCGCCCCAGGCCTGCTCGGCCTCGGGTGTCGTGTCGATGCTGGCGTAGCCGCCCCGGTCCAGGTCTCCGATTATCTTGGTGACCCAGTCGACCTGCTTTTCGCCGCCGGTGATCATCTGGGCGAGCACGCCGGGGCTGCCAGGACCGTGGATCATGAACAGGTTGGGGAAGCCCGCGACCAGGTACCCGAGGTAGTTGGTCGGCCGCTCGGCCCACTTGTCCTCGAGCCGGACGCCGCCGACCCCGGTGATGTTCATCCGCGTCAGTGACCCGGTAACCGCGTCGAAGCCGGTGGCGAGGAGGAGGATGTCGAGGTCGTACTCCCCCGCGGTGGTCCGCAGGCCGGTCGGGGTGATCTCGGTGATCGGGTTCGTCTTGACGTCGACCAGGGTCACGTTCGGGTTGTTGAACGTCTCGAAGTAACCGGTGTCCATGCAGATGCGCTTGGTGCCCACCGGGTACGTCCTCGGGCAGAGCAGCTCGGCGGTCTCCGGGTCCTTGACGATCTCGCGGATCTTCCCGCGGATGAACTCGGCGACGACCTCGTTGGCCTCCAGGGACAGCATCGTGTCGGTGAAGGTGCGCAGGAACAGCAGGCCGTTGCGCTGCTGCCAGGCTTGCTCGAGGATCCGGGTGCGTTCCGCGGGGGTGTAGTCGAAGACGGACCCGTACTGCTGCACCGGCAGGTAGCCGAGCGCGAAGTTCCCGTGCATGATGGCCCGGCGCTCGGCGTAGTTCGTCTTCCAGTCGGTTTCGTAGTCTTCCGGCAGCGGCCGGTTGTTGGCCGGCAGGCTGTAGGCGGGCGTGCGCTGGAAGACGTACAGGTGACCGGCGGTCTGGCCGATCGCGGTGGTGGCCTGGACTCCGGTCGACCCGGTGCCGATCAGCCCGACCCGCTTGCCCGCGAAGTTCACGCCTTCCTTGGGCCACTGCGAGGTGTGGTGCCACTCGCCCTGGAAGGTATCGAGGCCGGGGAAGTCCGGAATGTTGGTCGCGTCGAGGGCGCCGGAGGCGGCGATGACGTACCGCGCGGTGACCTGGTGACCGTTCTCGGTCGACACGTGCCAGCGGCTGGCCTGCTCGTCCCAGCGCAGCCGGTTCACCCGGGAGTCGAACCGGATCTGGTCGCGCAGCCCGAACCGGTCCGTGACGTGGTTGGCGTAGACCTCGAGGTCGGCCTGGGGAGAGAAGTACTCGGGCCAGCGCCATTCCTGCTGCAGCTCGTCGTCGAACGAGTAGGAGTACTGCATGCTCTCGATATCGACCCGGGCGCCGGGGTAGCGGTTCCAGTACCAGGTCCCGCCGACGCCGTCGCCGGCCTCGAAGCAGATCACCTTCAGGTTCAGCCCGCGCAGGCGCCAGAGCGCGTAGAGGCCGGAGAAGCCGGCTCCTACCACGACGACGTCGGCCGTCTCCACGTCCGCTGACTGAGTGTTGCCTGCCGCTGTGGATGCTGTCGTCATTGTCTAGCCTCCGAGCCCTGGACGTCTCCCGACCCCCGAATGCAGTGTTGCACTGACCTCATTCAATATATCAACAGGTCATTCACTGTACAATGTGTCTATTCGCGGACATCGAACGGAACCGGGCGTCGCGCAGCGGATTGACGGCACACGGCAGCCGGCCGCCCCAGCAGGTCAGCAGGTCAGCAGGTCAGCAGGTCAAGCCCGGATGCGGCGGCGTCAGTCCGCCGTGGCGCGGTGTTCCGCGGGCGCCGGCGAGATGTCAGCCAT
>Ga0302314_10023495_pt1 | contig 10061 bp, 10 predicted proteins | sample III_Palsa_N2_3_FD_200533 | JGI IMG/M metagenome (GOLD analysis project Ga0302314, IMG submission 200533) | Peat permafrost microbial communities from Stordalen Mire near Abisko, Sweden - III_Palsa_N2_3 | ecosystem: Environmental > Terrestrial > Soil > Palsa > Peat permafrost | place: Sweden...
GTAGGCGGCGAGCGCGGCCTCGACGGCGGCGATGCTTTCCAGGTCGAGGTGGTTGGTGGGCTCGTCGAGAATGATCAGCTGCGGCGGGCGCGCGGCCATCAGGGCGCAGGCGAGCGCGGCGCGCAGGCGCTCGCCGCCGCTGAGAGCGCCAGCCGGCTTCAGCGCGGTGACATTGCGGAACACGAAGCGGGCCAGCGCGGCGTGGGCGGCGTTGTCGTCGGCGGCGGGGTTGAGGCGGCGGAAGTTGGCCAGCAGGGTCTCGTCGTCGTGCAGCAGCGCCGCGCGCTGGTCGAGCAGCGCGGCCGGAACGCCGTGCCTGATCTCGCCGGAGCTGGGCGCGAGGTCGCCGGTCGCCAGCCGGATCAGGGTGGTTTTGCCGGCGCCGTTGCGGCCGACCACCGCGAGGCGCTCGGGCCCGGTGAGGCGGAAGCTGACGGCCGCCAACACTGGCGTCCCGTCCGGCCAGGCGAAGCCGACGTCCTCGAACGCCAGCACGGTGCGGCCCTCGGGCAGGCCGGACGGCGGCAGGTCGAAGGTGAGCCGGCGGACGCGCTCGATGCGGGCCTGGGCGTCGGCGAGGTCGCGCTCGGCCTCGGCGCGCTGGCGCTCGGCGAGACGGTTCTGGCGCGCGCCGGTGCTCTCCGCGCGCTCGGCTTTGGCGTCGAGAAGTATCTTCGGCGCGTCGCCCTTGGCGCGTTTGCGGCGGCCGGCGGCGTCGGAGCGGGCCTTGCGCTCCTTGGTTGCCTGGATGTCGCGGCCGACGCGGGACATGGCCTGTTCGGCGCGGTCGAGATCACGCGTCGCGGCGATCTCCGCCTCGGCCTTGCGGGCGGCGTAGAGGTCGTAGGCGCCGCCGAACACCTCGGCGCCGAGGCTGGTGAGCTCGACGATCCGGTCCATGCGGCGCAGCAGCGAACGGTCGTGGCTGACCACCAGGGCGCCGGCCCGCCAGCGCTCCAGCAGGGCGGCGACGGCGGCCCTGCCCTCGGCGTCGAGGTTGTTGGTGGGCTCGTCCAGGATCAGCACGTCCGGTTCGGCGATCAGCAGCGCCGCCAGCGCCGCGCGGGTCGCCTGACCGCCGCTGAGGGTCTCGGCGGGGCGGTCCAGCGCGAGACCGGCGAGGCCCATGTCGGCAAGCGCGGCGTCGATGCGGGTGGGCAGATCCCAGTCGGCGGCTTCGAGATCGCCGTCGATCCCCTGCCCTGCATCCAGCCGATCAAGCCGCGCCAAGGGGTCGGCGACGCCCAGCAGGTCGCCGAGGCTGGCGCCCGGCGGCGGCGCGGCCTGCTGGCGCAGCGCCGCGAGTCGGCCGGAGACAGTGACCGCGCCGGCGGCCGGCTCAGTCTCGCCGAGGATCAGGCGCAGCAGCGTCGTCTTGCCGACGCCGTTGCGGCCGACGAGGCCGGTCTTCTCCCGCCCGAAGGCGAGGGTCAGGTTTTCGAAGAGGACGCGGCCGTCAGGACTGAGCTGGGTGAGGCCGTCGAGCGTGATGAAGGACATGATGCGCCTGGGATGAGCTGACGAACGGGACGAAGCGGTTCGTCGGCTGGCGCATGGCGGCAGAAGTCCTTCTTTCGAGACGTGCGGACGATACAGGGCCGTCGCGGTCGCGGCAATCGGACCCGCAATCGGCTCCGGGTCCGAGAACCGCCAGAACATCACCGCCGCCGGCCCTAGCTAGGGGATCGCTTCAACCCTGCCTCGGAGTTTCCGATGTCCTTCATCGTCACCGGCCTGCCGGTCGAGACCTTCCAGCCGCTGTTCGGCCTCTCCGACGAAGAGCTCGCGGCGCGGGGCGTCCTGCGCGAGACCGCTATCGCCGGCGCTCGCCATCCCTGCCGCGTCACCCTGGAGGACGCGGCCCCAGGCCAGACCGTGTTGCTGCTCAATTACGAGCATCAGGCCGCGCCGACGCCCTATCGCTCCAACTACGCGATCTACGTCAGCGAGGCGGCGCGCGAGACGCGGTGGCTGGCCGGCGAGCTGCCGCCGGTGCTGCGCGGCCGCCCGATCGCCCTGCGCGCCTTCGACGCCGCCGGCATGCTGATCGGCGCGGGCCTGGCGCTGGACGACGATGTGGCGGACGCCATCGCCCGGCGGTTCGAGGACCCCGAGGCCGCCTACCTGCACGCCCACAACGCCGCCTACGGCTGCTTCGCCGCGCGGATCGACCGGGGCTGAAGCGCCACCACAACGGTTGCGGCGCCCTCACGGTTGAGCTTAGGGTCCCCCGGCACGCAGGGACAGCGGCGCTACCTTGGGGAAATCGCCATGTTGAAAAAGATGCTGGCCGAGTTTGTCGGCACGCTGGTGCTGGTGCTGTTCGGCTGCGGGGCGGCCGTGCTGGGGGGCGACCATGTCGGCCAGCTCGGCATAGCGCTGGCGTTCGGCTTCGCGATCGTGGCCATGGCCTATGGGCTCGGGCCCGTGTCCGGCTGCCACGTCAATCCGGCCGTGAGCCTGGCCGGCTTCGTCGCCGGGCGCATGAGCCTGATGGACATGCTGATGTACTGGATCGCCCAGTTCGCCGGCGCCCTGGCCGGCGCTGCGATCCTGATGGTGATCGCCGGCGGGACCGCCCACGGGCTCGGCCAGAACGGCTGGGGGCCGGGCTATCTCGGCGCCTATCCGCTGGCGGCCGCCGCGGCGTTCGAGGTGGTGATGACGGCGATCTTCACCCTGGTGATCCTGGGCGCGACCGGACCGGAATCCGCCCTGCCCTTCGCCGGGCTCGCCATTGGCATCACCCTGGCGGTGATCCACATCGTCGGCATCCAGGTGACCGGCGTCTCGGTGAACCCGGCGCGCAGCTTCGGCCCGGCGCTGCTGGTCGGCGGCCAGGCGATGTCGCAGCTCTGGCTGTTCTTCGTCGCCCCGGCGGCGGGCGCGGTGATCTCCGGACTGCTGTTCCGCTTCAAGCTGGTGTCGCCGACGCCTCAGGCGATCGCGGCCGGCGCCACGCCGTAGCCCACGCGCGGCGTGTGGACCTGGATCCGGCCCAGCGCCGGATCCTCCCGCGCCACCACCAGCCGCGAGGCGTTGGCCGCCACCAGGGTTCCGACGATCGGATCGCGGCCGTAGTCGTCGGCCCTCACCTGGACCGCGGCGCCGGGCGCCAGACCCAGCGGATCGGCGGGATCATGACCGTCGTAGGGCGCGGGCTCGCTGGCCCTGGCCACTTCGAGCGCCTCGGCCGGCGTCATCTCGGTGCGCGCGCCGTGGCCGATGGCGCGCATCCGGCCGCGCCAGGCTTCGAGCCGGTCCAGGCCGGTCATCAGGGTCTCGGTCGTCTTCCGCACCGCGCCGCCGAGGAACCAGACGTTCATGTAGGCGGCGATGTCGGCGAGGCCCGGCGCGTCGCCGGCCAGATAGTCCGAGTTCGCCAGCGCCTGGTCGAGCCAGGCGGCCTGGGCGCGCCACTGGCCGCGCATGTGATGGCCGGCGGCCTTCATCGCGGCGCTGTCGAAGGGGCGGCCCGAGAGCTTCTCGCGGTCCTCGATAAAGGCGCGCGGGACCTCGATCTCGCCGAAGATGATCGGCACGGTCGAACCGAAGAAGAGCCGGTCGGCCCAGAGGTTCACCGCCCAGCCGGCGCCGTCCAGCGGCGGCCCGCCGGCTCGGGCGGCGATCTCGGCCATGATCACCTGGCTGTCGCAATAGACGTCGGCCCCGATCTGCATCACCGGGATGCGCCGATAGCCGCCGGTGAGCGGGACCAACTCGGGCTTGGGCATGATCGTCGGCTGGATCACCGAGCGCCAGGCGAGCCCCTTCAGGCCCAGCAGCAGGCGCGCCTTCTCGGAGAACGGCGAGGTGTCGTAGTGGTGGAGGATGATCTCGGGCTGGGTCATGGCCGCCATCTAGACCTGCGTGCCGGTCGGGAAGCCAAGCGCTCGATCGATCTGTAACCTTTGCCGCCGAGCGGCGAACTGAATCGAAGCGGACCCCGAACGGAGACCCATCGATGCGGCGCGCCTTCAATATCGTGATGCGGATCTTCAGCACCCTCCTCGGCCTTCTCGTGATCTTCGTCGGGTCGATCTGGACCATGCAGGGCCTGCACATCGGCCCGGCGGCGATCATGCGCGGGTTCATGGTCAGCGACTGGCACTGGACGCTCTACGGCGCGATCCTGGCGCTGCTCGGCGTCGGCCAGGTGGTGTGGAGCAACACCCGCCAAGTCAGGGCGTAGATAAGGCCTCGGTCTTCTGGCTAGATGCTCCCAAATAAGAGGAGACGGCCATGACCGACCAATTGATCGAGACGTTCGAAGACGGCGTCGCCACCCTGACGATGAACCGGCCGGAGGCGCGCAACGCGCTGACCGGCGAGATGCAGTCGGCGCTGTCCGAGGCGGTGCAGCGACATGCCGCCGATCCGAACACGCGGGTGCTGGTGCTGACCGGCGCAGGGAACGCCTTCTGCGCCGGCGGCGACGTGAAGGGCTTCGCGGCCGACACCAGCCGCGGCGCCGGAGTCGGCCAGGGCACGGGCCCCAGCTTCGAGCAGCGCGTGGCGGGCCTGCGCGGCGGCATGGAGGTGGTCAAGTGGCTGCACGAGATGCCCAAGCCGACGCTGGCGGTGATCCCGGGTCCGGCGGCCGGCGCGGGGCTGTCGCTGGCTCTGGCCTGCGACCTGCGCATCGCCTCCGACAGCGCCAAGCTGACCACCGCCTTCTCCAAGGTGGGCCTGGCCGGCGACTACGGCGGCTCCTGGTTCCTGAGCCGGCTGGTCGGCGCGGCGAAGGTGCGCGAGCTCTACTTCACCGCCGACGTGATCAGCGGCGCCGAGGCGCTGGCGCTGGGCATCGTCAACAAGGCCGCGCCGGCGGCGGAGCTGCCCGCGGCGGCGACGGCCTACGCCAAATACCTCGCCGGCCTGCCGACCCTCGCCATCGGCTACATGAAGCGCAACCTCAACGCCTCGCAGAACGTGACGCTCTCCGAGCTGCTGGACCTGGAGGCGCTGCACATGGTCCGCACCATGATGACCGACGACCACAAGTCCGCCGCCCAGGCCTTCGTGGAGAAGCGCGCGCCGGTATTCGCGGGGCGGTAGCGGCGTCAGACCGGCCGGGGGATGTCGACGACGTGGAGGTCGTCGCCCTTCCAGTCGCGGTAGGCGATGTGAAGCGTTTCGCGGGTCAGGGCGAAGGCGGTGAAGCCGGATTCCACCGAGCAGAAATCGCTGCCCGCCATCCCACAGCTGTCGCGCGTCTTCGAGCCGGCGCCGGTGCAGACGTAGTGGGTGTCGCCGTGCGCGATATGCTGCAGGTCGTGATCGTGGCCGCAGAGATAGAGCGGGACGCGGTGGTGTTGGAGGATCGGGTCCAGCTTGGCCACAAGGTCCGGCGAGCCACCGCCCTCACCCTTCCTGAGGTTGCCCGAATAGATCGGGTGATGGCCGACGACGAGTTTCCAGTCGGCGGTGGAGCGGGCCATGGCGGCTTCGAACCAGGCTAGTTGGGCGGCCGTGTCCTGGCCGCCGACCTTCACCTTGACCGCCCCGTCCGCATAGTAGTCGGAGATGAACGGCGAGGTGTCGAGGACGAAGAACTCGGCCGTGGCGCCGTCGGGGGCGGTCTCGGTGAAGCTGCGCCAGCGCGCCGGCAGACGCCAGCGGCGCGAGGTTTTCGAGTAGTCGAGCTGGGCCTGGGTGTCGCCATGGTAGTCGTGGTTGCCGAGCGCCACCTGCCAGGGCGTCTGCAGCGACGGCGCGGTGTAGACGTCCTCGAACGAGGTCCGCCACTTGGGATCGTCGACGCCGGCGACGCCGTCCTCGTAGAAGTTGTCGCCGACGGAAATGACGAACTTGGCGCGGATGGCCGCCGCCGTCTCGCCCATCCGCGCGGCGACCTCGGCCTGGTGAAACGCGCCGTCCCGGCCCCAGTCGCCGACGGCGAGGAAGGTCAGCGGGGCTTGCGGCGATGCGGCCCAAGCCGGCGCGAACGGCGCGGCGAGCGCGAGGCCAAACCCCTGAAGCGCCTGGCGCCTCGACAGCGGCTTCAATGGCATCGCCCACCCTTCTCCTAGTCCATGGCGCCTTGAACCACCGGCGCATGACGCAGTGATGTCAAAGCCGTCGCGCCGCCGCGCGGTTAACCGATCCGTACGACCTGTGGCCTAAAGACGCGGCCCTAGTGACCATGACTATGCGACCCATCTCGGCCTTGTGGACGAAGCGAGCGATCTCGCTGTCCGACATCCTGCCCGCGATCCGACGGAGTCTCGCGCAGACGCCGCCGATGCGCGTCGCGACCATCCTGGGATTGGCGATCGTCTGTACCCTGATCACCGACTGCCTGGCCCCATTCTACGTCAGGGGACCGCCGCCCGGCGCGCCGGAGAGCGTTTTCCGGGCGGCGCTCGACCGGCAGGTTCCGCGCATCCTCAAGCAGTACGGCGTGCCCGGCATGGCAATCGGCACGGTGCTGCGCGGCGACCCGGGCCAGATCTACGTCTATGGCCTGGCCGATGTCGCCAAGAAGCGGCCGATGACGCCGGACACGGTGTTCCAGGTCGCCTCGCTGTCGAAATCCGTGACCGCCTGGGGCGTCCTGACCCTGGTCGACAAGGGCAAGGTCGATCTCGACCAGCCAATCCAGCGCTACCTGACAAAGTGGCCGCTGGCGCCCTCGCCCTACCCGTCCCGCGAGGTGACGGCGCGGCGGCTGCTCACCCACACCTCGGGGATGAACGCCGGCCGGGACGAGTTCCGCAAGCCGAGCGACCCCGAGCCGACGACGCTGGAGCTGCTGCGCAGAGAGGGACCGCCGAAGGACGATAAGCCCACGCCGGCGGTGCTGACCGACCCCGCGGGCAAGGCGTTCGTCTATTCGGTCCCCGGCTTCACGCTGCTGCAGCTGATGATCGAGCAGCAGTCGCACCGGCCGTTCGCGGCCTACATGCGCGACGCGGTGCTGCGGCCGCTGGGTATGACCTCATCCGACTACGGCTGGGACCCGAAGCGGCGCGACGCCACCGCGACGCCCTACCTTGGCGACGGCCAGCCCTCGGACGTGCTGATCCCCGAGGACACGGCGGCCGACGGCCTCTTCTCGACGGTGAACGACATGGTCCAGTTCGTCGCCGCGCCCCTGCCCGGCGTAGGCCTGCCGACCGGCGCCGGGGTGATCAGCGACCGCACGACGCAACAGATATTCCTGCGCCCGTCCTCGTTGCCGAAAGGGCAACTTCAGACGATCGGCCCGGACGCGCCCTGCCTCGGGTGCTTCATCGAGCACAGCGACGGCGGCCCGATGATGATCACCAACGCCGGAGTCGATCCGGGCTGGACGGGCGAGATCCACATGGCGCCGGCGACCGGCGACGGCCTGGTCGTGCTGACCAACAGCAGCCGCGCCAGCCCCGCGATCGCCCAGGTGGAAGCCATGTGGGCCGGCTGGCGCGGCTTCCCGCCACCGCAGGTGACGCGGACCTACCAGTCGCTCGGCGTGTTCGCCGTCGCGGTGGTCTCACTGGTGTCGGTGCTGGCGATCGCCGCCGGCTTCGGCTGCCTGACCGACGTCGCGGGCGGGGCGCGGCGGTTCGCGGCGTTCAACATGCGCGCCTGCCTCAAGAGCCTGCTGGAATGGGCGATCGCCGCCGCCGTCGTCTGGCCGTTCCTGCTGCTGCGCGGCGTGATCGAGCTTTTGCCCCGCTTCGCCGTCATCTCGGAGCTGATCCTGATGCTGCTGATCGCCGCCGTGCTGGCGCGGGCGCTGTTCCCGGAGACGCAGGCGGCGGCGCGGCTGGCGGCGGCGTAGGCCTAGGTAAGAAACGCCCTAACCTCGCTGACGAAGTCGTCCAGCCGGTCATGGTGGACCCAGTGGCCGGCGCGTTCGAACTCGATGACGCGCGCGTCCTGGAACTCGCCCATGCGGCCGTCCGTCTCGGGGTTCGAGGCCCAGCTCTCCTTGCCGTTCACGAACAGAATCGGGCAGCCGATGTTGGCCCAGAGTTCGCGCATCTCCTCCCCGGTGAAGTCGGCCGGCGAAAAGGCGCGGACATAATTGTCGAACTTCCAGGAATAGGTGCCGTCTTCGTTCTGCATCGCCCCGTGCAGGGTCAGGTAGCGGGCCTGCGCCTCGGTGAGGTGCCTGTTCTCGTCCTGCATGCGGCGGAAGGCGTCCTCCAGCGTCGGATAGCGGCGCGGGATGCGGGCGGCGAGCTTGCGGGTCTCGGCGACCCAGGCGCGCATCCGCTCCACCGGGCCGCGGGCGGCGCGCTCGGCCATCTGGGTTGGCGACGGACCCAGTCCCTCGATCGCCACCAGCTTGATCACATTCTCCGGGAAGGTGCCGGCGTAGCGCAGCGCGATGCTGCCACCGAGCGAATGGGCGACGATCCGGCAGGGCGCGAGGCGCTGCTGGTGGATGAGCTGGGCGAGGTCGTAGACGAAGGCGCTCATCGAATAGTCGCCGCTGGTCGACCAGGCGCTGTCTCCGTGGCCGCGCAGATCCGGGGCGATGATGTGATAGTCGGCCCGCAGCTCGGCGGCGACCCAATCCCAGTTGCGGCAGTGGTCGCGCCCGCCGTGCACCAGGATCAGCGGCGGCGCGTCGGGATTGCCCCAGTCAACGTAACTTAGCCGCAGCCGCTGCGAGATGAACGACTGCGAGGTGGGGCCGAGAAGCTGTTCGGGCATGGCGCGCCTCCTAACCCGGGGGGAGCGGGGCTGGATAGGCGAGTTTGGCGAACGAGTCACATGCGGCAGCCGCCGCGTCGCTACCCCGCCTTGGGGTTTGCGCCGATCACGCAGCGCACCTGGCCCTCAGGGAGCGAGATGGTGATCGGCGTGGCGACGCCGGGCTCCAGATAGACATCGGCGCCTGGCCGGTCGAGGTGCACGGCGAACGCGGCGGCGAACTGGCAGATCGGGAACGGCCGGGTCGCCCGGTCGCCGTCGAAGCGAATCTCGGTGCAGTTCACCCCGCCGTGCGCCATGTCGCCGCTGAGCCCCTCGAAAGCGAACGGGTGCGGCGTGATCGCGAGCTGCTGGAACCGGGCGGCGGAAACCCTCGGACACGGCGGCCCCGCGACCGTCCAGGCGGCCGCGTTGGCCCGATCCGCGGCCCACTGGGACGCGGCGACCGCCAGCGGGACGAGCAGGATCGTCAGCACGCATACGGTGAGGACTTTCGTCGTCGTGGACATGCCGGCCAGCTAAGAGCGGCGTGCGGCGGCTGTCCAGCCGGATACCGCGCCGGCGGCGGTGGCGCGCGGGCCGAAAATTGCTTAGCTGGCGGTGAGCGGAGGTGATGGATGACCGAGACAAGCACGATCCAGGACGATGGACGCCGCGCGGCGCTGGAAGCCGCCCAGGTCAAGGCGCTGGCGATGTTCGACGCCATCGAGGCGGCGGGGATCATCCAGCCGGGCAAGACCGAGCTTGAGGTCGAGCAGGCGATCTACGCCCTCGCCGAGGCCGACTTCGGCGTCGTCCAGCACTGGCACAAGCGCATCATCCGCGCCGGCCCCAACACCCTCACCACCTTTTCCGACCTGCCGGACGTGCGCACGATCGAGCCGGACGACACCGTCTATGTCGACCTGGGGCCGGTGTTCGAGACCTGGGAGGCCGATATCGGCCGCACCTATGCGCTCGGGGCCGCCGAGGATCGCCGCCGGCTGGTGGCCGACCTGCCGCGCGTGTTCGAGGATGTGCAACGCCACTACCACGCCTCGCCCGAGATCACCGGCGCCGAGCTTTACGCCTACGCCCAGGGCGCGGCGGCGGCGGCCGGCTGGGTGTTCGGCGGCGCCATCGCTGGCCACCTGGTCGGCGAGTTCTCCCACGCCACCTGGCCCGGCGAACGCGACCGCAAAGTCATCTGGCCCGCCAACCCCTGGCCCATGCGCGACCCCGACCACCTGGGCCGGGAACGGCACTGGATCCTGGAGATCCACCTCGTCGATGCGGCGCGCACGTTCGGCGGGTTCTACGAGCGGCTGCTGTGAGGGCGGCGTCTAGGCCGCGAGGCCGTCGCGCAGCAGATCGAACGCATGGTTGGTGGCCCTGACCGCTTCGGGGTAGCGGTCCTCGGCGGACTGGCCGCCGGC
>Ga0302314_10023497_pt1 | contig 10061 bp, 11 predicted proteins | sample III_Palsa_N2_3_FD_200533 | JGI IMG/M metagenome (GOLD analysis project Ga0302314, IMG submission 200533) | Peat permafrost microbial communities from Stordalen Mire near Abisko, Sweden - III_Palsa_N2_3 | ecosystem: Environmental > Terrestrial > Soil > Palsa > Peat permafrost | place: Sweden...
CGGAGCTCAGCACCCAAGATGTGAATACGACCGATTTGCAGACGATCGCCGCGCACGCGACCGCTGTGCTCGACATACCTTTGGCGCCGCTGTGCTCTACTCCCGGGCAGCTGCTCATCTCACCGAGCGTCGGCTTGTACATGTCAACGGTGAGCGGCTCGTACCAGACCAGCCATGAAGTGACCATTGATTCGGACCGTGGACTGGCGGAGGCTTGCTATGGCTGAGCAGGCAGAGATTCGAGGCGCTGAGCCCGAGCAGCCCGAGTCGGCCCAGCCCGCCGGGCGGCGCGGCGGGCGAGCCCGTCGTTGGACGGCGCTCGGGTTGGTCGTCATTCTCGGGTGCGGCGCCGGAGGCTGGTTCCGCGCGTGGTCGGACCGTGGACTGACGGCGGCGCAAGCGGATCAGGCCGATGTCCGGCTCACCCTCGACGGCTTCGCGCTCAGCCAGTCCAACGGCTGCGACGCCTTGGGCTTGCCCGAAGTCGCTCTTGAGATCCCCCTGCACAATTACAGCCCCGGGCCGGTCGTGATCCGCTCGATCGCGGTCAACCCTCCGGGCCAGGCGCCCGGCCCGGCCGAGGCGGCCGAAGTGACCATGGCGGCCGGCAGTTCGGCGACGATCCAGGCCATCGTCCCCATCCAGCTGTGCACGGCCAACCAGACGACCCGATGCCCGACCGCAGAGGTCGAACTCGACGCCACGGCCGTGGTGGTCCCGGAGTCGGGCCGGGTGCACGATGTGCGGCTGCCGATCGCCGAGTGGGTGCCGACCAAATATCTGCAGCTCTACGAAGACGCTCCCTTCGCGAGTTGGGGTTCGCCGGGCACCTGCCCGTGACCCGCCCCAACGATGTGTTCTAAGTCACACCAATCCGCATCGGCGACGGCTACGAATCATTCCGCAGCAGTTTGCTCTCATGAGCGCCCTGATGGTCCGATCATGGACCGGGGCGTCCCACACTGGGATAAGGCGGATGACTTTGAACGACACTCGCAGCCGCGCAACCCCTTGTGGTGCGCCGCGCCCCGGCCGCCGGCTGGACCGGGCCGTCCAGGTCTGCGACCTCGTGGACCAGGCCCAGGCCGGCCACGGCGAATCATTCGGCCTGCTCTTCGACCGCCATGTGGACGCCGTGTACGACTACATCCAAAGCCAGGTCCCTGATCGCCGGACCGCGGAGAGCATCTGTACCGAGACCTTCTTCCAGGCGCTGCGCGAGCTTCCCACGCTCACCGGCGGCGAGCGCGAGTTCGGCGAGTTCCTGCTGGCCGCGGCCCGAGTTCTCATCCGTCGCCGGGCCCTGATGAAAAACATTTCAGGGGACTGAACCGCCGGCGGTTCGTTTCCGTTCCCAGAGTGTCGGCCCGGTCACGGTCCGGCACGTCTGCCCCCTGCGACATCCCGACAGCGCGGTCGGCGCGGCCGCCGGGGCGCCGACCACCAACCGTCCGCCGGTGATCCGGCGGACCGACTTGGAGACGGTGAATCTGGATGCGCAATCTCAAATCGCTCGACCGGCACGCCACCTCGCTCTACCGGGCGGTGCTCGGGCTGCTGTTCGCCTGCCACGGCGCGGCGACGCTGTTCGGCGTGTTCGGCGGGGCGGTCGGCACGGGCAAGACCCTCTCGGCACTGCAGTTCCCGGACGGCACGGCCGCCCTGATCGAACTGGTCGGCGGCGCGCTCGTGCTGGTCGGCCTGGCCACCCGGCCGGTCGCGGTGCTCTGCTCGGGCACGATGGCCTACGCGTACTTCACGGTGCACGTGTTCCACGGCCTGTTCCCGATCGAGAACGGCGGGGAACTGGCCGCCCTGTTCTCCTGGGGTTTCCTGATGGTCGCGATCTTCGGGCCCGGCCCGCTCTCGCTCGACCAGGTGATCGGACAACTGCGTGGAGCGGGCCTGAAGCCCGCCGGCGAGCCGCTCCGGCCCGCACCACAGGAGGGCTGACCCGAGGACTGATCGGCCAGGCGACCCTCGGCGCGGGGTCCTGCCAGTGAGTTCGACGTGCCGGCGTCCGCCGGGCGGCCCGACCGGCGCCACGTCGGGCCCGCCCGGCTCCGGCCGAATGTGTAACCCAGGGGCGTATCACTAGAAAACCACTGAAACGGACCTGGAAATGTATCTACGAATCTGCCTTTGGGGACTGCGCCTGCTCACGGTCGCGGCCCTGGCCATCGATGCTTACGTCCACGCCGACCTCGCCTCCTACTACGACCCGATCCGCGCGAGCATCAGCCAGGGCGACCTGTTCCGGATCGAAGCCGGCGTGTCCTCCCTCGCCGCGCTCCTGCTCCTGGTCTGGGCCACCCGGCTGGTCTGGGGGATCTCCTTCCTCGTGCTGGCCAGCGCCCTGGGCGCGATCCTGCTCTACCGATACGTCAACGTCGGCGCCCTCGGACCGCTGCCCAACATGTACGAGCCGATCTGGTTCCCGGAGAAGAACGCCGCCGCCATCACCGAGGCCGTCGGCACCCTCACCGCCCTGGTCGCCCTCGCCCTTCTCATGCTCCGACCGCACGTGCCGGCGATCGTGTCACCGGCGCCTGGCACGATGGCGAACAATGTCGCGAGGCCGAGAAGGGAATAACCATGTCCGTCCACTACCAGCTGGTGATCGACTGTGCCGATGCCGACCGCCAGGCACGCTTCTGGGCCTCCGCGCTGGGCTACGAACTGGCCCCGCCCCCAGCCGGTTTCGCCACGTGGGACGAGTTCTACCGCAGCCTAGGCCTGCCGGAAGAGGAGTCGAGCGGCGGCGCGGACCGGATCAGCGACCCGCAGGGCGGCGGACCGGCCATCTGGTTCCACCAGGTCACGGAGGCGAAGACGGTGAAGAACCGGCTGCACATCGACATCCACGCCAGCGGCGAGCGGACAGACCCGATCGAGACGCGCAGGAAGCGCGTGGACGCCGAGGCCGAGCGTCTGGTGGGCCTCGGCGCCACGCGCACCGTCGTGATGTACGAAGAAGGAGTCGACCACTACGCGGTCGGGATGAAGGACCCCGAGGGCAACGAGTTCGACATCAACTGACCTGCTTAGGTCAGATCGAGTCGAGGATCCGCTGCCGCTGGGTCGCGTACTCCGAGTGCGTCAGCAGTCCCTGGTCCAGCAGCGTCTGGAGTTTGTTGAGCCGGCCGGCGAGGTCCGGGGCCGACAGGTTGGTCACGCCCTGCTCGTCCGCCTGGAACGGCGCGCCGAACTGGGCCGGCTGCGGCGCGTCGGAGGCGATGCCGCCGCCGAACGGAGCCGGTTGCGGTGCGCCGGGGGCGGTACCGCCGCTGAAGGGGGCCGCTCCCATCGACGGCTGAGCCGCCCCAGGCGCCTGCCCGCCGAAAACGGCGCTCGGGTCGACCCCTGCCTGCCGCAGTTGCTCCGCCTGCATCGCGCGCAGGGCGGCGATCCCCTCTTGAGCGTGGCCGCCCATGATCGCGTTGAGCACGGGCGCGACATCGGCGCCGCTGACCACCTGGTAGCTGGTGCTGCCGGCCTGGAAGCGCGCTGCTGCGCGCCCGCCGCCCGGAAAGCCCGCAACGGTCCCGGGCGGGGCCGCGAGTTCGTCCTTGATCCGCTGCTTCTCCTGCTGGCGGCGCGCCTTCTGGCTCAAGGCCGGGTCCGAGGTGTCGAACTTGGCCTTCTGCTTCTTCACGTCGCAGTGCATCCGGCAGGTCTGGCCGCCGTACGGGGCGTGGAAATCCCCGTCCAGATCCGGCTCGTGGACCTCGGTCCGGAACGCCGGCTCGCCGCTGTCCGGCTGGATATCCATGATCCACTTCCGGCGCTCGCCGATCCAGTCCTCCCGGACGACTTTACCGACAGCCGGTTTCCAATCATGTCCTAACATGATGCATGCCCTCCCCAGGTTCAACGCGGCGCTTCGTCGCTGCCCGCAGTTCAGGGTAGCCCCCTGCCGGGCCGCTCACCAGACTTCGCGAGGTGGCAATAGGCAACTGCCGGACGACAACCGGCGGTTTCCGATTGACGGGTCCACATTGACCGGCTGAGCCGGGGAACCGGCCCCCCGGGTCGGGCGTGATACTGCGAACGCGCCCGCTGCGGCGCCGAGGATGAACATGAAGGGGGCAGGAGTGGCCACCGAACTCGATTTCGACGAGTTCTACCATGCGACCTACCATCGCCTGGTCGGCCAGGTCTACGCGATGACGGGGAGCCTTTCCGAGGCCGAGGACTCGGTACAGGAAGCCTATGCGCGCGCCTGGCAGAACTGGGGCAAGATCAGCGGTTACGGGGACGCGGAAGCGTGGGTGCGCTCGGTCGCGTTCCGCGTCTCGGTCTCCGCGTGGCGCAAAGCGGTGAACCGCTTCACCGCCCACAAGCGCGAAGGCCGGACCGACGACCAGCCGGAGCTGAGCCCGGACCGCTTGGCGATCATGGACGGGCTGCGCCGGATATCGCCCGCGCAGCGCCAGGCCATCGTGCTGCACCATTTCCTGGACCGTTCGGTCGAGGAGATCAGCCAGGAGACCGGTGTGCCGACCGGCACCGTCAAGTCCCGCCTGGCCCGCGGACGCAGGGCCCTGGCCCCGCACCTGTCCGAGTTCGCCGAACCCCAACCGCCCAAGGCCCGTGAGGAGAGTGCCCCTAATGTCTGAGCGTTTCGAAGACTTCGTCGCCGACCTGGTGCAGACCTCCGCCGCGAGCCCCGCTCCCGGTCCGGCGGCGGCCCGCCGTCGCGCGAAGCAGCGCCGTACCCGGCAGCGCCTGGCCGCCTCCACCCTCACCCTCGCCCTGCTCGGCAGCGCCGGGGGTCTCGCCGCCACCCTGGATCACGGCGGCAGCGGCTCGGTGCAAGTCAGCCACAGCGGCACACCGGCCCCTTGGAGTTCCGCGTCGGCTTCCCCGAGCCCTGCGGACACCACGACCACGCCATCGGCACCGAGCACGAACTCGGGCACAGGCGCGTCACTGGTTCCCGGAACCTACGCCCCAGGAGACTGGTACAACGCCACCGAGGTGCCGCTGTCCTCCTCGACGATCACCTGGGTGCCTGATTCCGACGTGTCCGGAACCCGAATCGGCGGCGATGTCGCCGAGGAGCAGCCCTCCACCGGCGGCTACTCCGGCCTGTCCCATTTCGGCGATGAGTGCCAGATCTCGTCGCTGTCCACCGGAACAAGCGCCACGGAATACGAGAACTACACGGGGTATAACGACAACGGCTACTTGAACTCCGCCGACAGCGCCATCGCAGCCAACTTCACGCATCTGGCCTACTTCTACCCGAGCGCCGCGGCGGCGGCTACCGCGTGGAACGAGATCGGCTCGGGCTTCACCAACTGCGCCGGCGCGGAAACCGGCACCGATCCGTCGACGGGCACCCACCTCACCGGAGCCACCACGCGGACGACTTCCGCGTCCGGCACCCAGTGCTGGTCGAACGTCACCACTCCGACCGGGAACCCTGCAGGCGGCGGGACTTTGGATCACGTCTGCCTCCTGCAGCAGGGCAATGTGATCGCCGCTGTGGACGTGACGGTGAACTTCAGCAAATCCGCCTACGTATCCACCGTCGACTACAGCACTTTCGACTCATCCCTACTTCATGACCTTTCGGCCGGCCTCAGCGGTCAGCTCTACTCCGGCGACACGCCTGTCTGCGCAAGCGGAGACCTCAAGGTCGCCTTCGGCCCGAGCGGCACGTACAGCGTCAACGGTTCACGCTACCAAGTCCTGGTCCTGACAAACATCGCCGGATCCACCTGCACAGTGGAGGGATACCCGGCAGCCATGCTGGTAGACAGCTCAGGCAAGATTCTCGACACCTCGGACAACACTCCGCAGGACCCCAACACCGCGAAGGTCTACTCCGAAGCGCAGATCACCCTGGCCCCCGGCGCGACCGGCTCAGCCATCCTGTCCTGGTCGGACACGTCGAACCTCGGCGTCTGCGCATACTCGGGCTCGAACACACTTGAGGTGGTCGCTCCCTACTCAACCAGCGCGACCACGCTAGGCCACCTCAGCAACGTCTGCGACGCCCTCGTCGTCACCCCGATCCAGCCCGGGGTGGTCACCCCGTAGGCCGGTCGGCGCGGTGCCGTCAAAGGCGGCCTCGACGACGACCGCCTCCAACTGCCTGGCGCAGGCCTCGATATCGGCCGGCGCCAGGCAGTGGGTGTCACCCCAGATGGCGAAGTACACAGCGGGCCGCTCCTGCTCGGCCGGGTTCATCCGGCCCGGCACGTTGGTGTCCGGCTGCGCGTCGACATGCAGGTAGAAGCTGCCGTCGTAGGTGGCCTGCGCGCGGTCCCAACGCAAGGTGGTGCGGGCCAGTGCCGCGCTGAGGTCCTCCGGCGTGGGCAGCGGGGCGTCCGGCGGATCGGCTGACGGAGTCTGGCCACGTCGGTCGTTGACGAAGCAGGAGATGTCGATCGGCTCGCCACGCTCAAGTGCGGCCTCACGCAGGACATCGTTGTGGCCTGTCGTGCTGAAGTAGCCGTGCAGGTACGCGTCGGTCGCGCCCTTCCACGCTCTGACGACCACCTCGTCGAACGTGCTGTCGGCGACATCGATGGCGCAGATTCCGCACTGGGAGAGCTGGCTGACGGCCTCGGCGAAGCCTGGCCGGAACCGGTTGTTCACCACAACCTGGGCCACGCTCGTGCTCCGGCCGGTCACCCGGGCGAGCGCGACCGCATAGGCGGCCAACAGCACGTGCGAGCCGTCCGCGCCAGTCCGCGCGGCGATCGACCGGATGGCCAGGTGCATAGCCGGCGAGTAGCAGAACAGCTCCTGGAAGCGCGGCTCCCGCGGGTCGTCCGATCCGTTGAAGCGCTGCGCCGGAATACTGCGCAGCAGCGCCGCCCAGTAACGCAGGGATTTGTCACTCTGTCGGCGCCCGGCGGCGGACTCCTGTATCCGTACCAATTCCAGCGGTGTCACTCCTTCCACCGGGGCCGTGGCCGAACCGGTGGCCGGATCAAGATGCGCCAGATCGCGTACCACGGCCTCGATCCCGGAGCCGTCGACGGCCAGGTGGCTGTACTGCACGACTACGTGGGTCAGTGCGCCGGCCTGCCGGATCACGCCCATCCGCACCGGCCACTCGGAGGCGTAGTCGAACGCTGCCATCTCGTAGCGATCGCGCAGCGCCGCGGCCTCGGCCTCGGCATCGTGCCCGTCGGGGACATCGACGACCTGCAGCGGAATCTCGCCTTGCTCGGAGACGACCTGCCTCGGGTAGCCTTCCTTCACCGGCGCATCGGCATCGGCGTCGGCATCTGGCGCGATTTCAGCGAGCTCCAGTCTCGTACGCAGCGCCTGGTGGCGTTCGACGATGTAGCGCAGCAGCGTCGCGATCTCCTCGATGGGCGTGCCCGGAGGCAGCGGCATCGCACCGCCGATGTTCATGGTCCGGCCGGTGTACTGCATCACGTCCCAGATGCTCTGCTGGCCCCAGGTCAGCTCGCCGCTGCCCGATCCCTGGCCGTGGAACTTCACGACAACCTCGCTCGTGGCGACCACCACCAACGTGCTCCCGTCATCTGGGTACTGAATCGGCCGCGTCGGCGGAGAGTGTCTGTCGGCGCTCTCATCCAGCGTAGTCGGACGAAGACACGGTGTATGAAACTTTCACGGCCGACTCGCTCCCGGCCCCCGCCGCACCCCGGGACTTGCACCGGCATGGAGAATGGACACATGATCCTCGCACTGATCCCGCAGCCGGTATTGGTTCAGACCACAGGCGGCTCCTTCGAGCTCACCGCACAGACGGCGTTCGCCCGACCGGCCGATCCGGCCGCGGCAAGGGTCGCCGAGCTACTCGCCGAAGCCCTCGGACTGCCGGTGGCGGCGGACGGTGAAATACGGCTCGAACTCGACGCCGCGGCGAGCGGCGAAGAGTCCTACACCCTGGACGTGGACGACTCCGGTGTACTCCTGCGCGCCGCGACCGCGGCCGGACTGTTCCGCGGCGGACAGACCCTGCGCCAGCTCGTCGACAACCGCACCGTGCCGTACGTGCATATCGCCGACGAGCCGCGTTTCGGCTACCGGTCCGCGATGCTCGACGTCGCCCGCCACTTCTTCGACGTCACGGCGATCAAGCGGCTCCTCGACCAGCTGGCGGTCTACAAGTTCAACCGACTCCATCTGCACCTGAGCGACGACCAGGGCTGGCGGATCGAGCTGCCCAGCCGACCGGAGCTGACCGTGAAGGCCTCCGGGTTCCAGGTGGGCGACGGCCCCGGCGGGTTCTACACCCAGGCCGACTACGCCGAAATCGTCGCCTACGCCGCCGACCGGTTCATCGAGCTCGTCCCGGAGATCGACGTCCCGGGCCACGTCAACGCCGCCGTGCTGGCCTACCCGGAGATCGGCGCCGACTGGTTCACAGCCGCGCCGTACTCCGACACCAGGGTCGGATTCAGTGCCCTGGCTCACGACAAGGAGCAGACCTACGCGTTCCTGACCGACGTCTTCACCGACCTCGCGGCCATGAGCCCCGGCCGGTACCTGCACATCGGCGGCGACGAGGTCGACAAGATGGCGCCGGAGCACTTCGACGCCTTCGTCCAGCGCGCCGCCCGGATCGCGGCCGAAACCGGCAAAACCGTCGTCGGCTGGGAGGAGATCGTCAAGACGGGCGTCTCCGCCGACGTGGTGGCCCAGTACTGGGGCCGCCACCACGGCAACGACGACGAGCCGTTCCGCGCGGCGATGCGCCGGGGCACGAAGGCCATCGTGTCCCCCGCCTCGCGCTCGTACCTGGACATGAAGTACGACGAGGCCTCGGAGTTCGGACTGGACTGGGCCGGGCTAGTAGGCGTGCGCAAGGCCTACGAATGGGACCCGGCGGAGTTCCTCGGCGACGTCCCGACCGAGAACATCCTCGGGCTCGAAGGCGCACTCTGGTCCGAGACCGTGGCCACCTCGGCAGAGGCCGAATACCTCCTCTTCCCCCGGCTGCCCGGACTGGCGGAGATCGGCTGGAGCCCGGCCGGCCGCGACTGGGACCAGTACCGGCCCCGGCTCGCCGCCCACGCGGACTGGTGGACGACGCAGGGATGGAACTACTACCGCGCGCCAGAAGTCTGGCAATGATTCCTGTGCCGTAAGCGACCCCTCGGTCACGGTCCGGCGTCGCGCACGTCGCGCTCGGGTTACAAGCATGGCGTTCACCGTTTCTCGCCCCTCGCCGGGTCTAACGTTCGCGCTACTGCGCAGTACCGATGACCATATACAGGGCATTGACATTGGCCGGGTTCGACGATTTCGCGGCCTGGCCAGGTCTTTGTCCTTCACCGAGGGGGCGTTCATGAGATTCAATCCACCGCCGAACTGGCCTCAACCGCCGGCGGGCTGGTCCCCGCCGCCCGGCTGGAAACCCGATCCGTCCTGGCCTCGACCGCCGTCCGGCTGGCAGGTGTGGATAGCGGAGGACACGGTCGTCATTTCGCCATACCGTGCCGCGGCGTCGCAGGCGCAGTCGACGCAGCCCTGGTACCGGCGGACCGTCTCCGTCGTGCTCTTGCTGATCTTCTTCTTTCCGGTCGGCCTCGCCCTGTTGTGGATGCGGCCCGACTGGTCGGTGCGGCGGCGCGGCATTATCACGGCCGTCGTCGGCCTTGTCGTGATCATCGCTCTGGCCAGCCCGAAGCCGCCGCCGACCACGACGACCGTTCTCAGCCCGACGGCGGCCGGTGGGACAGCCGCGTCGTCGCAGGCGCCGGTCTCCAGCCAGCCCGCGGCACCCTCACCGGCGGCGCCCTCGACCGTGGCGACACAGACGCCTACTCCCGTTCCGAGTGCCCCGCCCAAGAAGACCACCGCCGCCCCGGCCTATAAGCCGCCGGCCCCGGTACATACGGTGAAGGCCCCACCACCACCGCCGAAGCCCGTGCACACCATCGCGCCGCCGCAAGGCTGCCACCCGAAGACAAGTGGCGGCAACTGCTACAAGCCCGGCGAGTACTGCAGCGACGCCGAACACGGCGAGAGCGGCATCGATGCCGAGGGCAACGCGATCGAGTGCGAGGACAACGACGGCTGGCGCTGGGAACAAGTGTGATCTCCGCCGGCGCTGGGGCGGACCT
>Ga0302314_10023500_pt1 | contig 10059 bp, 6 predicted proteins | sample III_Palsa_N2_3_FD_200533 | JGI IMG/M metagenome (GOLD analysis project Ga0302314, IMG submission 200533) | Peat permafrost microbial communities from Stordalen Mire near Abisko, Sweden - III_Palsa_N2_3 | ecosystem: Environmental > Terrestrial > Soil > Palsa > Peat permafrost | place: Sweden...
CCGCCCGGGTGATCCTGGCCCGGGCGTCCAGCCGGGCGGGCGGGCACGCGGCCGCGCTCCCGGCGCTCGCCGCGGCCCACGCCCAGTGGCCGCGAGATGAGGCGCTGCTGGCCGACCTGCTGCGCAGCGAGGCCGCCGTGGCCGGGCCCGCGGTGGCCCTCGACCGCTTCGAACGGTACCGGCGGGACCTGCGCGAGCGGCTCGGGACCGACCCCGGCGAGCTGCTGCAGCGCACGCACCGGGGCCTGCTGGCGCTCGACCGCCCCGTTCGCCGCGGCGTGCGCTACGACGCGACCGAGCTGATCGGCCGGGCCGGCGACCTGGACCGGCTGCGGGCCCTGATGGCCAGCGCGCGCGTGGTCTCGATCGTCGGCGCCGGCGGCCTGGGCAAGACCCGGCTGGCCCACGCGCTCGCCCGGGACGCCGCCCAGCCGGTCGTGCACGTCGTCGAGCTGGTCGGTATCACCGCGGCCGAGGACGTGGCGGTCGAGGTCGGGTCCGTCCTCGGCGTCCGCGACTCGGTCAGCGGGCGCCGGGCCCTGACCGCCGGGCAGCGGGCCGACATCAGGGCCCGCATCGCCCAGCGGCTGGCCCAGTCGCCCGGGCTGCTGGTGCTCGACAACTGCGAGCACCTGATCGAGGCCGCGGCCGAGCTGGTCGCGTTCCTGATCGCGGCCGCGCCCGACCTGCGGGTGCTCACCACCAGCCGGGCGCCGCTGGCGATCGCCGCCGAGCGCGTCTACCCGCTCGGCGAGCTGGGGACCGATGACGCGGCCCAGCTGTTCCGGGAGCGGGCGATGGCCGCCCGGCCCAGCGTCCGGCTGCCCGAGCCGGTCGTGGCCAGCATCGTCAGCCGGCTCGACGGACTGCCGCTGGCCATCGAGCTGGCCGCGGCCAAGGCCCGGGCCATGTCGGTCGAGGAGATCGACCGCCGCCTCGAGGACCGGTTCGCGCTGCTGCGGGGCGGCGACCGGAGCGCGCCCGACCGGCACCAGGCCCTGCTCACGGTCATCGAGTGGTCATGGAACCTGCTCGACGCCGAAGGCCAGCGGGCGCTGCCCCGGCTGGCGCTCTTCCACGACGGGTTCACGCTCGACGCGGCCGAGGCGGTACTCGGCCCCGGCGCGGTCGACGCGGTCCGCGGCCTGGTCGACCAGTCGCTGCTCGGCGTCAGGGAGACCGCGGCCGGGGTGCGCTACCGGATGCTCGAGACGGTGCGCGAGTACGGCCGGATGCGGCTCACGGCGGCCGCGCAGGACGCCGCGGCGCGCGCTGACCTGCGCCGGTGGGCGATCGGCTACGCGGTCGCTCAGCAGGCACTCGTAGCCAGCACCAGCCAGTACGCGGCGATGGACGCGCTGGCCGCCGAGGAGACCAACCTGGGCGACGAGCTGCGGGCCGCGCTCGCCGACGGTGACCGCGCCGGCCTCGTGCAGCTCCTGGCCGCGCTCGGGCTGTTCTGGACGATGCGCGGCGAGCACGTCCGGGTGATCGGCCTGGCGCAGGCGGTGGCCGACGCGCTCGGCGACTGGCGGCCCGCCCCGGAGCTCGAGGATGCGGCCCGGGCCGCGATAGCGGTCACCCTGAACAACTCGGTGACGTTCGGCAGCGACACCAGCGGCCCGCTGCTGACCCTGCTGCGCCGGCTCGGCCCGGTCGCCGGGGCGAGCACGCCCCTGTCCGCGCTGGTCACCGTCCTGCTCAGGTCCGGTCCCGACGACGCCGCGTCCGGGGAGCACCTTGAACAGCTCGCCGAGGGCCCCGACCGGCAGGTGGCGATCGTCGCCAGCCAGCGGCTCAGCTACGAGCGGGAGAACGCCGGTGACCTGGCGGGCTCGCTCCAGGCCGCCCAGCGGGTGCTGACCCTGGCCCGCGACGACGACGGCCCGTGGGTCCGGGCGATGGCCCGCACCGTGCTCGCGCAGCTGGCCGCGCACGCCGACGACCGCGTCGCGGCGGTCGAGCACGGCCGGGCCGCCCTGCCGGTGATGCGCCGGCTCGGCGCCAGCGATGACGAGATCCAGCTGTCCATGCTGCTCGTGTTCTGCGCGATCTCCGACGGGCGGATCGCGGAAGCGGAGCGCGAGCTTGACCAGGTCGACGCGATCGCCGGGAACGGCCTGGCGTTCGGCGCGCACGCCTTCCGGCGGATCTGCCGGGCCGAGCTGGTGCTCGCCTCCGGCGACTGGAGCACCGGCCTGAGCATCTACCGCGAGGGCGCGGCCGCGATGCGCGAGCTTGAGTTTCCCGGTATCGCCATGACCGGGCGGGAACCGTGGGTCCTGTTCGGTGACTCGATGGCGCTGAGCGCGCACGCTCACTACGCGACGGGCAGCGACGAGGCCCACGGGCGAGCGCTCTACGCCGCCTGCCGGGACGGCGGGCGGCGCATATTCGGTGAACCGCAGGCGTTCGATGACTACCCGGCGGCCGGGCTGCTGCTGTTCGGCCTCGGCGCCTGGGACCTGCTGCGGCAGGCCACGCCGCCAGCCGAGAACGCGCTGCGGCTGCTCGCGCTGGCCGACCGGTTCGCCTACAGGCGGGCGATCCCGAGCATGCGCTGGGACCGGATCACGCCCGCGGCCGAGCGTGCGGCACCGGGCCTGCTGGCCAAGCTGCAGGCCCAGTACCGGGGCTGCCCGCTGCCGGGCCTGCTGACCGAGGCCCGGCGCGCGGTGCAGCTTCTCCCCGGCTGAAAACCGGGGGCTCTACATGTGCCGGCGGTAGCCGAGCACGGACAGCGGCGCGAAGATCAAGATCACCGCCAGGCCCGCGAGCACGGTCCAGCCCACCTGAGCGGTGATGGTGCCGTTGTTGGCCAGGTCGCGCATGGCCGACACCAGGTGTGACACCGGGTTGACCTTCACGAAGGCCTGCAGCCAGCCCGGCAGCGAGCTGACCGGCACGAACGCATTGGACAGGAAGGTCAGCGGGAACAGGAAGAGGATCGACATGCCCTGCACCGACCGGGCGCTCTTGGCGATCGTGCCGATGAAGGTGAAGATCCAGGCCATCGCCCAGCCGGTGAACATGGCCAGCAGGACCGCGCCAAGCACGCCGAGCGGGCCGCCGCCGGGACGGTAGCCGATGATCACGCCCATCACGAACGTCAGGCCGGATGCGATCAGGTAGCGCACCAGGTCGGCGACCATCGGGCCCGCGAGCGGGGCGATCCGGGCCATCGGCATGGCCTTGAAACGGTCGGATACTCCCTTGTCCATGTCCTCGCGCAGCTGCACGCCGGTGGACATGCACGTGGTCAGCACGGTCTGGGCGACGATGCCGGGGATCAGCAGCGGCAGGTAGCTGTGGACATTGCCGGAGATCGCGCCGCCGAAGATGTAGGCGAACATCGCCGTGAACAGCAGCGGCTGGATCGTGACGTCGAAGAACTGCTCCAGGTTGCGGCGCATCTTCTTCAGCGACCGCCAGGCCATGATCAGCGTCTGGACGACGGTCTCGGCCAGGGTGGTGCGCGGGCGGGTACGGGCGACCGCGGCGGCGGGGTCGATGACGCGCAGCGGGACGGGGCCGGACGGCGGCGTCGGGTGCGTGGTCAGGGTGGTCACTGGACCTCCAGGATGGCTTCGGTGCCCGCGTGTGCTCGCGGGGCATCGGCCGCGGCCGGGTTCGGGCGGTCGTGGCCGGGGCGGTCGTGGTCCGGGCCGTCGGCCTGGTCGGCCCCGTGCCCGGTGATGGCGAAGAAGACCTCGTCGAGGGTCGGCTGGGTCACGCTGACCGAGGTGATCGACACCCCGGCCTGGCGGAACCCGATGAGCACGTCGGCGGCGAGGTCGGCGGCGGCGAGGGGAACGTTCATCCGCCCCGTTTCCGGGGTCAGGACCGGTTCGGCGCCGGCGATCCGCCGGACGACCTGGCGGGCGGTCTCCTGGTCGGCGTCGGGGGCGAGCCGCAGCTGCAGGGTCGAGTTGCCGACCGAGGCCTTCAGCTCGTCGGGGGTGCCCTCGGCGACCTTGCGGCCCCGGTCGATGACCGCGATCCGCCCGGCGAGCTGGTCGGCCTCGTCGAGGTACTGGGTGGTGAGCAGCACCGTGCAGCCCTCGTGGACCAGGCCGCGGATGGTGTCCCACATCTGGGCGCGGGTGCGCGGGTCGAGGCCGGTGGTCGGCTCGTCCAGGAAGATCAGCGGCGGCCGGGTGATCAGGCTGACCGCGAGGTCAAGGCGGCGGCGCATGCCCCCGGAGAACTGCGCGATCGGCTTGTCCGCGGCCTCCTCCAGGTCGAACTGGGCCAGCAGCCGCTTGGCCGCGGAGCGCGCGTCGGCCGAGCGCAGGCCCTGGATCCGGCCGAACATCCACAGGTTCTCGGTGGCCGTCAGGTCCTCGTCGACCGAGGCGTACTGGCCGGTGATCCCGATTAGCTGGCGGATGCGGTGCGGCTCGCGGGCCACGTCCACGCCGAACACCCGGGCCTGCCCGGCGTCGATCGGCAGCAGGGTCGCGAGCATGCGCAGCGCCGTCGTCTTCCCGGCCCCGTTCGGGCCGAGCACGCCGAAGATCTCACCCTGGCGGACCTCAAGGTCGATGCCGTCGACCGCGCGCAGCGGCCCGAAGGTCTTCACCAGGCCGGTGGCGTCAATAGCGGGTATATCTGTCATGCCAGCAAGCTAACCGGCCGCGCCTTCACCGCGGCTACACGCCGGTATCACGCGCCAGCTCCCGTGAATCCCCGCCCCCGCCCGGCGGCGAGCATGATCACGAAGGTTTCGTACACCTATACGATACTTTCCCTTCGCCAGGAATTAATCTGCGGATAACAGCAAGAGGCGCGGCGCGGGTTCAGCGGGCGGGACGGGCGAGCGCGCATTCCTCGGCGAACGACAGGACCTTCAGGTGGTAGGCCAGGGCCGACAGGCCGAGGCTGAGGTTGTGGCCGGCGTCGGCCTGCTCGGCCGTGGTCACCCGCGGGGACGCGGTGAACAGGGCGGCGACCTCGGCCAGGGCGGCCGGGCCGCAAGCCCAGACCCGCTCGTGGTCGCCGAGGGTGTAGCGCACCGGGACGCGGACGCGGGCGGCGAGCCCGGGGAAGGCGGCGACCCAGCCGCGGACGTCGCCGCCCTCGTAGCCGGGGACGGGGGAGAAGGGCAGGGCGGCGGCCGCGCCGTCCGGGTACAGGTGCCGCGGCCGCCACAGGACGTCGCGCAGGTTCCCCCGCACGGTCGGCCCGGTCGCGGGCGGCTCGCCCCGGGTCAGCGGGCCCATGACCAGGTCGGAGTCGGCGTGCGGGCGCAGGCCGATGCCGGAGATCTCCAGGCCGAGCAGGCCCCGGCCGCGCTCGTCGGCGGCGAGGGCGAGGGCCAGCGCGCAGCCGATCGAGTGGGCCAGCACGAAGACTCCCGCGCCCCGGGACCGGCCGGCCAGGAGCTCGTCGATCGTCGCGTAGGCGAGCTCGAGCCGGCTCTCGGCGGTCGTCAGGCGGTCGGCGTACGGGGCGGAGGCGCCGTAGCCGGGCCGGTCGAGGGCGATCACGGTGAAGCCGAGCGCGGCCCCGGCCCGCAGCAGCGACTGCCGGGGCGTGGCTCGCTGGTCGAAGTAGGCCGAGGTCACCGCCCCGCCGTGCAGCGCGACGACGACCGCCCGGGGCGCCGGCACCGCTGACACCAGGGCCGACATCGGGATGCCGCCGCCCCCGGTCACCACCGGAACCGCGTGGGCCACCGAGGTCAGCGGCGATACCGGGGCCGCCGGGGACTCAGGAGCCGCCGAGTCGGCCGGGTCGGCCGAATCAGGCGCGGCCAGGGGCTGGCCTGCGGTCACGTGGCCGACCGGAGCAGCAGGGCGCCGCCGGGGGTGAGGCCGCCGGTGCTGACCGCGGCGACGCGGGCGCCGCGCACCTGCCGGGGGCCGGCGTCGCCGCGCAGCTGGACGATCGCCTCCTGGACGAGGCCGAGGCCGTGGGTCCGGCCGTGCGAGAGCTGGCCGCCGTGGGTGTTCAGCGGGAGCAGGCCGTCGCGGGCGATGTTCTTGCCGCCCTCGAGGAAGTCCTTGGCCTCGCCGATGCCGCAGAACCCGAGCGCCTCGATCCAGGACAGGCAGTTGATCGTGAAGCCGTCGTAGAGCTCGGCGACGTCCACGTCGGCCGGGCGCAGCGACGTACGGGTCCACAGGTGGGCGGCCGGGCCGAGCACCTGGGGCTCGTGGGTCAGGGTGCCCTGGTCCCAGTCGAGCCGCTCCAGGATCTGGGTGCCCGCCGCCTCCACGTAGACCGGCGGCCGGGCCAGGTCGTCCACGGTGTCGATAGCGGAGACGACGACGGCGATGGAGGCGTCGCAGGGCACGTCGCAGTCGTACAGGCCGAATGGCGTGGTGACCGTGCGGGCCTGCAGGTAGTCGTCCATCGACATCGGGTCGCGGTAGATCGCGGTCGGGTTGAGCGCGGCGTTGGCCCGCTGGTTGAGGGCGATCCAGCCGAGGGTCTCCCGGGTGGTGCCGTACTTGTGGAAGTGCCGCTGCGCGTTCTGGGCCAGGGTGTGCGCGGCCGAGGTCGCGCCGAACGGCTGCATCCAGCCGCCGAGGCCAGCGCCGGCCGCGGGCTTGATCGTGCCCGCCCGGATCAGCTCGGCCTGGGTGGCCTCCCACAGGGTGCGGAAGCAGAGCACGTGGCGGGCCAGGCCGCCGGCGATCGCGAGCATCGCCGCGACCAGGGAGCCGCCAGGACCGAACGTCTCCATGCCGCCGTTGTACCAGGTGGGGCGGAGGCCGAGCGCGGCTTCCAGGGCGGTGACACCGCCCTCGCTGAACCCGCCGAGGTTGCCGCCGCCCGGGTAGGTCGACAGCCCGTCGATGTCGGCCATCGTCAGCCCGGCGTCGGCGACGGCCCGCTCGCAGGCGTCGACGGTGAGGGACAGCGGCGGGCGCATCAGGCGGCGGCCGATGTCGGAGGCGCCGACGCCGGTGATCGCGACCTTGTCCTCGAACTTGTCCCGGGTGAGCATCGGGCGCACGTGCCGCCAGTACTGGCCGGGCTCGATCTCGTCGTCGGGCAGCGGCGCGGGCGCGGGCGGCTGCTCGGCGCAGGGCCGGAACAGCGGCAGCCACACGTCCCCGTGCCGCTCGAAGACGACCTCCATCCGCATGCCGAGGACGAGCGCCTCCGGGTCGCACCCGACCGCGTTGGTGGTGAGCCGGACCCGCGGGTCCTCCTCGAGGGCGACCTGGGCGACGACGTAGGGCGCGGGCAGGCCGGGCAGGCTGAACCGCTGGTTGACGGTGAACCCGATCAGCGTCGCGTACCCCGACACCGGGGCGGGGGCGAGCGAGCGGCCGCGGCAGTACCGGCACACCGGCTGGGGCGGGTGAATGTAAGCCGAGCACGACTGGCACTGGGTGAACCGCAGCCGGCCGTCCGCCCCCGAGGTCCAGAAGAACTCGTTCTCCTGGGTGATCAGCGGCAGCGGCCGTCCCGAGGGCTCGGGCACGTCATCTCCTTGGTGGGGCGGGAACCCACGGCCCGTTCCCCTTGCTGGTGTTGCTTGTCTTACCCGTGCTCGGGGGCGATCGCGGCGCTCGCCTTGCGCACCGTGACCGGCTCGGCCAGGCGCTGCTCGTCGCAGATGACCTGCATCCGGGCGATCGTCTCATCCAGGCCGTCGCCGATCCGCGTCCCGGGCGTGAAGGTCGCGGGCAGGTGCCGCATGCCCTGGATGACGCCGATCGTCTGGTAGTGGACCGCGCCCGCCGGGTCGCACCGGAAGTCGGGCATCCGGTCGAGCACCGCGACGACCATGCGCTTGAACACCATGCGGGCCACGTTGGAGCCGATGCAGCGGTGGATGCCCAGGCCGAAGCTGTGGTGCCGGTTGCCGGTGCGGGCCAGGTCGACCTCGTTGGGGTTGGGGAAGATCGCGGGGTCGCGGTTGGACATGGCCCACGACAGCCACAGGCGCTCGCCCTCCTTGAACCGCTGGCCGGCGATCTCGCAGTCGGCCGAGATCGTCCGCCCGTCGCCCGGGGCCGGAGTGTAGAAGCGCAGGAACTCCTCGGTCGCCGAGTCGAGCAGCGTGTCCCGGTCGCGGGACAGCCGCTCCCGCTCGGCCGGGTGCTCCGAGAGCCACTCGAGGGAGTGCGCGGTGAGCGCGGTGGTGGTGTCGAATCCGCCCCCGATGACCAGCGCGATCACCCCGAGCAGCTCCATGTCCGGGGGCGTCTTGCCGTTGATGGTCGCCTGGGCCAGGGCGTCGATCATGCCCGGCCTTGGGGTGGCCCGGATCTCGCCGAGCTGCCCGAACATGTCGTGGAACATCTGCATCTGGGCCTGCTGGACCCGGGGCATGTCCGGCGAGTCGTGCGGCGTGTAGACGGAGGCGTGCACGGGCTCGACGTAGATGTCCCAGTTCTTCAGCGGGACGCCGAGCATCGCCAGGGTGAGCACGGCGGGCACCACGTTGGCCAGGTGGTCGACGAAGTCGATACGGCCGGTCTCGATGTGCTCGTTCAGGCAGGCCCGGACGAGCTCATCGACGACCGGGGACCAGCGGTTGACCGCGGCCGGGGACAGGTACGGGTTGAGCACCTGGCGGTAGTGCCGCTGCTCGGGCGGGTCCATCTCGAGGAAGCCGCCCTGGAACCCGGTGCCCTCGGGGGTGGGGATGGTGATGCCCTGGTAGCCGCGGCGCTCGTGGTTCACGTCGTGGTCGTTCGACAGGTACTCGGCCGACCGGGCCAGCTCGAAGACCTCGGGGTGCCCGGCGGCGACCCAGTGGCCGCCGTAGGTGTCGCTCCAGGCGACCGGGCACTTGTCGATCATCTCGGTGGCGATGTCGGCGAACCGCTCCCGGTACTCGGGGTCGTGGCGGGCGAAGTGGTAGGCGTTCTTCTTGCGGTCCGCGTCGGCGTCCGTGCTCACGTGTCTGTCTCCTTAGCTCCTTGCCGCGGGCGCTCAGCCGGACGTCGAGATGGCCTGTTCGGGGCACGAGCGGACCGCCTCGGCCACCTTGGCCTCCAGGTCAGCCGGCACGTCCCCGTCGATGATCGCGGTCGAGTGGCCGTCGACCTCATCGAGCTGGAACACGTCCGGGGCGATCATGGCGCAGAGCGTGTGGCCCTGGCAGCGCTCCGCATCCACGTGCACCTTCACGTTCACTCCCTTGTCAGGAACCCTATCGGGAACGGAAATATTGATTCCGAATGCGAGAATCGTACTCTCACGGAGGCGATGACGGAACCCTCCGGCCGGCGGCCGGGCGAAGCCGGAAACCGTTTGGAGAGCTTGATTACCAGAGAAAGAGAATGTAGTTTCCTCCTTAAAAGGAGGCCACGGATGCCAGACGCTCCGCACCGCATGCTCATCGACGGGAAGCTGGTCACGTCGGACCGCACCTACCCGTCGGTCAACCCGGCGACCGGGGAAGTGATCGGCCACGCCCCGGACGCGGGGGTGGAGGAGGCCAAGGCCGCCGTCGCCGCCGCCCGGCGCGCCTTCGACACGACGACCTGGTCCACGGACGCCGCGTTCCGCATCCGCTGCCTCGACCAGCTGCACACGGCCCTCGCCGAGCACCGGGAAGAGCTGCGCGACCTGACCAAGGCCGACGTCGGCGCGACCCACGCGACCACCACCGGCGCCCAGCTGGACGAGCCGATCGAGATCGTCAGGTACTACGCCGACCTGCTCCCCGGCTACCCGCTGACCGAGGAGCTCGGCGAGACGACGTTCCAGGGTCGGCGGCACCGCCGCTGGATCGAGAAGGAAGCGGCCGGCGTCGTCGCCGCGATCATCGGCTACAACTACCCGACCCAGCTCGCCCTGGCCAAGCTGTCGCCCGCCCTCGCCGCCGGCTGCACGGTGGTGCTCAAGGCCGCCCCGGACACCCCGCTGATCACCCTGGCCCTGGGCGAGCTGATCGCCTCGAGCACTGACATCCCGCCCGGCGTGGTCAACATCCTGACCTCGTCTCAGGTCGCGGTGGGCGAGGTCCTGACCACGTCGCCCGACGTCGACGTGATCACCTTCACCGGCTCGACCGCCACCGGCCGGGCGATCATGGCGGCCGCGTCGGCCACGATCAAGCGGGTCTTCCTCGAGCTCGGCGGCAAGTCG
>Ga0302314_10023501_pt1 | contig 10059 bp, 8 predicted proteins | sample III_Palsa_N2_3_FD_200533 | JGI IMG/M metagenome (GOLD analysis project Ga0302314, IMG submission 200533) | Peat permafrost microbial communities from Stordalen Mire near Abisko, Sweden - III_Palsa_N2_3 | ecosystem: Environmental > Terrestrial > Soil > Palsa > Peat permafrost | place: Sweden...
GACGACGTGCGCGGCGCCGCTGAGGTCCATCGCCGCCAGCGCCATCAATCGTCCGCCGGTCGCTTGAGCGCGGCGAACGGGCTCGCCGCGACGCGCGCCGCCTCGGCCTCCTCCTCGGTCAGCACACCGGCGGCACGCAGGTGCATGTCGGCATCGGCGATCCGCGGGAAGGGATCGAGCGCCAGCGCAAAGCTCTGCGCCACCGCCTCGCCGAGATCGACCGCGCTGCCCTCATAGGGGATCACGTCGAGATCGCCCTCGTCGAGCTCGAGATCCTCCGGCCGGCCTTCGCCCGCCGGCTCGAAGCGCAAGGCGAACGATTCGTCGATTCGCGCGGGCACGGGCTCGCCCGTCGCGACGCAGCTTTGTGTCGCGACGGCACGGAGGCGCCCCTCGACGAGCACCGCCTCACCGTCGCGCTTGAGCGTCGCGTCGGCGTCGAGAGATGCGATGCCGGGCAGCGCGAAGCGCGTCGCGAGCGCCGCGCGTTCGGCCTCGTCCGCCGAGACGCTCAGCCCGAACGCGCCCTCGCCGATCATATCGAGCCGGACCGGCCGCGAAAATTCGAGTGTGGTCATGCGATGTCGCCTGCCAGAATCGTCGGCAGATCGCGCCCATCGAGGGCCGCCGCCAGCGCGCGCAACGCCTGCTCGACATGCGAAGCCGCGGCCACAGGCACTGCCGCGCCACGATAGATGTTGCGATCGATCGCGCCCGCCAGATCGCCGCCCGGCGCGAGCCCGTCGCGATAGGCGGCGAGCCGCCCGCCGACCTGGCTCATCATCCGCCCGATATGCTTGCCGACGACGAGATCGCCGATGCCGCGCTGGCGCAGCTGCCCGTCCATATCGGTGACGAACAGCTCGGTTAGCCGCGCGGACGGCCCGCGCGCTGGCTCGCCCAGCGCCTCCAGGCGGAGCAGCACCAGCGACAGCACGCTCGACACCATGTCGAACCGCCCGTCGAAACTGTCCGCGACCTGCCCCTCGACATACCAGTGCGGGCGGCGCGCGACGGCGACGATCGCATCGTAGAGCGGCGTCGGCGCGGCATTCTCGCGGCCGGTGCCCAATATGCGTCTCAGCAGCGTGACCAATCAACCCATCCCGAACCAGTGACCGCAAGCGCCTTGTGCGGCAGGAGCGCACGGCATATTGAGCGGCGTGAGCGCCGATGCAATGGCGTTCGAGTTCAGGCCGGGGCGGGGCGTCCGGAGTTTTCTTGAGGAGATACGGATGACGGCCAGCATGCGTCGCGTAGGGGTTGCTACGGCTACCCTGGCGCTGGCCGCGGGGCTCTCGGGATGTGCCCAGATCCGCAACCACCAAGGCTATGTGATCGATCGCACGCTGGTTGCCTCGGTGCAGCCGGGCGTCGACAATCGCGAATCGGTGCGCAACACGCTCGGCGATCCCAGCATCGCGGGCGAATTCGACAACAGCACCTGGTATTATGTCTCGCGCTCGACGCGGCAATTCTCGTTCGGCCTGCCCAAGCCGATGAGCCAGCTCGTGCTCGCGGTGCATTTCGATCCATCGGGCAACGTCACCGGCGTCGATCGTACCGGGCTCGAGCAGGTCGTGCCGATCAGCCCCGCGCCGGGCAAGACGCCGACGCTGGGCCGCACGCGCAGCCTGTTCCAGGAGCTGTTCGGCAATATCGGCGCGGTCGGCGGCACCGCGGTCGGCGGCCCGACGGCGGACAATCCCAATGGCGGCGGCGGCGGCGGCAACCGCCCCGGCGGCTGATCGGAGACGGCCCTGCGCAGTGACGAACCGCGCAGGGCCGCCGCCTATCGCGCGATCCCCGCGGCCGCGAGCACGGCGAGCGTCACCAGTTCCGACGCGGTCGAGGTCATCGCCGCGACCTGGACGGGCTTTTCCATGTTGATCAGCATCGGCCCGATCATCGCGTCGCCACCCAACTCCTTGAGCAGCTTGGCGGAGAGATTGGCGGATTGCAGGCCGGGCATCACCAGCACATTGGCGGGCCCCGATAGCCGGCTGAACGGATAGCGCGACGCCAGCGCGGGGTTGAGCGCGACGTCGGGCGCCATCTCGCCCTCATATTCGAACGCGACGCCGCGCCGATCGAGCACGGCCACCGCATCGCGGATGTTGGCCAGCCAATTGCCCGTCGGATTGCCGAAGGTCGAATAAGAGAGGAACGCGACGCGTGGCTCATGCCCCATGCGGCGCGCCACCTCGGCGGTCTGCTCGGCGATGTCGGCGAGCTGTTCGGGCGAGGGGCGTTCGTTGACCGTGGTGTCGGCGATGAACACGCTGTGGTTGCGCCCGACGAGCAGATGGATGCCGAACGGCGTGTGCCCCTCCACCGGATCGAGGACGCGCAGCAGCTCGATCAGCGTCTGGCGGAACGGCCGCGTGACGCCCGTCACCATCATGTCGGCCTCGCCCATCGCGAGCATCAGCGCGCCGAAGATGTTGCGATCGCGGTTGACCATCCGCTCGACGTCGCGGCGCATGAAGCCTTTTCGCTTGAGCCGGTCGTAGAGCTTGTCGACCATCTGCGGCACCAGCGGCGAATGGCGCGCATTGTGAAGCTCGTAGCCCGACGGATCGGCGACACCCAGCCCGGCGAGCATGTCGCGCGTCTCGTCGACGCCGACGAGCACGGGGATGCCGTAGCCGCCTTCCTTGAACGCGATCGCGGCGCGGAGCACCACCTCCTCTTCCGCCTCGGCGAACAGCACGCGTTTGGGATGCGCGCGCGCCTGTTCATAGGCGGACGCGAGCACCGACGTGGTCGGGTTGAGCCGCCCGCGCAGCATCTCGCGATAGGCGGCCATGTCGGCGATCGGCTTGCGCGCGACGCCCGAATCCATCGCGGCCTGCGCGACCGCGACAGGCACCATCTCGATCAGCCGCGGGTCGAAGGGCGCGGGGATGATGTAGTCGGGCCCAAACTTGTGCGCGACGCCATAGGCCGCCGCGACCTCCTCGGGCACCTGCTGGCGCGCGAGATCGGCGAGCGCGTGGGCGGCGGCGAGCTTCATCTCCTCGTTGATCGTCGTCGCGCGGACGTCGAGCGCACCGCGGAAGATGAACGGGAAGCCGAGCACGTTGTTGACCTGGTTGGGATAGTCCGAGCGGCCGGTGGCGATGATTGCGTCGGGCGAGGCGGCGCGCGCGTCGTCGGGCGTGATCTCGGGATCGGGGTTGGCCATCGCGAAGATGATCGGCTTGGGCGCCATCGACTTCACCATCTCAGGCGTAAGCGCGCCCGCCACCGACAGCCCCAGAAACACGTCCGCGCCCTTGCAGGCGTCGGCGAGCGTGCGTGCGTCGGTGTCGGCGGCGTGCGCCGACTTCCACTGGTTCATTCCCTCGGTGCGACCCCGGTAGATCACACCCTTCGAATCGCACATGATGACGTGGCGGACGCCCAGCGCCTTCGCCAGTTCGGTGCAGGAGATCGAGGCTGCGCCCGCGCCGTTGACCACCACCTTCATGTCGGCGAAGTCGCGGCCGGTCAGATAGGCGGCGTTGATCAGCCCCGCGGCGGAGATGATCGCGGTGCCGTGCTGGTCGTCGTGGAAGACGGGGATGTTCATGCGCTCGCGCAACGTCTGCTCGATCACGAAGCATTCGGGCGCCTTGATGTCCTCGAGGTTGATGCCCCCGAAGCTGGGCTCCATCAGTTCGACGGCGTCGATGAAGCGGTTGACGTCCTCGGTGGCGAGCTCGATGTCGATCGAATCGACGTCGGCGAAGCGCTTGAACAGCACCGCCTTGCCTTCCATCACCGGCTTGGACGCCAACGCGCCGAGATTGCCCAGCCCCAAGATCGCGGTGCCGTTCGAGATCACCGCGACGAGATTGCCCTTGGCGGTGAAGTCGTAGGCGGTGTCGGGATCCGCGGCGATCGCCTTGACCGGCACCGCGACGCCCGGCGAATAGGCGAGCGCCAGGTCGCGTTGCGTCGCCATCGGCTTGGTCGCGACGATCTCGATCTTGCCGGGCCGCCCCTGCGAATGGAAATCGAGCGCTTCGCGATCCGAAAACTGCAGCCGATCGGCCATTTCCACTCTCCATCGTTTCGGCCCTGATGCGGCATGATGCTGACAGGGGCAAGGTGCTGGCGGCGCCCGATCAAAGCCGGTAGCAGGCGGATCATGACGGAAAAGAGCGCGCCGCCAGCCACGCTGACGCCGATGATGGCGCAATATCACGGCCTCAAGGCCGAGGCGCCCGACTGTCTGCTGTTCTACCGGATGGGCGATTTCTTCGAGCTGTTCTTCGACGACGCCAAGATCGCCGCCGCCTGCCTCGACATCGCGCTGACCGCGCGTGGTGACGGCGCGCCGATGTGCGGCGTGCCCGTCCACGCCGCCGACGCCTATCTCGCAAGGCTGATCCGCGCCGGCCACCGCGTCGCGGTCGCCGAGCAGATCGAGACGCCTGCGCAAGCCAAGGAACGCGGTGGCTACAAGGCGCTGGTCGCGCGCAAGATCATCCGGCTGGTGACCGCGGGGACGCTGACCGAGGAGACGCTGCTCGATTCGCGCACCGCCAACTGGCTGGTCGCGCTCGCCGATGTCGGCGGGCGGATCGGACTGGCGGCATGCGACATCTCGACGGGGCGGTTCGAGCTCGCCTCGGTGCCCGCCGCCAGCCTCGATGCCGAGCTGGCACGGCTCGGGCCGTCGGAGATTATCGTCGCCGAGGGCAGCGCGATCGGGCCCGAAGGTGCCGTGACCACGGCGCGGGTATCGTTCGCGAGCGGCGAAGGCGAGCGCTTGCTCAAAAGCCGCTTCGGCGTCGCGACGCTCGATGGCTATGGCCAGTTCGATCGTGCCGCGCTGGCCGCGGCGGGCGGGCTGCTCGCCTATCTCGATCGCGTCGCGCAGGGCGGCGAGACGTTCCTCCAGCCACCGATCGCGCGCACCGCGGACGATCACATGGCGATCGACGCGGCGACGCGCGACAGCCTCGAGCTCACCCGCACGCAGACCGGCGAGCGCAAGGGAAGCCTGCTCGACGCGATCGACCGCACCGTCACCGGCGCGGGCGCGCGGCTGCTCGCTGTCGATCTGTCGGCTCCACTCAACGAGGTCGCGGGGATCGAGGCGCGGCTCCATTTGGTCGCGCGCTTCGCCGAGGATGGCGGCTGCCGCGACCGGCTGCGATCGTCGCTGAAAGCGCTGCCCGACATCGGCCGCGCGCTCGGGCGGCTGGTGGCGGGGCGCGGCGGCCCGCGCGATCTCGGCCAGTTGCGCGACGGCCTCTCGGGCGCGCGCGATCTGCACGAGCTGCTCGACAAGCTGGATCAGCCGCCCGCGATGCTCGCCGAACTGCTGCCCGCCTTGCGCGGTCATGGCGCGCTGGTCGATCGGTTGTCGCGCGCGATCGTCGCCACCCCGCCGATCGACGCCGCGCAGGGCGGCTTCATCGCCGAGGGCTATGACGCGGCGCTCGACGATCTGCGCGGGCTGTCGGGCGACGGCCGCCGCGCGATCGCCGCACTTGAGGCGCGCTACCGCGACCAGACCGGAATCGCGGCGCTGAAAATCCGACACAATGGCGTGCTCGGCTATCATATCGAGGTGGCTGCCCGCCACGCCGATCCGCTGACGCGCGCCGACAGCGGCTTCACGCACCGCCAGACGCTCGCCGGCGTCGTCCGCTTCAACGCGACCGCACTGCATGAGTTGGCGCTCAAGGTGGGCCAGGCCGGCGCGCACGCACTTGCCGCCGAGCAGGCGCATCTCGAGGAACTGATCGACCTCGCGCTCGGCTCGCGCGATCCGATCGCGGCGACCGCCGACGCGATCGCGCGGCTAGACGTGTCGGCCGGCCTCGCCGAGCGCGCCATAGAAGGCGGCTGGTGCCGGCCCGACATCGTCGCGCACGCCTGCTTCGAGATCGAGGGCGGGCGGCATCCGGTGGTCGAGAGCGCAGTGGCGGCATCAGGCGAGCGTTTCGTCGCCAACGATTGCCGGCTTTCCGATGATTCGCGGCTATGGCTGGTCACCGGCCCTAATATGGGCGGCAAGTCGACCTTCCTTCGCCAGAACGCGCTGATCGCGGTGCTGGCCCAGGCCGGCAGCTTCGTGCCCGCGACGGCGGCGACGCTCGGGCTGGTCGATCGCCTGTTCAGCCGTGTCGGCGCATCGGACAATTTGGCAAGGGGCCGCTCGACCTTCATGGTCGAGATGATCGAGACCGCCGCGATCCTAGCGCAGGCGACCGAGCGCAGCTTCGTGATCCTCGACGAGGTCGGCCGCGGCACCTCGACCTATGACGGTCTCGCCATCGCCTGGGCGGTGGTCGAGGCGGTCCACGAGACCAACCGTTGTCGCTGCCTGTTCGCCACGCATTATCATGAGCTGACGCGGCTGGCGGGGCGGCTCGACGCGCTGTCACTCCACCATGTCCGCGCCAAGGAATGGAAGGGCGAGCTGGTGCTGCTCCACGAACTCGCGACGGGGGCGGCGGATCGCAGCTACGGGCTCGCGGTGGCGCGGCTGGCGGGGTTGCCCAAGCCGGTGCTGGCACGCGCGAAGGACGTGCTGGGGCGGCTGGAGAAAGGGCGCGAGAAGACGGGCGGGATCGCCGCGGGGCTCGACGAGCTTCCGCTCTTCGCCGCCGCAGTCGAGCGCGAGGCCGAAGCGCCCGATGTGGTGCGCGAGGCGCTGGCGGCGGTCGACGTCGACGCGCTCACGCCGCGCGAGGCGCTGGAGCTGGTTTATCGGCTGAAGGGGTTGGCGGGGTAACTGCGGCTCGTTCTCCTGCGAAAGCAGGAGCCCAGGGTTTCAGGCGCTGCGGCTCTTCACCTGGGCTCCCGCCTACGCGGGAGCACGGACCGACCGATCACACGCGCATCGGCATCAGCACGTACAGCGCCGGCGCCTTCTCGCTTTCGCGGATCAGCGTCGGGGCGGCGGCATCCGCCAGATGCACCTCGACCTCGTCGCTCTCGATCTGGCCGAGAATGTCCATCAGATAGCGTGCGTTGAAGCCGATATCGAAGCCCAGCGAGGTATAGTCGCCGGGCACTTCCTCCGCCGCGGTGCCGTTTTCGGGCGACGTGACCGAAAGGATGATCTTGTCGCGGTCGAGCGTCATCTTGACCGCGCGCGTCTTCTCGCTGGCGATCGTGGCGACGCGGTCGACGCCCTCCATGAAGCTTTTCGGGTCGATCTTGAGCAGCTTGTCGTTGCCCGTCGGGATGACGCGCGAATAATCGGGGAAGGTGCCGTCGATCAGCTTCGAGGTCAGGATCGCTTGGCCCAGCCCGAATCGGATCTTGGTGGTCGACAGCGACACCTCGACCGAGCCATCGACCTCGTCGAGCAGCTTGCGCAGTTCCGCCACGCATTTGCGCGGGATGATCACGCCGGGCATTCCCGATGCGCCCTGCGGCTGCGGCACGGTCATCCGCGCGAGGCGATGTCCGTCGGTCGCGGCGGCCTTGAGCACGGGGCCGTCCGATCCCTCTTCGGAGGTGTGGATGTAGATGCCGTTGAGATAGTAGCGCGTCTCTTCGGTGGAGATCGCGAAGCGCGTCTTGTCGACGATCTGGCGCAGCGTCGCTGCGGGCAGGTCGAACTTGGTCGGCAGCTCGCCCTCGGCGATCACGGGGAAATCGTCGCGCGGCAGCGTCGAGAGGTTGAAGCGCGCGCGGCCCCCCGTGACGAGCATCTTGCCCTCGGCGGCGGTGAGCTGGACCTGCGATCCCTCGGGCAATTTGCGCACGATGTCGAACAGCGTGTGCGCCGAAACCGTGGTCGCGCCCGCGGTATCGACCGCAGCATCGACGACCTCGACGATCTGCAGGTCGAGATCGGTCGCCATCAGCTTGAGCCCGCCGCCCGCCGCGGCCTCGATCAGCACGTTGGACAGGATCGGGATGGTGTTGCGCCGCTCCACGACCGACTGGACATGGCTGAGGCCTTTGAGAAGCGTGGCCCGCTCGATCGTCGCCTTCATGAAATCCCCATTCACCGCACGGTTTGGACGGTGGTTATAGCGTAGGCGCGCCGCGCCGCCAGCCTTAACGACAGCGATGCCGGATGATGTGCGCAGGCACTGGCATTGCGGCGCGCGGCGGATGATAGAGGCGGGATGCGAGCAAGGGGCTGGATCGGGGGCAGAATCACGTGGCGGGCCATGCGGGCGGCGATCGCGGGGGCGGTGTTGCTCGCCAACACGGCGCCCGGCACCCCGACGGCCGACCGTAGCGCGATCGCGACGTTTCGCGACTGGGGCGCGTTTCGCGAGGGGCCGGCGGGTGCTGCGACGCGCTGCTATGCGATCGCCGAACCGCCGCGCGGCACGCAGGCGGCGGGCCATGGCGCCTTCGCCTCGATCGCCGACTGGCCGATGCGGCGGATCCGCGCGCAGCTCGCGATCCGGCTCAGCCATGCGCCGCGTGGGAGCGCGACGCTGAGCATCGGCGACGCCTCCTTCGCGCTCGTCGTGCGCGGGCAGCAGGCGTGGGCGCATGATCGTCACGCCGACGCCGTGATCGTCGCGACGATGCGATCGGGGAGCTCGATGAGCGTCAGCGGCGTCACCGCGGGGGGCATCCCCTTTGCCGATGCCTACCGCTTACGCGGGGCCGCCAGCGCGATCGACGCGGCGGCGCTCGCCTGCTTGCCGGCGCGCTGAGCGACGGCGACCGCGCGCCGCTGGAAAAACCCGGCAAATTCGCTTATGGGCGCGGCCATGCAGACCGCCGCCAACCTGATGCCGATTCCCGGCCATGTCGATCCCGTGCCCGTTCCGCGCGCCATGCCTGTGCGTGAGGACGGCCTGACCGACCTCGTCGGGCTCACCCGCGAGCAGATCCGTGCCGCGCTCGAAGCCGGCGGGCTCGAGCCCAAACAGGCCAAGCTGCGCGCCAAGCAGCTGTGGCACTGGATCTATCACCGCGGCGCCACCGAATTTTCGACAATGACCGACATCGCCAAGGTGCAGCACCCGTGGCTCGCCGAACGCTTCACCGTCGCGCGGCCCGAGGTGGTGACCGCGCAGGTCTCGATCGACGGCACGCGCAAATGGCTGCTGCGCTCACCCGACGGCCATGATTACGAGATGGTGTTCATCCCCGACGCCGATCGCGGCACCCTGTGCGTCAGCAGCCAGGTCGGCTGCACGCTCAACTGCCGTTTCTGCTTCACCGGCACGATGCGGCTGGTGCGCAACCTGACGCCGGGCGAGATCGTCGGCCAGGTGATGCTCGCGCGCGATGCGCTCGGCGAATGGCCGTCGCAGCCCGAGGGCCGGATGCTCACCAACATCGTGATGATGGGCATGGGCGAACCGCTCTATAATTTCGACGCGGTGCGCGATGCGCTCAAGATCGTGATGGATGGCGACGGGCTCGGTTTGTCTCGGCGTCGGATCACGCTGAGCACCTCGGGTGTCGTGCCGATGATCGCGCGCGCCGGCGAGGAGATCGGCGTCAATCTCGCGGTCTCGCTCCATGCGGTGACCAAGGAAGTGCGCGACGAGATCGTGCCGCTCAACCGCAAATATGGCATCGACGAGTTGCTCGCCGCGTGCGCCGCCTATCCCGGCGCCAACAACGCGCGGCGGATCACGTTCGAATATGTCATGCTGCGCGACAAGAACGACAGCGACGCGGATGCGCGCGAGCTCGTCCGGCTGCTCCGCCAGTACAAGCTGCCCGCCAAGGTCAACCTGATCCCGTTCAACCCCTGGCCGGGCAGCGACTATGAATGCTCGACGCCCGAGCGGATACGCTCCTTCTCGAACATCGTGTTCGAATCGGGGATATCGGCGCCGGTGCGCACCCCGCGCGGTCGCGACATCATGGCGGCGTGCGGCCAGCTCAAGTCGGCCGCCGAGAAGAAGAGCCGCGCCGAACTCGATCGGCTGGCGGAGGAAAAGCAGGCGGCGCTGGGCTGATCGTCCGATCGGTCCGCGGGTTGTTGCGATCTTGCGGAATCGGCTGGCCTGCCTCTAAAGCTTCGTCTTGAAATGCTACTCGATCCGTTTTTCCGCCGCATCATCCGCAAGGGTGAACTAATCATCACCGACGCCGCCGGCAGGCCGCACCGCTATGGCGCGC
>Ga0302314_10023505_pt1 | contig 10058 bp, 11 predicted proteins | sample III_Palsa_N2_3_FD_200533 | JGI IMG/M metagenome (GOLD analysis project Ga0302314, IMG submission 200533) | Peat permafrost microbial communities from Stordalen Mire near Abisko, Sweden - III_Palsa_N2_3 | ecosystem: Environmental > Terrestrial > Soil > Palsa > Peat permafrost | place: Sweden...
CTCGTCATTTGCCGCCGATCCTACCGCCCGGCTCGCAGAACCGTCGAGTTCCACGACGTCTCGGTCGAGCCATCTTGATCCACCCGGGATCGCTCCGCCCGCCGGTTGCGGTCCCGCGGGGCGCCGGGTAGCGTCCTGCCCGCAACCGGGAGCGGAGCCGATGTCACCGCCAATCGATGGCCGGGCCGCACTGGGCGGCCTGCGGGGCCGGCTCATCGTGTCGTGCCAGCCGGTCGTCGGCGGCCCGATGGACTCTCCCAGGATCGTCGCCGCGTTGGCGTTGGCGGCCATCGCGGGTGGCGCCGCCGGCCTGCGCATCGAGGGGCTGGCCAATCTCCGCGCCGTGCGCGCGGCAACGGACGTTCCCATCATCGGCCTGATCAAGCGCACCGAACCCGGCACCGACGTGTTCATTACGCCATTGCCCGCGGACGTCTCCGCGCTGTGCGAAGCCGACGCCGACATCGTCGCCTTCGACGCAACCCAGCGACCCCGACCCGCGCCGGTGCAGGCCCTCGTGGCTGCTGCGCATGCGGCCGGCGCCCTCGCCATGGCCGACCTCGCGGCGGAAGCCGATGCGGTAGCGGCGCTGGCGGCCGGCGTCGACATCCTCGGCAGCACGCTCTCCGGCTACACCGGCGGCGCCATGCCGGAGGCGCCGGATCTGGCGTTGGTCGCGGCGCTGGCGCGATTCGGCTGCCCGGTGTTCGCCGAGGGCCGCTACCGCACGCCGGAACAGGCGGCCGAGGCGATCGCGGCCGGCGCGACCTGCGTCGTCGTCGGTTCGGCAATCACCCGCGTCGAGCACGTCACCGGCTGGTTTGCCGACGCCGTGCGCACGGCCGGCGGCCAGCCGTGACGGCGGCCGCACCGGTGCTGGCCATCGACGTCGGCGGCACCAAGACACTGCTCGGCCTCGTCAGCGGCGGCACCCGCGGCGCAGCCGTACGCATCGCCACGCCGGCGGCCGCCGGGCCCGATGCGTGGCTCGATACGATCGTCGAGGCAGCCAGCGCATGGCGGGGCAGCTACGCGGCCGCCGCCATCGCGGTCACCGGGCTGGTCGCCGAAGGTCGCTGGTGGGCACTCAATCCCGAGATCCTGGCGGTGCCGCCGGGCTATCCGCTGGTGCACGAACTGCAACGCCGCCTCGGCGTCCCGGTGCACGCGCTGAACGACGCGCAGGCGGCGGCGTGGGGCGAATACCGCTTCGGTGCTGGGCAAGGCTGCGACCTGGTCTTCGTCACCATTTCCACCGGCATCGGCTCCGGCATCGTGCTCGGCGGCCGGCTGCTGATCGGCCATCGCGGCCTCGCCGGGCATATCGGCCAGTTCCGCGCCGAGGCGGCGGACGCGCCGTGGCTCGAACATCTCGCGTCCGGCACCGCACTGGCGCACGATGCGCAGGCGCAGGGCCACGCCGGCGACGTCGCAAAGACGTTCGCCGACGCGGCAGACGGCGCGGCCTGGGCGGAGCATCTGCTGGACCGCGCGGCGCGCCGGATCGCCGCAGCGCTGGCGTCGTTGCAGGCGCTGCTCGATCCCGACTGCATCGTCATTGGCGGCGGCATCGGGCTGGCGCCAGGCTTTATCGCTCGCCTGAGTCGGCAGCTTGCCGACCTTCCCGACATGCTGCGGCCGGACCTGCGGGAGGCGGCGCTCGGCGCGCAGGCGGGGTTGCTGGGCGTGGCCGATTTCGGCGAGCATGAACGAACCAAAAAGGGGGCGAGCCCATGAGACGGATTCTGCAGGCGGCGTGCGGCGCCGTGGCCATGCTGGCGCTCGGCGGCGCATCGGCGCGGGCTGACGTGACGGTGCTGGGCTGGCCCGGCGGGCCGGAGGAAGTGGCGTTGCGCGCCACCGTCGAGGCGTACAACAAGCAGCCCTCGGTCGCGGCGGACGACAAGGTCAAGCTGATCTTCTTCAACCGCGACAATTTCTGGGACAAGTTGCAGGCCGACCTCGCCGCCGGCACCGCCGAGTTCGATGTGAACCTGACGGCGACCTACGCCGTCGGCCGCTACGCGCCGTTCATGGACCCGATCGATCTACCCGCCGCCGCGCACACCACATTCAGCGACGGCGTGCTGAAAACCATGCAGTTCGAGGGCAAGCAGTATGGCGTGCCGACCGACCTGTCGCTGCATTTTCTGTACTACCGCACCGACCTGATCGCAAAGCTCTTGGCCGATCCGACGTGGAAGGCGAAATATACGGAGATCGCGCAGGCGAAGTGGGGCAAGGCGCTGGCGCCAAAAGATCCGGACCAGTGGACCTGGGACGACTACGCGGCCACCGCGTTGTTCTTCACCAGGAGCCTCAACAGCGACAGCCCGACGCGCTACGGCACCGTACTGCAGATGAAGAACCTGCTGTTCAACATGATGGTGTGGCACTCCACCGCCCGCTCGTTCGGCGGCAACTGGACGGACGCGTCCGGCGCCGTTACCGTCGACGGCCCAGGTTATCGCGCCGGCCTTGAGCTGTACAAGAAACTCTACGACGCGGGCACCTCACCAAAAGATTCGCTGTCGTACGAGTTCGCCGAGGCCAACGCAGCGTTCGGCTCCGGGCAGGTGGCGACGATGCTGCAATGGAATGCCGCGTTCGGCGACCTCGACAACAAGGAGAAGAACCCCACCGTTGCCGGCAAGATCGGCACCGTGGCGCCGCCGGCCGGGCCGGAGGGGCGGTTCACCCATATCCACGGCCTCGGCCTCGGCCTCAATGCCTCCTCCAAACACAAGGATGGCGCATTGAAGTTCCTCAACTGGCTGGCCACCCCGGACGCGATGCTGCTTTACGCCAAGGCCGGCGGGTCGCCCGCGCTGCAACCGGCGATCGTGGAAAAGATCGCTTCCGACCGGCCCGACCTCGTCAAGCTCGGCGACTACGCGGGGAAATACGGCTTCGTGATGAACGGCGCCACCTCGGCCAAGGCGCTGCAGATCTACCAGTTGCAGGCAAAGGAGTTCACCGGCTACTGGGCCGGCACCGAAACCGAGGATGCCGCACTGAAGAACGTCGCCGCCGGCATGGCGGAGCTGCTGAAGAAGTAGCGTGGCGCGACGCAAACCGGCGGCCGCCCCGACGCGGTTGGGCGGCCGCCGCGACGGCTGGCTGATGATCGCGCCGCTGACCGCCCTGCTGGTCGTCATGCTGGCAGTGCCGCTTGCCGTCGATCTGGTCTACGCCGTCTCGCGCGTGACGTTCGAGACACTGCGCGCGCCGAGCGTGATTGGCTTCGGCAACTTCGCCGTCGTGCTGCGGGACGGACAATTCTGGGGCGCGATGCTGTTCTCGCTGCGCTTTGCCGTGCTTGTCACCGCGGCCGAACTGCTGCTGGCGCTGACGCTGGCGATCTTCCTGGCCCCGCTGCTGGCCAGCATCCCCTGGCTGATGGCGCCGCTGCTGCTGCCGATGATGGTGGCACCGGCGCTCGTCGGCCTGATGTACCGGCTCGTGCTGCACGAATTCGTCGGCGCGGTGCCGTACTACTTCGTGCTGCTGACCGGCGACAGCCCCTCCTTCCTCGGCCCGGACACGGCGTTCTGGACGCTGGTGACGATCGAGACGCTGCAATGGACGCCGTTCGCGCTGCTCATCCTCTACACCGCCTACCAGTCGATCCCGACGGACGTGCGTGAGGCGGCCTCACTCGACGGGACCGGGCCGCTGCAAATGCTGCGCTACGTCGAACTGCCGTTGATGCGCCCGACCATCCTGGCCGTCGGCTTCATCCGCTTCATCGACAGTTTTCGCGTGTTCGACAATGTCTACACGCTCACCGGCGCCGGCGCGGGCGGCGACACGACGACGATCTCCATCTACATCTACGAAGCCTTTTTCCGCCGCGACGACATCGGCGTCGCCGTCGCCGCCTCGATGATCCTGCTGGCGATCGCGTTCGCCATGCTGACAGTCGTGCTGCGCTGGTCGGAGCGGCGGGCATGAGGCGGGGCATCTCGGCGTTGCGCTGGCTCGTGCTGCTGGTCGCCGTCGTCGCGCTCAACGCGCCGGTGATCGTCACGCTGGTCACCTCGTTCAAGAGCGACGCGGAGATCGCCGCCAATCCCTCGCTGGTGATCGAGGCGCCGACGGTCTCGAACTACGTGCGCATCTTCGCCATGTCGGACCGCTTCGACATCCTGCACTTTCTCACCAACAGCGTGGTCGAGGCGGCGCTCGGCACCGTGCTCGCCATTGCTCTCGCGCTGCCCGCCGCCTACGGCATGATCCGCTTTCGCGTCGGGCTCGCCTGGCTGTTCCCGCCGGTGGTCAACCTGCGCGCGATCCCGCTGATCATTTTCGCGATCCCGATCTACCTGATGTACCAGGCGGCCGGCCTGCTCGACACGCGGTTCGGCCTCGCGCTGATCCTGTGCCTCGTCAACCTGCCGCTGGTGCTGGTGCTGCTGGTCAACGCGGTGCGCGACGTGCCGATCGAACTGGACGAAGCGGCGCGCATCGACGGCGCCGGCCCCTGGACCATCCTGCTGCGCGTCGTGCTGCCGCTGGTGCGGCCGATGATCGCATCATCGACCGTGCTCGCCTTCATCTACGCCTGGAACGAGTTCCTGTTCGGCCTGATGCTGACCACACGCGACGCGGTGCCGGTCACGGTCGGCGCGTCGTTCTTCTTCTCCGCCAGCGGCGGCGGCGTGCAATGGGGCGTCGCGGCGGCGGTGATGATGCTCAGCACGCTGCCGCCGCTGCTGCTCGGCCTGTTCGCCTACCGCCATATCGGCCGTTCGATGACCGCCGGCGCCATCAAGGGCTAGCCGCTAACTGCTGCCGATCAGAATGCCGGTCGCGAACACCAGCGCGCCGCCGAACCCCACCTGCACAGCGGCCGAGATCGGCGGCGTGTCCATGTAGCGCCACCGGATCCAGCTAATGATGGCAAGCTCAACGATCACCACGGCGATCGCCACCGCCATCGCGGTCCAGAAACTCTGGATCAGGAACGGCAGCGTGTGGCCGATGCCGCCCAGCGTCGTCATCAGCCCGCAGATGCCGCCGCGTAGCCACGGCGCCCCGCGCCCGGTCAGGCTGCCGTTGTCCGAGAGTGCTTCGGCAAAGCCCATCGAAATGCCCGCGCCGATCGACGCGGCCAGCCCGACCACGAATGCGTCCCAGGACCGTCCAGTCGCGAACGCGGCGGCGAACACCGGCGCGAGCGTGGAGACCGAACCATCCATCAGCCCGGCCAGCCCGGGCTGGATCACCTGCAGCAGGAACAGTCGCCGCTGCGTCTCCTGCTCCTGGTGCGCCACCGCACTGGGGACGTTTTCCTCCACCAGCCGGTCGGCGATGTGCTCGTGCTGCGCCTCCACCTCGGCAAGATCGCCGAGCAGTTTGCGGATCGAGGCGTCGGTGCTGCGCGTGGCGGCGAGCTGGTAGAAGCGTTCGGTCTCCGCCTCCATCACCTGCGCCTGCTTGCGCGTGACCTCGATGCTGAGCGGGCGCATCTGCCAGACCGGCCGGTGCTGCACGAAGCCACGCACGTCCTGGCGCCGGATCAGCGGGATATGCTCGCCGAATTTCTCCCGGTACAGGTCGATCAACTGGCGTCGGTGGTCGCCTTCCTGGGTGGCCATCTCGGCGAACACTTTGGCGGTCGCGGGAAAATCAGCGCGCAGTCCCTCGGCAAAGTCGGCATAGATGCGGCCGTCCTCCTCCTCGTTGCCGATGGCGAGCGCCAAGATCTCCTTCTCAGTCAATTCGTCGAAATTACGCATGTTGCTCCCTCTCGGTCATCGCGCACGCCCCACCAGTGCTGCGCTGCACTATGGGGTCGGTCGGCACAACCTTCAACGGATCACGGAATGATGCGATTCAGTCGCACTTACATTGGTGCGAACGCGGCGGCATCGAACGGAGGCTGACGTCCGGCGACGAGATCGGCCAGCAGCCGCGCGCTGCCGGCCGCGAGCGTGAACCCAAGCGCGCCCTGCCCGGCATTGACCAGCAGGTTGCGCACCCGCGTCCGGCCGATCAGCGGCAGGCTGGTGGGTGTGGCGGGCCGCAGGCCGGACCAGGGTTGCAGCCGTTCGGGCCGCAGGTCGTCCGGCGCGCAGGCGTCGGGAAACGTCGCCGCCAGTGCGGCCGCCAGCGACGCAATCCGGTCGGGCCGCAACTCATCCCGTCCGCGGTCGATCTCGGCGAACCCGGCGACCCGCAGCGCCCCGCCGACGGGCGCATAGACGACCTTGCGCGCCGCGTCGGTGATGCTGCGCACCGGCGCCGCGTTGCCGGCCCGCAGCGCCGCGGTGATCGAGTAGCCGCGGATCGGCTGCACCGGCACGCGCAGCCCGGCCATGCGCGCAAGCGGCGCCGACCGCGCGCCGGAGGCAAGCACGTAGCGGTCCGCCTCGGCGTCCCCCGCGCTGGTCACCAGCGCCGCAATCCCGTCGCCGCCGCGGCGCAGGCCCCGCACCTCCGTCCCCAGCAGGAACGTCACCCCGAACGGCGGCGCCGCCAGCACGTCGTGCAGGCCCTCGCACAGCGCCCGGCAGTCGCCCACCTCCTCGTCCGGCGTGTGGATACCGCCGACCAGCCGCCCGCCGATCGCCGCCAGCGCAGGTTCCAGCGCCAGGCAGTCCTCACGCGTAAAAGCCTCCTGCCGGCTGCCGAGCGGGGCTTGCAGCCGCATCTGCCGTTCGGCCTCCCGCATCGAGCCGGGCGAGGACAGCACCACCAGCTTGCCGTTGCGCCGGTGGTGGAATTCAACAGGGGTTGCCGCCAGCATCTCGTGCAGGCTGGCGCGGCTGAGCGCCGACAGCGCCAGCAGTTTGGCCGTCGCCGCATCGCTCGCCCGCTGCGTGCAGGCGGCCAGGAACCGCAGCAGCCACGTCACCTGCGCCGGGTCGAACGCCGGCCGCAGCCGCACCGGGCTGGCGCCGGAGAGCAGCCACCCCGGCAGGCTGCGCAGCACCGAGCCGGAGGCCAGCGGCGCCACATAGGAGTACGAAAGCTGCGCCCCGTTGGCCTGGCTCGCCCCCTGGCCGACGCCGGGCGCGCGGTCGATCACGGTCACCGCATGCCCGTCGCGCGCCAGCCACCAGGCGGAAGTCAGGCCGACGATGCCGGCGCCGATGACGATAATTCTCATGCCCACATTGGGGCATGGCCGGCGCGGCGGGACAACCGGCCGGCGGCGATCTGGTCCCGCAGGCCGTCCGACCCCACATGCCGTCTAGCGGTGACGACGACGGACCGTGCCCAGCGCGACCGCGTTACTTGTTGCAACCGGGACGCGACTCCGGCAGTAACTTCACTCGGCCTGGAAGTGCGATGCACATGGCGTTCGGATCGCCCAGCGGACCCGAAGACGCATGGTGGACCGTTCCCTACGACGGGGAGCCGGCGGTCAAGCTGTTCATGCCGCCCGACGCCGAGCCGGACCAGCCCGTGGTGCTGATCTGGCAGGGCTTTACCAGCCCCGACCCCGTATTCCGGTTCGTCGAGCAAATTCACCGCGACCTCCGGATCGAGCGCGTCGAGAGCCTGGTCGACGATCCGCCCCGGCCGGTCGCCGAGAGACAGTTCGGAGCTTTCATGCACGAAGCGAGCGCGCCGGACCGCCACTTCTTCGTCGCCTTCCATTGCGAACACGACCACGAGACGGTTCGCCTGTGGGGCGATGGGCCACGATCCAAAGCAGGCGGCCTGACGCCGGAAGTCGGGATCGCCATCCGCTCCCCGGTCCTGTGGAAAAGCCCGGTGCGGCTGGCCGTCGCCGGGCTGCTGCAAGCAAGCCTCCGCTGGCGCGGCGTTCCGCTGGACGAGATCCATCCTGTCCTCGAAGACCTTGTGGAGCGGACGCTACCCCTCGCCCGCTGATCGAACCGGCGCCGCTCGGCGCACCCACAAGCTCGGAGGCTGCACCCGGACCCCATGCCGCAGTCCGCTCCCCTGAGCAATGGCGTCTGGCTCGAGATCCAAATATTCGATGGCAGTTCCGAGGTCGTCTCGACCGCCCGGAACACCACCGGCCTGATGCATCGGTTGCATGTCGCGTGGCGCCACAGTTGGCGCGCCGCCGACGTCCGGGTGACGCACGATATCGTCCGCGGCGTCGGCCTCGTCACATACACACACGTTTCGACGCCATGGATCGAGCCGATCCTCAGCTTGCGATACGGCCAGACGCCACCATGCGTGTTCACGCCGGCGCTGACGGTCGGCAACGTCGCCGGTCAGGTCGTCTTCGAATGCACTGAAGTCGAGGTGTTCGACATCTGGACGAAAGCCTGGGTGGCCACGCCATGCGGGCTGCAACTGGTCCTTCAGGTCCTTTGAAACGAAGCGCAGATGGGTCTCGTCGACGCACTGGTTCCGACGTTGCTGACGACCCTCGCGGTCGGTATTTCGACGTTCGACGCCTTCTTCATTCGCGCCAAGGTCCATGGCGAACTCCCGGACACGCTGCTGGTGCGCGACAGCCAGGAGAAGCAGGCGCTGCTGCACGAAGGCGCCGCGCTGGCTGAGCAGCCCAATCTGTCGCTCATCCAGAAAGAACACGTCCTGGAGCTTTGCGCGGAACTGAAAGCATCCGGCGGCCTATCGCACGACCAGCGCGAACACATCGTCCAGATGTGCGCCGGGGCCGCGCTTTTCGTCGGCTTCATCGCCAACCTCGTCGTGGCGCTCGCGACCGCCGTCTTCGCCGTGCTTGCGGTGAGCAGCACGTACCGCGTGGTGACCTCCACACTGATCGCCGTGCTCGTCGTGCTCGTCGTCTCGCAGATGCTGCACATGGCGACCCGCGTGCGCCTGTCCGAGATCGAGGAATATCATCTGGCGATCCCCGGCTTCGGCGCGGGGGACGGCCAGGGCCCGACCTGGGGCACGTTGCTGCGGTTCGAACTGATCGTTTTCAACGGCCTGCTGTTCGTCGAGCTCGCCCTGGCCGGCTAGACGGCCGGACGCTTCGCCCCGCCGGGTTTGACCCACGCCCGCTCACGCGCGCACTCTGCGCGGGCCATCGCCACGTGTCGGGAAGGAACAGAACAATGCCGCAGCAACTGCGCGTCTACCAATCGCTCTGGGCGATGGAGCGGCGCCGGCCGGACAAGCAGGAATGGTCGGAGGAGCAGAAGCTGACCATGATCCGCGACGCCGGCTACGACGGCGTCGGCGTGCGCTTCGTCGAGCGCGACTATGCCCGCGACGTCACCCGCTTCCTGCGCGCCAACGGCATGACGTGGCAGGCGCAGTGCTACCCGAAGTCGGTGGACGACCTGAAGCCGGTGCTGGACCTCGTCGCCGAATTCGGCGCCGACCATGTGAACCTGCAGCCCGATGTCCGCCCGACGCGGCTGCACGACTGCATCCCCTACATCGAAGGCTGGCGCCGCCTCGCCGATCAGGCCGGCGTGCCGGTGCATATCGAAACGCACCGCGACCGCATGACCACGGACCTGTTCTTCACCCTCGAACTGCTCGACTGTTTTCCCGACCTGCGGCTGACGGCGGACGTGTCGCATTACGTGGTCGGGCGCGAGTTCGCCTGGCCGCTGCCGCCGGAAGCGCATGCGCAGATCCATCGCGTGCTCGACCAGACCTGGGGCATCCACGGCCGCGTCGCCAGCCGCGAGCAGGTGCAGATCCAGCTGTCGTTCCCGCATCTGCGGCACTGGGTGGAGCTGTTCATGGGCTGGTGGGAGTACGCCATCCGCTCCTGGCGCAAGCGCGCGCCGGGGGATGCGGTGCTGACCTTTCTCTGCGAACTCGGCCCGCCCGAATATGCCATCACCGGCGCCGACGGCTACGAGCTGTCCGACCGCTGGGAAGAAGCCCTCTGGATGAAAGACCAGATCCGCGCGCTGTGGGCCCGCATCGAGGCCGAAGGATAGCGGCTCAGCCCAGCAGCCGCGCCATCGCTGCCCGGTAGGTCGCCGCCAACGCCGGGCGGTCGTGGTGGCGGCCGCCGGTGACGCGCCTGACCCCGCCGGCCCACACGCAGTCCACCAGCGCGTTGCCGGCGGAGAACACCCAGGCGTCGAGCAGCCGGTCATCGCTCAGATGCGCGTAAAGCGGGTTTTCGTCCGCCA
>Ga0302314_10023506_pt1 | contig 10058 bp, 8 predicted proteins | sample III_Palsa_N2_3_FD_200533 | JGI IMG/M metagenome (GOLD analysis project Ga0302314, IMG submission 200533) | Peat permafrost microbial communities from Stordalen Mire near Abisko, Sweden - III_Palsa_N2_3 | ecosystem: Environmental > Terrestrial > Soil > Palsa > Peat permafrost | place: Sweden...
GCTCACGCGCCCCTGTGGTGGGCTTTGTCGGCTCGGGCGGTGCACGCATGCAGGAGGGTGTCCGCGCCCTGGGCGGCTATGGACGCATCTTCCGCCAGACGGTGGCGCTCTCGGGCAAGGTCCCGCAGATCTCGATCATCAGCGGTCTCTCGGCCGGCGGCGGCGCCTACTCGCCGGCGCTGACCGACTGGATCGTGATGACCAAGGACTCGAGCATGTTCCTGACGGGCCCCGGGGTCGTCAAGGAAGCGATGGGTGAGGAGGTCACCGCGGCTCAGCTCGGCGGCCACAAGGTTCACGAGAAGAACGGCGTCGCGCACTTCGTCGCCCCGACCGACGCTGACGCGGCGCTGCTCGCACGCGATCTGCTCGGCTACCTGCCTAGCCACCGCGACCTCGAGCTGCCGGTTGTGGAGGCGCGCCCTGAGGGCGCACTCGACCCGTCGATCCACGTGCCCGACAACCCCCGCCAGGTCTACGACGTGCGCTCGGTGATCGCCGGCATCGCCGACGGCGGCGACCTGCTCGAGGTCGCACCGAACTGGGCGCGCAACCTCGTCACCGCCTTCATCCGCATCGACGGCCGCTCGGTCGGCGTGATCGCCAATCAGCCCCGCTACATGGGCGGCGTGCTCGACACGGCGAGCTCCGAGAAGGGCGCGCGCTTCGTCAACCAGTGCAACGACTTCGGCGTGCCGATGCTGGTGCTGGTCGACACCCCGGGCTTCATGCCAGGCTCCCAGCAGGAGGCCGCAGGCGTAATCCGCTACGGGGCGACGTTTGTGAACGCCTTCGCCAAGGCAACCGTTCCGCGAGTGACCGTGATCCTGCGCAAGGCCTTTGGCGGCGCGTTCATCACGATGAACTCGAAGGACCTCGGCGCCGACTACGTGTTCGCGTGGCCGCAGGCAGAGATCGGCGTGATGGGCGCGAAGCCCGCCGTCGGCATCATCCACCGTCGCGAGCTGGCTGCCGCCGAGGATCCTGACAGCGTCCGCGAGGAATTGGCCGAGCGCTACGCCGAGATGCACCTGCGCCCGCAGGTCGCGGCCGCGACCGGCCACATCGATGAGCTGATCGAGCCCAACCAGACGCGCAGGCGCGTCGCCTGGGCGCTGCGCTCGCTGGAGAGGGCACAGCGGTGAGCAGGCCCGGCCGTGTCTTTCTGACCGGCGCCACAGGTTTCGTCGGGATGGAGGTGCTGGTTCGCTATCTCGAACGCGGCAGCCGCTCGGTGACATGTCTGGTGCGCGCGGAGTCCGACGAGGCAGCGCGCGCCCGGCTCGACAAGATCCTCGACGAGCTGATCGCCAATGGCGCAGAGCTGTTCGCCCACCGCGTCGAAGCGGTAGCCGGCGAGATGACTGAAAGCCAGCTCGGCCTCAGCCCTGAACTGCGCGAGCGCCTCGCCGGCGAGGTCACGACGATCGTTCACTGCGCGGCCAACGTCGCCTTCGACCAGACGCTCGAAGGCGCGCGCACGGTCAACGTCGGCGGCACGCGCCGGATGCTCGAGTTCGCCACGCTTGTCCAGCAGCAGGGGCGCCTCGACCGCTACGCCCAGGTCTCGACCGCGTACGTCGCGGGCATGCACACCGGACGCTTCACCGAGGACGACCTCGACGTCGGCCAGGAGTTCCGCAACACCTACGAGCAATCGAAGTTCGAGTCCGAGACGATGATTCGCACCGAGGCCGACCATCTGCCGTGGATCGTGCTCCGCCCGAGCATCATCGTCGGCGACCAGTCGAGCGGCTGGACGTCGGCCTTCAACGTCATGTACTGGCCGCTGCGCGCGCTCTCCACCGGCCTCTTCCGCGCGGTCCCGGCGATGCCGGAGTCGCCGCTTGACATCGTCTCGATCGACTACGTCGCCGACGCGATCTACGAGCTCTGCGAATGTCCGCAGGATTCCGCGCACAAGACCTTCCTGTTGACGGCAAGCGAGGACGCCTCGAGCTTCTCGGAGATCGTCTCGCTGGCCTCCCGCTACTTCCGCAAGCCCGAGCCAGAGGCCGTCTCGCCCGCGGAGTTCGCCACCGGCGCTGGGTCCCTCTCGGACGCCGCGATGGAGGCCATCCGCGTGTACTTCCCGTACTTCGCGATCGCGACCGTGTTCGACAACGCCCGCACGCGGGCGCGGCTGGCACCGGCCGGCATCCACTGCACGCCGCTGCGCGAGTACATGCACCGGCTGCTGGACTTTGCGACGATGAGCCGCTGGGGCAAGCGTCCGATCGCCCGCGCCGAGGCTCCGACGGGTTAATTAGGGCGCTCTCGCCGGTGCTTCGAGCGCCTAACTGGCGCGCTCCCATAGGCCGGTAGCTCCCATAGGCCGGTACTTTGATAGCGATGCCTGAACCCGCCGAGATCGCGCAGCTGGCGCCTTTCGAGGAGGGCGGCAGTGCCGTCCCCGTCGAGGCGCTCGAACTGTTCGCCGAGGTGCTCTCGCAGTCTGAGCCCGATGCCGCGATCGGCGATGACTTCTATGACCGCCTCTGCAGCGCCGTCTGCCGGCTCGCCCACCTGCGCCGCGCGATCATCTTCCGCTATGACCCGGCCAGCCGCCAGGTGCGCGCCGCCGGAGCCCACGGCATCGACATCGAGGGTTTTACCGACGTGCAGCTTTCGGTCGACACGGCGCCGTTTGCTGCGCAGGCGATCCGCGAGGATCGGGTCGTCGAGACCGAGGGTGATGTGCGCGACCAGCTGCCCGCCGGCTACACCCGCTTCGTACCCGAGCCGGCGCGCATGGTCTGCGGGCCGATGGTCGCGGCCGGACGCGCCGTCGGTGTGATCGTCGCCGAGCGTAGCCTCGATTCACCGCGGCTCGAGCCCTCGGAGCGCCACCTGCTGTGGACGCTCGGCAAGGCCGCGGCGCTTGCGTCGGTGGCCCGCAACGTCGCCACCCAGACCGAGACCGCACGGCAGCTGCGCCAGCGGATCGACCTCGCCCGCGAGGTGCACGAGGGCGTGATCCAGCGACTGTTCGGGATATCGATGGTGCTCGATGGCGCTGGTGACCTGCCCGAGGAGGTCCGCACCCGTTGCGCCAGTGAGATCCAGGCGGCGCTCGGCGAGCTGCGTGACGCGATCCATCGCCCGCTCGGGCGCCGTTCGCGCGCCACCCAGACTACGTTCGCGGCGGAGCTCGCGAGGGTCGCCAAGGCCAACGTCGAGTTCAATCTCAGCTACGAGGAGGACACGGTCGCCAATGTGCCCGACGAGCTCGAGCCGCTCGCCCAGAGCGTGCTCGCCGAGGCCGTCCGCAACGTGCGAAAGCACGCCGAGCCAAACCTCGTGCAAGTGCGCACAGGGCGCGTCGACGGCGCCTTCGTGCTCGAGGTGATCAACGACGGCGTCGTCCCGGGACGCGCGCACCAGCCTGGTATGGGCCTGCGGCTGGCCGCCTTCGAGGCGCTGCAGAACGGCGGCATCGTCGAGTTCGGGCCGCTCGACGCGGGCAGCTGGCGCGTGCGCCTGGTGGTGCCCAACGATGCCTGAGACCGGCGCCACCGCGGTCACGCGCAGCGCCCAGCGTCTCCGTGTCCTGGTGGTCGATGACCACGACGTCGTGCACTGGGGGTTCCGGCTGATGCTGACCCAACAGCCCTGGGTCGAGCGCTGTGTCACGGCCTCCAACGGCGATGACGGTGTCGCGCTCGCGCGCCGCTACCGACCGCACGTGGCGGTCGTGGATCTGTTCATCGGCGAGGAATCGGGCGCGCAGGTCTGTGAGCGCTTACGCGAGGCCGAGCCTTCGACGCGGGTGCTGCTGTTCTCGGGCGCCGGTGAGATCTCGGCAAGCGCCGCCCGCGCAGCCGGTGCGTCGGGCTTTGCCTACAAGGACTGGCCGGCAGCCAAGATCGCCGGGGCCGTACGGCTCGTTGGGCTCGGCGGAACCGTTTTCGAGCGTCAGGACCGCTCGGGTGTGCTGGGGCTGTCTGAGCGCGAGCGTGAGGTCCTGCACCTGATGGCGGCGGGCTCCACCAACCCGGAGATCGCCAAGGTGCTGCATCTCAGTCCGCACACGATCAAGGAGCACACCAGCTCCCTGTATCGCAAGCTCGAGGTGCGCAACCGCACCGAGGCCGTCCAGCGCGCTCAGCGTCTGGGTCTGCTCGCCTGAGCTCGCGCTTGTCGCCCGAGCTGCGCTTGTCCCCTGAACTCGCGCTTGTCGCCTGAGATCAGGCGAAGGCGCCGAGGCTCGTGAGCACCGGGTCAAGTGGTGCGCGCAGATCCTCGGGCACGTAGCTGGCCTCGCTGTGCTCGCGGCCGACGCGCTCCAATGTCTGCGCAAGCTCGAGCAGCGCGGCCTCGCGGGTCAGCTTCGCGAGCGCGAATGCCTGACCGGCGCGGCCGATCGCCGCTGCCTCTTCCGCGTTGTCATGGGCCCACTCGAGCTTCTCGACGAGGTCCGAGAGGTCACGCTTGACCGGAATGAAGTTCTGCATCGGCACCAGCTCAGCCCAGTACCACTCGCGCCACGGGCGCTCCTGAATGAATACCGGTCGCCCGGAATGCAGGAGGATCTTCAGTCGGGCGCTGTAGCCCCTGCCCTCAATATCGATCAGGGAGCTCCAGCGGCTCGCCTGCTGCGGCAGCGAGCGGTAGTTGAACGGCATCGTCCCGTCCCTGTCGATCGGGGAGCGGATGCGGTCGCCCGTGACCCAATCAATGCCGCTCGCGTCGAGCAGATCGGGACGCGCCTGTGAGATCTCGATCAGGTGATAGCGGTGCTCGTGCATGTTCGGGTCACCGATCCAGCCGCACCTGGCCTGCTCCGGCGCCGACGCGCCGGCGTCCGCCATCTCCCAGGTGGTTTCGGCGTAATCCGCAATGCCGGTCTCCGGCCAGCCGTCGAAGACGAAGTCCGGGATTGCGATGTCCTCGTAGCCGTCGGTTTCCGAAAAGCCCAAGCAGATACAACCGGGATCGACGTTGACCGGCTGGTCGCTGGTGCTGATCGTCAGCGGGCCGAACTCCGCAAGGCCGTAGGTGTCATCGGCCAGCTCGATCAGTCGCGCCATCGCGGCATTGCGCGATTGGAAGCCACCCCAGTCCAGCGCTGCAAGTCCATCCTGGCGCTTCCACACGAACATCCGCTCGAAGAAGATCCCTTGCAGCGCGGGATCAGTCACCCGGAAGACTTTCATCGCGGCGGCATCGTATCGGCGGCCGCGGATGAGCGTCCTTGCTAGTGCCCTGATTCGGAAATCCGCATCACGACACTAGTGCAGCAGATGATGCAGTTGGCGGACCTCGATGACCTCGCCACGCTTGGTGAAGACACGCTCGAGCAGGAAGCGGTGGACGTCCGGGTCGGGGTCGGCGCAGGCGTCGGCGAGCACGATCACGCGATAGTCGCGGTCGAAGGCGTCGAGCACCGTCGAGTGAACGCAGCCGCTGGTGCTGATGCCGGCCAGCACCAGCGTGTCGACGCCACGGGCCTGGAGCTGCTCGTGCAGGTCGGTCGTGCTGAAGGCCCCGACGCGCTGCTTGCGCACGACGATGTCCCCTGGCTCGGGTGCGATCGCGTCGTGGATCTGTGTCGCCGGTCCGTCGGCGTGCATGATCGCGGCTCGCTCGGCGGTCACGTTGGCCGCCATACCGCTGGTCGCGGGAGCGTTGTCCAGCTCGCCATCGGCAAAGCCGACGCGAACGTAGCCGACGGTGCCGCCGTGCTCACGGAAGCTGCGGATCACGTTGGCGGCGGTGCTCAGCAGCTCCTCGCTGTTGTCGACCATCGGGATGATCCCGTTCTGGTAGTCCATCACCACCAGCGCGGCGTGCTTGGGATCGATCGGAGCGTGCTCTTGGAAGCTCATGGGACCTCTTGGGGTTGGTGTGTGATGGTGGGACGGCTCAATGCGCCGCGTAGCAGCCACGCGACCGCCGCCAGCAGCGAGAGGCCGACGGTTGTTGCGAAGACGACGATAAGGCCGTCGTGGAAGGGCTGCGTGATGGAGACGGCCGCCGTGGTGTTGGCGGGCGCGATCCACTTGTAGTTTGCCTGTGTAACTGCCGTGCCGTGGAAGACGTGCCGCCGTCCGGCTTGAGGCCCCGGATAACCTCTTCCTGCGATGATGGCGAACAGCAGATGAAGGGCCGCGCGGCGATCGTGACCGGCGCCTCGCGTGGGATCGGGCTGGCGATCGCGTCGGCTCTTGCGCAGGACGGTTACGCGGTGACGCTGACGGCACGGCGTGCCGAGCCACTCGCAGCTACCGCGTCGGCACTGGCGGAGCAGGGCTTTGAGGTGCACCACGTGGCGGCGAACCTCGCCGAGGAGGACGGCATCCGCGCGATTGTCGCGGCTCACCGTGAGCGCTTCGGCCGGCTCGATGTGCTGGTCAACAACGGCGGTGTCGGCGTAGGGGCCGCGGCCGGCGAACACCAGACCAAGCTCGTCGACATGCAGCTGGACGTGAACCTGCGGGCCGTCGTGCTGATGTACCGGGAGGCTCTCGAGCTGCTGCGCGCCGCCGGCGCCGAGCACCGGCTCGCTCAGGTCGTCAACGTCGCCTCGATCGCCGGCAAGAAGCCCGCGGCCTGGCTATCGGTGTATTCAGCCGCCAAAGCCGGAGTGATCGCCTACACGCACGCGATGAACCGCGAGCTCGGCGCCGATGGCATCCGTTCGGTGGCACTCTGCCCAGGCTGGGTCGACACCGACATGACCGACTTCCTCAAGCACGAGGTCCGGCCGGAGGAGATGATTCGTCCCGCCGATGTCGCCTCCGCGGTCCGCTTCGTGCTCCGGCTCTCCCCGGCGGCGGTGGTGCCGGAGATCGTCTTCGAGCGCCCGGGCGATGGCTTCTAAGCGGACTCGGCAGCCGCCTCGACGGCGGCCGCTTCGCGCAGGGCCTCGGCAGTTGCCGCGTCGGCGGGGAAGAAGGCCTCCACCGACAGCTCGGCGACCGTGATGTCGACGGCGGTGCCGAAGGTGGCCACGGTGCTGAACAGGCTGAGCCGGCCGAGGGTTGAGTCGAGCTCCAGCTTCACCATGATTGCGCTGGCGTCCGCGCTCAAGTCCACCGGCGGGCCGGGAAACGCGCTCACCTCGTTCAGCAGATCCTCGACGAACGGGTCGCCGTGCAGCGCAACCTCACGGTGCAGCCGCGCGAGCAGGTGCCCGCGCCACTGCGCCAGGTTGCGGATCCGTGGCGCGAGCCCCTGCGGATGCAGTGCGAGCCGCATGCAGTTGACCGGTGGCTCCAGCAGCTCTGGGATAGCGCCCTCGAGCAATGGACCCAACGCCGCGTTGGAGGCGACGAGATTCCAGTGCCGGTCCACGGCCAGGGCCGGGTAGGGCTCGTGTCCGGCCAGCACGTATCCGATCGCATCGCGGACCGGCTTCATCTCCGGAGCGTCGAGCTCACGCTGCTGGAAGCGGGGCGCGTACCCCGCCGCCAGCAGCAGCTTGTTGCGATCGCGGAGCGGCAGCTCGAGCTGGTCTGCGAGCTTCAGCAGCAACTGAGTGCTGGGGTTGGCGCGCCCGGTCTCGACGAAGCTGAGATGCCTCGTCGAGATACCGGTGTCCAGCGCCAGATCGAGCTGGCTGAGATGCCGGCGCGTGCGCCACTCGCGCACCAGGGAGCCCACGGCGACGGTTTCCATTATCGAGATCGTAACCGCGCTCATGGCAGTCTCCGGGAGAGCACCGCCACCAGCGAGAGTGCGCCCACGAGCACCCACAGGCCGTGCTCGAAAGCCGCCGCGTAGCCGGAGCCGAGGCCACCGAAGAAGGCGATCCCGACGAGTGCCACGCCCAGCGCCGAGCCGACGTACTGAGCCGTCGTCAACGCGCCGGAGGCAGCCCCGGCCTGCTCGGGCCGCAGCCCGGCCAAAAGGCCAGCTGTCAGCGGCGCGATTCCGAGTCCCATGCCGATCCCGACGAGGGCGAGGCCCGGCAGCAGTGCGAGCACCGAGCCAGTGGTCCCGCCGAGCGCGACGGTTCCGATCAGGATCAGATCGCCTGTGATCAGCGTCAGCGCCGAGGCGGTAACGGCGCTACGGCCGTACTTGGCGGCCAGCGCCGGTGCTCGCATCGAGGTCACGACATACGGGAGTGCCAGCGTCGTGAAGACGCCGCCCGCGGCCAGCGGTGTGAGCCCTTCTCCCTGCTGGAGGAACAGCGCCAGGATCAGGAAGAACGACGCCTGGCCGCACCAGAACACGAGCTGGGCGACCAATCCCGCCCGGAAACTCGGTACCGCGAGCAGCGCGCGATCGAGCAGCGGCAGCATGCCGGCCCGCTGCACACGACGCTGCTGCAGCGCGAACGCGGCTGTCAGCGGCAGCACCAGCGCCAGCGAGATCCAGCACCACGCCGGCCAATCGAGCTGGCGACCCTCGACCAGCGGCAGCACGAGCGCCGTGAGCGCCGCCGTGATCAGGGCGATACCGGGGAGATCTATGGAGCTGGCCTCACCGCGTGATTCGGGCACAACCCGGCGAGCGGCGATGATCGTAGCCAGCCCGATCGGCAGGTTGATCAGGAAGCAGCTGCGCCAGCCCAGGCCGAACGGATCGAGCTGCAGGAGCACGCCGCCGATCAGCTGGCCACCGACCGCGGCGAAGCCCATCACCGTCGCGTAGGCCGCCATCGCCTTGGCGCGGTCGGCCGCGTCCGAGTAGATGACGCCGAGCAGTGAGAGCACATTCGTGCTCATCAACGCGCCGCCGCCACCCTGCAGCAACCTGCCGGTGATCAGCGTGGCCGAGTTGGGGGCGAAGCCACACGCCGCCGAGGCGAGCGTGAACAGGGCAAGTCCTATGCAGAACATGTTGCGGCGACCGAACCGGTCACCGAGCCGGCCGCTGGCGATCAGCAGCACGGCCGTGGTCAGGGCGTAGCCGGCGGCCACCCATTCGATCGAACTGCCGTTGGTGTGGAGTGAACGCTGCATTGCCGGCAGCGCGACGTTGACGATGAAGAAGTCCAGAACGGACACAGAAGTGCCGGCAAGGACGACCGCGAGCGGCGCCCAGTGCCGGAGCCGGCTTGCCGCGGGAGCGGCTGCCGGGAGTGGGGTTGAGGTAATCGTTGCCATGACGGCAAGGTCCCACCCGCGGTGTGCCGCGTCGATTACCTGCGAGGTAATGCGGAGGGGTGCGCGCTTCAGCGAGGCTGTGGCCCAGCGGGGCCAAAAGCCTCAGCGGACACTACTTTCACTGCCAGCCGTGGGTGATCTGTGGTCCGTTGGGGAACGACTGCGCCTCGTCGGCGCGGATCACGTGCATGACGGCATTGATCAATGCCAGATGCGTGAAGGCCTGCGGGAAGTTGCCGAGGTGGCGGCCGGTGCGCGGATCGATCTCCTCGGCGTAGAGGCCGAGCGGTGAGGCGTAGCCGAGCAGCCGCTCGCACAGCTCGCGGGCGCGAGTGAGCTCACCGACCTCGGCGAGCGCCGAGACCAGCCAGAACGAGCAGATCAGGAAGGTGCCCTCGCGGCCGTTGAGACCATCGTCGGTCTCCTCGGTGCGGTAGCGCAGCACGAGGCCGTTCTCGGTGAGCTCCTCGGCGATCGCTATCACGGTTGCGCGCACCCGCGGATCGTCGGGCGGCAGGAAACGCAGCAGCGGGAGCAGCAGCATTGCGGCGTCGAGCGAGTTGGTCTCGTAGTGCTGCACGAATACGCCGCGCTCGTCGACGCCGTTCTCGCAGATGTCGGCATGGATCTCATCTGCGACCTCCTGCCAGCGCTTGGCGAGGTCCCAGTCCTCGCGGATCTCGGCCAGCCGTGCGCCGCGATCGCAGGCGACCCAGCAGAAGATCTTCGAGGAGGTGAAGTGCTTGGGCTCGCCACGTACCTCCCAGATCCCGCGGTCGGGCTTGCGCCAGTTCTTGATCGCCATCTCGACCTGGCGGCTGAGGATCGGCCAGACGCGCTCGTCGAGTGAATCGCGCGAGCGCGTGTGCAGGTAGACAGAGTCCAAGAGCGCGCCCCAGACGTCGTGCTGGGCCTGGCGGTAGGCGTCGTTGCCAATGCGCACGGGGCGGGCACCCTCGTAGCCGCTGAGGTGATCGAGCGTCTGCTCCTCGAGGTTCAGCT
>Ga0302314_10023507_pt1 | contig 10058 bp, 9 predicted proteins | sample III_Palsa_N2_3_FD_200533 | JGI IMG/M metagenome (GOLD analysis project Ga0302314, IMG submission 200533) | Peat permafrost microbial communities from Stordalen Mire near Abisko, Sweden - III_Palsa_N2_3 | ecosystem: Environmental > Terrestrial > Soil > Palsa > Peat permafrost | place: Sweden...
CCCTCAATGCCAGCGGGGTCACCTTCATCGGCGGGCCCTTCATCGGCATCGGCTTCAACGATTATCTGGGCTGGACCCACACCAACAACACGATCAAGAACGCCGATCTCTATCAGCTGACCCTGGCCGGCATGCGCTATCTCTATCGCGGGCACTATGTGCCGCTGACCCATTCGACCGATACCGTCAAGGTGCTGCAGCCGGACGGCTCGCTGACCTCGCAGCAGATTGACCTCTATGCCTCGGTGCAGGGCCCGGTCGTCGCCTTCAATGCCGACAACACCAAGGCGCTGGCCTTGCGCGTGCCCGGTCTCGAGCAATCATCGCTGGTGACACAGTACTGGAACATGATCCAGGCCCAGACCCTGGATCAGTTCCAGGCCGCCGAGTCGATGCTGCAGATGCCGTTCTTCAACACGATCTATGCCGACCGCGCCGGCAATATCTACTATTTGTTCGGCGGCCAGCAGCCCCGGCGCAATGGCGGGAATTTCGACGACTACGCGAAGATCCTCGACGGCACTGGACCGCACGATCTGTGGCTCGAGACTTTGCCCTTCGACGAGCTGCCGCAGGTCGCGAACCCGCCGGGCGGCTTCGTCGCCAACAGCAACAACCCGCCGTGGACCAGCGCCTGGCCGCAGCCGGCCGGGCTGGATCCGGCGCAATATCCCGCCTGGGTGGCACCGAACTTCGTCGATTTCCGCGCCCAGCACGGCGCCGATTTCCTGATGTCGCAGCCGCAATTCACAGCCGCCGACATTCTGGTCGGCAAGATGTCGACCGAGATGTACCTGGCCGACCGCGTGCTGCGCGACCTGCTCGCCGCCGCGCGCAGCTCGGGCAATGCCGATGCCGGTGCCGCCGCGGCGATCCTCGCGGCCTGGGACCATACCGCCGACGCGAACAGCGTGGGCGGCGTGCTGTTCGAGGAATGGTGGAACGAGGTCGTGGCCGATATCGGTGCGGGCAAGATCACCGCCGATACCTCGATGGGCCCCTATGTGTCGTCGCATCCTGCCTTCGCGACACCGTGGAGTGCGGCCGCCCCGTTCACCACGCCGGCCGGGCTGGATCCGGAGAACGACGTCCAGCTGGTCGTCGATCTGGCCAATGCCTATGGCGTCGTCCAGACGAATTTCGCGCCCCAGGGCGGCGCCAGCGTGCCCTGGGGCGGCGCCCACAAGACGACGCTCGACGACCGCAGCGGTGCCACCCAGGATTTCACCTTTCCTTTCGCCGCCAACGACCCGCAGAGCGGCGCCGATGACGAGTTCGGCCCGATCCGGGTGACCAACCCGATCTATGTCAGCGCTTTGGGCGAGTTCATCTCCTATGGCGGCGACGGCTATGTCCAAATCATCGAGTTCACGCCGACCGGCGCTGTCGGCGGCACGCTGCTGACCTATGGCAACGCGTCGCGGCCCAATTCGGCGCATGTCACGGACCAGCTGCCCTTCTTCGCCAGCAAGACCCTGAAACCGGCGCTGCGCACGCTCAGTGCGGTCCAGGCGGCTGCGGTGAAGACGGAGGGCTATTGAGCGGCGGATAGGCGCCGAGGATGGGCGCGTTGCTACGAGGCGGGTTCCGGCCCGGCGTGGATGGCCGGGACAGGCCCCATAAGCATAAGATAAGCATATCGGCGGCCCCTGAGCGCTCCCCACCTCACCCCAACCCTCTCCCCCCGATGGGCGGAGAGGGAGTTCAGGGCGCCGATCGTAGAATCTCCCTCTCCGCCCTTCAGGGGGGAGGGCCGGGGTGAGGTGGGTCGTGCCGCCGAAAAGGCCTTTCCGCCGTTATTGTAGCGCCTATGGGGACAAGCCCCGGCCATTCGGCCGCCCCCAGGGCACTCCTGGACCGACAGGCGCTGGTTCAGGATCTCGTCCGGGTAGTCGATCTTGCCGCAACCGGCGCAGGCGAGGTTGCAGCGGAACAGCGGCTCCAGCATCAGCACCAGCGGATAGCGCTTCACCCCCTTGAGGTGCTGTTTCACGACATTGGACCCGACCCGGAACACCTGATGCATCGGAACGGCCATCTTATCCACCAGCGCCTGCACGGAAATGGAACGCGACGTCACGTTCGTGTTTATCCTGCGGCCGCATCATCATGTCAATTGAGTAGCGCGGCGAAGCGCGCTAAACCCGGTTCGATGACGAGTCCCGAGGATGCGACAAATCCGCCCGCCGACGAGCCGGCCGACCCTTCGGCCGGGCCGAAACCGCGTGCCCGGCGCAGCCCGGTGCAGGAGCGCAGCCAGGAGACGGTGCAGCGCATCTTCACCGGCGCCGCAGCCCTGCTCGGCCGCGGCGTGGCACTCGACGACGTCACCACGGCGATGATCGCGACCGAGGCCGGGGTCTCGGTCGGCGCCCTCTATCGCTTCTTCCCGGACAAGCAGGCGATCATCGACGCCATTGCGGCGCGCCACATGGAGGCGTTCCAGAAGAGCCTGGTCCAGGAACTCGCCGCGGCGGCGCCCAAGGACGGGCCGGGGCTGCTGGCGGCAGTCTTCGAGGCCTTCTATCTCTATCTCGAAGCCAATCCGGATTTCGTCACGGTCGCCTACGGCGCCGCCGGCGGCGGCCGCTATGTCAGCCGGCCGGCGCGCGATGCCTATGCCGCTCCGGATGCCAGCGGCGCCTCGCTGGTCAAATGGTTCATGTCCGAAGGCCTCGGCCTGGGTGCCCCCTCGGCGCTCGACTGGAAGCTCAAGATCGTGACCGAAACCGGCGACCGGCTGCTGGGATTCGCCTTCGAGCAACCGGACAAGGCGGATCGGCGTCGGGTCATCGAGGAGACCAAGCGGCTGCTCTCGGCCTATCTTTTCTCGGCCTGACGCAGCCAAGGTGTTGTCCCACTGAAGGTCAGAGCGCGGTCCAGTAGATCTTTTCCGAATATCCGAACAGATGATCAGCGTGTGCGACCGGGCAGAACTTTGGAGTCGTTTATTTTACCCTGTCGAGAGGCCGAACCAGCTGTGCTGCTTCGAACCGGAGCACTCGCGGACATTGCCGCCCTTCAGGAGTTGGAGAGCGCGGCCCGGACGCGGTATCTCGACCTCCAGAATTTGGCCTTCGTCGCCGCGGCGCCGGCGATCGCGGCCGACCGGCTGCAGGTCGGCCACGTGACAATTGCCGAGCAGGAGGATCGCCTTCTCGGCTTTGTCCTCACCAGCCTCGTCGACGCCCAGCTCTATATCGCCAACATTTCCGTTGCACCCGGCGCCTCCAGTCACGGCATCGGCGACGCGCTGATGCGGGCGACGATGCAGCGGGCCGGGACGCTGGGTTTGGGCGCGCTGACGCTCACGACGTTCCGGGCGCCGCGGTGGAACGCGCCCTGGTTCGGCCGCCATGGCTTCACGCCGATCCCGGATGAGGCGGTCGGGCCGGGCCTGCGGGAAATCCTGCAGCGTCAGGCGAGGTCCGTCGATCCGGCGACGCGGGTGGCGCTCTGGCGCCGGATTTGACAAACCCCGGTCAGGGCCGTCCGGCGAGTGCCACCGCCCGGGGCCGTCGCGCCGGCAGAACCGGGGCCAGCAGCAGGCTGTAGGGATTGGCCGGCTCCGGCAGGTCCGCGATGCCGGTATCGGGCCATTCATCGGCGGTGGGGAAATGCGCGGTGCCGAAGACGACGTCCCAGATCGGCATGAAGCCGGTGAAATTCTTATTGAAATGCTGCGGATCGAGCGAGTGATGGATCCGATGGAACCGGTTGTCGACGAAGAGGTAGCGCAGCGGTCCCAGCGTCAGCCGCGTGCAGGAGTGCTGGTATTGCCCGTACATGGCGAAGAGTGTGGCGATGATCCACGGCGTCGGACCGTCTTGCACGGTGACGAGCAGCGCCATCGGGATCGTCACCAGCGGTATGACAAACAGGTCTTCGACGAAATGCCGGTAGCTGTTGACCGCGCTCATGTCGCGAATCGAGTGGTGGATCCGGTGAAATCGCCACAGGAACCTGTTCATGTGAAAGGCGCGATGGAACCAGCAGTGAAAGAATCCGATCAGCGCGTTACACAGGACAAAGGCCCCCGTCAATTCGATCGGGCGCAATATTTCGATGCCGGAATTGAGGAAGGTATGGGGATGGAAGTTGAACAGTGACGATAGGCCGAGCTCAGCGAAATAAAAGGGAAAGACGACAATCAGAACGGCGATAACAAGTTTGTTGAACAGCCAGAAGAAATAGGCGCGGATGCGCGAGGTCAGGCTGACCGTGCCGATCGACGTCAATAACTCTACGGCGAGCAGGATAGCGGCGACCCAGATGACGCCCCATGCCGTGGCTTCCATATAGGCGATGATGGACGCAAGCATGGCCGCGACCTTCGATCATTGCCGGCAGGCAGGCCCGATCCCGGCGGCGGCGGAAGGGCCTATCGCCGGGCGGACGAGTCTGGCGAACCTAATGCAGCACTCTGCCGGACCTCGGCCTGGCCGGCAACTCTTCCCTGTCAACACCTCAAGGCGATCGGGTGGAAATGGCGGAACCCCTTCCCCCGCGGCCCCGCCAGGCCGTATGGTCGATGACGGAATTGGATCGGGAAGAAAGGGACCTGCGCGCACCGAATCCGGCGATCGTCGGCGGGCGGCACGCGACAAATCCCATGCCGCGCGGGCACTCGGCACGCCGCCCGGCCGTCTTGTTTGAACCTTGCGTGGAGTTGTCATGCGCCCGGGATATCCAGCAACCAACCGGTGGGCCAAGCCGGTCTTTCTCATCGTCTTCCTGGCCGTGTTGGCGGGCGGGTACTATGGCTATACGCAGTACCGCAAGGCGGTCCCCGGCGAGGTCGTCGCGATCCCGGGCGAAGCGCTGCTGCGCCTCGAACCGACCCTGCGCACGACCGCCCAGCGCCTCAACACCGATCCCTGCAATCGCACGCTCGCCTTCCAGGTGACCGGCGGCTTGATGCAGAATTACGATTACGCCTCGGTGATCCGGCTGGGGCAGTCGCTGAGAGCCAAATGCGGCCCCAACCAGGATCTGCTGGCCAGCATCTACAAGGCCCAGGCGCTCACCAACGACTATGTGAACGGCGAAAAGACCGCCGATGAAATGGTCGCCGACTATCCCGCGGCACCGAGCGTCTATGCCTGGCGCTCCATGGCGCGCGAGAAGAACGGCAATATGGCCGGCGCCTATGCCGATATGCGCACCGAGCTGTCCTTGATCCCGGACCAGAGAACCATCCCCTTGCGGACGGCCGCCGAGCTGGCCGGGCTGGCCGACGCCTCGGGAAATCCGTGCGAGGCGGTCACCATCATGCGCGACTACGTCGCCTATGATGCATTCAACCGCCAGACCCAGCAGGTCACCACCATGACCAGCGAATGGCAGAAGAAGGGCGCCTGCCCGCCGCTGGCCGGCGCCGGCACGGCCGCCTTGCATTTCGACCCGCGCGCCAGCGGCATCATCCTGCCGGTCGAGATCAACGGCATCACCGTGAAAATGCTGATCGATACCGGCGCCACCCGCACCGTGCTGACCGAGGACCTGGCCAACCGCGCCGGCATCGCCCATAGCAGCCAGCAGGGCGCCATCGTCACCACCGCGAACGGCCAGATCTGGGTCGCCACCGGCCGCGCCAAAACCATCGCCCTGGGCGGCGCCCGCCTCAGCGACGTGCCGATCTACGTGCAGAAGCTGGCCTTCGGCAATGGCATCGAGGGGCTGCTCGGGCTGTCGTTTCTGGGGAATTTCCAGGTGCGGATCGGGAGTGGGACGTTGGAGCTGGGGCAGATGAAGTGAGAGGGTGGGAGATGAGTGGCACGAAGAAGGGAGACGGGGAGATCCCGGACGCGCCGACGCCCGGCTCGGCCATGCCCTGGGCGGAGATCGACCGGCTCGGCGATACGCCATTCATGCCGGAGGGGCGTGAGCAGCCGCGGTTGCCGGCGGACCACGCGATTTTCGGGCGATGATTCGTTTTATGCAAAATCGTGACGCGTCTCTTGTTCTCGGTGACCGTGAAGCCAGATGACTATACCAGCTAGAGATTTTACTCTGCTTACTGTGCCTTCGGCCCTGATATTGTCACTAGGGCTTATATATTGGCTATCGATTATCGCATCTTCATTGGTGGATAGTGATATTGGCTATGTTTTCGATCTGACCTTACTCTTGTCCGGCGTGACATTGGTTATTGCCGTCGCGGTGACGGCCATAGGTGGCATTGGCAAATATGGGTTGTGGCCCGGGTTGTGGCTCGCACACCCTGCGTTGTGTATTTTCTTTCTTCTCGGAGTCGTGATGTGGGGTTCGGTTCGGCCATCTTTGGACGATTGGCGGTTCGAACGGCAATTGGGGGAATATGCCAGCGTCATAGACGATCTTAAAACCGGCCGTATCGGGACTGGCAAGAAAGATGAGATGATCGAGCTCGACCGAATAGGGCGTGTCGCGGGGCGCGCCGAGAGGGTATTCGTGTCACGCTGCGGCCAGAAACAACTCGTCGCATCATTTCTGGTGCAGGGTCGAGGTGGAGCATTAGGGCCGCATTGGGGTTATATTTACGATGATTGCGGCGAAGCTTCGGCAGATGGCACCCCCGCAAACGTCAAGTTAGGTGGCACTCACTACCGCCATATTCAGGGACTATGGTACAGGTTCTATACACCATGACCGTTTCGGGAGATCAGAAGCCGTCCTTTGACCCCGATCCGGTCGCAAGCGTTAGATTTCGACGATCAGCGGCCATGTCTGAAGTTTGCTATCTCACGGCCAACTTGACTGCGAGGCTGCAGCAGCGGAATCACACCTCCACACCCCGCGCATAAGCGCCCCCCGCTCCCCGCCACCCCCGCGCCCTTTGACGCGGTGCAGCACGGCGCTATAGTCGCTCCCCGTCGAGAGGAGAGCAGAATGGCCGAATTCCCCGAGCGCAGCCTGGCCGAGTGGCAGGCGCTGGCGAGCAAGGAGCTGAAGGGCGCCGCCGCCGAGACGCTGGCGCGGACGCGCCCCGAGGGGCTGGTGGTGAAGCCGCTCTATACCGCGGGTGATCTCGAAGGGCTGGAACAGGTGGGATCCTTCCCCGGCTTCGCACCGTTCCTGCGCGGGCCGCGGGCGACCATGTATGCCAACCGGCCCTGGACGATCCGGCAATATGCCGGCTTCTCGACGGCCGAAGAGTCCAACGCCTTCTATCGCAAGAACCTCGAAGGCGGGCAGATGGGGCTGTCGGTCGCCTTCGATCTCGCCACCCATCGCGGCTATGACAGCGACCATCCGCGCGTCGTCGGCGATGTCGGCAAGGCCGGGGTCGCGATCGATTCGGTCGAGGATATGAAGATCCTGTTCGACGGCATTCCGCTCGACAAGATGAGCGTGTCGATGACCATGAACGGCGCCGTGCTGCCGGTGCTGGCCGGCTATATCGTGGCCGGGCTGGAGCAGGGTGCCACGCTGGCGCAGCTGTCGGGGACCATCCAGAACGACATCCTCAAGGAGTTCATGGTCCGCAACACCTATATCTACCCGCCCGAACCCTCGATGCGCATCGTCGCCGATATCATCGAGTTCACGGCGCAGAACATGCCGAAATTCAACTCGATCTCGATTTCCGGCTATCACATGCAGGAGGCCGGGGCGACGGCGGTGCAGGAGCTGGCCTTCACGCTCGCCGACGGGCTCGAATATGTCCGGGCCGCGCTGTCCAAGGGGCTCGATATCGACGCCTTTGCGCCACGCCTGTCGTTCTTCTTTGCGATCGGCATGGATTTCTTCATGGAGATCGCCAAGCTGCGCGCCGCCCGGCTGCTCTGGGCCGAGCTGGTCGCACCCTTCGGGCCCAAGAAATCGGACAGCCTGGCGCTCCGCACCCATTGCCAGACCTCGGGCGTGAGCCTGACCGAGCAGGATCCCTATAACAACATCATCCGCACCACGGTCGAGGCGATGGCGGCGGTGCTGGGCGGCACCCAGTCGCTGCACACCAACAGCTTCGACGAGGCGCTGGCGCTGCCGACGCCGTTCTCGTCGCGGATCGCGCGCAATACCCAGCTCATCATCGCCGAGGAAACCGGCATCCCGCATGTCATCGATCCGCTGGGCGGCAGCTATTACGTCGAGCACCTGACCGCGAGCCTGGCCGAGGCGGCGCGCGGTCTCATCCGCGAGGTCGAGGGCCTGGGCGGCATGACCAAGGCGGTCGCCCAGGGCATGCCCAAGCTCCGCATCGAAGAGGCGGCGGCGCGGCGCCAGGCCCGGATCGACCGCGGCGAGGAGGTCATCGTCGGCGTCAACAAATACCGGCCGGATGAACCGAGCCATGTCGATATCCTCGATGTCGACAATGCCAAGGTCCGGGTCAGCCAGGTCGCCCGGCTCGAGGCGATCCGGGCCAGGCGCGACCAGGCGGCGGTCTCGGCGACGCTGGCGGCGTTGACCGCGGCCGCGGCCGATGGTTCGGGCAATCTGCTGGCGCTCGCCATCGAGGCGACGCGGGCGCGTGCCACGGTCGGCGAGATCTCCGATGCGCTGGAGCATGTCTTCACCCGGCATAAGGCCGAGATCCGCTCGGTCTCCGGCATCTATGGCGCGCAATACGAGGGCGATGCCGGCTTCGAGCAGATCCGCCGCGACGTCGACAGCTTCGCCGAGGCCGAAGGGCGGCGCCCGCGCATGCTGGTGGTCAAGCTCGGCCAGGACGGCCATGACCGCGGCGCCAAGGTGATCGCCACCGCCTTCGCCGATATCGGCTTCGACGTCGATGTCGGCCCGCTGTTCCAAACCCCGGAGGAAGCCGCCCGCCAGGCGATCGAGAACGACGTCCATGTCGTCGGCATCTCGAGCCAGGCCGCCGGCCACAAGACCTTGGTCCCAGGATTGGTCCGGGCGCTCCACGACCAGGGCGCCGGCGACATCCTGGTCGTGTGCGGCGGTGTCATCCCGCCCCAGGACTACCCCATGCTGCGCCAGGCCGGGGTTGCGGCGATCTATGGCCCGGGGACGAATATCCCGAAGGCCGCGGCCGAGATCCTGGCGATCATCCAGAAGCAGGCGCAGCAGGCGGCGGAGTAGCTGGGGCTGGCGAGGCGGCATTTAAACCCTCGCCCGCTTGGCGGGAGAGGGTGGCGAGCGCGAGCGAGCCGGGTGAGGGTGAGTGCTCGGATGCGCCGCTATTGTCAGGCGCGGCCGGAGCACCCACCCTCACCCTCCCAGCGCTATCGCGCCGGGCCCCTCCCTCTCCCGCCAAGCGGGCGAGGGGCTTATAGGTGATCGCACCCCCGCCCCGCCGCCGCATGGCTCCCCAACCATCGGGGCCGGTTGTCGTGGCAACCCGGCTTCGCTAGCTTGCGCCTTGCCATGCCTCTTTCCGATCCGGCTCCGCGCGAGCCCATCCATACCCGCCATATCGAGTGCCGCGGCTTCAAGCGCGACGACGGCAATTGGGACATCGAAGGCCATATGATCGATGTGAAGAGCTATGCCTTCACCAATCATTGGCGCGGCGAGATCCTGCCGGGCACGCCGCTGCACCAGATGTGGGTGCGCATTACCGTCGACCGGACGCTGACCATCCTCGAGATCGAGGCCGTCACCGACCATGCGCCGTTCCGCGTCTGCCCCGACATCACGCCGAATTTCCAGCGGCTCAAAGGGCTGCGCATCGGCGCCGGTTTCAATGGCAAGGTCAAGGAGCTGGTCGGCGGCACCGAGGGCTGCACCCATATCGTCGAACTGATGGGGCCGATCGCCACCACGGCCTTCCAGACCATGGCCGGGCAACGCCGCAGCAGCGACAAGCCGCGCGATCCCAACAAGCCGCGCCGCCGCCCGCCGATGATCGATACCTGCCACGCCTTCGCCAGCGACGGCGAGGTCGTGCGCATCGAATTTCCCGAATTCTATACGGGCGAAACGCCGGCGAGCTGAGTGAGGTCAGGCGGCGCTCTGCCGTCGCGCCGTCGCAGGGCGCGGATAGGCCTTGGACGCGGCCGGCTTGCGCAACCCGCCATGGCCGGCGCGCAAATGGCCGCGTTCGGTCGCCGCGGTCTTGAAATATAGCATGATGGTGACCCGGATCGCCGCGGTCAGGCTCGATTCCCGGC
>Ga0302314_10023509_pt1 | contig 10057 bp, 7 predicted proteins | sample III_Palsa_N2_3_FD_200533 | JGI IMG/M metagenome (GOLD analysis project Ga0302314, IMG submission 200533) | Peat permafrost microbial communities from Stordalen Mire near Abisko, Sweden - III_Palsa_N2_3 | ecosystem: Environmental > Terrestrial > Soil > Palsa > Peat permafrost | place: Sweden...
TTCGTCAGGTCCGTAAGCGTATACGTGTACACCGCAGTCGCACCCACCGCATACTGCGCCACAGTCGATAGATCGAACGTCGCTATCCCGCCCGTTAGCGTCGGCGAAACATACCCACTCGTTACGTTCGTCTTGTACGTCCCCACCGTCGTCGTCGAGCCGCTAATGGTCTCTTGCACAACCAATTGAATCTGGTCCGTCGACGCATAGTTGATCGTCCCAGCCGAGTTCGTCACCGCCACCGTCACCACGCCCGGATTCGTCCCCGCCGCAATGGTATTAGAAGCGGACACGAGCGTAGCCTGGTTCGGATAGTTTTCAAACACCAGCGTTGAGTCCGTATCCGCCAAACCCGTTCCGCTCAGCGCAATCTGCTGCATCGTTCCGGCCAAGTTCAGGTTGTTGTCGGTAATATTCGCATCGCCGATCAGCGCATCCACACTCTGCGGCGTAAACTCCACACTCACCGTGCAGCTATTCCCAAACGGAATCGCCGTCGCCGCCGCGCACGTCCCCGTCGGCGCCGTCAACGTAAAGTCATTGCTCGTCGTGCTCATTACCGTGGGTGTCAGCGAAGTATTGCCAATGTTTGCCAGGGTCACGGTCTGCACCGCCGTGGCCGAACCCACCATCGTGCTCGCAAAGCTCAGCGGAGACGCAGTCGCCGTCACCTTGCGGATGCGATAGTCATTGGCGTCCACCAGGTACAGATTTCCTAGTTTGTCCAACGTCATCTGCGTCGGCGCATTGAACTCCGCCGTGCTTCCGGTTCCAGTAGCAGCGCTGCCGTCCCCGCACGTAGCTGTCTTGCTGCCACACTGTGTGCCATTGCCCGCCACAGTCAAGAGCAGGCCACCCGCCACCTTGCGAACGCGCTGCGTCCCATCCCCGATGTACACATCGCCGGCTGCATCCACCGCAATACCGGTGGGGTTATTGAGCTCCGCGGTGCCGTTGGCCGCGGTGGTTCCATCGCCGCAGCCGGTAGAACTTGAGGTGGTGCACGCGGTTCCGTTGCCGGCCACCGACGAAACCACACCCGTAGCCGCCGTCACCTCACGCACGCGTTGGTCGCCGGCGTCCCCGATGTAGACATTGCCGGAGCCGTCAACCGCAACGCCTTGCGGATAGTTCAACGAGGTGTTGCCGCTGGCCGCGGTAGAGCCGTCGCCACATGGATTGCTGGCCGCCGTGGGCGTGCTGCACTGGGTGCCATTGCCTGCCAGTGTCGAGATCAGCCCAGTAGATGTCGTGACCATCCGGACTCGGTTGTCGAACACATCCGCAAAGTACACATTGCCGGCAGCATCCACGGTAACCGCCTGTGGACTGTTCATCGTGCCGCTGGTCGCAGCCGCTCCATCGCCGCACGCACCGCTGCTCGCGGTCGGATTGGGGCAGGCGCCGCCGGTGCCCGCCACCGTAGAGACGATCCCGGTGGCCGCCGTGATCTTGCGGATGCGGTTGTCCCCGTAGTCCGCGATGTACAGATTGCCGGCCCCATCCAGGCCAATGCCGGAGGGGTAGTGGAACGTCGCTGCGGTCGCCAGGCCGCCGTCCCCGCACGCGCCGCTGCCCGCCGTCTGGTTGGGGCAAGTGGCGCCGGTACCGGCATAGGTGGAGATGATGCCAGCCGTCGTTACCTTGCGGATGCGGTGGTCGTTCGTATCGGCGATGTACAGATTGCCGGCGCCATCCAGGGCAACGCCGCCGGGCTGGAGCAGCGTGGCCGCGGTTGCCAGGCCACCGTCCCCGCAGGCCGGGACGGGCGTTGCGTCGCCGCAACTGCTGCCGGTGCCCGCCACAGTCGACAGGGTGCCCGGAATAAAGACGCCCAGCGGCCCCGTGCCGGTGCCATAGATCAGCTGCGATGCAATCAGGGTGTCCGAACTGCTCAACAGCTCCACGGCCCCAAACCTCGTCCCCGGCGCCGACGGCGCAAAGTTCACCACCACGGTGCAGGTAGCCCCCGCCGCATACGGATAGCCAGCGCCATTGGTCGTGCATGTGCCTGTCCCGGCATCCGTAAAGTCCAGCCCTGCCGTGCCTTGCAGCAGCACCACGGGCGCGAGAATCGAGCCGCCGGTGCCGAACGTAAATGTCAGCGTCTCCTGCTGCGACCCCGTAGCCACCGCCGCAGACCCAAAATTAGCCGCGCCCAGCTGTAGCGCCCAGGTATCGGCTACATAGCCGCTGCTGGTGTAGCCGCTAAACAGCACGACCTGACTTGTCGCGTTATCGTACGCCACATTCGCATATTCTTTTCCCGCAGGGCTGGTGACCGGAGACTGCTGTGTCCATGTGGTCCCGTTATACGTCCAGGTATCGGCCAGATAGCTGGTACCGTTATATCCGCCAAACAACACCAATTGCTCCACCGCCGAGTCGTATACCAGCGTCGCGCCGTATCTTTGGGGAGGGCTGGTGGCCGGGCTCTGCTGCGTCCATGTCGTCCCGTTATAGGTCCATGTATCCGTGAAATACGTGGTGCCGTTATTTCCGCCAAACAGCACAACCAGCCCGGTGGCCGGATCGTAGGTCATCGCTGCGCCTCTTCTTGCCAGAGGGCTGGTGGCCGGGCTCTGCTGTGTCCATGTTGTTCCGTTGTAGGTCCAGGTGTCGGATCCGATGGTGCCGCTGTCGTTTCCGCCGAACAGCACGACCAGCCCGGTCGCCGCGTCGTACGTCATCTCCGAAAACTGTCTTGCTGTAGGGCTGGTTGCCGGGCTCTGCTGCGCCCACGTCGTCCCGTTATAGGTCCATGTGTCGCCAAGATAACCGCTACTTCCATAGCCGCCGAAGAGCACCAACTCGTTCAACGCCGTATCGTAGACCATCGTTCCGGTGTATCGTGCCGGAGGGCTGGTGGCCGGGGTCTGTTGCGTCCATGTTGTCCCGTTATAGGTCCACGTATCGGAGAGGTAGCTGCTGCCGTTGTATCCGGCGAACAATGTCACCAGACCAGTCGCCGAGTTGTACGCTATCGCAGCGTTGTCTCTAAGCGCAGGGCTGGTGGCCGGACTCTGCTGCACCCAGGTCGGCGTAAAGGTTGACGTCTGCGCACGCAGGCCTAACGGCATCGCCGCCGCCAGCAAGGCAAGAGCGCCAAGAGCAATTTTGGTACGCAGAGAGATAGAGGTCTGGAAATTTCCGATACGGGACAGCGAACGACGCAAGGTCATGAGAGCGATGGCTTCCTGGTAGATCAAGATAAGTGCGCAGGCATCTGCAACTGCACGATGCCGATATCTTGACGTTGCTCTCGGGTCCGGAGGGAGAGCTTTCCATGCGCTGCTGCTGCGCAAAGAAAACATCACAGGGACCGATGGAGTCAGCTAGATGGCAAAAGGGAGGATCGCAATACCATCATACATTCATTACGCTGTGCGCCTGATCAATTCCGCTCATTCGCGACAATCCTGTATGAAATATACGGAGACGCAGATTCTGGTTTCCGCTAGAACTGAAAGTAGAGGAAGGTTGAATTTGAGGTTGAATAGAACATGCTGAGGGCGAAGGCGGCGCTGGTACCGGCCCACCACAGGAAGGTTGGGGACCATCTGATGTGGGGCAGGATGCTCCAGTTCGGCTCGTCGTCCTTGCGCGTCTCGCCGAGGATCTCCTGGGTGTTGGGCATCACCCAGACCACCGTCAGAAGGGCCGCGATGAGCAGGACCTGAGAGACCGGCCAGCCGTGCCCAAGGCCGTGGCGGCCGGTCATGTCCGCCAGCACCGAGAGCGCGCTGCGCAGTCCCGTGGAGCGGAAGAGCACCTCGCCCACCAGCACCGCAAGATACGTAATCAAGATGCTTACCGGCACCGTCATCATCTTCTTCAAGCGGCTCTCGGCGGGGACGAAGATGCGCCACGCATGGTTGATCGTGATGTAGCTTCCGTGCAGCAGACCGTAGACCAGGAACTGTTCGCCGGCGCCGTGCCAGACGCCCGCCAGGAACAGCGTGAACAACGTGGGCAGCGCGATCATGTGGGTAAAGCCCTCGAACGTCGCCGTAGCCTTGCGCGAGACCTTCTTGCCCTGGTCCATGCGGCGGCGGCTTATGCCGAACTGGATCGGGCTGTAGACGTACTCCATGATGTAGCGGGTCAGCGTCATGTGCCAGCGCTGCCAGAAGTCGATGATGCCGGTGGCCTTGTAGGGAGAGTTGAAGTTGAGCGGGAAGTGGATGGAGAACATCCGCGCCAGGCCGACCGCCATGTCGGAGTAGCCGGAGAAGTCGAAGTACAGCTGCATCGAATAAGTCAGCACGCCCAGCCACGCGGGCAGCGCGCCGGCGCCGATGGGCTGGGCGAAGAAGGCGTCGGCGACGGGCGAGATGCGGTCGGCGACCATCACCTTCTTGAACATGCCCATGGTGAACCAGGTGAGGCCGACGGCCATATCGTCGCGGTTCAACTGGTAGCGGCGCTCCTGGCTGAACTGCGGCATCATCTCCTTGTGATGGATGATGGGGCCGGCGATCAGGTGGGGAAAGAACGTGACAAAGAGCGAGTAGCTGAGCAGGCCCTCGCGCTTGGCGATACCCTGCTTCAGGTCGACGAGATACGCGATCTGGGTGAAGGTGAAGAAGGAGATGCCCAGCGGCAGCCAGACCTTGCCCCACGTATGGTGGCCGACGCCGATGCCGGTGAAGAAGTTCAGCAAGGGGAAGAGGTACTTGTAGTAGCACAGCGCTCCGAGGTTGGTGACGATGCCGAACGTAAGCCAGAAGGTCTGTGCTGAAGGGCGCTTGGACGAGCGGTCGATGGCGATGGAGAAGAGATAGTTCGCCAGGATAGATCCCAGCAACAGCAGCGTGTACCTTATGCTCCACTCCGCATAGAAGACGATAGAGATGAACGCCAGAAATCCGATCGCTGACCTGCGCCCGAAGCGGCCCAGCAGTTGAAAGCCAAGCAGTGCGATAGGAAGAAAGAAGAGGTAAAACAGTGGACTGCTAAAGATCATGGGGCCGTCCCGTCCGCTGACTGGCGCCGCGCATCCTGCTGCCTTTCGAGCGCGAGGATCTGATTGCCCGCCTGGATGGAGATGTACCTCGAGCCTTCGGGGCTGTAGTGAAGGTCTCCCTCGTTGAAGTAGGAGACAGGCAAGGTTTCAAATGGGTTATCGTGCAGACCTTCGGTCCGTTTGCGAAGGCCCTCCAGTCCAATTTCACAGTCAGGCTGTGGAGAGACATTCACAATTACCTGGGTCCCGTCGACGCCATATCGTTGCCGAAAGGCAGCGACCGCCTCTGGCCACCTCGGAATATTGCCAGCAGGCAAATTCGGCGCTACCTGATGACAGGAGGTCTGCGGCGGTAATGGAAAAGTCCATGAGCCATTGTGGCTATCACGCTGGGCCCTGGTGTCGTATTTGGGAGGACGAAAGCCGGGAATATAGCGGTCCACAAGCTCACCGATGAGTTGGTGTCCGGACCAGACTCCGAACCTGGCAACCCATGCAGGGCGCTTGAGAAGGCCCATGAAAAAAGCGCGGTTTCGAACGTACTGCACACCATAGAGCATCCCTTCCTCATGCATATCCTCGAATGGCTTAAATTGCGGTTGAAACCGCCATGGGGAGTACATTCCGATAATAAATCGAGGGCGTTTGTTGTTCTCCAGGTAGGTGTCGAGAGTGAAGTGGCTGCCGACCGTAGCCGGCAATGTGACTCCGTCGGCGATATTGCAGGTCTTCAAACCGGTGACCTGCTCAATGACCTTTGCATCGAGCCCGGTGAGAGTGGTGGAATCTCCTACGATGACAACGTCGCAGTCCTGATGCTTCGCTCGCACGCCATAGCCCGTCAGGTACATCCACGGATAGTCGTCGTGGGTCAGGAACCAGGGAGTTGACGCCAACCAAAGGACAAGCAGGAGAGCTACGAGCTGGCATCCAACAAACACCGCGACATAAGACCACGACCCGATTCCGGTGCGCAGATGGCTGTCTTCCAAGGGTGGAGTTGGAGGTTCAAGCATAGATATCTCCTGCGCTGGCCTTCGCAACAGGGGAAGGGCGCTGCCGGTCATTGCAAGTTGGCTCTGCACAAGCAGTTTACCATCGCAGGTTTTGCGGCCGTCAGTGTGCCGCCTGAGTCAGGCTTAGGGGAGATTTGCGCCCGGTGCGGTGGGCTTGTCCGTCGAAGAGGAAGCCAGCGCCTTCATCTGGTCGAGGCTGGCCGATGCGTTTAGGAGTGCGCGGTCCTTGTGTTGTTCAAGCGTCGTGGAGGCGAGGATGGCACGCATGGCGGAGTCGGCCTGGTTGTGCGGCGGCTGCGCGCTGCCGATGCCGCGGACGATGTTGAGCAGAGTGGTGAGGGCTTCGACGGTGTGCTGCGCGGCAGCGTCATCGGGTGCGATCTCTTCTATACGGAGGCGAACGGAACCGTTGTAGCGCAGGCTGGCGACGAGGTCGGTGTCTTCGTCGAGAGGAATCTCAAGGCCGAGGACCGAGAGTTGGCCATTTTGGGCGAAGGGCAGGCCGATGTGGCCGATACCCCAAGCCTGCGAGAGCAGGGGGACTTCGGCGTAGCGGGCGGCCAGCAGCGAGGAGCCGGGGGTCCAGAGGGCGGAGGTACGGGAGCGGTCGAGCATGGAGTGGATCTGCTCGGGGGTGGGCATGTTGGAGGCGCCGATGGTGTCGTAGCCAAGTTGAGCGATGCGCAGGGTGCGGCCGGCTGGAACACCGACAGGGATGGAGTAGATGATGCGGCCGGCGTAGGTCTCCTGCGAGGTGGCGATGCTGGAGAGATATTTAGCGAGGCGCTGGCCGTCGAAGCGGCCGATGAAGACCTCGGAGTAGGCAACGGGGCCGTTGGGCCCGTGCGGATCGGCCATGCGGTGCAGGGCGAAGGCGGCTTCGTCAAGGTCGCGCTCGGGGACGATGCCGGTGGCGTCGATGAACTGCTGGAAGTCGGGGCTGCGCTGAATGGGGGTGGTATCGAAGTGGGTGACGGCGCGCAGGGTCTTGAGGTGGATGTAGACAATGGCGTCGGACTCGGGCAGCAGGCGCGCGGCCTCCGGCGGGGACTTGGCGCGGAGGTAGAGCGCGATGCCGAATGCCGTGAGCACAGCCACGACGATCAGCAGCGGGATGAGAGTGCGTTTATGCATAGGCTATTCGGCGATGTTACCCGGGGATGTCATTCGACTATCGAAAAGGTGAAGATCTTGCCGGTCCCCTGCATGCCGGCAGAGGCTGGAGGCAGGACGCCGTACTCACCCTTTTGAATATCAACCGGAACGGTGAAGGTAAACATCTGAGGGGCGATTTTTTTTGGGTCGAACTCGATTTCGTCGCGGTCGGCGCCGGACTGAGAGTGGAAGACGCCGCCGGTGAGGACGCGGAACTCGCGGTTGTCGGAGTGCTCGCGGAAGCGGAGGAAGTCGTACTCTGTGCCCTCAGTGCCGAGGGGGGCGTAGATGAGGATTTCGACGCCCGTGGGGAGTACGAGCGGGGATTTGGGGCCGTCGAGGTGGCCGTTCATGTCCTTGTTGACGATGCCATGGGTGAGGATGCTTTTGACTTCGCCGCCGGATTTGAAGAAGACGCGCTCGTTCTGTAGTGGAATCCACTCGCCGTTTTTGTTCTTGTAGTAGACGCCGATGTCGTCGATGCCGATGGCGAGCGGGGAGGGCTCGACGGGCTTGGCGTTGGGGCGAATCTCGAGCTCTGTGCCGTGGGCCTGCATGGCGGCGATGACGCGCTGGGAGACGCCTGCGTTTTTGAGGGCGATAAGGTCGTCGGGCGCGGTGTCGTAGCGGCCGGGCTGGAGCTGGATGGTCTGGATGAGGATGTTGTCGTCGAGGCCGGCCTTGGCCATGCGAATAATGGTGTCGTTGTCGATGTGGCGGACGCGGGCGACGTCCGGGTTGGATTGGAGTGGGCCGGCGTTGGAGTCGGTGGCGGAGGTTGCCGGTGTTTCGTCCTGGGCAAAAGCGACTGTCGAGCCTGCCAGTATCAGGGTGGCGTGGAGAAAAAGGCATATTAGCGTTAACCGGGGCGCGCGCCTCATGCGCCTCATCCTACCATCCGGCGGTGAGGCGCATGGGTTCCGTTCACCGGCTGGGCTACTCGACGAGATGGAAGGTGTCGATCTTGCCCGCGCTGGCAGCGTTTGTGGACGAGATTGAACCCGGAGGCGCAGCCACGACGATCAGTAACGGGATGAGGGTACGCTTACGCATAAGCGATTCTCGAACGAGCCGACTGACGAAGCGGCGGCACACAGAGAGAGCATCTTGCAACAGCATATCTGAGCGTAGCAATTGGTACTTGTAGGGCCGCTGCGATAGGTGTAGCATTCGCCCATCCGCCCGATCTTGGACACTTAGAGGTTTGTATAAATGAAGTCAACAAGCTGGATGCCGTTAATGTTCATTTTCGCTATCGTGAACGTAGCTATGTCGCAGCCGCTGGTCGGCACTGCTCCAGCGGTCGCCGGTGCACAATCAGCTACAGTCCCCGGACCCGGCTCCGTCACCACCACAACATCTCAGATGACAAATGCCGACGTAATCGAATTGGTGGGGCTTGGCTTGTCAGATGAAGTTGTCATAGACAAGATATATGCGAGTCCTACCGCCTTCGACACGAGCATGACGGGTTTGCGAGCGTTGAAAGCTGCCAAGGTCTCCGATGCAGTGATTAGAGTGATGATCAATCCCCAGTCGATGCAGGGTCCACCGAATGGACCTCCTGCGGGTTCCTCTGATCCACCACCGCCACCGCCGTTAGCGCCGATGCCCCCGGTCGCTTCCGAGGCGCCCGCGCCAAATCCAGCAACAGTGCTATTCCACTCAACCGACGGTAAGAGTCGCCTCTATGTCACCGATCATCCCATTAATGAGGTCGTATCAATGGCACACCCGTCGGGCGCTGCTTCCACCGTTGCACAGACTGGCGACGACCCGAGGACGGTTGAGATTCAGGCGGACGTGCTGAAGCTTTGTCCTTCATTTGTAATCGTTTCAAACAATCCAGAACATTCCGACTACGTGCTGGTCTTCCGGCGTCAAACCGGAAAGCGTAGTTCCTTTTACGCGATGGGCGGCTTGACGGGTCTGGCGATTGCTGCGGGCGCAAAAGTAGATGGAGCGTCTCTCTTTCAGCTCAACGGGGATATGGTGTATGCGACCAAAGAGAATACGGTAGAGAAAGCAATACGTGACACCTGTGCCCACATTCCTCCCCCAGCGGTCCCATAAAGACGAGCAAACTGATCCAGAATTTGTGCTTGATCAAGGGGCAAGGCAGAGAACGGGCCAGACCGGACAATTTCATCCAGGAGAATTGCCATGAGGAACCTGCTGATTCTTGCCACGACCCTGCTGCACGCCAGCATGATGCAGATGCCCAGTACCCCGCCCATTAGGATGGGACTGTGGGAGGCGACGTTTAGCGGTTCGGTGACGATGGACGGCAAGCCGGCGCCAACCACGCCCGGTGTAACTACCGGAAAGTCGCGAAGCTGCTATACGCCGCAGAGCTGGACGGGGGCGTTTGGGAGCGACTCGCAGAGGGGCTGCACGCGGCTGCATGAGACGTGGGCCAACCGGAAGTATTCGTTCGACCTGGAGTGTCCGAACATGCACGGAACAGGGCACATCGAGGCGACTTTTGCCGGGGAGGAGTCGGGGCACGGGAGTGTTCATATAGAGATGGAGCCGTCGGGGCACCACATGGTGATGGACCGCACGTTCGATCTGAAGTTTGTGAGCGCCGATTGTGGAGCGGTGACGCCGGAGCACCCGGTGATGGTGAAGTAGGCGGCCAGGTTCTCGGGGTCCGTGAGCTATGGTAAAGTTGAGACTGCGCTCGGGTAGTTTTTGGGCGCAGTTTGCTGTGTCCCACCCAGCCAGGCAACAGCGCCTGGCCGGGACTCGGGTTGTGGGCTGGCGTAGCTCAGCTGGTAGAGCACCTGATTTGTAATCAGGCGGTCGGGGGTTCAAATCCCTTCGCCAGCTCCAGTTTCTTGCCCGCAGCGAGTGGAATTTGAAGAGTTTGGTTGTATCTGCTTGTTGTTCCAGCCATGCAGTGTCCGCCAGTACAAAC
>Ga0302314_10023510_pt1 | contig 10057 bp, 7 predicted proteins | sample III_Palsa_N2_3_FD_200533 | JGI IMG/M metagenome (GOLD analysis project Ga0302314, IMG submission 200533) | Peat permafrost microbial communities from Stordalen Mire near Abisko, Sweden - III_Palsa_N2_3 | ecosystem: Environmental > Terrestrial > Soil > Palsa > Peat permafrost | place: Sweden...
CTCGCCGAACCGGCCGAGCACCTCCTCCAAGGGCATCGGCCGTTCGTCGGCGGCCAGCGTGAACGCGGGCACGCACTGCAGTGTCACCGTCGACAGGACGCCGAGCGCGCCGAGCGACACCCGGGCCGCGTTGAACAGGTCGGGGCGCTCGTCCGCCGAGCAGGAGACGGCGGAGCCGTCGGCCAGCACGAGCTCAAGCCCGGCCACCTGGGCCGCGATGCCGCCCAGGTGCGCGCCGGTGCCGTGGGTCCCGGTGGAGATGGCCCCGGACACCGTCTGGGCGTCGATGTCGCCCAGGTTCGCCAGGGCCAGGCCCAGCGTGTCGAGCGCGGCGTTCAGCTCCCTGATCGTGGTGCCCGACCGGACGGTGACCAGCCCGGAGTCCAGGTCAGCGGCGACGACGCCGGTCCAGCCGGACAGGTCGAGCGCGACGCCCGAGGTGGCCGCCGCCGCGGTGAACGAGTGCCCGCTGCCAAGCGCCCGCACGGTGAGGCCATCCTTCGCGGCACCGACGACGGCGTGCGCGATCTCCTCGGTGCTACGCGGCCAGCGGCGCCGGACGGGGTCCGCGCTCGCCGTACCGGCCCAGTTCTGCCAGGTCATTAGTCCATTTTCTTCGATTTAACACCCCACCGGTCCTCTTTTGCGGCGGGGCGGTTACTGTTTCGCCCATGGCACGCATCATGTCGAGCCCCGTCGATGGACGGGACCAGCTTGAGCGGGCCACGGCCCAGCTGGACCCGCCGTTCGCCGTCGTCGACCTCGCCGCGTTCGACGCCAACGCGGATGACCTGGTGCGGCGGGCCGACGGCGTGCCCATCCGGGTGGTGAGCAAGTCGCTGCGCTGCCGACGGCTGATCGAACGCGCCCTGGCCCGCCCAGGATACCGGGGCGTTATGTCTTACGCCCTGGCCGAGGCACTGTGGCTGCACGCCAGCGAAACCAGCGATGACCTGCTCGTCGCCTACCCCACCGCGGACCGGGCGGCGCTGCGGGCCCTGGCCGCCGACGAGGCCGCCCGCCGGCACATCACGCTGACCGTCGACTCGGCCGGCCAGCTGGACTTCATCGACGCGACGCTGGGCGCGGCGCACCCGCCGGTTCGCGTCTGCCTGGACCTAGACATGTCCTGGCGGCCGCTGCCGCTGCCCTACGGCCCGGTCGTGCAGGTCGGCACCTGGCGGTCGCCGCTGCGCACCCCGGCGGAAGCCGCGCTGTTCGCCGAGACCGTGCTGCGGCGGCCCGGGTTCACGCTGGCCGGCGTGCTCGGCTACGAGGGACAGATCGCGGGACTGGGTGACGCACCGCCCGGCCACCCGGTGCGGGCCCGGATCGTCCAGGCGATGCAGGCCCGCTCGGCGGCCGAGCTGCGCGAGCGCCGGGCGGAGACCGTCCGCCGTATCCGCGCGCTGACCTCGCTGGAGTTCGTGAACGGCGGCGGCACCGGGTCACTTGAGTCGACCGCGGCTGACAAGTCCGTCACCGAGCTGGCGGCCGGCTCCGGCCTGGTCGGCCCGACGCTGTTCGACTCCTACCGCAGGTTCCAGCCCCGGCCGGCCCTGCAGTACGCGCTGGCCGTCGTGCGGCGGCCTGGACCGGGCGTGGCCACCCTGTTCAGCGGCGGCTACGTCGCGTCGGGGAGCGGGACGCCGGACCGCCTGCCCCGGCCGTTCCGGCCCGCCGGGCTGCGGCTGACCCGCATCGAGGGCGCGGGGGAGGTACAGACCCCGGTGGTCGGCCCGGCAGCGGACGAGCTCGCCATCGGCGACCGGGTCTGGCTCCGGCACGCGAAGGGCGGCGAGCTGGCCGAGCGGCTGGCCGTCTACCATCTCGTCGACCCCGCCGTCCCGGGCATCACGACCGTGCCCACCTACCGGGGCGAAGGTCAGTGCTTCGGTTAGACCGCGCTCCGGCCAGCCTCGCGTACCCCGGCGATCGTGGAGAAAGAGTTCTGTGCGAACATCCAGTCAATTCAGAGCTTGGGATGAGAACGTGCTCCCGATGCCGCTGCCGGGGTAGTAACGGGGCTGACGACGGAGGGCGGGCGTCCGCTCGGTACCGTGAGCGCCTTTACCAAATCGATATGAAACGGCATACTTGGCAGGAGACACAACTTGTGGAGGTCACCCCTTTGACGAATCGGGCCTTCCGCTCACCACGAGGCCTCATCGGGGGGTTGGGCTTTCTCCTCATGGGCGTGCTCGGGACGGTCGGACTGAGCGCCTGTGGCGCTCCCGCGTACACCTACGTCGCGGACAGCTCCGCGCAGGCCTACTACAAGGTGCCCACCCAGTGGCACCAGATCTCCCAGAAAGACCTGAACGCGGCCCTGGATGCGGCGGGCGGGTCAAGCACCGGCATCTGGTCGACCGCGTTCGACGCGAGCACCTCCCCGTCGGGCAGCAACTTTCTCGCCGGCGACCTGACCAAGCCCTTCGTGTTCGCCGAGGTCGGCTCGCTGAATTCCACCGCCACCAACGAGTTGTCGTACAACATGCTGCGCGACTTCATGCTGCCGGTGACCTCCACCTCGCGCGAGGAAGACGCGGAGGAAGGCTTCCCGCTGACCGACTTCAAGTCGCTGCGCGACCAGACGATCAACGGTAAGGCGGGGGTGCACGGGGTTCGGGAGACGTTCCAGTACACGTTCCCTGACGGGGGCGCCGCCAATACCTTCGACGAAGACGTGCTGACCAACGCCGATCAAACCGTCGTGTACTTCCTCATGGTTCACTGCACGGCCACCTGCTATTCGCAGAACGAGACCGACATCAACACTGTGATGTCGTCATTCACCATCGGGAGCCCGACATGAAGAAGGCCCAGCTACCCGAGCGCGGGTTCGGCTATGCGGGCGGCGGGCGCCCGAGAGACGAAGACATCCTGACGCGCAGGAAGATCTCGCTCTGGGACCGTTCCAAGTGGCTGCTGCTGCTCATCCTCATCTGGCTGCTGCTCGTCTGGTCGCTGATGGCCGACAACCCGCTCGTCGGGTTCGTCGACGCCTGCAAGATCGAGGCGCGGATCGGCTGGTGGGTCTTCATCCTCGCCGGGCTCGAGCTGATCCACCAGGTCCACTACCTCATCAGCGAGCACTGGGCCGGCTACAACCAGTTCTGGCAGAAGCGGATCTGGGGCACCTGGGCGCGGTTCAGCGACCGGAAGATCTCGGCCTGGACGAAGTTCCGGATCAGCCGGGTCATCAGCTGGATCGTCATCATCGCCGTCATCGCGATCGTCACCGGCAAGATCATCCACGCGGCGCCGCTAGCCGCCCTGCTGCGGATCCCCCAGATCATCTGGGGCGCGATGCCGTTCGTGATCCAGATCGCCTTCTCCCTGTTCTTCGTCGTCGCCGAGTTCGGCCTGCTGTTCTGGTTCCTGTCCCGGGGCGGCATGGACGTCTACTACCCCGACGACATCAAGACCCGGTTCGCCGACGTCTGGGGCCAGGACCACGTGCTCGAGCGGATCAAGGAAAACATCATCTTCCTGGAGCACCCCGAGCTCGTCGAGGACCGGGGCGGCTACGTGCCGGGCGGCATCCTGCTCTGGGGACCGCCGGGCACTGGCAAGACGCTGATGGCCGAGGCCGTGGCGGGCGAGACCGGCAAGCCTTACGTATTCGTCGACCCCGGCGCGTTCATCAACATGTTCATGGGCGTCGGCGTGCTGAAGGTCAAGAGCCTGTTCCGCAAGCTGCGCAAGCTGTCGCTGCGCTACGGCGGCGTGATCGTCTTCTTCGACGAGGCCGACTCGCTCGGCAACCGCGGCATCGCCATGGGCGGCCAGCCGGGCGGCGGGAACGTGGGCGCGGCGCCGTTCGCGACGGCGGGCTGCCACGGCTTCAACTACCTGTCCTCCGACATGCAGTGGCGGATCGCCCGCGACGTGATGAGCACCCAGTTCGCCACCGACCCGGCCGAGCCGGGCAAGCGGCGGGACAAGCAGATCGTCGGCGGCATGATGAACGGCGGCGGCATGGGCGGCGGCGGCATGGGCACGCTGCAGGCCCTCCTCACCGAGCTGTCCGGGCTGAAGAAGCCGCGCGGGTTCCTCAACCGGGTGGTACGCCGGGCACTGGGCATGCGGCCGAAGCCGCCGCCCCATTACCGCATCCTGGTCATGATGGCGACCAACGCGCCGTCCACGCTGGACGAGGCGCTGCTGCGCCCGGGCCGCATCGACCGCATGTACCGGGTCGGCTACCCGTCCAAGGCGGGCCGCATCCGCACCTACGAGGGCTACCTGGCCAAGGTCTCGCACGAACTGACCCCCGAGCAGGTGGACAAGCTCGCCACGATTACCCCGTACGCGACCGGCGCCACGATCAAGGACATGGTCAACGAGGCGCTGATCATCGCGATCAGGAACGGCCGCGACGTCATCACCTACCAGGACGTCATCAAGGCCAAGCAGTTCAAGGAGCTCGGCCCGCCCGAGGACGTCGAGTACATCGAGCGGGAGCGGCACGCGGTCGCGATCCACGAGGCCTGCCACGCAGTGGTCGCCTACCGGACCCGGCAGCACATGGAGATCGACATCGCCACGATCGAGAAGGGCAGCGACTACCTCGGCATGGTGTCGTCGATCAAGCCGGAGGATCAGTTCACCCGGTGGCGCAGCGAGTACGAGTCGGACATCCTGGTGGCCCTCGCCTCGCTGGCCGGGGAGCGGATGTTCTTCGACAGCGACAGCTCGTCCGGCGTCTCCGGCGACCTGGACTCGGCGACCACCGTCGCCTCCTTCATGGAGGGCTACTGGGGCATGGGCAAGACCGTGTCCTCCGCGGCCTCGTCCCGCCGCCTCCAGGGCGGCACGCCCGGCGGCGGTACCCGGGCCGGTGCGGCCCCGGGCGCCGGCGCCGGCGAGGCGCACGGGCCGTCGCCGTTCGGCCGGCTGGCGGACCGGATCGAGGACAACCTGGGCACGCTGCTGGTGCGGGCCGAGGAGATCCTGCGCGACAACGAGCGGCACATCCTGGCACTCGCGCACGCGCTGGAGACGCACAAGACGCTCAGCGGCGAGGACGTGGCCGCGGTGTTCGAGGGCGGGCGGGGCCCGCTCGTGAACGGCGCGCCGTACGCGGACGACGCGTTCATCGCCCGGCTCCGCGAGTACCACCTGGCGGCCAAGCGGGCGCACCAGCAGCACAACCAGCCCGACGTGCAGCTGCCGGACGCCCAGCCGGCGTACGCCATCGCCGACGGCTTCGGCGCGGGCAGCCTCTTCGACGGGTCGTACGGCGCCAACGGGAACGGCAACGGGACTAACGGCACGCTCGAATCGGGCGCCGACGACGTGATCGAATTCGGCGGCCACGGCTCCGGCAACGGATCGCAGCCGAACGGATCAAACCGTCCCGGATCCAACGGCGGCCCGTTCGGTGCGCCGACCTACGACCCGCCCTCCTACGGCTCGCCGGACGATCCCGACAACGAGAGCTGAGCGTGCGCCCACGGCACAAGGTCCGGCTGGCGGTCAACCTGCTCAACGGGTCGACCCTGGCCGGACTCGCCGTTTCCCGGCTCGGGGGTGCGCCCGCCGGGCGCTTCCCCGACGGGCTGCTTGTCGGCACGGGCTACCGCCTGCCCGTGCCGTCCGCGCCCGCGTTCACGCTGGGCAACGTGATCATCACCCGCCGGTCCGCCCTGGGCTACGACACCGCCCTGCTCCGGCACGAAGCGAGGCACGCCACGCAGTACGCCTGGTGCGGCGGCCTGCTCATGCTGCCGCTGTACTTCACCGCCGCGGGAGTGTCCTGGCTGCTGTGCGGCGAATTCGGCGCCTGGAACGTGTTCGAGCGCGGTGCCGGGCTGGCCGACGGCGGCTACACCGCCCGCCCGCTGCGGGCGGCGCTCACGCGCGCCGGCGCGGGGCTCACGTTCGCCGGAGCAGTTCCTTCGGCCCGGCGAGCAGACGGTCCAGCTGACCCCGGTCCCGGTCCTGGATAAGCCGCACATGGCGAATTGACCGCCAGCCCTTGCCGGTGAGGAGGAACTCGCCCCGCTGGTGGAGCGCGGCGATCCCGTTCATGACCAGCTCCGGATGGGCGTGCCGCTCCCCGGCGGCCCGGGCGTCCACCACCGCGGTCACCTCTCCGCTGTCCAGGTCGATCCCGGCCAGGCAGGTGGTTCCGAGGACGTTCGCCCAGACCAGGCCGCCCGCCCAGGTGAGATCGTTGAGCCAGCGCACCCGGTTGCCCGCGCAGCGCACGTGGACCACGGCGCGCGGCTCCAGCGTCACCGGGTCGCGCCGCACCAGTTCGCTGGTTCCGTCGCTGGTCACCACTTCGCCCACCGGGATATCCACAGCGTCCGGGCCGCTGGCCGCCGTCGCGGCCGCGGGAACCGCGCAGATCCCCCAGCCTTCCCGGTTGAACCGGGTCTTCTCCGCGAGCTCAAGCGTCGCGGCGTCCCAGCGCAGCGCGACCCTTTCCTTCCAGGTGAGCTGCCAGATGCTCGCTCCGACCCGGCAGATTCCCTCCGCGAACAGGTCCGGCGGCAGCCCGGCCTCCGCGGCAACCTCCGCCGCGCCGAGCCGGTAGCGGCGCAGGACCGACATCCCGTACTGGCCGCCCGACTCCCAGACGGTGTCCCCGTCGACGATCAGCCCCTGGGCAAACCCGCGCCCCGGATGCGGCAGTGTCCGCACCACCTCTACCCGGAAGAACCACACCCCGCGATTATCCTCCCGCGACGCGGTCGCGGAGGAATCCGATCAACGCGGGCAGCAGTCCTGGCGGCGGCGTTTTGTCAGCCGACTGCTGCGGCCGGTCCCGTCTTTGTGGTGCGGGCACAATGCGGGGCAGCTCACCCCGGCTGGGACTAAATCAATGCTCAGACCCCGATGTATCGTGAATACCATGAGCAAGCCGCAGAACGAGGGCCGTGAATTCGTCCTGACACTGTCCTGTCCCGACAAGCCCGGCATCGTGTACTCGGTGTCGAGCTTCCTGGTGCAGCACTCCGCGAACATCATCGACAGCCAGCAGTACGGCGAGCCCGGCGGCCTGTTCTTCATGCGGGTGTACTTCGCGGTGCCGCAGCCAGGTCTCCCGGTCGCCGAGCTCGAGCGCGACTTCACCTGGGTCGCCGAGTCCTTCCACATGAGCTGGCACCTGCACGACAAGTTCGAGCGGATCAAGACGCTGCTCATGGTGTCCCAGCTCGGGCACTGCCTGAACGACCTGCTCTTCCGCTGGTCGTCCGGCTCGCTGCCGGTCGACGTCGCCGGCGTGGTCTCCAACCACGAGGTCTTCCGCGGCCTGACCGAGTCCTACAAGCTGCCGTTCCACTACATCCCGGTCACGGCCGAGACCAAGCCCGCGGCCGAGGCCAAGCTCCTGTCGATCATCGACGAGACCGAAACCGAGCTGATCGTGCTGGCCCGCTACATGCAGATCCTCTCGGCCGAAGTATGCGAGCGGGTCCACGGCCGGATGATCAACATCCACCACTCCTTCCTGCCGTCCTTCAAGGGAGCAAAGCCCTATCACCAGGCGTACGCGAAGGGCGTCAAGCTGATCGGTGCGACGGCGCACTACGTGACGCCCGACCTGGACGAGGGGCCGATCATCGAGCAGGGCCTGATGCGGGTGGACCACTCCTACTCGCCGGAACGGCTCGTCGAGGCCGGCCGCGACGTGGAGGCACAGGTGCTCGCCCGCGCGGTCACCTGGCACGCGGAGCACCGCGTCCTGCTCAACGGCAACCGCACAGTCGTGTTGGATTAACTAATTCCCGGGGGAATGATCCCCCCGGAGACCCCCCATAGACCGGGCCGCCTACGGCGGTAGCGTTGGGTCGTGGCTTCTCCGGTGCTTGAGGTTCGCGGTCTGCGCATGGCCTACGGCAAGGTCGTGGTGCTCGAGGACATCGGCCTGACCGCCCGCGCCGGCGAGATCGTCGCGGTCACCGGCGTCAACGGCGTCGGCAAGTCGACGCTGCTGACCTGCCTGGCGGGGCTGCGCCGTCCGGCCAGCGGATCGGTCACCGTACTCGGCGCACCGCCAAGCGACACCCCGGAGTTCTGGCGCGCGGTCGCGCTGGTCGCCGAGCAGCCCACCTGGTATCCGGGGCTGACCGTCCGGGAGCTGCTGGAACTTGTCCGGATGACCCAGCAGCCGCTGCACGGCTGGTGCCTGCCGCCGGATGAGCTGATCGAGGTCTTCGGCCTGACCGCCCGGGCCGACGCCAGCCCGCTGAGCCTGTCCTCCGGCCAGCGGCAGCGGCTGTCGCTGGCGGCGGCACTCGCCCGGCCGAGCAGGCTGCTGCTGCTGGACGAGCCGGAGCAGTCCCTCGACGCGGGATTCCGGCGCTACCTGGCCACGTTGCTGCGCGAGGAGTACGCGGCCAACGGGGGAACGGTCGTCATGGCCACCCATGATCAGGACTTCGCGGCGACCGCCGAGGCGCGTGTCATCGAGCTCGAGGACGGCCGGGTGGCCGAAGACGAAGACGGTATTCCGGGTTCCCCCGCATGACGGCCCGGACGGCGACCGCGGAGCTCGGCGCGGCGGTCAGTGTCCGGACCATCCGGTCGTTCATCGCCCGACACCGCCGCCGCAGCTGGACCGACTGGTACTCGGCCGGCTTCGGCCTCCTCATTGCCGGGATATACCTCTCCGACCTGCTGGCGAGCCCGTTCAGCCGGCTCACCACCTCGGCCGCCCGCGCCGCCGCCACCCAGACGGCTGAGATCCAGGCGGTCGCGGGCGGCGGCCTGGTGATCGGCGCCGGGGCGGGACTGCTGCTGCTGGCGCAGGCGTTCGGGCCGGTGGCGCTCTCCCCCGCCGACGCGTCCTGGCTGCTGCTGTCACCGCTCGGCCGGCGGGCCGTGCTCCGCCGCCCCGCACTGGCCGCCCTGCTGCTGGCCACGCTGGCCGGCGCCCTGCTCGGCGCGCTCGCCCTAGCGATGGCGGGCCCCTACCTGCGCCGCGAAGGCGGTTCGCTGCCCGCATCGTGGCTCATCCTCGCCACCGTCGCCGGAGCCGGCTGCTGCCTGGCCGCGGTCGCGGTCCAGGCGCTCGCCCAGCCGAGAGAACTGCCGCGGTCGGTGGCCCGCGGCGCCTGGGCCGCGGTGGCGGTCATCGCGGGCTTCGGCGCGCTGGCCGGGGCCCGGTGGACCGCACTGAGCCGGGGGGTCACCACCGTGTTCGGCGGACTGAGCACGCCGGCCTTCGATACCGCCGCGATTGCCGCCCTCGCCCTGGCCGGCCTGGCCTGCGCGCTGCTGTGGCGGGCCCTGGACTCCTTCCCCGCGAGCGTGCTGCGGACCGACTCGGCGCGATCCGGGCGAGCACTGACGGCGGCCGGCTTCCTCAACTTCTCGCTGCTGTTCTGGATCGCGGAAGACAATCACTGGCGCGGCCGCCTGCTCCCCTCCCGGCCCTGGCCGCGAATGCCCCCGGCCCTGGTCCTGGCGTGGGTGGACTGGCGCCGGCTGAGCCGTCGGCCGGGGCCGCTGGCCGTCGTCGCGGTCGCCGCCGTGGTCCCGGCGCTAGCCGGAGCGGCCTTCACCGGCCGGGCCCGCGGCGTCCTCATCGCAGCGGCACTCATCGCGGGCGCGCTGGCGGCGGCACTGCAGGCAGCCACCGCCATCAGGCGTGATCTCGACAACCCGACCCTGCTCCGACTGCTCGGCGTACGCACGGAGCGGGTACTCGTGGCCCGCGCCGTCCTGCCGGTCCTGCTGGCCACCGGCTGGCTGGCCCTCGCGCTCACCCTGCTCTGCACCGTCGGCGTGCTCCCCGGCTGGTGGTGGCCGCTCATGGCGCTGGCCGGGCCCGGGATCGCGGCGGGTGCCCTCCGGCTGGCCCGCACCGCGCCGATCAACCCGGCCGACCGGGGACCGGACCTCCCGATGGGCAACACGCCCCCGTGGATGATCTCCCGGCTGCTCAGCGTCCTGCTCGGCGCGATCGGCGGCTGGCCGCTGATCAGCGTGGTGCGCCACGGGCAGGTGCACCCGGGCAACGTCGTCACCCAACTGGTCGTCTCGGCGGTCGTGCTCGGCCTTTACCTGTTTGTCGCCGGCACCTGGCCGCGTTTCCAGG
>Ga0302314_10023512_pt1 | contig 10057 bp, 7 predicted proteins | sample III_Palsa_N2_3_FD_200533 | JGI IMG/M metagenome (GOLD analysis project Ga0302314, IMG submission 200533) | Peat permafrost microbial communities from Stordalen Mire near Abisko, Sweden - III_Palsa_N2_3 | ecosystem: Environmental > Terrestrial > Soil > Palsa > Peat permafrost | place: Sweden...
ATCCCACGGACACCAGCAAGCAGCCGTTCGCACGGCTCGGGCTCGCGCTCGAGCAGAGCGTCGGACCGCTGCCGCTCGACAGCCGCTATGAGGTCAGGCTCGGATCCGTGCTCGGCGGCAAGTACGTGTCGATCGTCCCTGGGAACCCGAAGAGCGGGACGATGCCCGACGGCGGCACGCTGGACCTGAAGGACAACATCCCGTTCGTCGACCTCGACACCGCGTTCGACACGTTCGGACCGAAGACCCAGCAGGGCTTGCGTAGCGTGATCAAGGAGCTCGGCGACGCGACCGCAGGCCGCGGGACCGCTTTCAACGATGCGACGTACTCGCTGGCTCAGCTGATCGGCCCGCTCGAGCAACTGCTGCGCCTGCTCGCGGCCAAGAGCACGAACCTGGCAGGATTTGTCTCCGGAGCCGCCGCGACGACGAGCGCGCTCGCGGACGTGGCGCCGGCGCTTGACTCGGTTCTGACCGACGGCTCGACGACGTTCGCCGCGCTCAACGATGCCGGCACAGCGCTCGGGGCGACAATCGACCAGCTCCCCGAGACCGAGTCGATCGCGACCACGGTGCTGACGAACGCCGAGCCCGTGCTCGCCAACGCCGCTGCGATCGCCCAGGCCTTCAAGCCGGCCGCCGCGCTGCTGCCGCAGGCCGCGGACCGGCTCGATGCGATCGTGACATCGGCCACCCCGGTGTTCAAGCGCGTCCCACGGCTCGCGGCAACGCTCGCGCCCGCGGTCGCCGCGATCGGCAACCTCGCCCACGACCCGGACAGCATCGAGGCGTTCAAGCTCCTCGGGAACAACGACCTCGCCACCTTCGGCGCATCGACGTTCGTCGGCCTCGGCGCGATCCTGCGCGATGCCGCGCCGGCCCAGTTTGCGTGCAACACGATCGGGATCTGGGCGCGCAACTTCGCCAACTCGATCAGCGCCGGCGACTCCACCGGGGCGTGGCTGCGGGCGGCGCTGGTCGTCGACGAGCAGCAGCTGTTCGAGTCCTCGTCCCCCGCCTCTGACCTGCACGTGAACTACTACCCGCACGAGGACTCCCATGAGTGCGAGGCCGGCAACGAGCCGTACTCGGCCGGCCAGCTGATCGGGAACCCGCCGGGCAACCAGTCGACGAAGGTCGACAACACCGCACCGCCCACCGGAGTCCTCGCGAGGGCCGCGCGTGCAGGACTGCTCGGAGGAACGCCATGAGCGGCGACGTCGGGGCGCTGCGCGCCCTTGGGAGTTCGGCTGGCGCCGAACATCCCGCCTGGCGGCGAACTCGGGGGGACCTATGAGCCCGGTGATACCCAGGCGCCGGCGCTCGTCGGGGCGCAAGAAGGGCATGCCTGCGATTGCGATCGCTCTGATCGTGATCGCCGTGACGGTCTTCATCATCTACTACGCGTTCAACGGCGGGCTGCCGTTCCAGCACCCCTTCACAGCCAACGCGATCGTCTCGAACGCCGTGTTCGTGCAGGCGAAAGACCCTGTGCGGATCGCCGGCGTCACCGTCGGCGAGGTCACGGCCACGGCGCCGTACAAGACTGACGAGACCAAGATCACCTTCTCGCTCCAGAGCGACGGGCTCCCGATCCACACCGACGCGACCGTCAGGATCCGCCCACGCGTGTTCCTGGAAGGGGCCTACTACCTCGACCTCGAGCCGGGCAGCCCGAGCGCGCCGATCATCAGGGCGGGCGGCACGATCCCGCTTCCGAACACGCAGAGCTACGTCCAGTTCTACAACCTGCTGAGCACGTTCGACGAGCCCACGCGCGCCAGCCTGACTGTGCTCCTGTCGCAGCTGTACACGGCGTTCGGCCCTTACTCCGCCGACACCGGGGCCGGCGGTACCCCGACGGCTGACAGCGGCGCGGCGGGCTTGAAGACCGCGCTGCCACAGCTCACGCCGGCGTTGAAGGACCTCGCCATCAACGCGCAGTCTCTGCGCGGCACGCAGCCGAACGACGTCGAGAACCTCCTTGCATCCGCATCCGAGGTCACCGGGACGCTGGCGCGCAACTCGGCGCAGCTGACCGACCTCGTCACAAGCCTCGACGGAGTCTCCGGCGCGCTCGCCGCGGACGACGGATCGCTCGCGCGTTCGGTGTCGGGTCTCGACCAGACTCTGCAGGTCGCGCCCGCAGCGCTCACGGCGCTCGACCACTCGCTGCCGCCGCTCGTCCACCTCGGTACCGCGCTCGAACCGTCGCTGAAGGTCGCGCCCGGCCTGCTCACCGACCTTTCGAACGCGGTCGGCGAGCTCGCCCAGGTAGTAAGGCCCGTGGAGCGCACGAAGCTCCTCACGACGCTCCACGCTACCTTCGAGCAGCTACCGGACGTGCTGACGGAGCTCGGCAAGGTGTTCCCGGTCACGAAATCGGTCAGCGACTGCCTGCGCACGCACGTCGTGCCGGTGCTGAACGAGACGGTGCCCGACGGCTCGCTGTCGACCGGCCAGCCGTCGTGGCAGGAATTCGATCATCTGCTGACCAACGTGGCCAGCGCCGACCAGGACTTCGACGCCAACGGCTACTGGCTCCGCGTGCTCCAAGTGGCAGGCTCGAACGGAGTCGACATCGGCAAGCTCCCCGTCGTCGGCTCGCTGCTGGGCAGCAGCTCGACCAGCGCCGACGGAGTCAGCGGCGCCCGCCCCGTGTGGGTCGGTGATCTCGTCCCTTCGGACTTCCAGCCCGGCGTCTCGTGTTCGAGCCAGCCGATCCCAAGCCTGAGCTCCGCGACGGCCGCGCCCGACTTCCGCCGCATGGCGGTCTCGAGCAGCCCCGGCTTGTCCAGTTTCGCGCACCTCAAGGCCGCGATCAGCAGCGCGATCGCACACGCAAAGGGGGCGAGCGGCCAATGAGCGGGAGATTGAAGCTTCAGGTCAGCCGCTATGGCCGCTACTTAATGATCCTGATCGTGCTGATGATCGTCGGCACGGCTGCGGGATTCTGGATCCTGCTGCAGCAGCGGCTTCCGAACCCGTTCCAGACCGTGTACACGATCAACGCCGAGTTCCCGACCGTCGACGCGGTCCAGCCTGGCCTCGGCGAGCCCGTTCAGGTTGCCGGGGTACGCGTCGGCGAGATCACCGGCACATCGCTCGAGAACGGGCTCGGCGTCATCCACATGGCGATCTTCCCAAGCGACCTGCCACACCTGTACAGGAACGCCTCGGCCAACCTGATCCCGAACAGCCCGCTCAAGGACATGGAGGTCGACATGAGCCCCGGCACGCCGTCCGCCGGCGTGCTCCCGACCGGCGGCACGATTCCGGTCTCCCAGACGACCTCGCCGATCGACTCCGACGATCTGCTCGACTCGCTTGACGCGGACACCCGCCAATGGTTCGGGAGCCTGGTCGCGGATCTCGGCCGGGGACTGAAGGGCCGCGGGACCGACCTGCACCAGGTGCTGGTCGCACTCGGCCCGACGGCCACCCAGCTGCGCCAGATCGGAGATCTGCTCGCCGCCCGCCGGCACGAGCTTGCATCGCTTATTCACAACCTCGGCGTCGTGACCGAGGCGACCAGTGTCAAGGATGCGCAGCTGCAGGAGGTCGTGGACGCCGGAGACTCGACGCTGCACGCGCTCGCAAGTCAGGACGTCGCCCTGAGGCAGGCGATCGAGCGGCTCCCGGGCACCCTCGACACGACGCGCACGACGCTCGTGAACGTCACCAGCCTCGCGAACGCGCTCGGCCCGACGGCGACGGCGCTGGTGCCGACAGCGCGCAGGCTCCCGAGCACGCTCCGCGACTCACAAACCCTGTTCCAGGGCGCGGTGCTGCTGCCGCTCAAGCAGATCCCGCCGTTCGTGAAGGTCACGCTGCCGCTCGCCACCCAGCTACCGCCACTGATCAGCGACCTCGGCCAGGCCCTTCCCTCGTTGCTGAGCGCGTTCAAGGTGCTCGGCGCGGTGACGAACGAGATCGCCTACAACCCAGGTGACGGCAACCCCGGCTTCCTGTACTGGCTGCCATGGGCTGTGCACAACGTCGACTCGTTCGTGTCCAACCAGGACGCCGACGGCTCCGCGTGGAGGCTGCTGACGATGCTCTCGTGCTCTGACCTGACCAGCGACGGGCTGGTCGACACGCTGCTGCCGGAGCTGCTCGGCTCGAACCTCAGCTCGGAGCTCGGATGCACATGATCGGGACGGCACGGTAAATGGTCACGCAGGCACCGAAGCGATCCGCCGTCGCCGCCGCGCTGCTGTTCACGCTTTCCTGCGTTGGGTTGATCATCTTCGTGTGGACCGAGTTCGGCGGCTCGATTCCGTTCGCTCCAGAGGGATACCACTTCAATGTCAGGTTCACCGATACGAGCCTGCTCGTCCCGAACGCCGACGTGCGGATCGCGGGCGTCAACGTCGGCAAGGTGAGCGCCGTCAGCCACAGCGGCATCGCCTCGATCGCGACGATCGATATGCAGCAGAAGTTCGCCCCGATCCCCGACGACACGGAGGCGATCCTGCGCCAGAAGACGCTGCTCGGCGAGGCGTTCATCGAGCTCAGCAGCGGCACTGCGACCGCGCCGAAGCTGCCCGACGGGGGAACGCTTCGCGAAAGCCAGGTACAGCACACCCAGGCGCTCGACCAGGTGCTCGGGTCATTCAACACGCAGACGCAGCAGAACCTCCAGAGCTTCCTGTACGGCACCTACGATGCGCTTGCGGGTGAGGGCGCGGACCTCAATAACGCGATCGGGAACCTCGATCCCACGTTCAGCACGCTGAATGCGCTGGTGCAGGTTCTCAACGCCCAGCAGAGCAATGTCAAGAGCCTGATCAGCAACAGCGCCACCGTGCTCGGAACGGTCGGCGATCGTGGCGCCGAGCTCGAGAACATGATCACCTCCGGCGACCGGGTCCTGTCCGCGACGGCGGAGCGGAACGCCCAGCTCACCGCGACCGTGAAGGCGCTGCCGCCGTTCCTCTCGCAGCTGCGCACGACGCTCGTCAGGCTCAACACGACGCTCGGGCTTGCGAACCCCACGCTGATCGCGCTGCGGCCGGTCGCTCCGTTGCTGAAGCCGGCGCTGAGCAACGTGATCACGCTCTCCGGCCCGGCGGTAAAGCTCCTCCACCAGGCTCCCGGACTGATCAACGCGGCGAACGCGGCGCTGCCGGCGATCACGCGCTTCCTGACGGCGTTCAAGCCCGCCGTCGACAGCCTCGTGCCGGCCGAGCAGCAGGTCATCCCGATGATGAACTTCATCTCGCTCTACCCCACGGACGTGACCTCGGCGATGGCCAACCTCGGCGCCGACCTCGAGGCGACCGCTCCGGCCGTCGGGGAGGTGGGGGGAGCTGACGCCCACTACCTGCGCGCGACCCTGACGCTTACGCCGGAGACGCTGTTCGGCCTGAGCCAGCGCCCGCCGAGCAACCGCCACAACGCCTACCATGCGCCAGGCGAACTGGCGGAGATAGGCGAGGGTGGCCTCGAGTCATCCGACTGCCGCAACACCAGCAACGCGTCGCTCACGACCATCATCACCTCGGTGCTCGGCAACAACACCTCTCCGTGCAGGGTGCAGCCGGGCTTCACCTACAACGGCCTGACGCAGTACTACCCGCACGTCACTGCTGCGCCCAAGTAGCGTGATGGGCCGACGGCATGCCTGAGCCCAGCTCGCGGCCCGAGCCCATGGGCCGCGGGCTCTGTGACAGCTGCGCTCACCAACAGCTCGTGCCCAACACCCGCGGCTCGGTCTTCTCGCTCTGCCGCCGTTCGCGGACCGAGCCCGATCGGTTCCCGCGCTACCCGCGCCTGCCGGTGCGCGAGTGCTCGGGCTATGAGGCGAGGGCCGAGGATGCGGACGCGGCGAGCCGGGCCTCCTCCTCGTAGGGGTTCGCGGCGTAACCGACGCGCAGGTAGGACAGCGGCATCCGCAGCGGGTGGTGCTGCATCTGCCAGACGTGACAGAGCTCGTGACAGATCAGATCCCCGTCCTCCACCAGCTTCGGGGAGCGCAGCAGCACAAGGTTCCACGACGCGTACGCGTCGAAGCGGCGAAACCACGGCAGCCGGAACAGCCACGGAACCGTCGCGACGAGCACGTGGTCGATCCGGACGGCGCGGGGGTAGAGGTTGAGCGGGTCGAGTCGCGCCTTTGCCTGTGCGAGGGCGGCCCGCGCGGGTGTCACTGTGCCGGCAGCTGGCTCAGCACCAGGTACTGGGTGCCGTCCTGGCCCGTCTCGGTGCTCGGCGTGAAAAGCTGGTTGGCGGTGATGAAGTCCATCGTCGCGATCGCCTGGGAGGTCGGCACACCGCCCAGCGCGAGCGGCTTGCTGGGGAAGAAGTCCGACAGCGGGTCGCTTAGGATCGGCTGGAGCTCGTGACGGTTGAACTCGACCGCGACGATCGTCTTTCCCAGCGTGGCGGGCGGCGTGGGTGAGAGAGACGGAGTGGTGCCCTTCGCCGCCGCCGTTCCCTGCTGGACCGCCGGCGGCAGGATCGACACAACGTTCTGCACGTCGCTCAGGTAGCGGAAGCTGTACAGCGCGAGCTCGAACGCCTCGAGCCGAACAAGCAGGAGCCGGTTCACCGAGGGCTTGCCGGGGATCGAAGGGCCCTCCTGCAAAATCAGCGTCGAACCGTCCAGGTTGGTTGACACGGTCACTACCGCAAGCTGCTGCTCGGCCGAGATCCGGTAGCCGGGCGAGACGTAGCCTGCGATCTGGCGCGCCCCGGCGATGCCGTTGAACTGTGGCTTCCACGCCGACCAGGCCTTGGTCGTCACCCGCCCCGCCGAAGCGGCGATGATCGCGATCGCGATCGCGCCGATCGCGAGGATCGCGAGCACGCCGGCGGCAAGGCGGAACTTGTGAGCGTACGGAGAGGAGGGCGCCGAGGGCGCTCCGCGGCGCCGCACGCGAGCGCTCGAGCGCAAACCCGGCTTGGCGGCGTGCTCCTCGGCCGCGGCGAGCGGCTGATGAGGCGGTGGTTCGCTCACGCCGCGGCCTGCACCCAGGTCGTGTGGTCGTGCAAATCGATCTCGGGGCGCTGCAGGCCGACGCTGTTGAGCAGGTCGGTCACCTCGTCCCCGTAGAGCTCCTTGCGTTCGGCCAGCGTCGCGGCGATCTGCTCGATCGCGTCCTTGTTGCTGGCCATCAGCGCGTAGGCGGTGACGTACGCTTGGCCGAGGATCTGCGCGGCCCCGCGGCGCTTGCCCGGATCTCTGAGGACGCCGCCGAGGGGATCGCTGTCGAAGGGGCCGCCGCCGCTGGCGCGGTTCATGATTGTGTTTCCGATCCGCTCGAGTCGCTTGACGGCCTCCTCGGCCTCCGCGTCGACGTCGAAGCTCTCTTCGATCGTGACCGCGTCGGGGCCCATCGCCCAGACGCCTACCATCAGCGATGCCGTCGTCGTGGCGGAGTAGACGTCGCCACTGACGCCCTGCGAGTTCTCGCCGTAGAACACCTGCTCGGCCGCCATCGCTCCGAGCGTCATGATCAGCCTGCCCATCACGTAACCGCGGAAGTGCGAGAAGCGCTCGTCCTTCTCCATGCTCTGGTAGTGCCCGAGCGAGCCGCCGCGTTTGCGGATCGAGAGGCGCGTCGAGAGCAGTTCCTTCTCCAGGTACACGTGACCGGCGGCGGCGTGGCCGGCCTCGTGGATCGCGACTGCGCGGGTCTCCTCCTGGATGTAGTCGATGTTCTGGGCGGTGCCCGTCTCGACCGTGGTCATCGCCTCGACGATGTCGTACCAGCCGAACCTGCGCCGCCCCTCCGAATGGGCGAGCGTCAGCGCCATCGAGCAGCACTGCTCGATCATCGAGGGCGAGTAACCGTTGGTGATGCGCGCGAGCTCGTCTCGCCGATGCTCGGTGTCGAGGTCGGGCTCGTGGTCGACCTTGGCCAGGTACAGATCGAAGATGTCCAGCCTGTCGTCCTTGGTCGGGGTGCGGAACCATATGTGACGGCCCATCCGTCCCGGTCGGGTCAGGGCCGGATCGAGCACGCTGATCGGTACGTTGCAGGCGCCGATGAAGTAGATCTGCTCGGGCCGCGGCGGCGGTGGGCTGAGCCTGAGCCGCAGCTTGCCGACCTTCGACGGCACCACGAACATCGCATCCAGGAACGTGTTGATGCGGTTCGTGAAGAACTTCTTCATCATCGGCGGTTCGTCGATCCCGTCCATCACGACCAGAAGCTGATTGAGTGCCTGGCCGCCCATGCCCCCCATGCCAAAGCCGGGGAAGTAGCGGTTGATGCGGTCGCCCATCCGCTCCGCGACCGCGCCGTAGCCGGTCCTTGGCGTCTCTGCGCGCTGCGTGAAGAGCTGCTCGCGCCAGGCGCGTGACTCGATCACGAGGTCACCGGACGGCGTCACGGAACCGTTCTCGCCGAAGAAGCCAACGTCGTTGACCGAGCTCGGCAAAGTGCTCGATGGCGCGCCCTGGAGCGCTTGGCGGCGCATCCCGACCGCATCGATCTCGTCGATGAAGACGATGCACTGGCCGCCCCATTTCTTCGCCAGCCTACGCGCCTTGTGCGCGAGGTACTGGACTGTGATCGCGTCCATACCAATGAACATGCCGGCGAAGCCAGAGCCGGGGATAGTCACGAACGGGCAGTTGAAGTTGGTCGCGATCGCCTTTGAGATCATCGTCTTGCCCGTTCCCGGAGCACCCAGGAACAGCAGCCCGCGCTCGCGCTTGCCACCCGCCTTCTCGAACTCCTCGCCCGATTGCCAAAGGGTGATCACGCGCGTGATCTCGTCCTTGGCCTCGGCCTGGCCGCGGACATCGTCGATCTTCACTCCCCAGGTCGCGTCGCCGGGCTCATAACTGTGGATCTGGCGGATCGCCATGAACAGGAAGGGGCCGAAGAAGATGAAGAAATTGATGAACAGCAGCATCGGGAGCTGCACGAACACGAGCCCGAGCTGCGGGAGCTCTCCGGCCGGGAACAGCTGGCGGAGCGCGGGGAGGGGGTTGAAGAACGGCGCGGAAACGCCAGAGAACGCGAACAGCGCCTGGCACGCCCCGAGAATCGCGAGCACGATCACGATCAGGATCGGGAGACGCCGGAACTTCGTCCGCCAGTACCAGTAGCGCCGCCTCGCGACGAGATCGTCCTGACGCAGGCTTTCGTCGGCCCCATACAAGCTTGGAGACGGGATGAACTTCCTCGCAACCACCTCGACGAGGCCCCGGAAGACGACGACGGCTAGTGCGGTGACGACCAGCGAGACGGCTAGGCTGGCGTGGTCGGAGTCGTACAGGACGAGGAAGAACGCCGGGCTGGTCAGCAGCGCGACCGCGGTCGCGGCGCGCGTCAGCCCCCGCCACTCACGCGCGAGTGCCGGTGCGTGCTCGTTGATCGGACCCCTGGGCCTCGGGCTCTGCTCGGCGTAGGCCATGCGCTCTACGTGAGGGTACAGGTGCGCGGGGCGTTGTTGTGGCGCTTGGGTCCGTTAAGCTCGCTAGGTGTCCGTGAAGCTCCCGCGCCGGATGGCGCGCTTCAACCGCGTTATCACCAACCCGGTTCAGGGTCAGTGGGCGTGGCTGCTGCCGCCATGGGCCGTGATCTGCCACCGAGGACGGCGGTCGGGGCGCGCGTACCGCACTCCCGTGCTCGCCTTCAAGCGCGGTCGCAAGCTGGCGGTCGTGGTGCTCTACGGCGAGGAGTCAGACTGGGTGCGCAACGTACTCGCCGGGGGTGGACGGGTGGTGCGCGCCGGACGCACCTACGACCTGATCGACCCGCGCGTCCTCGACGCCGACGCCGCCGACGGGATCAGCCCCGTCGGGCGCGCGGTCGGGCGGCTCAGCGGGCGGGTGCTCGTCGCGAGTCTGGGCGACGCCGGCGATTTCGGGCGCGGCCCGGCTGCCCGCTGACGGGATCGCGGTCCGTCGGCCTGCCGGCCGACGGTGTGCCCGCGCCGTTAGAGCTCTTGCCGACGCTGGCCGAATGTCTGCCGGCGCTGGTCGAGTTCCTGCCGGCGCTGGTCGAGTTCTTGCCGGCGCTGGTCGAGTGCCTGCCCGCACGAGACGAGTTCTTGCCCGGACGCGGCGTGCCCACCACGTTCGCCAGGCCGTGCTCGA
>Ga0302314_10023515_pt1 | contig 10056 bp, 9 predicted proteins | sample III_Palsa_N2_3_FD_200533 | JGI IMG/M metagenome (GOLD analysis project Ga0302314, IMG submission 200533) | Peat permafrost microbial communities from Stordalen Mire near Abisko, Sweden - III_Palsa_N2_3 | ecosystem: Environmental > Terrestrial > Soil > Palsa > Peat permafrost | place: Sweden...
TCCGCCGGCTGAGCGACCCACACACCCCGACCGGTCGGTGCGCATGACGCCCCGGCGGTCCGACTGACCCGATCCCAACAAGGAGTACCTCACATGTCCAAGACCAAAGGTGGCGGTTCCACCAGGAACGGGCGCGATTCGAACGCCCAGCGCCTCGGCGTCAAGGTCTTCGGCGGCACCGACGTGCGCACCGGCGCCATCATCGTCCGCCAGCGCGGCACCAAGTTCCACCCGGGCCTCAATGTGGGCCTGGGCAAGGACGACACCCTGTTCGCCCTGGCGGACGGGACCGTCCAGTTCGCGAGCCGCAAGGGCCGCAAGCTGGTCGACGTCGTCCCGGCTGACTGAGCTTCCTCACCCCGTGCCCACCCGGATCCTCGAATTCGAGGGCTGCGTCAACTTCCGCGACCTCGGGGGCTACCGCACCGCCGACGGCCGCACGGTGGCGTGGCGGCGCCTCTTCCGGGCCGACGGGCTCAACAAGCTGACCCCGGCCGATGTCGCCCAGTTGACCGACCTGGGGCTGACCACGGTGATCGACCTGCGCACCCTGGACGAAGCGGAGCAACGGGGAAGCTTCCCGGTCGACCAGGTTCCCGTCCGCTATGTGGGACTGCCACTCACGGACGTCCTGCCGGCCACCGAGGAACTCCCGGACTGGAAGGAGGCGGCCTACGTCGCCACCCGCTACGGGGCGATGGTGTCCGAGGGCGGCCCCGTCCTGACCGAGGCGATCGGGGTCCTGGCCTTGTCCGGCTCACTCCCGGCCGTCATGCACTGCAGCGCCGGCAAGGATCGCACCGGTGTCCTGTCCGCGCTGATCCTGGCCTTCCTGGGTGTCCCCGACGAGACGATCGTCGAGGACTACGCGCTGTCGGCCCAGGCCATGGGACGGCTCCTCGAGCGGCTGAAGGCCGAGTACCCCGAGGCGGTCGACCAGGTCGAGAAGTTCGCACCGGCCATCCTCCACGTCGTGCCCGAGACGATGGAGCAGTTCCTGGCCGCGTTGCGGCTCGAATACGGGACCTACGACGAACTGGCTGAAGCGCTGGGGGTGGTCGAGGCGATGGACGTCCTGCGGGCCTCCCTGCTGGTCGAGGTCTGACCCGCTCGGCTATCCCGGCCACACCATCCGTCCCACGGCTCCGCACAACCCGCCATTCCGCCACTCCATTCGTCGCCCCCTGGGGGCGCAGACCCCCGATCGGTAGGATCGTCCCCATGTCCGGCTTCGTCGACGAGGCACAACTCCATGTGAAGGCGGGCGATGGTGGAGCCGGTGCGGTCGCCATGCGGCGGGAGGCGCACGTCGACAAGGGTGGCCCCGACGGTGGCGACGGCGGACGGGGCGGCAACGTGTGGCTGGTGGCCAGTACCAACCAGTCGTCCCTGCTGCCCTTCCGCGACCATCCCCACCGGGGCGCCGACAACGGTGGCCACGGAGGCGGAAAGAAGAAGCACGGAGCGCGTGGCCAGGATCTCGAGGTACCGGTGCCGGTCGGTACCCGGGCCCGACGGGCCGACGGCACCCTCATGGCCGACCTGGCCAACCACGGCGACCGGTGGCTGGCCGGCGAGGGCGGCCGGGGAGGCAGGGGCAACGCCAGCTTCCTGTCCAACAACCGCAGGGCCCCGACCTTCGCCGAGCAGGGGGAGAAGGGACACGAGGAGTGGTACGACCTCGAGCTGGCGCTGGTGGCCGACGTCGCCCTGGTCGGCTATCCCAACGTGGGCAAGTCGACCCTGATCTCGCGGATCTCGGCGGCCAAGCCCAAGATCGCCGACTACCCGTTCACCACCCTGGAGCCGCACCTGGGCGTCGTGAGGGCCGACGACGAGACGAACTTCACCGTGGCCGACATCCCCGGCCTGGTCGAGGGGGCAGCCGAAGGCAAGGGCCTCGGCCACCAATTCCTCCGGCACATCACCCGCGCCCGGGCCCTGGTCATCCTGGTCGAGCTCGACCCGGTGACCGGGGTACCACCCGCCGAACAGCACCGGGTGCTGGTCGACGAGCTCGGTCGCTACCAACCCGACCTGCTCGACCGCCCCCGCCTGGTGGTCGGGTCCAAGGCCGACATGGTCGCCACCGACGACCTACCCGAGACGACCGCGGCGGAGACGTTCGACCGCCACCGGACCGACGACGCCGGGTCGACAGACGACGGGGAGTTCCGGCCCGACCTGGTCATCTCCTCGATCACCGGCCAGGGCATCCCGGCGCTGATCGGCCGTCTGGCCACGATGGTCGAGGGTGTGCGGACGGCCGAGCCCGAGGCCGAAGGGACCATCGTCATCCACCGCCCCCTACCCGAGGGGTTCGTCGTCGAGCGGTTGGGCGAGCACGAGTTCGTCGTCGTCGGCAAGGTGGCCGAGCGGGCGGTGGCCCTCAACGACGTGACCACCGACGAGGCCGCCGACTACGTGCAGAGCCGCTTGCGGCGTCTCGGTGTCGACCGGGCCCTGGCCAAGGCGGGCGCCCGCGACGGCGACACCGTGCGCATCGCCGATCTCTCGTTCACCTGGTACCGGGACCAGCCCGAGTTCACCGGACAGCCGTCCAGCCGGCGCCGGAACAGGTGATGGCGGCCTCAGCCGGCAGCCGCACCCTGGTGGTGAAGATCGGTTCGTCGTCGGTGACCACACCGGACGGACAGGTGGACACCGCGGCCATCGACAAGCTGGCGGGCGAGGTGGCCGAGGCCCGTGACGCCGGGCATCGGGTGGTCGTGGTGACCTCGGGAGCGATCACCGCCGGGTGGACCAGTCTGTCGGAGGGCAGGCCCCGTCCGTCCGACACGGCCACACTGCAGGCCGTGGCCGCCGTCGGCCAGCCCCTGCTCATGCAGGTGTGGAGCGAGGCCCTCCAGCGACGGGGTCTCACCCTCGGCCAGGTCCTCCTCGCCCCCCTCGACTTCGTGCACCGCAGTCAGTACCTGTTCGCCCGCCAGACGCTCGGACGGCTGCTCGAGCTCGGCGTGGTCCCGGTGGTCAACGAAAACGACGCCGTGGCCGACGAGGAGATCCGCTTCGGCGACAACGACCGCCTGGCCGCCCTGGTCGCCCACCTGGTCGGTGCCGGGCTGCTGGTGCTGCTGACCGACACCGCCGGACTGTTGACCGGAGATCCACGGCGCCAATCCGACGCCTCGCTGATCGAGGAGGTGGTCGAGATCGACCACGAGCTCGAGGCCATCGCCGGTGGACCGGGGTCGGCCGTGGGCAGCGGGGGGATGGGGTCCAAACTGGCGGCGGCCAAGATCGCCGTGTGGTCGGGTATCGAGGCGGTCATCGCCGACGCGTCCCGCCCCGGCGTCCTGGCCGCGTTGGCGTCCGGGACGCCCGGCGTCGGCACCCGGTTCCGCCCCCGCCAGACGGTGCTTCCGGCCCGCAAGCTGTGGATCGCCTTCGCCATCGGTGCGTCGGGGTCGATCGTGGTCGACTCCGGTGCCCGACAGGCGCTGGTCGACCGGGGGAAGTCGCTGCTGCCGGCCGGTATCGTCTCGGTCCGGGGCGATTTCGGAGTCGACGACGCCGTCGAGCTGGTCGGTCCCGACGGCGTGGTCTTCGCCAAGGGCCTGGTCCGCCACGCTTCCGGTGACGTCGCCGGCTGGGCCGGGCACCGCACCGAGGACCTGCCGGAGGACCTGGCGTCCGAGGTCATCCACCGGGACGACCTGGTCGTACTGGGCTGAAGCTCCTCTCCCTCGGCGGCATACCCGTCAGGTGCCGTCGGGCACCGCCCCGTGCCGTCGTCAACGGCAGGGCGAGCCGTCGTCAACGGGGCTCGAATCCCGGCCACTACGCTGACCTGCGTGCCTGTGAGTCCCTCCCTACCTCTGATCGAGCTCGGCCGTCGGGCCAAGACCGCCGGTCGCACGGTGGCCCGATCGTCGTCGGCCGTCCGTGACGACTCATTGCGTTTTTCCGCCGACCTGCTCGAAGCGCGGTGCGCGGCGATCCTTCAGGCCAACGCCACCGATGTCGACCGGGCGGTCACCGCGGGGACGGACGCCACCTCCCTCGACCGCCTGCGGCTCGACGCCGACCGGGTCACCTCGATGGCGGCCGGGCTGCGGGACGTCGCCGCCCTGCCCGACCCGGTCGGTGAGGTCGTCGCCGGCTGGGTCCAGCCCAACGGTCTACGGGTGGAGCGGGTGCGCATCCCCCTCGGGGTGATCGGCATCATCTACGAGAACCGCCCCAACGTCACCAGCGATGCCGCCGGCCTCTGCCTCAAGTCGGGCAACGCCGTGCTGCTGCGCGGGTCGTCGAGCGCCATCACGACCAACATGGCGATCGCAGGCGCCCTGCGCGACGGGCTGGAAAAGGCCGGGCTCCCGGCCGAGGCGGTCGGCCTGGTGGAGGACACCACCCGGGCCGGTGCCGTCGAGTTCATGCAGCTCACCGGCATCATCGACTGCCTGATCCCCCGGGGCGGCGCCTCGCTGGTCGCCTCCATCGCTGAGCACGCCACAGTGCCCTACGTGATCGACGGGATCGGCAACTGCCACGTCTACGTGGATGTGGCGGCCGACCTGGACATGGCCGAGTCGATCGTGGTCAACGCCAAGACCCAGCGGCCGGGTGTGTGCAACGCCGCCGAGTCGCTGGTGGTGCACCGCGGGGTGGCTGACGTCTTCCTGCCCCGGATCGCCGCCGCCCTGGACGGGGTGACCTTGGTGGGCGACGAGGCCACCCGGGCGATCCTGCCCGGGATCGGGGCCGCCACCGAGGAGGACTTCGCCGCCGAGTTCCTCGGTCCGGTCCTGAGTGTGGCCACCGTCGACGACCTGGACGCCGCCATCGACCACATCACCCGCTACGGCTCGGGCCACTCGGAGGCCATCGTCACCTCGGACATCGCCGCCGCGGGCCGGTTCACCACCGAGGTGGACGCCGCCGCCGTGGTGGTCAACGCCTCGACCCGCTTCGTCGACGGCGGCCAGCTCGGCCTCGGCGCCGAGATCGGCATCTCCACCCAGAAACTGCACGCTCGAGGGCCGATGGGCCTGGCTGAGCTCACTTCGATCAGATTCGTCGTCACAGGAACAGGCCAGGTGCGTACATGAGCAGTGACCAGTCCGACATGGTACCGGGATCCGGTGCCCTGCCTGAGCAGATCACATCTGGCTTTCCCGAGGCGGGCCCGCCGCGGTTCGACTCGATCGACGCCGTGCGCTCCGGCCTCGCCCGGGTGGACTACCTGGCCGACGACGGGATCTCCGGAGTCGTCTATCTGGCCGACCGACTGGCCAAGCCGGTGCTGGTCGAGGGCCCGGCCGGGACCGGCAAGACCGAGTTGGCCAAGTCGGTGGCCAGGCTCACGAACAGCCGGCTCATCAGGCTCCAGTGCTACGAGGGGCTGGATGAGTCCAAGGCTCTCTACGAGTGGAACTACAAGAAGCAGCTCCTCCGGATCCAGGCCGACTCCGGCCAGTCGTGGCAGGAGCTGGAAGAGGACATCTTCTCCGAGGAGTTCCTCCTCACCCGCCCGTTGCTCGAAGCCATCAAGTCGACCGAGCCGGTCGTCCTGCTCATCGACGAGGTCGACCGGGTGGAGCTCGAGACCGAGGCACTGCTGCTCGAGATCCTGTCCGAGTACCAGGTGTCGATCCCCGAGCTCGGTACCGTCCGGGCCCAGCAGATCCCCCTGGTGTTCCTGACCTCGAACAACACCCGTGAGCTGTCCGAGGCGCTGAAGCGCCGCTGTCTCTTCCTCCACATCGACTACCCCCAGCTGGAACGCGAGCGGGCCATCATCGAGACCCGGGTGCCGGGCATCAGCCAGGCCCTGGCCGACCAGGTCGCCCGCATCGTGCGCTCGATCCGGTCCCTCGACCTGAAGAAGGCCCCGTCGGTGTCCGAGACCCTCGACTGGGCCCGGACCCTGGTGGTGCTCGGAGTCGAGTCGATCGACGCCGAGCAGGCCAAGGACACCCTGCACATCCTGCTCAAGTACCGCTCCGACATCGACCGGGCATCCAAGGAGCTCGCCGGCCTGGACACCACGGGCTGAGGCGGGGGCGACCGTGCTCGACCTCCTGACCGGCTTCGTGGGCGAGCTGCGCGCCGCGGGCATCCCGGTCTCACTGTCGGAGCACCTGGATGCGGCCGAGACGCTGAGGCACGTGCCGCTCGAGGACCGCGAGTCCATCAAGTACACGCTCGGGGCCACCCTGGTGAAGTCGTCGACCCACTGGCCCGCCTACGAGACGGCCTTCGAGATCTACTTCTCGTTGCGGGGCCCCGGGTACGCCATCGACGGCGAGGACGAGCGGCTCGACGAAACCTCGACCGAGGACGACCCGTCGAACCAACCCGGCCAGGGAGGGCGCCAGGGCAAAGGCAAGGGCGGAGGTGGCGGCGAGGGTATGACCCCAGAAGAGCTCGCCGACATGCTCTACAAGGCGTTGCTCGGTGCCAACAACTCGATGATCCAGGCCGTGGCCCGCCAGGCGGTGAGCCGCTACGGCGGCATGGAGGCCGGACGTCCGGTCGGCGGCACCTACTACCTGTACCGGACGCTGCGGAACCTCGACCTCGACAAGGTCATGGAACGTCTGATCGATCAGGCCCGCCAGGCGACCTCAGCCGAGAACGACGAGGCGGGTCACGCCGGACCGGACGTGACGCTGACCCCGCTCGAGGAGCGTCTGCTGCGCGACGAGTACCAGTCCCGCATCGACAAACTGCGCAAGGAGATCGAGAGCGAGATCCGCCGGCGGCTGGTGGCCGACCGGGGGAGCGAGGCACTGGCGCGGTCGATCCGCAAGCCACTGCCCGAGGACATCGACGTGATGCACGCCACCCGTGACGAGCTGGTGGCCCTGCGCCGGTCATTGGCCCCGCTGTCGCGCAAGCTGGCGGTGCGCCTGGCCCGCAAGCGCCGGCATGGTCGCAAGGGCCCGCTCGACTTCCGCTCCACCGTGCGCCATTCACTGTCGACCGGTGGCGTGCCGGTGGATCCCAAGTTCCGCTACCCGAGGCCATCCAAGCCCGAGATCATCGTGATCGCCGACATCTCGGGGTCGGTGGCCTCCTTCGCCCGATTCACCCTGCACCTGGTCCACGCCATCAGCTCCCAGTTCTCCAAGGTGCGGAGCTTCGTGTTCATCGACGGGATTGATGAGGTCACCAGCTTCTTCGAGGGTGTCGACGACCCGTCGGAGGCGGTGCACCGGATCAACACCGAGGCCGATGTGGTCTGGGTCGACGGGCACTCGGACTACGGACACGCCCTCACCGTGTTCTGGGAGAAGTGGGGCGAGGAGATCACGCCGCGCACCAGCGTGCTGCTACTCGGCGATGCCCGCAACAACTACCACTCCTCGGGGTCATGGGTCGTCAAGGAGATCCGTTCCCGGGCCCGGCACGTCTACTGGCTCAACCCCGAGCCCCGCGCCTACTGGGACTCGGGAGACTCGATCGTCGGCGAGTACGCCAACTACTGCGACGAGGTCGTGGAGTGCCGCACCCTGCGCCAGCTCGAGACCTTCGTCGGGGAGTTGGCGTGACCGGGCCGGTTCCACCTGTCGGCAACGGGTTCGACGCGCTCACCGGGGCCGGGACCGGCGCTCCCGAAGGGCCTTCGCCCCTGGCGCCCCCGCTGGGCATCCGCACCATGGGGGACCGTGGGTCGGCGGCGACCACGGTGGTCCTCATCCGCCACGGCGAGGCGGTGTGCAACGTATCGGGGGTGTGCGGGGGACCACTGGGTTGCCAAGGGTTGACTGACCGGGGCCGGGCCCAGGTGGCCGTACTCCGGGACCGCCTGGCCGAAACCGGCGAGCTGGTGGGGGCGGATGCCCTCTACGCCAGCATCCTGCCCCGGGCCATCGAGACGGCACACATCCTGGCCCCGGCGCTGGCCCCCGTCGATGCCGGGGGCGTGGCCGGCGAGCCACCGGTGGTGGTGGAGGAGTGCGGATTCTGCGAGCTGCACCCCGGCGAAGCCGACGGCCTGGACTGGTCCGAGTTCAGCGGCCGGTTCGGATTCCCGGACTGGGACGCGGACCCGGGCCGGCCGATCGCACCGGGCGGCGAGAGCTGGACGGGCTTCGTGCGCCGGGTGGCCGGGACCCTGGACGCAGTGGTGGCCCGACACCCCGGCCAGTTGGTCGTGGTGGCCTGTCATGCCGGTGTGGTCGAGGCGTCGCTGCTGGCCAAGACGCCGGTGGTGGATGGACTGGACGGGGCCCGCATGCAACTCCGGACCCAGCACGCATCGTTGACCACCTGGGAGATCGACGCCGGGAAGTGGAAGCTGATCGGCTACAACGACGGGGCCCACCACCTGGGTACCGTGCCGGCCGTTGACGGCGGGGGCGAATCCGCCGGCGCGGCGGTGGCCGGGCGCTTCTGGATGGGCGCGGGTACGGGAGGTCGGGTCGGCTGAGTCCGGGTCCGGCCCAACGCGGCGTCCCGGGCGCGGACAACGGACCTCGGCGGCCTGATGAGGGAAGGTCGCCTCGAACCCGGTGAGATACTCGGCCCATGGTCGACGACGGGCTGCGGTGGAGGAAGGTGCCTGGTCCGGTGTCCAAGGCGCTCGGTTCCCTCGGGGTGTCCGCGTTGGTGCAGTCCCTCGGTGACCAGGAGCTCGATGAGCCATCGCCCAGGGTCGTCTGGCACACCGGGCGTTCGTCGCAGTTACGGGCGTTGGCCTTCGAACTGGCGGAGTTCGGTCGGGAGGACCCGGAGGCGGTCGCCGTACTGTCGAGAGCCGCCGGGCGACACCCGAAGGAGCTGAGGCGGGCGGCGGCCACCATCCGCGCCGAAGGCCTGGTCGACGGGGATGTCGTGGCATTCCGGGCCAACCGGCTGCTGGTAGCGGCCGCATCGGGGCGGGTGATCGAGCCGATGTCCACCGAGCAGCTGGCGCGATTCGCCAGTCGAGAGGACCTTGCCGACGGGCCACCGGAGGCCGGTACCCCGGGATCACCTGTGCCGTGACCCGTGCCTCGGACTTCCTCTCGACTCCCGAAGACCGTCCGTCGGACGTCGGTCAGCAGGCGTAGTCCTCGTCATAGGGTCCGCTGGCGTACTGGGTGATCTGGAGGGCTCCGCTCGGCAGGTGGTTCCCCTGGCTGGCGGCGTAGGAGACACCGGTTTCGCAATTCTGCTGTGGATCCCCGGTGTACCAGGCCAACCAGAGCGGAACCTTGGGGGAGTACGACCCCACGATTCCGGCCCATGTGAGTGGACTCGTGTAGATGCCGACGCTGTTGAGGCCCTCCGATTTCAGCGCGTCGAGGGCGCCCTGGATCAATTGGGAGTTGATGGTTGTATCCGTGGACCACGTCGGAAGCCCGGATTGAGAAGGAGGATTCTCCACGTCCAGCCACCAAGGCACGTCGGCATTGACTCCGGCCGCAACGGCCTTCTCGAATGCATCGATCCCGACGTTGAACCCGTAGTTGCACGCATCGGAACCGTCACAGGCGGGGTCGCTCGAGCTCGCCTGCAAGCCGTAAGTCAGGTACACGTAGAGATTGAGTCCTCCACCCGCCCAGTTCGCCTCGCCCTTGAGGCAGGTATTCGGTGTCCCGAAGGACTGCCCCTCTACTTCGACGATCCCGATGGTGTGGGGCGAAGGCGGGTAATTGCCGCACTGGTAGTTCGAGACGTCATAGCCGTAGCTCCCCGACGGGTACGACGACCCGGTGAAGGAACCGTTGCCGGTGCCCTGGGTCATCCCGACGACGGGCTTGTTCAGCACCTGGGGCGTCGACCCCCAGTAGGTGGCGTCCCCGAACGCGGTCACCGCCCCGTTGTTGTTGGTGAACCAGTAGCCGTGCCCGTCGGCGGTGGTGGTGATCGCCACGATGGGCCGGCTCTGGGGAACGCCACCGAGCGACCCGTAGAAGGCGGCGTCGCCGTAGGCGAACACCCCGCCGTCGGCCGCCACCAACCAGTAGCCGCGCCCGTCGTGGGTGGGCGCCATCCCGACGACCGGCTCCTGGAGAGTCAGGTTGCCGGTCGAGCCGTAGAACCCGGCATCGCCGTAGGCGAAGATGCCGCCGTCCGCCGCCACCAGCCAGTAGCCACCACCAT
>Ga0302314_10023516_pt1 | contig 10056 bp, 6 predicted proteins | sample III_Palsa_N2_3_FD_200533 | JGI IMG/M metagenome (GOLD analysis project Ga0302314, IMG submission 200533) | Peat permafrost microbial communities from Stordalen Mire near Abisko, Sweden - III_Palsa_N2_3 | ecosystem: Environmental > Terrestrial > Soil > Palsa > Peat permafrost | place: Sweden...
CAAAAGGCATTATTGTCTTGTCTACGGCACTCGGCGTGAGTTGGGATCGTTCCATGTATTTTCTTGCGATGCTCAGCGTCGTCCTCACTGCCGCCAGCGCCGGATGACGCCGGTGACGCGCCAGGTACGCTCGGCGGACGGCCGCCGAGTGGCGGTTCAAGAGTCAGGAAACTCTTCTGGTCACCCCGTTTTCCTGATGCACGGGACACCAGGTAGCCGAGTGGCGCCCCTCCCTCGTTCCATGGTCCTGCACGGGCTCGGCGTACGGCTGATCACCTTCGACCGGCCGGGCTACGGGCACTCTGACCGGTTTAAAACCCGCACGGTGGCTGATGTCGTGCCCGATGTCGAGGCGATAGCCGACGCGCTCGAGGTCGATCAGTTCGCGGTGCTGGGGCGATCCGGCGGCGGCCCGCACGCACTGGCGTGCGCGGCGTTGCTTCCCGACCGGGTGACGCGGGCGGGAATCCTCGTGAGCCTAGCCCCGTTGGCGGCCGACGGCCTTGACTGGTTCGCCGGGATGTCGGACTCCAATGTGCTCGAGTACAGGAGCGCCGCGACCGAACCCGAGGCGCTGACCGCGGCACTGGTGCGGACCGCCGCCGAAATCAGGGTCGACCCCGCCAGCCATGTCACCACTCTGGGCCCGGAACTGCCGGAGTCAGACCAGCGAATGATGGCCGACGTCTGCCTCCGCGAGCTGCTCGCGCAGAACTACGCCGAGGCACTTCGGGGCTCCGCAGACGGCTGGATAGACGACTCGCTGGCTTTCTGCTCGCCCTGGGGATTCGAGCCCGCGGACATAAAAGTGCCCGTCCTGATCTGGCATGGCCAAGACGACGTATTCTCCCCGGTGGCGCACTCCCGTTGGCTAGCCGACCAGATCCCGAACGCCAGCATCGTCATCCAGCCAGGCGCCGCGCACTTCGCCGCGTTCGAGGTACTGCCCGATGTACTAGCCTGGCTGACCAGGCCGCCTGATTAGCGGGACGCCCGGTCAGATCGGCTGCGGCTCAAGCTCGCCGTCCACCAGGGTCCAGTTTCGCAGCGCGACGATACTCGGATGACGCTCGCCGAGCGGCGGCCGGGCCATCGCCGCCGCGACTAGCCGCTGGAGTCGGTCGGCATCGTCCCGTTGCCCCATCGCCCGCATGATGACCGACAGGTTCGCCTGAGCGGTAAGCGTGTCGGGATGGGAGTCACCGAGGATCTTGCGCAGCCGGGCGAAGGTCTCCCGCTGCAGGTCCTCGGCGGCGCTGAACTGCCCCAGATCGTGCAGGCAGTTTGCCATGGTGAGCGCGCAAGACAGCGGGTAAGGGTGGTCGTCACCGAGGGTGACGCGCAACGATCGCAGCGTCGATTCGGCTAGCAACAGCGCCTCTCGTACCTGGCCAGCGCCGCGCAGGTAGCCGGCCATATTGCTGGCCACGGCCAGCGTGAACGGATGATTTTCGCCTAGTGACAGCACGTAGGCCAGATGCACCTCGCTGGCGGTATCGTGCGCGGCCGTTCTGTCGCCGAGCGCGGCCTGGGCGGCGGCAAGGTTCAGCTGACAGGCAAGCGCTTCGGGTTGCTTGCTCGCTTTCCTCGTCTCGTACCGCTCGCTGGTGTCCAGGGTCCGCTGGTAGGCCTCGTCCGGGTAGCCGACCTTGCGAAGCGAGACGGCGAGGCTCTGCGCGGTAAGCAGGGTACCGGTGTCATCCTCGCCGACATTGCCTACGTAATTCTCGTAGGCCTCACGGAGCAGGTCGAGGGAGCCGGCATAGTCACCCGAATCCCGCAGATCGCGGGCTAGCATGGCGGCCGAGTGGAACGTGTACGGATGGTCGCCCAGTACCTCTTTCCTGCGGCTCAGCGTTTCCGCGTCGAGGTCCCGCGCCTTGAAGCAGTCACCGATCAAGCGCAGGTCAACCGCCAGGTTGTTGGCGGCCGAGAGGGTAGCACGGTAGTCCTCACCGTAGTTGTCCTTGAAGCGGTCGTACCGCTCTTGGTCCATCTCCAATGCCTGCTGAAACTCACCTAGGCCACGCAGGTCGGCGGCGATGCTGCCGGCGGTAAACAAGGTGTGCAGGTGAACCTCACCGAGGACCTCCCGCTGGCGTGCGTGGACGGCGGTGTCCTCGGCAAGCGCCTCGGTATACCGGCCCTGGGACCGGAGCACGTTGGCAATCTGGAAGCGAAGGTAAAGGGTCTGCATGTCATCGGGGTGATACTGATGCGCCCAGTTAGCCGCGATCGGCGATCCGAATTCAAGCGCCACATCGAGCTGACCGCGCCGCCACAGGTAACGCACTCGCTCGATGAGCAGCTCACGGGTCTCGTGCTGCTCGCACTCGGCCGCCCGTGACGGCCCCAGGTGCGGCCAGATCTGGTCGTAGTCGTTCCAGTTCTCCGGGTCATCGACCTCGCCCTTCTTGGGCCGGGCGGCGGCGAGGACGAGGTGCACCTCATGCGTCGCTCTGGTCACCTCATCGTCGGTCTCCATCGACGCACGGACGACCGCCTGGATCAGGCGGTGGACCTGGACGGAGTTGGTGCCCCGGTCTACCTTGGCGAGCGAGTATCTGGCGATGGCCCGGATCTGAGCCCCGATCATCCGCGGCTCCCTCAGCTGCGGGTTGAACGAGACGAGCGACTTGATCATCTGCTCGTTCTGGAGCAAGGTCATGGGAATCGGCTCAGGCGCGAAGAAGGCGCACAACTGGAGCAGACGGGCGGCCGCCGGAGACTCGGTCTGCAGCCGATCGAACGCGAACTGCCAGGTCACCGCGACCGGTATCGGATAATCATCGGGCTGGTTCAGGGATAGAACCTGGCTTGACGAGGTGGCCAGCTGCCGCACGTAGTCGGCCGCGGTGGTTCCGGTCTCGGCCAGCCAGGCGCCGGCCTGCTCGACCGCGAGCGGCAGGTCCCCAAGGGCCTCGGCCACCTGGTCCGCTTCCTCGTCGGTCAACGACGGGACGCGGCGCTGCAGATGGTCTAGGGATTCTTGCCTGATGAACACGTCAATCTCAACCGGCTCGGCCGCTGTCGACCAGCGCGGATTGCGTGAGGTCACCAGGATGTGACCGGTCCCAGCGGGGAAGTGCGCCTTAATTGCGACGGGATCATCGGCGTTATCGAATATGAGCAGCCAGCGGGCATACGGTCGGCCAAGGCGCAGCGCCTCGCGGGCGGCTTGGGCGGCACCGACGATGTTGTCGCCGATCGGCAGGCCGAGCCGGGCGGCGAGCTCGGCCAAGGCGGGATTGATCAGTTCTGGCTGCTCGGCCGACACCCACCAGACGATGTCGTATTCCGCCATGTAGCGGTGCGCGTACTCCAGGGCGACCTGAGTCTTGCCGACCCCGCCATAGCCGTACAGGGCCCGGGGCAGCACCACCGCCTGGCTTGACCCGAGCAGCTGATCGCGCAGGATGTCGAGCACGTCGTTGCGCCCGGTGAAGGACGCGTTCCGCGCGGGCGCGTTCCAGACTTGCGGGATGGACTTCGGGTAACGCGGCTCGGCCGGGACTGGGTCGGAGGAGTCGTGATCACCGGGTCGCGGCGGCCGGCCAAGGGCCCGGAGGATCTCCTCCGCCGCCTGCGTCGCGTCTCGGCGAGCCAGGTCAAGCACCGCCCGGTCGGCGAACGGCTCCGCGCCCCGGGTATCGCCCACCCGAACCGGGATAAGCCGCCGGTTGGTGCCGGCCGGGTCCGCGACCGCCATGGCCTCGCGGACGCCAAGCGATTGCGCGGAGCGAAGGTAAGCGGCCGACACGATCGCGACGGTCCGGCTGGCCGCCGCGGCGGCACTGGCTGCCTCGTCCCGCTCGTTGCCACCCGCTTGGGCATTGCCCGGGAGCAAGACCCTGAAGCCCGCCTGGGTGAGGACGGCGGCGATCCATTCGGCCCAGAGCCGGTCCTCCGCGACGTAGCTGAGGTAGACATCCGTTTGCGGGGGCATGGGGCGGCGGGTAAACGCGTCGCGGTACTGCAGGCGCAGGGCATCGCTCATCGGCTTCAGCGCGGAAATCTCTCCCTTGGTGATCGCGGAGGTCAGCCGCTCATACGAGGCGAGCAGCGTCAGTGGCGATCCCGGGCTGTCGCCGAACGTCGCGAGCAGTTCCTCAAAGGCGTAGTAGGGCCTGTAGGGGATCTCGACGGAACCCCAGTAGGTGTCCGCCTGATCCCGGGTCAGGTCTCGCGGGAATTGATCGAATCGCCTCCTCGCCAGTCTTCGGCCGACGTCAAGCTTGTCCTTTTCGTTCTCTTCGATCCGCATCGGGACCGGCAGGATCCGAATGTTCCTGTCGTGATAACGCTGGTCAACGACCCGCGCGATGTCCGACGCTCCATCGATGGACTGATTGTTCAGCGTGAAGCAGTCCACCAGGATGTCTGGCAGATGGACCGTGCAGATATCCGCGATGTCCGACAGGCCGGTCCGGCTGTCGATCAGCGTGTAATCGTAATTCGCCTTCATGTCAGCGCGCAGCGCGTTGAAAAACTGCCCGCCGCCAAGCCGGTCGTAGAAGTTGTCCCAGTCAACCTGCGCCACGGAGGTGTAGTAGTCACGGTTCTGCCGGCCGGCCGATAGGAAGTCCAGCTCGCCGCCATCGGAGAATTCCGGCCCGCCCACAGAGATCGCGTGCCGGATGACCTGCGCGTACCGCAGGTGCCAGTCGGCCGGCCGGTCTTCCTCGTTGTGAGTGACGGCAAAGGCGTAGTCGCGGATCATTTCGATGACGCCGGACGTAGCGGTGATCTTCGCCGGGTCGAGGAACGGATGGAAGTACCTGTGCAGTCCCGGCGATTCCAAGTCCCAGTCGACCACGAGCACCCGGCGCCCGCTGCTGGCTAGAATCCAGGCGACGTTGGCCAGGGCCATCGTGCGCCCGGTACCGCCCTTGTAGGAGTAGAAGGTGACGATCTTTCCCTCAGGCACCGGTACGCTCCAGGGAATTCGGCGGTTCCGGCGTGAGCCCTTGCAACGTCGGCTTCTCCACGACCGGGCCGGCCGGCGGGAAGGCCGGCGCATGCCTCAGGTAGCCGCTCCCCGCCACGGGAATCAGCAGTGGCAGTACCGCATCAAAAGCGTCGACACTCGGTACCCCCTCCACCGCGATCGCGGAGGTCACCCGTCCCCGTTCCAGCTTGTGTCCCAGCGCTGAGTCGAGCGCGCGCCGGAGCCGGTCCGCCGCCGCCGCGGTCTCCCCGTCCGCCGGATTCCACGGGATCACCACCAGGACCCATGGCTTGTTCTCCAGCCTGAGCCGCGCGAGCCGAAGCTGGCACTCCGGGCGCATGACCGCCCACGGGTCGATGATCAGCAGTTCCGGGTGGGCCGCCGTCTCCTCGGCAAGGAGGTCCTGTTCGCGCTCGCGCAGGTCGAATATGTACGGGGGATACCCTAGGCGGCGCGCGAACTTGGCGGCGCAATCCGCTATCGTTCTGTCCGATGCCGGCAGGTAAGGGGCCCAATCCCAGGCCGCCGCCCCGTAGTACTGTCCATCGCGGCCTGGCGGCAGATCGCCCCGATCCGGCGCCACAACGGTGATGAGCAGACGGGGGGCACCGGATCTCGGCGTGGCGTCGGGAACGAACGAGTTCGGCAGGCTACCCAGTCCGACTACCGGCCACGGACCCGCGGGGGAGCTCGTGGCCTTCGCTACTATCCGTCGCGCCACCTCGCGCACGAGTTTGTAGTAGTCGGCGCTGTGGCTGGACTGCTTCATGATGCCGTACAAGCCGAGCCGCGCATAGGAGTCAAGGTCGCCGTATTCGATCGGCACGGTGCGAGCCGCTTGGTGAATCAAGTTGGGTGGCATCGGATCCCACATCACGGGGATGATCGCCGGGGTGTGCGGTACCGGGTAGCGCTGGCTCGCTGGCCGGGAAGCGAAGGCGTACCACTCCTTGCCGCAAATTTCGCTCTGAAAGTAGCGGTTCGAGTAAAGCGGCACGAGGACGCGACACGAGGCGAGTGCCTCGGGGAGAGCCACGAGCCAGTCATTCTCAACCCACAGCTCGCGGTCCAGGACACCGGCCGGGGTCCTCGACGGCACCGCCGCCAATTCCTCAACGCAGTGGCACAGGTCCTTATAGAACCCGCTCACCCACACGTCCGGCTTGCGGTCGTCCCCCTGGTCGTAGCGCTCGGTGTGCGAGTAGCTGATCATAAAATACGGGCTGCCCCGGACGGCACCGGGCACCGGTTCTTCGCGCACTCAGCCGCCTCCCCGCCGGTCGGCAAATGAGCCCGGCATTGGGCTAGATACATCATCATAAGAAACTAATCACAACTATAAAAGCTGGTACCCCGCAGAGCTACGGGGCTAGGCACGATACTGGTCCATCCAGCCCTTAGCGTGATCAACCGTCTGCACCAGAGGTACCAAAAGGCTCTCTGCTTCACCCACGTGTCCTTTTTTCACGAAGGAACCGCGATCCCTGTTCAGGGTTTCGCCGATTTCCTCGAAGTCCTCGTCATCGAGTACCACATCCTCATACGCGATCCATTGCCGCAGGCCATTCACGATAACAGCGCACGAATATTCCGTGCTCGGCGGAGACTCCCTGTATCGGTATTCGGCGAGGTGGAATGCGGTGCAGGCTCGGTAACCGACTCCGATCATCAGCACCTGCGCGTCTATCTTGTACAGCTTCGCCAGCGGTGAGTACTCGCCAAGATGGCACTTAAGCTGATGGTCGGCCATCAGGTGCCCGGCATCGGGCCCAATGGCGCCAAAAGAACTCTGCGGGTGATCGCTGCGGACCGCGCCGTCAGCGGTCCGCAGCGCCTCGCTGATCATGCCCATGCCGCTGGGCGTCGTGTTCTTGTCGAACGGCGGCATCTCCCGGCGGTACCGCCGCGCCTGGTCCGGAGTCATCGCCGCGATGCGGGCCCGATGTCTGCGCGAGGTCAGCGAGTTCTCCTCCGTGCCGGTGGGCATCACCACATTCCCTGACCCGCCCACTACCTGGCGCAGCGCGGAGATGACGGCCCGCGGACCGCCCTCCACCCATCCGATCGACTTCAGCGAGGCGTGCACGAGCAAGGTGCTTCCCGGCTCGACACCAAGCTCACGCAGATCATGGACGAGCCGCTGCCTCGTAACCAGTGGCATGCCGCCGACTGGCGGGCGGAGCAACCCGAGTAAGTCTCCTTGCCACGGGTTCGCATGTCCCGCCTACGATCCTTCCCGGCGCCGTCAGGTCTCGTGGCGCTCAGCCGCCCACTGCCCGGCGGCCACCTTGGCTTCTTCCGGCACGTCCTCGCCAAGCCATCCCTCGACGGTAGCTCTCATGCCCTCAACAAAACGTATGCCCAGGGGGGTGAGAGCGCCAGACCTAGCCAGCTTCTCGGTCGCCCCCGCGGTCAGCATCCGCCACCGGGCGAACAGCGCGTCCGCCGCCCGGGCCTGCTCGCCGGGCAGTTCATGCCGCCGGACGCGCCAGTAGTCGGTCACCGCGAGGTGTGCGTACGTGCCCTGCAGCAGCGCCTCGATGGGTCGCGGGTCGTCCCGCCACGGCGCGTAGAACAGCTGCCGGTCGGCGGAATCGCACAGATCGAACAGGTCAAGGACCGCACCCAGCTTGACGTGCTGAAACTCGTGCAGGATGAGGAGTGCGAGGGCGTCGCCGCCCGTGGGCAGCGCCGCGCCGACCGCGCCGAACGCCTGCCGGGACGCGGCGCTGATTTCCCGCCCCGGCTCGCCGCTGGCGAGCGGCATAAGGGTGGACAGCCCCGCCGACAGGCCGGGCAGGTAGCCGGGGAAGGCGCGTTCGATCAGCGGCCAGGCCACCGCGAACTGCTGCTGCCAGCGGTTCACGTCCAAGGCGGACAGGCGACCTGCGGGCGGCCACTGGTGGCAGTCCCGGTACGGATCGGTGTCCTCAAGCCGAACGACGAACTGCCCGGAGCTCAGCTCCCGCACCGGCTGCCAGTCGGCGTCAGGCTGCTGACCGGCCGGCGGCACGTGCCACCTGCGGCGCGCCGTGCGGGCGTCGAAGCCGCCGTCGGCAACCGAGACGGTCACGGCCGACTCACCCTCCACGCGCAGCCTGCCCAGCGTGGGCAGGCAGGCAAAACCACCGGTGACCGGGACATCGATCTCGGCCGCCAGGCCGGCCCTGATCGCGGCCGCGGCCGCGATGGCCGCCAGGTGCGCCGCTTCCTCCGGAAGGCCTACGGCGACGGGACTGGCGGTGGCCCGCAGGCATCGTTCCGCCCAGGTGCGCACGTACGGGTGCGCCAGCACAAGGTCGAACGCTTCGGCGTGGTCTCGCCCCACCCGGACAAGAAGGTCCCATCCGGCGAGGAATTCCACGTCGGACGCGGGACTGGCCCGCTCGCGGAGCAGCTGGAGCAGCGCACGCCGACGGGATCGCTGCGCCCGAACCAACTGGCCGACGGCCACCGCGTCGCCGAAACCGGCCGCCAGCGTGTCGAACTGGTCGCCGGGCACCAGGTGGGCGGGGTGCCGCTGGGCCGGGGCAGTGGCGACGGGGCGCAGGGCCGCCCGGACGTGAGTGATGATCTTCTCAAGGTCGGCGCAGTATACGGACGGGTTATCGAAGCCGGTGTCGGACCGGTAGCGGTGCGCGTACAGGCCACCGCCGCAGCTGGTGACCACCGGACACTGACGGCAGACCTGGCTGAGGCCGTCCAGGCCGTGCTGCCTGGCCCGGATGGCGGGATGAGCGGCGGCCTCGTTCAGCGGATGGGCGAACAGGTCAAGTCCGGTCGCGGGGGCCCCATCGAAGGCGACCTTGATCGAGTCGGCCTGTTCCAACGAACCGTCGGTCTCAATGACCAGCACGTCGCTTGCTTCCAGCCCGAGTGACTCGGTAAGGCTGGCACCGCCGCGCGTGGTGTCGATGATCGAATCGAACATGCGGACCGGAACGCGCCTGTCGTCGGCGGTCCATGCGCCGAAGACCGCGGCGAGCCAGTCGGCGTAGGGGGTCTGGCCGGCCGCCGCGGCAGGTGGCGGAGTGTCCCAGGTCGCGTGCGGGAGCAGGAAGTCGATAGCCGGCGGGTCAAGGTCGGCGAGCGTGCGGTAGACGGCGACTGGGTCGCTGCGGACGTCAATGGTGCACAGCAGTCCCGCGTAGCACTCCCGGTAGCGGTCCTGACGAAGCAGGTCGATCGCGCGGACGGCCAGCGCGTAGCTGCTCCGCCCGTCGGCAAAACGGCGGTGCAGGTCGTTGGCCATCTGGTCGCCATCCAAGGAGACGCCGACCTTGATCCGCTCGGCGAGGAAGCGGTCGCAGAACTCCTCGTTGAGGCGAACTCCGTTGGTGTGGATCCGCAGGTCGAGCGCACAGGTCGGCTCGATGGCCGCGCGCAGCGCGCGGGCGATGGCGGAAAGCCGTTGGGCACCCGCGAGGAGCGGCTCTCCGCCATGCAGCACAATCCGCACCTGCGGCAGGTGATGCTGGCGGGCGTGCTCGGCAATCCGCACGCCCGCCTTCGCAACCGCTTCTGGCGAGATTACCTTCGGCCGCGCCCGCCAACTCTGATCGGCGTGCTCGTAGACGTAGCAGTGGTCACAGGCCAAGTCGCAACGACTATGGATCTTGAGAACGAACTGCCGGAACGGCAGTACGTCCCCGCAAGCGGCCAACGGTCAGATGGAGGAATTGAAGGCGGAGACCGGCGTCCCGTCCTCGACTACGCCGATAGACCGCATCACGCGCGCGTATTCTACGTCGTCGATAATGATTTCCACATCAAGCGACAGGTCATGGATGTCGGACATGTCAGACGTGAGGACCGGGTCCCCGTACGTGGTAGGCATGGATAGTTTCACCCTCCACCAGTGTCGGCGATCCCGCCGCCACCGACATAACCAGCAAATTATAACCGACCCGACGTTCATTGCCAGCTGTGATGCTACTGAAATAATACCTCGGGCGCCATGCACGTTACAGCACAATTTTTTTCGGCTTCATGCCGTCCCAGGTAGGTAACCACGGGATCGCCAAAGTCGTTTGAGACTTGCGTCTCATAGCGGGAGGTAGTCGAGTAGGCGGTTTCGGTCGCGTGCGATGGCCTGGAGGGTGCGGATG
>Ga0302314_10023519_pt1 | contig 10055 bp, 10 predicted proteins | sample III_Palsa_N2_3_FD_200533 | JGI IMG/M metagenome (GOLD analysis project Ga0302314, IMG submission 200533) | Peat permafrost microbial communities from Stordalen Mire near Abisko, Sweden - III_Palsa_N2_3 | ecosystem: Environmental > Terrestrial > Soil > Palsa > Peat permafrost | place: Sweden...
CCTGGTTCTCGCCATCGAGGAGGGCGCCCGCGCGGGCGTGGGCGTGCGCTACGCCGAGGGCGTGACGTTCGAGATCGAGGGATCCTCGCGCCTGCTCCGCCGCCTGATCCGCAACCTGATCGAGAACGCGATCCGGCACGGCGCGCCGCCGGTGGAGATCGAGCTTGGTCACGCGGGCGCGGCGCCGGACGGCGCCGTCACCATCGCCGTCGACGACCATGGTCCGGGCATACCGGAGGCCGATCGCGAGCGGGTGTTCCAGCCCTTCTACCGCCCCGCCGGCCACACCGAAGCGGCCGGCGGCTGGGGGCTCGGGCTGTCCATCGTCCGTCAGATCGCCGAGTTGCACGGCGGGACCGTCGCCTGCCTGCCGCGTTCGCAAGGCGGCTTCACCTTCGTCGCGACGTTGCCGGTCAGCGCCGCCGCCGACCACTGAGGCGCGCCGCCGTTCCCATGCGACGGTGAGGCGCCCGAGCGCGCCTGTCAGAAGGGCGCCTCCCAGCGTCTCACGTCGACCACGATTCCAGATTGGGTGGCGGAGCTTCTGGAAACGATGTCCACCGTTCCGGGGTTCACGTGGTGGCGCCTTATGAGGGTTCTGGCCACGGCGCGCGCGCGCTCTTCCGCCAGCACACCCGCGGCGCCGTTGAGATGGGCGCCGTAAACGACTACAACGAGCCTTGCGCCATACCGTGAGTGGTGAGCGTACGCCGCAGCCCTTCTCAGATCCGACGCCGTCGGTATCGAGAATCCGCCATGCCCACCGCCATGCCCTCTCGGCGGGAAGGGTCGCCCCCTCGACGGCGGAGGGTGACAGCACGGGCCGGTCGCTGATTCGACAATCGAGGTGGTTCCCGGAGCTGCGGGCGACCCCGGTGAGGCGCTGCACAGCCACGCGAACAAGACCGCCGCGCCGACGCGCCGATAGTGACCAATCATCCCACCCCCCTGCCGCGAGTTGATCGAGGCGCCATAGTGCGCCGGCCGGGCCCAAAAGCAAAGGTTAATGATCAGACGCGAGGGGGAAGGCCCAAGGCCGCCAGACGCGCCGCAAACCGCGGATCGCCGCGCAGCGGATCCATCAGCGGGTCCGCCTTCACGAACAGCGCCCCTGGATCCCCGGTTCGAATTGCGGCGTCGAGTTCGGCGAACGCCGTATCGATGTCGCCCCATTGAGCGCGAATCTGAGCCTGCTGATAGTGCGATGTGTCTCCCTGTATTGCAATCAGCGCGGCCATGGCGGCGCGCGCCCCGCCCGGATCGCCGAGGCGCTGCAGGACGATGGCCTGTCCGGTCAGTCTCGCCCAGGCCGCGGGTTCTCGGCCGTACTCGAGCTTGGCCTGACCGAACTTCCCCTGCATGAGCAGCGAATCGCCGATCAGCGCGTGAATGGACTGAGCGTCCGGACTGAGCTCCAACGCCCGGCGAAGCGGGGCCGGGGCCTCCGGGTACCGCCTGGCCCTGATCAGCGCCCAGCCGAGCCACTGGTAGGCCAGCGGGTCCAGGGGGTCGAGGGCGGCGCCGCGCTGGATGGCGTGAACCGCGCTTGCGCAATCGCCCACCTGACAGCGGAACACGCCGTAATCGATCAGGACGTTCGCGTGGCCATCGCCGATCGCGACGGCGTGGGCGAATACGGGAGCAGCGCCCGTGAAGTCGCGCTCGCCGACGATCAACGCGTCAGCCAAGGTTACCAGAACTTCGGCTACGTCCGGGGCGAGTTGAGCCGCGCGCCGCGCCGCGGCGAGCGCCGCCTGATTGGCGCCTCGCACCTCGGAGGCCTGGGTGAGACCGCTGGCGATGTCCATCAGCGCTACGGCGCGACCCGCGTGGGCCTTCGCGAAAGTCGGGTCCGCCTGGATCGCGGCGTCGTAATAGGCCAGCGCGGATCGGTAATCGCTCTCACCGCCGCCGGTGCGAAGCAGCGCGCGGCCGCGCAGGAAGGCGTCATAGGCCTTTGCATCGGTGGTGCCGCCGTCGCTCAAGGCGGCGATGTCGCCGGTCGCCAGGCGGACCTTCAGCGCCGCGGCGACGGCCTGGGCGATGCCGCTCTGCACCGCGAAGATGTCGCGCATGTCGCGATCGTAGGTCTCGCTCCACTGCTCATAGCCGGTTCGGGTGTCGGCCAGCTGGGCGCTGACGCGCACACGCGCGCCGTCGCGGCGGACCGCGCCGTCGAGCAGGTAGGCGGCCGAGAGCTTGGCCCCGATGGCGATGGCGCCTTCCTTGCTGCCCTTGAAGGTGAACGAGGAGCTGCGCGCCACCACGCGCAGCTGCTGCAGGCGCGACAGGGCGGCGATCAGTTCCTCGGACAGGCCATCGGCGAAATAGTCCTGGGAAGGATCGCCGCTCAGGTTGGTGAACGGCAGCACGGCGATGCTGTTGCGCGGCGCCGCCGTCGCGGTGTGCGTGCCGCCCGGGCAGTTCAGGTGCGCCGCCGAGCAGAGACGCGCCGGCCCGATCGCGATGGCGAGACCTCCCGCCGCCAGCAGGATGGCGAGCGCGGCGCCCGCGAAAAGCCAGCGCGGCGCCGGCCTCCGGATGGCGCGTGCGCGCGCCTCTGGCGGAGGCCGACCCTTCGCGGCGACCACCGCCTGCGCGGCGGCGAGCACGTCGAGGAACCGCGGGTCGCGGACGTTGCCCCGCCAATTGGTCAGCTTGAGGACCTGTTCCTGGCCGAAGCCCAGCGGCGGATCGACGTTGTCGATGGCGAGCGGGAGATAGGTCCCGCGTCGGCGGGCGTGGGAGGCTTCGTCGTGGACGAAGTAGCCTTCAGGCCCGACGGAGTTGACGCTCCAGATCACGATGACGCAGGCGGCGGCGTCGAGGCGCGTCTGGATGGTCTGGCGCCAGCTGGCGCCCGCCTCGATGCTGAGGTCCCACCAGACGCTCAGGCCGTTCGCAATCAGCGCGTCCACCAGAGGCTTCACGCGGGCGCGGTCGTCGGACTTGTAGGAGATGAAGACGTCGGTCATCGGGCCCACCCCGACACACGCCTAAGCTAATTTGCTCGCCCTAACCACCGCCTCGCGTGGGAAGCGGGCGTTTGGGCACGAGCGCCAAGCCCCGTTCTCCCTAGTCGATCGGGATGAAGATCGAGTGGCGGACCTGGCCCGAGACCGCCTTGGAGATGTGACCCTTGCCGGTGGTGTCCTCCACCAGCAGCACTTCGCCGGCGCCGATCACCCGGGTCTCGCCGTCGCTGGCGGTGATCGCCACCCCGGCGTCGAGATTGACGATGTATTGCCGGCGCGGCGCCTGGTGCCAGTCCAGGTCGTAGTCGCCGCCGGTCTCGCGGAAGATGACGCCAGTAGCGGGATGGCGGTGCGAGAGCTTGCCGATCGGCGAGACGTGCGCCCACTCCACCTCGATGTCGCGGAAGTGCGACACGCCCTCGGCGTCCTCGAACAGGTTGTGGATGCGCATGCGTCTGGTCTCCGTGGTCTTTGCTAATCGATCCCACTGCAACATAGTCGAGGCAAGCCCGCGCCGCGCGCGCGCAACGACGGAGGTCGAGGTGTCGGATCTGGAGATCGCGCCGCTGGAGGCGCACGGCGACTGGGACCGGGCCTTCTCCTACCACCCGTTCAACGTCGAGATCGCCCGGGCGGAGGGGGTGTTCATCTACGACACGCAGGGCCGGCGCTATTACGACGCCTCGGGCGGCCCGTTCGCGGTCAATCTCGGCCATGGCCATCCGCGCATGCGCGAAGCGATCATCGCCCAGCTCGACCAGTACGCCTTCGCCCATCCCACGCTGGCCAACCGCCGGCGGGCCGATCTGTGCCAGGCGATCGCCTCGGTGACGCCGGAGGGCCTCAACACCAGCTACCTGGTTTCGGGGGGGTCGGAGGCGGTGGAGACGGCGATCAAGATCGCCCGCCAGTATCACTTCGCCTGCGGGGCCGTGGGCAAGCACAAGATCGTGAGCAACTATGAGTCCTACCACGGCATGACCCTGGGGACGATGTCGCTCTCCGGCAATCCCGGGTCCACCCGGCAGTATGACCCGATGCTGATCCGCTGGCCCAAGGTGGCGCAGTACAGCGACTACCGCCGGCCCGCCGGCATCAGCCGCGACGATTGGGCGGTGATCACCGCCCAGGAGCTCGAACGAGTGATCCATTACGAGGGCCGCGACACCGTCGCCGCCTTCATCGCCACCCCGCACGGCTGCGGCTCGGAGTACGGCCTGGTCGCGCCCACGCGCTATTGGCAGGAAGTCCGGCGCATCTGCGACGAGAACGATGTGCTGCTGATCGCCGACGAGGTGGTCACCGGATTTGGGCGCACCGGCCGCTGGTTCGGCATGGAGCATTTCGACGTGCTCCCCGACATCATGACCTTCGCCAAGGGGATCAACAGCAGCTACATCCCGCTGGGCGCGGCCACAGTGAGCGACAAGGTCAACGCGCCGTTCAAGGACGGCGCCTACTTCGTCCACGGCTTCACCAACGGCGGTCACCCGCTGGCGGCGGCCTCGGGCATCGCCCTGATCGACATCCTCAAGAGCGAGCGGCTGGTCGAACAGTCGCAGGCGCGCGGCCGCCAGCTGCATTCCCACGCCGAGCGCCTCAAGGCGCACCGGTGCGTCGCCGACGTGCGCGGCTGGGGCACGTTCATGGTGCTCGAGCTGGTGCAGGGCGCCGAGCGGCGGGATTTCTTCCCGCCGGAAGCGCAGGCCGAGCAGCGCTTCCAGGAGATCGCCCTCGCCAACGGCCTGGCGCTCTACTCGACCCTCTACGGCGCGCGCCGCCGGCCGCTGATGAGCCGGGGCCTGCCGATGTGGATCGCGCCGCCGTTCATCATCACCGAGGATGAACTCGAGGATCTGATCGACCGCCTCGACCGCACCCTGCACCACTGGGAGCAGGCGATGCAGGTCGGGGCGCAAACCGCGCAGGTGGCCTGATTAACCTACCGGCGCACGCTCACGCGTGACTGCCACAGGATGAAGATCGGCGCGCCCATGAGCTCGAGCAGAGTGAAGCCGATGAACGGCGCCGGCGGCGTTGCGACCAGCAGCATCGATAGCAACCGTCCGAGGCCGCCGATGAAGATCGCGCCCCAGATGGCGCGGAACAGCGCCGTCTCGCGCTCGATCCTGGGAATGAGCCAGACCATCGCCAGCCCCAGGCCGAGCCAGACGCCGGCCAGGAAGCGCAGGTTGCCGTCCAGCAGGGGGGCCGCCGGCAGCGCCAACCCCGCGTAGAGCGGATCGCTCAGCCCGAACATACCGATCGCCCCTGTCAGCATGGGGATCACGGCCAGAACCCCGGTGACGATCTGGAGGGCCCTTCTGCTCATCGGCGTTCCTCCCGAGCTGTGCGGCGATCAAATCACCGAGGCTTCCGCAGAAGGCCGACGGCCAAGGTAACCACGGTGAGAGCCAGCAGGATCGCACCGGCGTAGACGAGGCCGATCATGCCGTCGGGCGCCGTCGCATCGACCGACGGCATCGCCAGGAAGAAGCCGGCGGAGACCAGGATCGCCGAAACGGGGAGGGCGATTCGGATCGCCCATACCAGCGCTGCCGGGAGGTTGGCCGAGTCCGCCAGGATCTGGCCGACCAGCGAAAGCACGATGATGACGCCGGCGTGGGCGTGACCAGCCCGGAAGAGATCCTCGCGCACCGGGTTGTCGATGTAGTGACTGCTCCTGTTGCTCAAGGACATCAGCAGGAACCGGCCGCCGAATTCGATGGTCGGAATGAGGATGAGGATGATCCCCGACATCAGCCTGGCCGCGCGAGTCATGGAGCAACCTCCGCCGGATCGGCGCCGCACGCATCCCGCGGACGGACGCCGCAAATGACCTATCAGTGATCGCCGATCAGCGATAGGTTAGGTCACTTTGTCAAGCCAATTCCGCGAACGAGAGAGAACCCATGACTCCGGCCCCCATGGTCAGATCCCGACGTAAGGCCAAAGGCGCGGGGCCCGAACGCCGCGAGGAGATCCTGGCCGCCGCGCTGCGGCTGTTCAGCGAGCACGGCGTGCACACCGTCTCCACCCGCCAGATCGCCGCCGCTGTGGGCATCTCCCAGCCGAGCCTCTACGCCTACTTCCCCACCAAGCAGGTGCTCGTCGAGGAGGTGACCCGACGCGCCTTCCTCGACCTGTCGGAGCGCATGACCGACGCCCTGCGCCATCACCCGCCCGGGAACCGGCTCGCCGGACTGGCGCGCGTCTATGCCGAGTTCGGCTTCACCCAGCCAGACGCGTATCGCGTCGCCTTCATGCTCGAAGGGGTCAGCTCGAGAGACAGAGGCAATGCGGATTCGGGGCTCAGGGCGGGGCTAGGCGCCTTCGCGATCTACCGCGACACGGTGACGGTGGCGCTCGGTCCCGAGGTTGGCGAGGAGGAAGTGGACCTCGTCGCCCAGAGCACCTGGGCGAGCCTGCACGGACTGGTCTCACTGATGATCGCGCGCCCGACCTTCCCCTGGGCGGACCGCGCGCGCCTGGTCGACCTGCACGTCGAGCGCCTGTTCCCGTTGCGGCGCTGACCGGCGATCAGGCGGCGCCCTGTGCGGGAGCCTGCGTCACCGCCTTGCCGCTCGAGACGAGAGTGAGGGCGCCCAGCACCGCGGCCACGGCCGATCCAGCCAGGACGCCGATCTTGGCCACGGCCGCCAGGTCCTGGTGAGGAAACGCCGACTCGGCCATGAGCAGGCCGACTGGGTCGCTGACGCCGCACAGCACCGCGCCGCCGATGAAGGCGCGCAGCGAGGTGTCGTCCGGCATGACGGCGATGCGCGCGCTCACCGCCGCCAACGTGGCCAGCAGGATGCCGAGTGGCTTGCCCACGACCAGCCCCAGGACCACGCCCGCGAGAACATGCAGCGCGCCGGGCGCACGAAGATCGACGCCGACCGCGACGCCGGTCGCCGAGAAGGCGAACAGCGGCAGCACCACATAGGCCGACCAGGGCGCGACGGCGCGCTCGACGCGATCGGCCGGCGACAGCAGACGCGCGCTGGCGGCCGAAAGGTTGCGGCTCGCCCAGTCCCAGATCGGTTCTTGCTCGACAGAGGCGCTGTCGCCGCCAGCGCCTCGGGCTTCCGTCTGGGCGTGTTCGAGGGCCGCCAACGCCGTTGCCGCCTGGGCGAGCAGCGGCCCGGCCGCCGGCGCGGGCCGCGTCGGCAGGAAGATCGCCAGGGCTACGCCGGCGAGGGCCGCGTTCACTCCGGCCGCATGCACCGCGAGCCACAGGCCGAGGGTGGCGGCGAGGTAGGGCCAGCCGGCGTAGACGCGCCAGCGGTTGAGGGCCAGCATCAGGCCGATCGCCGCAGCGGCGGCGATGAGCCAGACCCCATGGAAGTCCCGAGGGTAGAAGATCGCCAGGATCAGCACCGAGAGGATGTCGTCGACCACGGCCAGAGCGGCGACGAACACCTTCAGGCCCACCGGCGCGCGACGCCCCAGCACGGCGAGGATGCCCAGCGCGAAGGCGATCCCCGTGGACGTCGCCGCCGACCAGCCGGGCGCCGTCGCCCCGTGATTGAGCGCCAGATAGATGCCGGCCGGGGCGAGGGTCCCGGCTACCGCGCACAGCACCGGCAGCACCGCCGCCCGGCGATCGGTGAGCGAGCCCGCGGTCATCTCGCGGCGGATCTCCAGCCCGACGAGCAGGAAGAACACGGTCAGGAGGCCCTCGGAGCACCAGTCGGCGACGCTGAGCGAGAGGGCGCGGGTGGTCACGCCCACGCCGATCCTGGCGTCGACCACATGGTCGTACAGCGACGCGAGCGGCGTGTTGGCCAGGACCAGGGCGGCGGCCGCGGCGATCAGCAGCACCAGGCCCGCCGAGGCCGGTAGGTTGGCGAACGCGCGCGCCGTGCGCTGCACGCGCGCCCCCACCGGCCGCTCCAGGGCCTCCAGCATGGAATAGAAATCCCAGGCGCCGTCGTAGCGCTGGCCGTCGACGAAGATGGTCGGCGTGCCGGTGACCCCGTTCGCGCGGCCGTCGGCGAGATCCTCTTCGACCCGCTCACGCAGCTGCGGATCGTCGACGTCATGGTCGAAGCGGTCCATGTCCAGGCCGATCGAGCGCGCAGCCTCCAACACGTGCTCGCGGGTCAGCGGTGGCTCGCGCGCATAGAGCGCGTCGTGCATCTCCCAGAAGCGCCCCTGTCGGGCCGCCGCCTCGGCGGCCCTGGAGGCGAATTCCGCGCCCGGATGGGCCCGCTCGTTGGGGAAATGGCGGAACACATAGGCCAGGCGCTCGCCCATCGCCTGGCGCAGGCGGTCGAGCACGCCGCGCAAGCGCCGGCAGTAGGGGCACAGGTAGTCACCGTAGATCAGCACGTTGACGGCGTCGCGGCCCACGCCGGCGCCGCGGACGTGATCGCGGCCGGGGTCTATCGGCCGCTGGAGCCTGACGCCCTGGCTGCTCACTTGAGCGTGGCGTCGAGCGTGATCTGCGCGTTGAGCGCCTTGGAGACCGGGCAGTTCTTCTCGGCCCCCGCGGCGAGCGCGTGGAACGTCGCCTCGTCGAGCCCGGGCACGTCGGCCTGCAGGGTCAGATGCGAGCGCGAGATGCGGAACCCGGTCCCTTCGGGCTCCAGCGTCACCGCGGCTTCGGTGACGAGCTCGGTGGGCGTATAGCCGGCCGCCTGCAGCTGGAAGGCCAGGGCCATGGTGAAACAGCCGGCGTGGGCGGCGGCGAGCAGCTCCTCGGGGTTGGTCCCGCGCTCGTTCTCGAACCTGGTCTTATAGGAATAGGGCGTCTCGCTGAGTACGCCGGAGTCGGTGGTCAGGTCGCCGTCGCCATCGCGGCCCGTGCCGCGCCAGGCCGCCTTGGCTTTACGGATCATGCTGGTCTCCTTGTGAGCGTGGACGGGCAGCCACCGATACCGACACTCGCTGCTGCTCGCTATCTGTCCGCGCACATCGCCGCCGCGATCCTGGCCCGGACCTCTGACTGCCGTCAACTGCATGTCTAGCCGCGGAGCACCATGGCTAGCCACGTGTGTCCTTGTCGCCTAGGTTAGGTGCAAGGAGTCGACCGATGTCCCGCACCAATCGCGTCCAGTTCAACGTCCGCTCCGCGTTTGCGCGCCAACGCGCCCATGAACTGGCGAAGCTCACCGGCATGACCGCGACGCAGGTCGTGGAGGATGCCCTACGGGGCTATGTCCCGCCCGGCGCCGAGCACAAGGCGGGCCGCCTCGTGCGTCGTGGAACGATCCTGGTGCGGCCCGCCGAGGGCGCGAAGGTTGCCTTCGCCGAGGCCGAAGCGGCGCTGCAAGCAGTTCGCGAGCGCGGCCTTGACGATTGACGCGCTCATCGACAGCAACGTCCTGATCGCGATACTTGCCGAAGCGCACGAACATCACGCCCCATCGCTCGACCTCTTGGTGGATGGCCGCGGCGCGCAGTTCGCCATCGCCGCACATAGCTACGCCGAGGCCTACAATACGCTTACACGTCGAGGCCAGCGCGCACCGTTCCAATTCACACCGGAGGAGGCTTGGGCGGCGCTCGAGAGCGTTCGCGCCGTGACCGGCCTGGTGGGCCTCACCGCCGCGCAGACATTCGATGCCATCAGACGCTACGCACAGGGCGGTGGGATCGGCGCGCGCCTCTACGATCGTCTCATCGGCGAGGCAGCCGTCGTGCACGCGGTTCCACGGATCGTGACCTGGAATGTCGGGCACATGCGCAGCCTGTTTCCGGACCTGACCATCACCACGCCCAAGGATTTCCGCGCCGCAGAGATCATCGCACGCTGATGCTCGAGCGCCGTTTCGGCGCTTGCTGTCGAGGCGGGGGTCTGCTCGCGCGTCGCCCCAAATCAACGGCTAATGGCCCCGGGCCGCGATCACACGTAGCGCGGGATCGGACCGAGCTGGGGTGTGGTGTCCTCACCCAGATCGAGGAAGATCTCGTCCACGTAGCACCAACCCCAGCCTTCCGGCGGATCGTAACCCTCGATCATCGGGTGATGCGTGGCGTGGAAATGGGCGGTGGCGTGCCGGTGCGGGGAATCGTCGCAACAGCCCACGTGGCCGCAGGCGCGGCACAGGCGCAGATGCACCCAGGGTGAGCCGA
>Ga0302314_10023521_pt1 | contig 10054 bp, 9 predicted proteins | sample III_Palsa_N2_3_FD_200533 | JGI IMG/M metagenome (GOLD analysis project Ga0302314, IMG submission 200533) | Peat permafrost microbial communities from Stordalen Mire near Abisko, Sweden - III_Palsa_N2_3 | ecosystem: Environmental > Terrestrial > Soil > Palsa > Peat permafrost | place: Sweden...
GAGGCGCGGCTGGCCGAGCTGATCGGCCCGACCGCCGGGCGGCTGCACACCGCGCGGTCGCGCAACGACCAGGTCGCGACCGATTTCAAGCTGTGGGTCCGCAACGCGCTGGGGCGTCTCGACACCGATCTCAAGGCGTTGCAGGCGGCACTGATCGCACAGGCGGAGCGCCATGCCGCGACCATCATGCCGGGCTTCACCCATCTGCAGCTGGCGCAGCCAGTGACCTTCGGCCACCATCTGCTGGCCTATGTCGAGATGCTGGGCCGCGACCGCAGCCGGGTGGTCGATTCGCTGCGGCGGGCCGAGGAGTGCCCGCTCGGCGCGGCGGCCCTGGCGGGCTCCCCCTACCCGATCGACCGCAGGAACACGGCGACCGCGCTGGGCTTTGCCCGGCCGTCGGCCAATTCGATCGACGCGGTTTCGGACCGGGACTTCGCGCTCGATTATCTGGCGACCGCCGCGATCCTGGCGGTGCATCTGTCGCGTTTCGCCGAGGAGCTGGTGCTGTGGTCGTCGGACCAGTTCGCCTTCGTGCGGCTGTCGGACGGCTTCACCACCGGCAGCTCGATCATGCCGCAAAAGCGCAATCCGGACGCGGCGGAACTGGTGCGAGCCAAGACGGGGCGCATCGTCGGCGACTTGAACACGCTGCTGATCGCGCTCAAGGGCCTGCCGCTGGCCTATTCCAAGGACATGCAGGAGGACAAGGAGCCGGTCTTCGACGCCGAGGACACGCTGGCTCTGGCGCTGGCCGCCATGACTTGTATGGTCGCCGACATGACGGTGAACGCGGATTCGATGCGGCGGGCAACCGACCGCGGCTATGTGACGGCGACAGACCTGGCCGACTGGCTGGTCCGCACGCTGGGCCTGCCGTTCCGCGAAGCGCATCACGTGTCCGGCAGCCTGGTGAAGCGTGCGGAAGAACGCGGCGTTCAACTTTACGATCTGTCGCTCGAGGAATTCCAGACGGCCCATCCGTCGATCGACGAACGGGTGTTCGCCGTCCTGACGGTCGAGGCGTCGGTGGCCAGCCGAACCAGCGAGGGCGGCACATCCCCGGCACAGGTGCGTGAAGCCGTCGAGGCTGCCAAGGCGAGGTTTCTATGAGGATCGCAACCTGCATCCTGCTGGTCGTCGTCGCGCTGGGCATTTCCGGCTGCGGCAAGCGCGCCCGCTATCTGGATCCGCCCGACCCCGAATATAAAAATCAAAAATATCCGAAGATCTACCCACCGCCGAATCCTCCGGGAACCCATCTGTGAGCGGATTTTCCTATCGAAACGGCGTTCTGCACGCCGAGGGCGTTCCATTGCCCAGGATCGCGGACGCGGTGGGCACGCCCACCTATGTCTATTCGGCGGCAGCGCTGGAAGCGAATTACCGCGCCTATGAGCAGGCATTCGGCGGCCAGAACGTCGTCATCCATTTCGCACTGAAGGCCAACGGCAATCTGGCGGTCGTCGCCTTGCTGGGCAGCTTCGGCGCCGGCGCGGACATCGTGTCGTTGGGCGAACTCAAGCGCGCGCTCGCGGCAGGAATTCCGCCCGAACGAATCGTCTTTTCCGGCGTCGGCAAAACCCGCGAGGAACTGGCGGCGGCAGTGATGGCCGGCGTCGCGCAGGTCAATGTCGAATCCCAGCCGGAACTCGAGGCGCTCGACGCGGTGGCGCGCGCGCTTGGCCGGCGGCAGCGCGTCGCCTTGCGCATCAACCCCGATGTCGATGCCCGGACACACGAGAAGATTTCGACCGGAAAACGCGGCGACAAGTTCGGCATCCCCTATTCCGATGCTCTCTCGGTCTATCGCCGCGCGGCAAGCCTTGCCGGAATCGAGCCTGTCGGGCTTGCGCTCCATATCGGATCGCAGCTGATCGACCTTGCGCCCTATAAGGCCGCCTACCGCAAGGTCGCCGAACTTGTCCAGGAGCTGCGGCGCGAGGGCCTGCCGGTCGAGGCGCTCGATCTCGGCGGCGGGATCGGTATCACCTACAAGGACGAAATCCCGCCCGCGCTGGACGACTATGCCGCCATCGTCTGCGACACGGTCGGCAATCTCGGCTGCCGGCTGGCGATCGAGCCCGGCCGATCGATTGTCGCCACCGCCGGCGTCCTGCTCAGCCGCGTCGTCTACCGCAAGGCCGGCGGGGCAAACGACATACTGATCCTGGATGCCGGGATGAACGACCTGATGCGGCCCAGCATGTATGGCGCCTACCACCCGATCCAGCCGGTGACGCAAGCCGCGGCGGATGCGCCCCTGGCCGCTGTCGATGTGGTGGGTCCGGTCTGCGAAACCGGCGACACCTTCACTCGCGGGCGCATGCTACCGCCGATCGAGGCCGACGATCTGGTGGTTTTCGGCGCGGCGGGGGCTTATTGTTCCAGCATGTCGTCGACATATAATGCGCGTCCGCTGGCGGCGGAGGTGCTGGTGCGGGGCGACGGATTCGACGTCGTGCGGCCGCGTCAGGCCATCGAGGCGATGTTCGCGGACGAACATATACCCACCTGGCTGAACGAGCCGAACCGGCTCGAAACGGCAGAACGGAAGCGTGCATGAAGTCGGGTCCATCCCGTCTCGATAGCAGGATCGGCAGAGCGGCTGGCCTCGCCCACGTCGTGCTGTGGATCGAAATGCTCGCCGCCGCGTTCTGGCCGGCGGCGACTCTGGTCGGCGCCTTCGTCGTCCTGGCGATATTCGGCGTGCCGACCGCCCTTCCCGCATGGCTGCACCTCCTGTTCCTGATCGCATTCTTCGTGATCTTCTGCCTGTTCGTCCGCGCAGGCCTGCGGCAATTCTCATTTCCGGCGCGCGCCGCGGCGGAACGCAAGGTCGAACGGGACAGCGACCTGCGTCACCGTCCGTTCGAGACGCTGGCCGACCGGCCGGTCGGAACCGACGAAGCCGGCACGATCCTCTGGCGGCTGCACCAGGAGCGCCGGCGGGCCGAGATCGGACAGCTCCGTGTGGCGTTTCCGCAAGCCGGACTTCCGGAGCGCGATCCCTGGGCGCTGCGCCTGTTCGTCGTCATCGTGCTGGTCCTGGGCCTGGTCATTGCCGGCCCGCGCAGCGGACGGCTGATCGTCGCGGCGCTGACGCCGCAATTCGCCGGGTCCGCCGCCGCCATTCCGGTCGAGGCCTGGGTCAAGCCGCCGGCCTATACCGGTCTTGCCGCCATCCTTCTCAAAAGCGACGACGACAAGCCGGTCGCCGTGCCGACCGGCAGCACGCTCGAGGCCCATGTCACCGGCGGTTCGCGCACGCCCCGCCTCATCCTGGGCGATGAGCGCGAAGACTTCAGGCATATCGACGGCGGCGGCTTTGCGATTTCGCGCGTGCTGACCACCCCCGGCGATCTGAGCGTCCGCCGCGGCTGGTCGACCCTGTCGCGCTGGCATATCGACATCATTCCCGATGCGCCGCCGGTGGTCGAATTCGCCAATCCGCCATCGGTGATGCAGTCCGGCGCGATCAAGCTGGATTACCATGCGACCGACGATTATGGCGTGGCCGCGATCGAATTCCGCGCCCGGCCGGTCCCCGGCCAGCCCGAGGTCGCGGCGGACCCGATCGCCCTGCCCCTGGTTTCCGGCCAGACCGAGAAGGAATTGCGCGGCAGCAGCTTTCAGGACCTGACCGCCCATCCCTGGGCCGGAATGCAGGTTCTGGTAAAACTGGTAGCGACCGATACCGGCGGGCAGGTCAGCGAAAGCCCCGAAGCCGTCTTCCGCCTGCCGGAGCGCCGCTTCATCAACCCGACTGCGATGACCATCGTCCAAATGCGCAAGCACGTCATCTTCGACGACGAACCGCGCTTTCGGCTGGCGCTGGAACTGTTCAACCTGACCGAAAACCCGCAGGTGATCGGCGAGGATCTCAGCGTCTTCCTGGCGCTGAAGGCCGCGGCGACCGAGCTTCGGCGAGCCCCGCATCAGGACACCGACGCGACCGCCGACATCGAGGACCTGCTGTGGAACTCGGCGCTGAAAATCGAAGACGGCAACCGGCCCGAGGCGGAAAAGGAACTGCGCGCCGCCGAGGACGCGCTGGAGAAGGCGCTCAAAGACCCCAATACCCCGGCCTCCGAGATTGCCCGGCTGACCCAGAACCTGAAGGAAGCGATGAATCGCGACATCCAGGCGATGGCGGAAAATCTGCGCAAGCAGCAGGAAGCCGGACAGAAGCAGGAAGCGTCAGACCCCAACACGCCGACCATCGACCAGCACGAGCTGAACGATCAGGTCGACAAGATGAACCAGATGGCGCAGTCCGGCTCGCGCGATGCCGCGAAGGACATGCTGGATTACATCAAGTCGCTTCTGGAGAACATGAAAGCCGGCCAGCAGGCGGGGAAGGAAAACGAACAGGGCAAGAAGTCGCTCCAGGACCTGAAGGACCTGGCGAAGAAGCAGCGCGACATGGAAAACGGCACCGATCCCAAGGCAGCCGAGGAGCAGGAGGCGCTGCGCAAGTCGCTCGGCGAGGCGGCGCGCCAGATCGGCGATGCCATGGGCGATATCCCGCAGTCCTTGAGCGGAGCCGATCGGGCCATGCGCAACGCTGCCAAGGCCCTCCAGCGCGGCACCAAGGGCGGCGCCCAGGGCGACCAGGAGGACGCGGCCGGCAAGCTGGACGAGGCCGCGAAGGATCTGTCCGACCAGCTGTCGCAGCAGGGGGGCGATACGGAACTCAAGGGCGACGGCAAGGGCGACCGTGACCCGCTGGGCCGTGCCCGCTTCGACGCCGGCAAAAACGTCCATGTCCCGACCGACCGGGAAATGCAGCGTTCACGCGAGATTTTGGACGAGTTGCGCAAGCGGGCCGGCGAACATGAACGGCCGCGCCCGGAACTCGACTACCTCCAGCGGCTTCTGCAACAATATTGAGGCTTCCCGCAGCCCCGAGTCGCGATGATCAGTTTTGAGAATGTCGGATTCAGGTATGGCGTCGGCCCCGAGATATTGCACGACGTCAGTGTTTCGATCGAGGCCGGCAGCTTTCACTTTTTGACCGGCGCGAGCGGCGCCGGCAAGACCACCCTGCTGAACATGATGCATCTGGGCCTGCGGCCGACGCGTGGTTTCCTGTCGATCCTGGGCCAGGATGTCGGCACGCTCAAACGGCGCAAGGTACCGGCGCTGCGCCGTCAGATCGGCATGGTGTTCCAGGATTTCCGGCTGCTCGACCATATGTCGGCCTTCGACAATGTCGCCTTGCCGCTCCGCCTGGCCGGCCAGAAAGAGCGCGAGATCCGCCGGGACGTCACCGCGATCCTGGAATGGGTTGGGCTTGGCGATGCGCTCGAAGCCAGCCCGCGCGCTTTGTCGGGTGGCGAACAACAGCGCGTGGCGATCGCCCGCGCCGTTGTCGCCCGTCCGGGAATATTGCTGGCCGACGAGCCGACCGGCAGTGTCGACGAGGCTATCGGCCAGCGCATCCTGCGCCTTTTCGAGGAACTGCACCGGCTGGGTACCGCGATCGTCATCGCGACCCACAATCGCGGCCTGATCGAGCGTTTCCCTCATGCCAGACTGGAGCTGACCGATGGGCAGCTCGTCCGCCTTCCCGGCGGCGCCCCCCTGCGATGAGCAGGATTCCCTTCAGGTTCGAGCACCGGACGATGCGTACGCTGTCCGTGCTGGTCACCGGCCTGATGGTGGCGCTGGGGATCCTCGCTCTGGCCGGCGCGGCGACGCTGCGTCATGTCGAAGGCGAGTGGCGCCATGCTCTGTCCGATCGCTGGACGGTCGAACTGGCTTCGGGCGAACCCGAGCAGGCCGCAACGACGCTGCGGAGCCTGTCCGGCGTCGCCGACGCACGGGTTGTGCCGGCGGACGAGATACGCCGCCTGCTGCAGCCGTGGCTGCATGATCCGGCATTGACCGCCCAACTGCCCCTGCCGACCTTGATCGACCTCAGCATCGATCGCGCCAAACCGCCCTCGGCGGCTGTTCTTGCACAGCAGATATCGGCTGCGCTGCCGGGCGCCAAGCTGGATGACCATGGCGCCTGGACACGCGACCTGCTGCGAATCGCCGAAGCCGGCGAGGCGATGGGGCTGGCGATCTTCGCCGCGATCGCCCTGACCGCGACGCTGACGATCGCCGCCACGGCGCGGGCCCGGCTCGCGATCAATGCCCAGGAGATCGAGCTGCTGCACAGCCTGGGCGCTACCGACGGTTTCATCGCGCGCCAGTTCCAGGCCGGCGCGTTCCGGGCGACCATCGCCGGCGCGGTCATCGGCGCAATTGTGGCAGGCGCCGTTGTGGCCGGGTTGATCAGGGCCGCACCCCCGATCATCCCTTTCGTTTCGCAGCTGAGGCTGGAGCCGGTCGACTGGGCGGTGCTGGCGTCAGTGCCAGTTGGCGCCATCCTGCTGGCGATGCTGGTCACGCGATGGACCGCGTACAGCTTGGCGCGCCGGCTGCCATGAGCGTGGGGCTCGGCAAACAGATCGGCGGCTACTTCCTGCGCACTATCCTGATCGTCCTCGCGGCGATTGTGCCGATCGCCGTCGGATTCGTGCGTTTCGTCGATCACCTGCCGCCGCCGACCACCGACCGGTCGAGGACCGACGCCATCGTCGTGCTGACCGGGGGCGGCGAGCGGATTGCCAATGCCCTGTCGCTGCTGGAAGCGGGCAAGGCCGAGAGGCTGTTCGTCTCCGGCGTGCATCCCGGGGTCGGCGTCGGTGAATTGCTCAAGATCGATCGCACCGTGCCCAATTCCGGCCAGTCCGACGCCGCGCTGGCGGCGCGCATCGATCTGGGCGATATGGCCGGCGATACGTTCGGCAACTCGGTCGAAAGCGTTGCCTGGATGCGCGCCAACCGGTTCAAGACCATGCGGCTGGTCACCGCCGACTACCACATGCCCCGCGCCTTGATAGAATTCAGGATGGAGGCGCCCGACCTGCAGATCGTGGTCAATCCGATCCGGCCATCGCGCACGCAAAACATCCCCTGGTGGCGCGACCGGCCTATGTTCGGACTGCTGCTGGGCGAGTATGGAAAGTACCTGGTCGCCAAATGGCGGTACCTGTTCGTCCGCGTGAAGGAAAGCGCATAGGAGTTCGATGAAGCGGCTGCGGAGTATTGCGTTTTCGATCGCGTTCCCCCTCTGGACAGGTATCTGCTGCATCGGCCTCGCATTCGGGCCGTTTCTGCCGCGCAAGGGTGCGCTGGCGATCGCGGTGCTTTGGGTGCGGTCGGTCGCCTGGGTCGAGCGGCATGTGCTGGGGCTCGACTATCGGGTGATCGGGCGCGAGAACTTGCCGGCGCACGGTGCCTTCATCGTCGCGGCGAAGCATCAGTCGACTTTCGAGACGATGAAGCTTCATCTCATTCTGAACGATCCCGCGATCGTCCTGAAAAAGGAGCTGCTGCGCATCCCGATCTGGGGCCGCTACCTGAAGCAAACCGGCATGATCCCGATCGACCGCGGCGCCGGCCGCCGCGCGATGGGCGATATGCTGACCGCCTCGGAAAAGGCCAAGGCGGAAGGCCGGCCGATCGTGATCTTCCCGCAAGGCACGCGCATTCCGGTTGGCGTCAAAAGCAGCTACAAGTCCGGCGTCGTCGCCCTTTATCAGGCGCTCGGACTGCCGATCCTGCCGCTGGCGCTCAATTCCGGCCTGTTCTGGCCCAAGACCGGAATGAAGCATGGCGGCACCGTCACTTTCTCGTTCTTGGCCCCAATCGAGCCCGGGCTGGACTCCGATTCGGCGCTGTCGCTGTTGGAACAGCGTCTGGAAACCGAAACCGAGCGCCTTGTCGCCGCGCAGATGCTGGAGTTCGCACATTCATAGAAATCGGATAATCGCTCTCGGGGCCGGCGTGATCATTGTCGCCTATTCGGGCTGGTGGTGGCTGACGGCGCATACGCTGACGGCGCGGGTCGACCAATGGATCGCCGCCGAACAGGCCAAGGGCGCGAAAATTACACCGACCGCCGTCTCGGTCGGCGGCTACCCCTTCGCCTTCTCGTTCAAGCTGACCAATGTCAGCCTAGCATGGCCGGGCGGCTTCGGCCTGTCCGGCCAGAGCGTGAAGCTCCGCAATCGCCCATGGTCGCTGAGGTCGTTCAAGGTCAACGCCACCGGCGGATTTGAACTCACCCTGCCCGCGGGAACATCACGCCCCGTGCTGGTCCTCGACGGCGAGACGCTGAGGGGCCATGCCAGCTTCCAGGACACGGCCATGCCTGTCGCGATGGATCTGACCGCCGACACGGTCAGCGCCTCGGCCGCGTCCACCGATGCGCCAGCCAGCCGGGAACTGACGGTCGCGACGGTCGAATTCGACGGTGCGCGGCCCACGACCACGCCCAAGACAGACACGGATGTCGCCTACGACCTGTCGCTCAAGCTGATCGATCTCTCGGCTCAGGCGCTGGAGGGCAATCCGCTCGGCGCAACGATCAACCAGACGGCGCTGCATGTTCAGCTTCTGGGTGCGCCGCCGGTGCAATGGGATGATGCGGGGATCGCGGCCTGGCGCGACTCCGGCGGCACGGTCAACGTGAACGCGGCCTCGCTGCAATGGGGGCAGCTTGCGGTCTCAGGCAACGGCACGCTGGCGCTGGACAAGGAGATGCAGCCGGAAGGCGCCTTTACCACACATCTGACGGGATTCGAACAGGCGCTCGATTCGCTGGCCGCCGCGGGATGGGTCAAGCTCAGCGCGGCCAGCCTCGCCAAGCTGGCGCTGGGCATCGCGTCCCACCCGGGCCCGGACGGGAAACCCTCGGTCGATACGCCACTGTCGATCCAGAACCGCCATATCTCGGCGGGCGCGATCAAGCTCGGTCAGGTACCGGAGCTGAAGCTGGACTGACGCCGGCCGGACAGAACGGTGTCAGCCGCCACTGGTCGGTCCGCATCCTGGAAGGATGATCGGGCCATCGCACGGAATTGCCGCGCATGAGCTCGAACAGGAATATGGCCAGGAGCCACCAGCCCGGCTCAAGCACGTTCCAAACGGCCTGACACATCCGGATCACGACCCCGATCACGTCGGGGGACTGCCAGGCGAGTTGCTGGACATCGAGGTTGATCGCCTCCCAACTGAACGGCGGTCGCCTGATATCGACGCCGGCGAAGTAATCCATCGCCGAGAAGTCACCCGGCATGAAGACGACATAACGGTAGGATTCGTCGATCTTGGGCAGAGCGGGCATCGCTGCCGTGGTCCGCGGCTCAATGGCGACAGGTTCGGAGGCCGCTGCCTGCCGTTTGGCGAACCGCATCCGCCAGCCCGGCCCCTCGCCGCGCAACCCGAACCGGTCGAACTCGTCCGCCGTGAAATAGCGCATGTCGGAGGAATCGGTGCGCATCATGATGTCGTATGCAGCCTCCGACACGCCCAGCTCAAGGAAATAATCATGGAGGTAGCGCATCAGCCCGTCATATTTCGCATGCGCCTCGTGGGCATCCATGTTGCGCCACGAGACCAGCATCGGCCGATGAACGCCGATCGCCGCGCCGGTCGGCGTATGCACGGCGCCAGCGATCAGGACGAAAACGCAGGCGCTGACGCATTCCTGGCCGGGCCGCACCAGCGTCATCGCCGAATGCTGGTAGATCGCCCGTCCGATGCCGACCGCCTCGATCACATCGCCTCCGGGCGAGTTCAGCTCGACCGTGACGAACGGCGTATCCTCGATCTGCGTTTTCGCGGTTCGGCTGACCTGGTCCAAAGCTGTCTCGAACGCCGCCAGATCGCCTTTATGGATCGCCGAATGGATCAGTATCTTGGCCGACCCGCCATTTGCGCCATCATCCAGGACCCTCACATCCGCCGCGGCGCCCAACCCTGTCAGGCCGGCGAGCGAAAGCGCGACGACCGCGCATGTTATCCTAAAGCAACGGACCATCCGTCCCCATCATCTCGCGCCGGATAATCTTGATCGGCACCGTGCCGGCCTCCATCAGGCGCTTATGAAACTCCCCGATCGTATATTTGTCGCCCATCTTGGCCTGCCAATCCTGGCGCAGCTTCAAGATCTCCAGCTTGCCGAGCGTGTAGTAAAGATATGTCGGATCGGAGG
>Ga0302314_10023523_pt1 | contig 10053 bp, 6 predicted proteins | sample III_Palsa_N2_3_FD_200533 | JGI IMG/M metagenome (GOLD analysis project Ga0302314, IMG submission 200533) | Peat permafrost microbial communities from Stordalen Mire near Abisko, Sweden - III_Palsa_N2_3 | ecosystem: Environmental > Terrestrial > Soil > Palsa > Peat permafrost | place: Sweden...
CGTCGCCGTCCACGCCGCCCACCCCGCCCACCCCGCCGAGCTGACGTCCGGACCCGGACCGGTGACCCGCACCGGTGCGGGTCACCGGTCCGGCCCTTCGACTACGGCTCCGGGATCGCCGGCGCGGTCAGCGCCGCCGGCCGCTGCTCCAGCGCGTCGAGGGCGATCCTGACCGCCGTGTCCAGCTGCGGGTCGCGGCCGGCCGCCCAGTCCTGCGGGGCGCAGACCACCTCGACGTCCGGGTCCACCCCGTGGTTCTCCAACCCCCAGCCGTAGCCCTCGTACCAGGTGCGGTAGCGCGGCTGGGTGACCTCGGTGCCGTCGACGAGCCGGTAGTGCATGTCGATGCCGACCACCCCGCCCCAGGTGCGGACGCCGACGACCGGGCCAAGCCCGAGCGCCTGGAACCCGGCGTTGATGTTGTCGCCGTCGGAGCCGCAGAACTCGTCGGCGACCGCGACCAGCGGCCCGCGCGGCGAGTCCTCGGGGTAGACGACGGGGGGCTGCCGGTCCCGGATCACCTGCCACTTGACGATCCGCCGTCGCAGCTTCTCCAGCACCAGCTGCGAGGTGTGGCCGCCCCGGTTCTCCCGGGTGTCGACGATCAGCCCGTGCTGCGCCGCCTCGATGTGGAGGTCCCGGTGCAGCTGGGCCCAGCCGGCCCCCATCATGTCGGGCAGGTGCAGGTAGCCGAGCCGTCCGCCGGAGAGCTCGCGGACCCGCGCCCGGGCCCGGTCGACCTCGTCGTGGTAGCGCAGCGGCTGGTCGTTGGCGAGCGGCACGACCACCACGGAGTACTCGCCGCCGTCCCGGCCCAGGGTCAGCTCCACCGGCCGGCCGGCCGTGCCGACCAGCAGCGGAGCCGGTCCGGCGACCGGGTCGACCGGGCGGCCGTCCACGGCCAGGACCGCGTCCCCGGGGGCGGCCCGGACGCCGGGGCCGGCCAGCGGACCGCGTGCGGCCGGGTCGGAGGACTCGCCGGGCAGGATCCTGACGATCCGCCAGCTGCCCTCGGCGTCCCGGGCCAGGTCGGCGCCGAGCAGGCCCTGGCGGTGGGCGGCGGCGGTGTCGGCGGCCGGCGGGCTGACATAGGCGTGCGAGGTGCCGAGCTCCCCCTGCACCTCCCAGAGCAGGTCCACCAGGTCGTCGTGGCAGCCGATCCGGTCCAGCACCGGCCGGTAGCGGCGCTGCACCGCCTCCCAGTCGACGCCGCCGAGGTCGGTCCGCCAGAAGTTGTCCCGCATCAGCCGGCCGCTCTCGTCGAACATCTGCCGCCACTCGGCGGCGGGGTCGACGGTGACCCGGATCCGGGCCAGGTCGACCTTGACGTCGTCGTCCTGGGCGTCCTGGGCGGGCCTGCGGTCGGCCGGGACGATCCGCAGGGCGCCGTCGTCCAGCAGCGCGAGCCGGCTGCCGTCGCCGGTGACGGCGAAGCCGTCGACCGCGTCCGCCAGCGTCTCGGTGCGGTGGGTGAGCAGGTCGAAGCGGAGCAGCGAGGGGCGGGCGGCGGGGGTGTCCGGGGTCGCCCTGGCCGAGCCGGTCACCCCGGCCGGCGGACGGCTGAGCCAGAGCAGGCCCTGGCCGGCGGCCTTGAGGCTGCTGTAGCGGCCGGCCGGGACGGGCAGCGGGACCAGCCGGTGGGCGATGCCGTCCAGATCGATCCGGGTGGCGGTGACTCCGGTCTGCCCGCCGTCGGCCTCCTCGGCCCCGGCCGTGGGCCTGCCCGGGGCGCGGCCCTCGAGCCGGGGCGCGAAGGGCGAGGGGGTGTCCGCCGCCAGCGGCACCAGGAAGGGGCGGCAGGCGACCGGGAAGCCCAGGTCGAAGACGTGCTCGTCGTAGACCGGGTCGAAGTCGCGGCGCGAGAGGAAGGCGAGGTACTTGCCGTCCTCGGTGAAGACCGGGTCGAAGTCCAGGAAGCGGAGCGAGGTGACCTCGGTGACCCCCGCTCCCGCCTCGCCGTCCACCCGGGCCAGCCGGATCTGCCGCAGCCGCTCGCTCAGGTCCGCCGCGTGCGACCAGGCCAGCCAGGCCGAGTCCGGGGAGAAGGCGAGACCGGCGGCCTGCAGCGCCTCGCTGCGGTCGATCTCCCGCACCGTGCCGTCCTCGACCAGCAGCACCAGGCCGTCGCGGTTGGCGACGGCGAGCCGCCGTCCGTCCGGGGAGGCGACCAGTTCCTCCACCCGGCCCAACTCGCCCAGGCCGACCCGGCGGCCGTCGGAGAACTCCAGGGCGTCCTCGCCCCCGGCGTCGGTGACCCAGACCGACGCCCCCTCGGGCAGCGCCTGCGGCAGCCGGTTGCGCACGCCGGGGGTGACCGCGAGGGCGCGCACCGGTCCGTCCCGGTGGGTGACCCGGTGGACCGTGCCGCGCACCTCGACCACGCTGGAGCGGCCCTCGGCGTCGGGCGAGACCGTGCCCAACCGGCCCTGGGCGGTCAGCGGGTAGGGCTGCCGGGAGCTGCGCGGACCGCCGAGGCGCAGTTCGAGGCGCCGGGGCCGGGCCTCGTCCAGGTCGTCCAGCAGCCACAGCCGGCCGGCGCTCTGGTAGACCACCCGGGTGCCGTCGGTGGCGGCCTGGCGGGCGTAGAACTCGTCGTCGTCAGCGGCGTGCCGACGGAGGTCGGAGCCGTCCGGGCGGGCGGAGTAGAGCCGGCCGAGGCCCTCGTGGTCGCTGAGGAAGGCGATCCGCCCGCCCACCCACATCGGCGAGTCGACATTGCCGTCCAGCTCCGACAGCACCCGCTCGAACGCGCCCTCGGTGCCGATCCAGAGCTTGCCGGCACGACCGCCGCGATAGCGCTTCCAGTGCGCGGGCTCGCGGTTGACGGCGGAGCTGAGCAGCGCCCGGTCACCGCCGGGCTCCAGCGCCACACCGCCGAGCCGGCCGTAGGGCAGCTCCCGGGCGGGGCCGCCGTCGAGCGGCAGCGCGAACGCCCAGGGGTGCGCCCGCGACCGGCGTCCGGTGCTGCTGATCGCGATCGGCTCGCCGTCCGGGGTCCAACCGGCCAGGGTGGTCTGGGCATTGCCCCAGTAGGTCAGCCGCCGGGAGGGGCCGCCGTCGACCGGGGCGAGGTGGATCTCGGAGGCTCCGTCCCTGGTCGAGGCCCAGGCCAGCAGCGTCCCGTCGGGGGAGATCCGGGGCCGCGACACCGGCACCCGGTCGGCGCTCACCCGCCAGGCCCGGCCGCCGCCCTCGACCGGGGCGAGCCAGACGTCGTCCTCGGCCACAAAAGTGACCAGTTCTCGGTGTACATGCGGAAATCGAGCGTACTCGTCGACAGAGGTCATCAGCCCAACCTAACTGTCACCACTGGCAGTGCGGGAGGAATTACCGACGGCCCCGGCCCGGCCGGAGGGGCCGAGGGCGTGGGCGCTGGACAGGACCGGGTCGGAGGCTGAGAAGATCGACGCCATGCACCCTGTCCTCGGCCGCGCCCGCGCCGTCCTCAGCAGCCGACTGCGGGTCGCCGCCGCCGTCCTGGCGGCCCTCGCGGTCCTGGCCGTGGTGGTCGGCGGCTACTCGGCGCTGGCCGACGGTCCCCCGCACGTCCGCGAACAGGTCGTCAGCATCCTGGGCACGCCGGAGCCGGACGGGCAGCCGGTCCGGCTGGACGCCACGCTCTACCTCCCGGCCGGCTCCGCGCCCGAGCCGGCCGTGGTGCTGGCGCACGGCTTCGGCGGCAGCAAGGACGACGAGGCCGCCGACGCGCTCTACCTGGCGCAGCACGGCTTCGTGGCGCTGGCCTACTCCGCCCGGGGCTTCGGCCGCTCCGGCGGACTGATCCACCTGGACTCGCCGCAGTACGAGGTCCGCGACGCCGAGAAGGTGATCGACTACCTCGGCACCCTGCCCCAGGTGCAGCAGGACGGTCCGGACGACCCGAGGGTCGGCTTCACCGGCCCCTCCTACGGCGGCGCGCTGAGCCTGCTGGTGGCCGGCTACGACCACCGGGTGGACGCCATCGCCCCGGAGATCACCTGGAACGACCTCGGCGGGGCGCTCTTCGGCCAGAACGTCCGGGGCAGCAGCACCCCCGGGGTGTTCAAGAAGTCCTGGGCCGGGCTCTTCTTCGGCTCCGGCTCCGACGCCGACGCCGCCGGGGTGACCAGCACCGACCCGGCCGGCTCCGGCCCCTGCGGCCGGTTCGCCCCGGTCATCTGCCAGGACTACCAGGCCACCGCCGCCGGCGACGGCACCCCGGCCCCCGGTCTGCTCCCGCTGCTGGACGCCTCCAGCCCGGCCACCGTGCTGAACCGGATCACCGCCCCGACCCTGCTGGTCCAGGGCGAGACCGACTCGCTCTTCGGCCTGAACCAGGCGGACGCCAACGCGCGCGGCATCGCCGCCCACGGCACCCCGGTCCAGGTCTCCTGGTACTCCGGCGGCCACGACACTCCCGGCACCAGCGCCGAGACCGACCGGATCCGGTCGATGACGCTCACCTGGTTCGACCACTACCTGAAGCACCGTCAGCCCGCCCCGGGCAGCGCCTTCACCTTCACCAAGGCCGGCTCCGGGCTCTCGCTGACCAGCGGCACGGTCTCCAGCACCACCATGACCGCCGCCGGATACCCGGGCCTGCCGGGCAGCGCCCCGGCCCGGTCAACCGCCGTCCGGCTCGCCGGAACGGCGCAGACGGTGCTGGCCCCGGCCGGCGGCTACCCGGCGGCGATCAGCAGCCTGCCCGGACTCGGCACCGCGCTCACCCAGTTGAGCAGCGGCAACGCCCAACTGGGCGCGCTGCTCGGCGGACCCGCCAACCAGCAGGCGGTCTTCACCAGCAGCCCGCTGCCGGCCGCCGTGCACCAGGTCGGCGCGGCGCAGGTCGGTCTGCGGGTGACCTCCAGCACCATCGACGCCACCCTCTTCGCCAAGGTCTACGACGTCTCGCCGAGCGGCGGCAGCACCCTGCCGAACCAGCTGGTCGCGCCGATCCGGCTGACCGGACTGACCCCCGGCGTCGCCACCACGGTCACCGTCGACCTGCCCGGCATCGTCCACGACTTCCCGGCCGGGAACCGGATGCAGCTGGTGGTCACCAGCACCGACCAGTCCTTCCAGCTGCCGGACGACCCGCGCAGCTACCAGGTCGCGCTGGACGGCGCGGGGCTGACCGTCCCGCTGGTCGCCGCCACCGCCGACAGCGCCGGCGGCACCACCGGCGTGCTCTGGGCGCTGGCCGCGCTGGCCGTCGCGCTGCTGCTGGGCGCGGCGCTGCTGTGGCTGCTGCGCCGCCGGCGCGCCGCCGCCCGGCTGGCCGACACCGACCCGGAACTGGCCCGGGTCCCGGTCGCCATCACCGGCCTCGGCAAGGCCTACCGGGACGGCTTCCGCGCCGTCAGCGACCTCTCCTTCACCGTCGAGCACGGCCAGGTGCTGGGCCTGCTCGGCCCCAACGGCGCGGGCAAGACCACCACCCTGCGGATGCTGGTCGGGCTGATCTCCCCGACCGAGGGCGCGATCCGGGTCTTCGGGCACCGGATCGTCCCCGGATCGCCGGTGCTGTCCCGGGTCGGCGCGTTCATCGAGGGCCCCGGCTTCCTGCCGCACCTGTCCGGTCTCGACAACCTGACCCTGGCCTGGGCCGCCACCGGACGTCCCGAGGCGGACGCCGACTTCGCCGCCGCGCTGGAACTGGCCGGGCTCGGCGACGACGTCCACCGCAAGGTCCGCACCTACAGCCAGGGCATGCGGCAGCGGCTCGCGGTCGCCCAGGCCATGCTCGGCCTGCCGGACCTGCTGGTGCTCGACGAGCCGACCAACGGCCTCGACCCGCCGCAGATCCGCGAGATGCGCGAGGCGCTGCGGCGCTACGCGGCGACCGGCCGCACCGTCGTCGTCTCCAGCCACCTGCTGTCCGAGGTCGAGCAGACCTGCACCCACTGCGTGGTGATGGCGCGCGGACGGCTGCTGGCGGCGGGCCCGGTGGACGAGCTGATCGGCGCGTCCTCCTCGGTCCGGATCGAGGTCGACCAGCCGGAGAAGGGCGCCGAACTGCTCGGCGCGCTCCCCGGCGTGCTCGCCGCCCAGGTCGACGAGGACGGCAGCCTGGTCGTCGAACTGCAGGCGATCCGGCCGTCCGAGGCGGTCCGGGTCCTGGTCGGCGCCGGGCTCGCGGTCGACCGCATCGCCCCCCGGCACCGCCTGGAGGACGTCTTCCTCGAACTCGTCCACGAAAGCTGAGGGACCGTCATGTCATCGAGCGAGGCGCCCAGGACCGGACGCGGCGTGGGCCGCGACGGCGGGCGCGGAGTCGCCAGGGGCGGGCACGAACAGCTCGCCCACGCCCCGACCCCGCCGCCGACCGCCGCCCGCAACGGCGCCGCGCCCGGCTTCGACCCGCGCCGGACGCTGCCGCTGCGGGTCGAGCTGCGCCGGCAGATCGGCCGCCGGCGCACCCAGGTCACCCTGGGGCTGATCGCCGCGCTGCCGCTGCTGCTGGTGCTCGCCTTCGAACTGGGCGCGCCCACCCACGACCGCAACGGCGACATCACCCTCGCCGACTTCGCCACCGTCGGGGCGGCCAACTTCACCCTGTTCGCGATCTTCGCCTCGTCCAGCTTCCTGCTGGTCATCGTGGTCGCCCTGTTCTGCGGCGACACCGTGGCCAGTGAGGCGAGCTGGTCCAGCCTGCGCTACCTGCTGATCTCCCCGGTCGGCCGGGCCCGGCTGCTGCGCCGCAAGCTCACCGTCTCGCTCGGGCTGTCCGCGTTCGCACTGGTGCTGCTGCCGGTGGTGGCGCTGCTGGCCGGCTGGGCCGCCTGGGGCTGGCACCCGGTCCAGTCGCCGACCGGCTCCACCCTGGGCACCGGTCAGGCGCTGCTCCGGCTGCTGATCATCATCGGCTACCTGGCCGTCAGCCTGCTCTTCGTCGCCGCCCTCGGCTTCTGTGCCGGGGTGTACACCGACGCCCCGCTGGGCGCGGTCGGCGGCACGGTGCTGATCGTCATCGTCTCCAGCATCCTGGACAACGTCACCGCCCTCGGCAGCCTCCGCGCGCTGCTCCCCACCCACTACACCGCCGCCTGGCTGGACGCCCTGGACCCCACCGTCCAGTGGGGCGAGATGCTGCGCGGCGCCCTGTCCTCGCTGCTCTACAGCACCGTCCTGTTCGCCCTGGCCTGGTGGCACTTCCAGCGCAAGGACATCGTCAGCTGACGGTCAGGCGCACGCCTCGGGGCGTGCGCCTGGACGCTCACTGCTCGCGCCGGCCCCACGGGGAGCCGTACTCGACCAGCAGGTCGAGGAAGGGCTTGGGGGCGAAGGCCTCCGGGCCGAGGATGCCGGCGCCGGTCCACACCCCGGCGGCGATCAGCTCCAGGGCGATCACCGGGTTGATCGCGGTCTGCCAGACCACGGCCTGGGAGCCGTACTCCCGCATCGACCACTGGTTGTCGACCACGTGGTAGAGGTAGACCTCGCGCGGCTTGCCGTCCTTGACGCCCTTGACCCAGGTGCCGGCGCAGGTCTTGCCGTGCATCCGGTCGCCCAGACCGGCCGGGTCCGGCAGCGCGGCGGCCACCACGTCGCGGGGCGAGACCTTGACCGGGCCCCGGTCCGAGTTCACCGTCAGCGGCTCGGTCCGGTCCAGACCCAGCGCGTGCAGGGTCTTCAGCTTGGCGATGAAGTCGTCGCCGAGGCCGTACTTGAAGGTGACCCGCTTGGCGTCGACCCAGCGCGGCACCAGCAGCACCTCCTCGTGCTCGACATTGACGCACTCGACCGGGCCGATGCCCTCGGGGAAGTCGAAGACCTCCGGCTCGCTGAACGGCGCGGTGGTGAACCAGCCCCGGTCGGCCTCGTAGACGACGGGTGGGTTGAGGCACTCCTCGATCGTGGTCCAGATGCTGAACGAGGGGGCGAAGTCGTAGCCCTCGACGGTCAGGTTGGCGCCGTCGCGGATGCCGATCTCCTCGATGTCGTCGAAGAGCTCGTCGGCCGCGTAGCGGGCGAAGACGTCGGAGAGGCCGGGCTCGACGCCCATACCCACCAGTGCCAGCCGCTCGGCCTTCTCCCAGGCCCCGGCCTGCTCGAACTGGGCGTCGCCGAGCTTGACCCCGCACAGCTCGTGCGGCTGCTCGGGATGCGGGTGGGACAGCGACATCGCCATGTCCAGGTAGTTCGCGCCGGCCGCGAGCGCGGCCTGGAACAGCGGCATCACGAAGCGCGGATCGGTGGCGTTGACCAGTACGTCGCAGCGCTGCTCGGCCAGCAGCGCGGTGACGGCGGCCTGGTCCGAGGCATCGATCCGGGCGGCGCTGAAACGCGTCTCCGCCTCCCCGAGCGCCGCCACGGCGGCCTCGGCGCGCGACAGGTCGTAGTCGGCCACGACCATGTGCTCGAAGAACGGCCGCCGGCTCGCGATCTTCGTGATCGCAGTACCGACGCCGCCGGCTCCCACCAGAAGGACTCGCATGACGGACATCACTCCACTTTCCTTGAACGGGGGCTCTTCTTCGATGGAACCCTGCCGTCCGCACCAACGTCTATGGTGTTGGCATAAGGACCCGGCGGCCACCGGAAGGAGCCCGGCATGCCCAAGCAGGTCGTCCCGGAGGCGGACCGGCAGCGCCGCCGCCGCACCAAGCAGGGCACCGTGCTCAGCCACCGGCTGATCGTGGAGACCGCCCTGCGGATGCTGCACGAGCACGGCGCGGCGGGCCTCAGCGCCCGTCGGCTCGGCCTGGCCCTGGGCACCGACGCCAGCACCGTCTACCGCTACTTCCGGGGCATGGACGACCTCACCCTGGCCATCGCCGACGAGCTGATCAGCGGCGCCATGGCGAACTGGCGGGCCACCGGCGACTGGCGGGCCGACCTCCGCGACCTCGGGCTGCGCATCCACGCCGCCTACCTCACCCACCCCCAGGCGGCCGTGCTGACGGCGAACCGGGTCAGCGGCCGGGCGCACGAGGTGGCCTCGGACGAGGCGATCCTCGGCACCCTGCGCACGGCCGGCTTCCCGGACCGCGCCGCCGCGCGGATCTACCACGCCTTCATCGACCAGACCCTGGCCTTCGCCGCGCTGGACGCCGCCTCGCTCGCCCTCCCGGAGGCCGCCCGTGAGGCCGACGAGCAGGTCTGGCAGGCCACCTATGCCCGGCTCCCGGCCGAGACCCACCCCCATATCGCCGCCACCGCCGAGCTGTTGGTGGCCCGGATGAACCGCAGCGCCTACCCGGCGGCCCTGGAGATGCTGCTGAACAGCGCCGCCGCCGAGCTCGCCGCGCCGAGGGCGGCGGACGGCGGTGGCAGCAGTGGCCGCTAGCCTCAACCGGCCCGGTGGGCGACCTCCCCACCGACCAGCAGGTCGTCGTCGAACTCCTTCTTGACGGCGGTGAACCGCTCCAGGTCGTCGATCCCGTTCTGCGGCTCGACGATCGTGGTGATGCCGTAACGGGCCGCGTCCCGGAGGTTGGTGACGATCCGTCGGTACCGGGCGTCCTTGCCGTAGCCGGGCAGCACCGCCTCCAGCGCCCGCTGGCCGATGGGGTGGATCCCCAGCACCGCGAAGTCCCGGACGAATCCGGTGGGTCGGCCGAGCTGCGGGCACTGGACCGGGCACGTCAGTCTGGGCGCGTCGGGCTGGGCGCGTCAGTCCGGGTCGACCTCCGCCGCGAGCACGGTCAGGTCGTCCCGGTGCCAGTCGGTCCCGTGCCGCTCGGCCTCCTGGTGGAGCCGCTGCAGCACCTCGCCGGCCTCGGCGGCCGGGAGCCGGGCGATGGTGTCGGCCACTCGCTCCTCGCCGAACTCCGCGCCGGCCGGGCTCCTGGCCTCGCTCAGGCCGTCGGTGATCAGCACCAGCAGCTCGCCGGGGGCGAAGCCGGTGCCGGAAGTGGTCCAGACGTCGGCGGTGTCCGGGATCAGCGAGCTGACCAGCGGGCCGGTCGTCTCCAGCCGGACCACCCGGCCGCCCCGGCGGCGGAGGAAGGGCTCGACATGGCCGGCGTTGAGCCACTCCACCGCGCCGCCGACCGGATCGATCCGCACCAGGACCAGGGTCGCGAACCGCTCGTCCTCGTCGGTGAGGACCTGCCGGTCCGCCCGCGCGGC
>Ga0302314_10023524_pt1 | contig 10053 bp, 9 predicted proteins | sample III_Palsa_N2_3_FD_200533 | JGI IMG/M metagenome (GOLD analysis project Ga0302314, IMG submission 200533) | Peat permafrost microbial communities from Stordalen Mire near Abisko, Sweden - III_Palsa_N2_3 | ecosystem: Environmental > Terrestrial > Soil > Palsa > Peat permafrost | place: Sweden...
CGAGGAGCCCGAGTTGCAGGCACTGCCAGGTGATGCTGGGAGCGCCGACCACGACGTCTTTGTCGCCGGCGATCTGTCGTGCCACGTCGATGGCCTTCGGGACACCCTCGGTGACGAACGTGAAGGGCGATCCTTCGCGACTGGCCCATTCCCCGGGGACCCGGTGGGTCACGACGACCATCGGCACGTCCATCGGGTGCTTGCCGGCCCACGCGTGCGCGAGGTCGAAGGTCCGCCGCGCGGTCACCAGCACCCCGGCGCCCCGGCCTGCCTCCTCGATGAACCCGGCGCCTTCCCCTGACATTTCGAACGTGCCGTCGCCGGCCATGACCTCAGCGTCCGTGCCGCCCGCCGAATACCACTTGAAGACCTGGTCGACCCCGTCATCCGGATCGGCGACAAAGCCGTCCAGTGACATCGAAAACCCGGCGATTACCTTGCTCATCTGATGGACCTCCTAGCTGTGCTCTCGGCTTACCGGTCAGCAAGCGTCAGAACCGGAAACGAGTCAGGCCGCCCGGCTCCGTCGCCAAGGTCACGATCGCCGAGCGTGGCTCAATGCGATACACGTTCCACGGCGGAGGTCCTTGCGACGGCGCGTTGAACGGGGCAGTGATGCCCGGCCCGCTGTCGTCGGGTTCGGCCGGCCAGCCCTGGTCAGCCCACGCGTTCGCGATACGCGCCAGTGCGCCCGGCTCGGTCACTCGCGCAGCGTCACCCTCGACTACGACGTCCGCATCGCGGATCGACACCGCGACCGAGCACCGCGGATCGCGCGCGACATTGCGCCCCTTCCGCGTGCCTGCGCCCGTCTGGAACCAGAACGTGCCGTCCAGCCACAGGGCACCGACCGCAGTCACATGCGGGCCGCCATCCTCGTTGACGGTGGACAGCCACGTCGTGCGGGAGTTCGCCGCGCCCGGAGCTGGCGCCGACCCCGCATCGAGCTTCTCAGCAACTGCGGCCCAATCCACCGGCGGCAGCCCATCCGCCTTTCCCAGATTGGCAATCTCCATAAGGCAGCCCTCCCTTGTCCAGCGGACATCGCGCTAACAGCGTTTGGTAGGTAAGACGCGCGACGACCGCGAAAGTTATCGCGCCTACGCGGGTCCCGAGCCGTCCGAGGCGCGCGCACATCGGTAAATCCGGTCGAGGTCGGTGTCGGGGTCGTACAAGGCAAGGCGCCCGTCCCGCGTCCACGTGAACACCGGCTCGTACTTGCTCACCGAGTAGTGATGCCGGTTGGGGTCGTTGGAGGCGAGGCCCTTGACGTGCGCCGTGACGGTCGTTTTCTTTACCAACGGGTAATTGCGCGCGAACCAGTCAACGACCGCGGCAGGCGACGTGGGCAGCGGGAGATCACCGGCCGCATCGCGCATCAGGTCGCGGGCAGGGCGTTCATAGAGCACGGCTAGCCTCCTCGGTGACAGGGCACCTGGGCGCGCTTCCTTCTCGGTGCCTACGTGCGTCGCTAGGGATGGTAACGAGACGGGGCCGGTCGTGATTCATCGGGCACCTTACTGGGCCGACATGGGCCTCAGCGAGGAACCGGAAGCCAACCTACGCCGCGCCTGTCGCCGTGAACGATCACAGCACCAAGGTCACGATCCGTAAGGAACGGCAGCTGCTCTGCCAATTGCGACGCCCTCCCTGCCGATTACGAGCGATCGATGGCCAGGGGATCTCGCAACGCGGCCGGGCCCAGACCATCCAGTTCAGGCAGCTTCTGGCTGATCATAAGGCGCCCGCGGCGTGCTCCTGGCTGCCTGCCTCGTCGTCACGGCTGAGCGTCATCTCCCAGTTCAGCTTCCACGTACTGCCCGAGTCGTAGGAGAAGGACTGACGCCAGGTAGGCGAGAACTCATCCGCGTGCCACTCGAAGCGCATTTTGACCGCATGCCCGCCGATGATGTCATCGCAATCGAACACGCCGTGATTCCCCGTGAACAGGCCGACGACGGGCGGGTCAAGCCGACCCGGCGCACGGGTGGAACTCCACCAGATGCTCCACGTCCCTGCCGTCGGGTCGAACATGCGCAGGGTGAGGCCCTCAAAGGCGTCGCCGTCCGGCGGGTCCTGAACGTAGATGCGGTCTATGTGGCCGGTTCCATGAAGGATCGGGAAAGCATGGCTCGCCGCGTCGAACTCCACCCACTCCTCGCAGGCCGGGTCCGCGACGTCCCGCAGCTTCCTGTTGTGCACCCTCCAGCGGCCGAAGATGAAGTCGAATGCCTGGGATCCGCTGGCTGCCATGCCCGAAGTCTTCCACAGGCCCGCGCACACCCGGGCCGCATAATGCACAGATCTGAACACCGAGACTGCTGGCCAGACCCTCGTCGGCATCTGCATATAGCGGCGGATCGGCGTTCAGGAGCCAGAGGCGACGTTGCTGACGGAGGGTACTTTAGGTACGGCGGTCAAGCACCCTTGTAACGGCGGATTTCGGTCGTTGCCGCCGTTGCGCTGATCTTTCCTCCCGTTAGGCGTTGAGAGCCGGTAGGGGGAACCGCCGCGCCGACGGTGCCAGGGCCTTCCCGGCCACCAGGCGGGAGGGCCGCAGTCGGGCTGGGCGGACGCTTACCAGGGCGGCCCGGGCGCCGCATCTTCCGCGCACGGCCGGGGGAGGAAGCACGGTCTCGGCGAGCCCGGCTGGCTGACCTCAGGTCGTATGCGGGATGATCGCACTGGGAACCCGATCGAGCGAGGTGGCGGGATTGGAGAACAGGGGCCTGGGCGACGGCCGGGTCAGCGTGCCGGTGGTCGGGCTGGGCACCTGGCAGCGGCTGGAAGCCGCCGCTGCGGCCGGCCGGCAAGGGGAACTCGTGGAGGCCGCCATCGCGGCTGGCATCCGGGTCATCGACACCTCACCTATGTACGGCGAGGCCGAGCAGCTGCTCTCCGGCGCGCTGGGCGGCCGCCGCGAGCAGGTCTTCGTCGCCGACAAGGTCTGGACTCCCTCGGCGGCCGACGGCGCGGTGCAGCTGTCCCGGGCGGTGAACTGGTACGGCGGCCGGGTCGACCTGATGCAGATCCACAACCTGGTGGCCTGGCAGGCGCACCTGCCGATGCTTGAGGCCGCCCGGGACCGCGGGCTGGTCGGCCTGATCGGCGCCACTCACTACTCGCCCGCCGCCTTCGGCGAGCTCGCCGGGATCATGCGCACTGGCCGCATCGACGCCGTGCAGGTGCCCTACAACCCGGCTCACCGGGAGGTCGAGCGGACCATCTTGCCGCTGGCCGGCGACCTCGGCCTCGGCGTCCTGCTGATGCGCCCACTCGGCGAGGGCCAGCTCATGCGCCGGCCGCCCAGCCCCGCCGAGCTCGCGCCGCTGCGTCCCTTTGGCGTCACCACCTGGGCCCAGGCCCTGCTCAAATGGGGCCTGAGCGACCCGCGGGTGCACGTCTCCCTGACCGCCACCTCCCAGCCAGCCCGGCTCACGGAGAACGCCGCCGGAGGGTCACCGCCGTGGTTCGGAGCACAAGAGCGGGCCTACGTGCTGCGCCTGGCCACAGCCCGGTAAACCAGCCCGGCAGCCGCCTGCCCGAGCGGGGACACGGCCCCCGGCGGCCAGCGGATGATCGCCGGGGCTGATCAGGGTCATCCAGGAAGCGGCTGCAGGTCAGCGCCTGGCGCCGGCCGCGAGCAGCCTGACGACCCGGGCAGCTACCCGCTGACCGGCGCAGCCGCCGCGACCGGCGTCCGGGATCTCCGCGACTGGCTCCATGCCGCCAGTCTGCCAGTCGCCGACCGTGATCGGAACACCGACCGACCGAGTTGCCTAACGCCGAATACGAGCAGTCACGATGACCGGATTGCGGCCCGTGCGCTGGCGCCCTGATCATCTGTATATGAGCGAGACGCCTGCCTCGGCGAGGCTAAGACGTGCTGTCCGGGCGATCATCCTGGCCGATGATGACCGTGTCCTGCTGTGCCGGTTCGGCTTCCCGCATCCGGCTGTGCCAGCGGGTGCAACGGTCGTATGGGCGGCCCCCGGCGGCGGCATCGAGCCTGGCGAATTGCCGCTGGCGGCCCTGCGCCGGGAGTTGCGCGAGGAGACGGGGGTCGTCATTGACGCCGACCCGCCTCACGTCTGGCACCAGGAAGTCGCCGCTCCCGGCCATGCGGACGGCTACGACGGGGTGGTCAACGACTACTTTCTTGTCCGCACCACGCGCTTTGATCCCCGCGGCGCGCTATCCGATGACGAACTCGCCGTCGAGCACATCACGGGGATGCGATGGTGGCGGCACAGAGACATCGCCGAATACAGCGGAACCGACCTGTTCTCACCGCGTGACATCGCTACACCGCTGGCGGCGCTGATCGCCGGTGACATCCCGGACACGCCAGTGATGCTCGGCCTGTGATCTCCCTGCCCGCGCCCGCCCGCCCTAAGCCGCAACTGCGGACGCCTGCGGTCAGGGCCTGGTGGGCTGCAGGCGGCCGACGGGTGTTACCTCAGGAAGCGCGGCGGCACAGGCCTGGGCGAGCGGCAGGAGCACGTCGGCGACCTCGGCCAGGCCGGCGGCGCCCATCCGGCTCCAGGGCCGCTCAGCGGCCTGATCGGTGGCGGCCTCCACCGCGTCGTGCGCGACGCGGCCGGCTGCGGTCAGCGTCGCGTCCTCGCCGATCCAGCCGCGCCCGGCCAGCCGGGCGGCCGCGGTGCCCCACTGCTCGTCGGTCCAGCCGCGGACGGGCTGCATGAGATCGCGGGAGATGTCCTTCGCGCACCGCAGCACGACCGCCTCGCAGCCGTCGATGTCGGCAGCAGCCAGCGCGGCGAAGTGACCATCGCCGCGGTGCTCGCGCAGCAGCGTCGCAGCCTGCCACAGCCGGGTCAGCGGGTCGCCGGAGACCGGCAGCTCGGAGTTCGCCGCAGACAGCACGCGCCCGGCGAAGTCCAGGTCCTCCGCTGCGCGCCACAGCAGGCCTGCTGCCTTCGCCGCCTCGGCCTCCCGGCCGCCCAGCAGCCGCCGCAACGAGGCCGCCGCGCCCGCCTCGCGCACCGCGATGGCCTCCTGCGGCGTGATCAGGTCCCACACTCCGGGGATCGCACGGGCCACGAAGGCCGGCGCGAAGTTGCAGAACGACGCGGTAACCACGGCCGCCCGCGCGCCGCCTAGCGGCGCGGCCCGCCCGGCGAAGTAACCGCGCCAGTAGCCGCGCAGGCCGGCCTCGGTGAACGCGCGCAGCGCTTCGGGCGCGAAGTACGTCACATCGTGGACTGGCTCGAACATCGTCCACATCGCCCGCGCCGCGCTCATCGTGTCCGCCATGATCGCCCCTTCCGGTACAGCGTCAAGCGTAGGGGAACGCCTGCCCCGAGGGCGATGGCACGGCTTACCGTCAATGACTGCGGGCCCGCAACTACAGGCAGATCCGGTGCCGCCAGTCACCGCCCCAGCGGCGGTCAGGCTGATCGGCGATGCGCGGCTGTCCCGCAGCCGGTCCGGCCGTGCTCGGCGTCCGCGATGACACCGAGCGCCGAACACCCGGTTCCGGCCCGCCAGATCGAGGTCATCAGCCACTCCCTTGACCGCGCCGAATCAGAATGCCTCTTTGTGTCAAGGGGCTTGGCTGGTCGGGTTGTTGGTCAGGGTCGTAGGGTGGTGGCCAGGCCCGGGAGTGGCTTGCCCGAAGAGCCGGTTGCTGGGGTGTGATCCGGTCACGCTGGCTGCAGAGCCGTTCCCCTACTGCCCTCCCGGGTCCCTGACCTGGGCTGGGGCGTGCTGGGCGTCTGTTCGGAGGCGGGTGAAGACGGCGTCGCTGATGTGGCGCTTGAGCGAGCGCAGTGCCTCCCTGTGCGTCTTGCCCTCAGCCAGCTTCTTGTCGTAGTAGGCGCGGCCCTCGCTGTGGGGCTGCCGGATCTGGGTGATCGCGGCCATGTGGATGGCGTGGTTGATCCTGCGGTTCCCGCGCCTGCTCAGCCGGTGGACCTTGCGGCCGCCGGAGGAGACCTCGATGGGCGCGGTGCCGTTGTAGGAGGTGAAGTGGTCGCGGTTCCTGAAGCGGGACACGTCGCGGACCTTGCCGATGATGGCGGCGGCGATGACCGGGCCGACTCCGAACAGGCCGGTCAGGCCCGTCCCGCTGGCCCTGACGGCGGTGGCGAGCTTGCCCTTGGTCTCGCGCAGCTGCCCGTCGATGCGGCGCAGGTCCTCGATGAGCGCCGCGGCGAGCTCCCAGCGGGCGGCCGCGACCGCGTCCGGCGGCGTGATCGACTCCAGCAGCCGGGCGGCGTGAGCTGCGATGATCTTCTTCGCGACGCCGCCGGGGACCAGCTCGCAGAGCACGGCGTGCAGCCTGCAGGCCATCTGGGTGCGGGCGCTGCCCAGGTCGCGGTGGCGCTTGGACCAGACCTTCAGCACTGCCGCGTGGTCATCGGGCCGGGCATCGCGGACGCCGGGCGAGCGCAGCGCGGCGACCGCCACCGACCGGGCGTCGTTGGGGTCGTTCTTGTTCACGTTCCCGGCAGCGAGAAGCCGGACCCGCGCGTCCAGCTTGGGCTGCACGTCCAGCACCCGCTCGCCCGCGGACAGCAGCTGCTGGGCCAGCAGGTGGCCCAGGCCGCCGGCGCCCTCGACCGCCCAGGTCCGCTGCGGCCAGGCCGCGGCCCACGCCAGCAGCCGCTCCGCCTGCACGGCACTGGCGCGTACCCGCAGCTGCCCTAGCGGCTCCTCGGACCCGCTGATCGCCACCGCCGTGTGCGAGGCCTTATGCGGATCGATCCCGATCATCACTGAAGCCATGACCGCCCTCCCTCTTCCCGTGCCTGGTGAAGATCCGCGGCGGGCACGCCTGATTCCAGAACCTGCGGGCGCTCGCGCCTCTTTTGAGCCACGCCGCGGCGAGGTCGAGGTACGTTCAGCCGCAGCGATTTGGGTGAACGCCAACACCTCGCTGCTGCACGCACCCGGGCGGCCTGTACTCCCAGTTTCCGGCCAACGGCAAGACCACGTCGCTGCTCACCTATTGCGGCGGGGCCCCGGGACCCACGAAGCGCGCCTGGACTGGGCGGCAAACCGGAACGTTACGGAAAGCCTGCGGCTGGGGGAACGCGATAACGGACCGTCATTCCGAGCGTGCGGGGCCTTAGGCTATGTTCCGGCGATGTGACAATCTGCTCGTTGCGCCTGTCCCCGCTTGCTGGCCAGGCTGGTCACTGGTGTCGGCCGTGGATCGGCAGGATTTGAGACGATATGCGCTAGGTTGCCGGCGGTCGTGGAGGTGGGTATGGCCGAGTTCGTGCAATTCACGCTTGATGACGGCTCGCAAGTGTTGTTTGAGTCGGCCGAGAGTGATCTGGTTGCGCTGCATGGCGGGGAGCCGGACGTGGTCCCGGGCGGCAGCCTGACCGCGCGGCTGCAAGCGGTCGCGGAGGCCGCGGAGGAGGTCGCCGGGGAGCTGCGGTCCCGGCTAGTCCCTGATGAGGTGAGCCTGGAGTTCGGGCTGAAGGTGTCCGGTGGTGCGAACTGGTTCTTCGCGAAAGCGCAGGGCGAGGGCACTATCAAGGTCACCCTGCGGTGGGCCGGGACCGCGGCGGCGACGTCGCATGAGCCCCGGCCGGACCCCGGGGAGGAGTGATGCCCGGAGGTCAGTCCGCGGCGGCGCGGGCGACCGCGGCGGTGTTCGTCGACGGGCGGCGGGCCGGGTCAGCTGTGCTGGTCGCCCCTCGGCACCTGATCACCGCCGCGCATGTGCTGCAGCGCCGGGGCCCCGACACCCTCGCTAAGGTCCTCGCCGATCAGGTTGAACTGGAGTTCCCGGGCCGGGAGCTGGTCGGCCCGCCGGGGCGGGCCATCGCGTCGCGTCTGGACTTGGGCGCGGCCCATGCGGGGGTGGACGTAGCCGTGCTGGACTTGGGTGAAGATCGGCCAGCATGGCTACCCGCGCCGGTGCCGGTTTGGCCGACCGCGCGGCCCCCGGACAGCGTGCAGGCGTTCGGTTATCCGCTGGCTGAGGGGGCGCTCAACGGAGTATGGCGACGGTTCGCGGTGGCGGGCCTGGCCTCCGCGGGCGCCCTGCAGCTGGACTGGATCGGCGACGTCGGCACTTTCCCCGGGCACAGCGGCGGGCCGGTCATCGACGCCGGCGGGTACGCCCTGGCCGGGATCCTTGCGGAAGGGGCCGAACGGGGCCGGTTCGACCGGTTCTTGCCGGTCACGCTGATCGCGCAGGCCTGGCCGGGGCTGCCCCGGCCCTGGCTGATGGCCGGCGCAGACCCTGGCGAGGAGGCACGGAGCCACTTCACCCGGCGGGCCCGCGGGCAGCTCAGCGCCGCCCGTGGTGGGGACCTGTTCCGCGGCCGCGGCGCCGCCCTCGAGCGCATCCGGGAGTGGCTGAGCGCAGATGAGCCGCCGGGTGAGCCGTTGGTGGTCGTCGGGCAACCGGGGGCCGGCAAGTCGGCGGTTCTGGCCCGTGCCGCCCTGAGCCTGGAGGCGGAGCATGGCGGCCCGGGGCTGGCGTTTCACGCTCGCGCCGCCACCATCGGCGGATTCCTCGCCGCGCTGGCCGATCTGGCCGGGGTGGACAGGCCCTCTTCTGCCGATCAGCTGGTGACCGCGCTCGCCGGCCTGCCGCCGCAGCCTGCCACCCCTGTGGTCGTGGACGCACTGGACGAGGCGGCCAGCGACAGCGACAGGGAGCAGATCGCCAGGGCGCTGGCCGAGCTGGCGGTGCTGCCCGGGTTTCGGGTCGCTGTGGCGACCCGGGCACTGGCCGCCGGCGATCCCTTCGCGCGAGACGGCCTGCTGGCCATCCTCGCCGTCACCAGCAGCGACGATCCCAGCCTTATCGACCTCGACACCGACGCCTATTTTGATCCGGCGGGGTTGCGCCAGTTCGCCGCCGCCCTGCTCGCCCAGGACGGGATGGACCGTCCCGGTCCGCCAGGCCGCGCCTGGGCGCAGTACCGGGCCCGGCCTGCGGTGCGGGACCGGCTGGCCGCGGTGATCGCCCAGCGGGCACAGCGGAATTACCTCGTCGCCGCTCTGGCCGCTGACCCGCGGTCTACCGACCGCAACGTCGTTGACCCCGCCGTCGAGGGGTTCAAGCCCGCCGACATACCTGCCAGCGTCCGCGAAGCGTGGCACAAGTACCTCGACCAGCTGCCCGAACAGGAACGCGAACGGGTACGCGCGCTGCTCACGGCGCTCGCTTACGCCCGCGGCGCCGGGGTGGACGACCCGACCTGGCTAGCCTTCGCCCACGCCCTGGGGTACGTCGCCACGGTGTCCGACCTCGACGTCCTGCGCATCTCCCGCGCTGCGGACTACCTGTTCCGCACCACTGCGGCCGATCCCGACGCAGGGCCGGTGACCCGCCTGTTCCACCAGGCGCTCACCGACGAGCTGCTCGCCGCGCGACACCGGCCCAGCGACGAGAGCGCGCTCCTGGACCTCCTCCTCGCCGAAGCTGACCGCGTCGGCTGGCAGGCCCGCTATCTGCGCGAGCACGCAGCCGAGCACGCAGCCGCCGCCGGTCGGCTCGACCAACTCCTGGAGGATCCGCGGTACCTGCTCGCCGTCGATCCGCCGTGGCTGGTGCCCCATCTCGACATCGCGCGATCCGCCTCGGCGCGGTCCGCCGCCGCGGTTTACCGGCAAAGCGCCCGCCACCTCGCTTCCCTCGGCCGGCCGGCCCGGGCCAGCCAGCTCGAACTGACCGCTCACCGCCTTGGCTGCACCAGACTCGCCGCTGAGGTCGCAAGCACCGCGCCCGACCGGCCTTGGCGGACTCTCTGGTCCCACACCAGCACGGCCATCGGTTATCAGGCCCTGACCGGACACACAACCGGGGTGAACGCGCTGGCGATAGGAGCGTCTGCGGATGGCACCCCGGTCATCATCAGCGGCGGCGGCTTCAACGACGCCACGGTGCGCGTATGGCGGCTGGCCGATGGAGCCCCGGTCGGGGAGCCGCTGCGCGGTGATGCCGCTTTCCGAAAATCCCCAAGTGCGCTCGCTGGAGTTCCCCACTTGGTTGACTCTTAGAGTATCTGATTAATCACGGAATGTAATGCATTGTTGCCGGCGTGTCGCGGCGTGTCGATG
>Ga0302314_10023525_pt1 | contig 10053 bp, 11 predicted proteins | sample III_Palsa_N2_3_FD_200533 | JGI IMG/M metagenome (GOLD analysis project Ga0302314, IMG submission 200533) | Peat permafrost microbial communities from Stordalen Mire near Abisko, Sweden - III_Palsa_N2_3 | ecosystem: Environmental > Terrestrial > Soil > Palsa > Peat permafrost | place: Sweden...
TCACCGTCGTCCAGCATCATCTGGCGCCGCTGGTGATCCCGATCGCGATCGCGATCCTGATCGGGCTGTTCGTGATGCAGGCGCGCGGCACTGCGCGGATGGGTGCGCTGTTCGGCCCGATCATGCTCGTCTATTTCGCGACGCTGGCGGTGCTCGGCATCGTCAACATGATCGCGCTGCCGAGCGTGCTGTACGCGCTCAATCCCTGGCACGCCGCGCGCTTCTTCGCCGACGAGCCGCTGCGCGCGTTCCTGGCGATGGGATCGGTGGTGCTCGCGGTGACGGGGGCGGAGGCGCTCTACGCCGACATGGGGCATTTCGGCCGCCGCCCGATCCGCTTCTCCTGGCTGGTGTTCGTGCTGCCCGCGCTGATGCTCAACTATATGGGGCAGGGCGCGATGATCCTGTCGGCGCGGCCCGAACAGGCGATGACGATGATCCGCTCGCCCTTCTTCCTGCTCGCGCCCGAAAGCCTGCGGCTGCCGCTCGTCATCCTCGCCACGATGGCGACGGTGATCGCGTCGCAGGCGGTGATCTCCGGCGCCTTCTCGGTGGCGCAGCAGGCGATCCAGCTCGGCTTCATGCCGCGTCTCAAGATCACGCACACCAGCGCGCGCGCCGCGGGGCAGATCTACATCCCGGTGATCAACTGGACGCTGATGGTGATGGTGATCCTGCTCGTCATGGGCTTCCGCACCTCGACCAACCTCGCCGCCGCCTACGGGATCGCGGTGACGGGCGCGATGCTGATCGACACCTGCCTGCTCGCGGTGCTGCTGTTCTCGCTGTGGAAATGGAACAAGCTCGGCGCGGGGCTGCTCATCGCGCTCTTCCTGTTCGTCGATCTCGCTTATTTCTCGGCCAACCTCACCAAGGTGCCCGATGGCGGCTGGTTCCCGCTGCTCGTCGGGCTGGTCGCGTTCACGCTGCTCACCACCTGGGCCAAGGGCCGCCAGCTGATGATCAAGCGGCTGAGCGAGGTCGCGATGCCGATCACGGTGTTCGTCAAGTCGGCGGCCAATTCGGCCGAGCGCGTACCCGGCACCGCGGTGTTCATGACCACCGCGCGCGACGGCGTGCCGCACGCGCTGCTGCACAATCTCAAGCACAACAAGGTGCTGCACGAGCGCGTGATCCTGCTGACGGTGCGGATCGAGGACGTGCCCTATGTGCCGCAGTCGCACCGCACCAAGGTCAAGTCGTTCGAGCAGGGCTTCTACCGCGTCGTCGTCCATTATGGCTTCATGCAGGAGCCCGACGTGCCCGCCGCACTCTCCAACGTGCAGGGCATGGGCGCGCCGCTCAGGATGATGGACACGAGCTTCTTCCTCGCGCGGCAGACGCTGATTTCGGCGGCCAAGCCGGGCATGGCGATCTGGCGCGAAAAGCTGTTCGCCTGGATGCTGCGCAACGCGGAAAGCGCGATGGAATTCTTCCGCCTGCCGCACAACCGCGTCGTCGAGCTCGGCAGCCAGGTCGAGATCTGAGCGTCGACCGATGACGGAGTCGACGGACGCGGCGCCGATCATCGTCGCGGCCGAATTCGGGGGCAGCGACTTCGCCTGGCTCGATGGCCTGCGACGCGCGCACTTTCCGCCCGAACGCAACCAGATCGCCGCGCATCTGACGCTGTTCCATCATCTGCCGCCCAGTCTGCTCCCTGAGTTGGAAACGCGGTTGCGGCGGGCGACGCGCGGCGTGCCGCGACCGTCCGCGACGATCGGCGAACCGATGCTGCTGGGGCGCGGCGTCGCGCTGCGCGTCCGATGCGAGGCACTGATAGTCATCCGCAGCGAGCTTGCGGACGCCTTCCACGGGCTGCTGACTCCGCAGGACGCGGCCGACTGGCGTCCGCACGTCACCATCCAGAACAAGGTCGATCCGGCGGTGGCGAAGCGGCTGCACGCGGCACTGTCGTCCGATCCCGTGATCGCGCGCCCGCTCGTCGTCAGCGGGATCGCGACGCATCATTATCGCGGCGGCCCCTGGGAGCTGATTGCACGCTACCGCTTCGCCGGCTGACGGATTTTCGGGTCATTCCTCTTCCGTTCGCACTGAGCCTGTCGAAGTGCCGTTCTTTCTTGGTCGAATGAAAGAAAAAGGACGATGCTTCGACAGGCCCCGCATGAACGGTGGTGGAGGAGGCCGCGCGATCCAGCCGGATCAGTCGATCTGGCCGACCCCGGTGCAGCTCAGATCGAACGCGGCGAGGCCGGCTTCGAGATTCTCCGCCAGCAGCGGCATGTCGAGCAGGAGATCGACCTTGGCCTCGTTGTCGGGGTCGTTCGATTCCTCGAGCGCGTCGTCCCATTCGGAGGCGTCGTAGGTGCCCTGGCCGACCATCGCGAGCGCCAGGATCTCCGCCTGCTGGTCTTCGGCGAGATCGTCGATCGCGGTGCGCAGCTCGTCCTCGACGGTCTCGTCGAGCTCGTCCTCGAGCACGTCGCGGTCGTCGTCCGAATCCTCGACGGGATCGTCGTTCTCGGGGTCGATGCCGGGCACCTGCGCTTCGAGTTCTCGGGCGCGCTGGATGATGCGGCAGATGATGTCGAGGGGCGTTGCGAGGTCCATGACGATATCCGATCTGCTGCTTCAGTGTCGGGCGAAACGAGATGGCCCCCCAGCGGTTCCCGCGAAATCGCGCGGACGGTTGACCACCCCGCGGAGCCTGCCTATAGGCCGCGCTTCTGAAGCGGACGCCCGGCGTCGCGCCGAACGGATGGCGGGGCGGAGTAGCTCAGCTGGTTAGAGCACGGGAATCATAATCCTGGGGTCGGGGGTTCAAGTCCCTCTTCCGCTACCACCGCCATCCCGTTGTACCCCGCGTATCGTTGCCGTCGCACCGGACGCCCGAGACGGCGAACACCGGCAGCCGTGCCGGGCGTCCGCCGCGCTCGCGTATTCACCTATATCGTGATTCGGCCCACGTCGCAGCGGCCGCCGCGGCGAAGTCGTGATAGGAGCGGGGGGCGTGGCCGAGCAGCGTCGTGAGACGTGCGATGTCTGCGTCGGTCGCGATCGCGCCGTCCTGCTGGTAACGGCGCATCATCAGTTTCATGTCGTAGGCGAGCCAGGCCGGGCCGACGCTCCTGAGGCGCTGCTCCAGGCCCTCCAGATCGTCGCCGGCATAGGCGATCGGGCGATCGAGGAGAGCGCCCCAAAGGGACGCCAGCGACGCGCCGGTCAGTGCGTCGGGCCCGACCAGTTCGTAGATCTCGCGCGGCAGCGGCGCGCTCGCCTGCTCGCGGCGCAGCAGTTCCTTGGCGGCGGCCTCGCCGATATCGCGGATGTCGACCATCGAGATGCCCTTCGTGCCGACCGGCATGCCATACACGCCGCCGCCGAGCAGCGCGTCCTTCTGGCGCAGGTCGTTCTGGATGAAATAGGCGGGGCGCAGGATCGTCGCGGGCAGGCGATCGGCGTCGATCATGCGCTCGACGGTCATCTTGCTGGCGAAATGCGGCACGTCGGCATAGTGCTCGCCCTTGAACACCGACAGATAGACGACGCCCTTCACGCCGGCCTCGCGCGCGGCGTCGAGCGTCAGCATCGCCTGCGTCAGCTCGTCCGCCGCGTTGGGGGCGAGCAGGAACAGCGTGCTGACGCCGTCGAGCGCAGCACGCACGCTGTCGATGTCGGACAGGTCGCCCTTGATCGCGGTGACACCGGCCGGGAAGCTGGCCTTTTCGGGCGAGCGGGTGAGCGCACGGATTTCGGCACGATGGCCTTGGAGGAAATTGAGCACCTGGGTTCCGATCGTCCCCGTGCTGCCGGTCACTAGAATAGCCATGATTGATCTCCTTGATCGTCGAGGCGGCGTGATGTCGCAGGGGCCGAGATAGTCGTTCCGCAATTTGGCGTAAGATGGCATGGATGGGACTGATCGTCCCATCGATGGAACATGCCATGGACCTGCCCGCGCTGACCGATTTCAATCTGGTGGTGACGCATGGCGGCTTCGGACGCGCCAGCCGTGCGAGCGGGCGGCCCAAGGCGACGCTGTCGCGCAAGGTGTCCGAACTCGAGGCGAGCCTGGGCGTGCGGTTGATCGATCGCGGATCGAGAACGGTGCGCCTTACCCATGAAGGGCGCGCGTTGCGCGAGCGCACGCAGGGGCCACTCGCCGAGATCGCGGAGGCCGAGCAGGCGGTCGCCGGTGGCTCGTCCGAGCCGAGCGGCAGGCTCCGGATCAGCGCGCCGATCGTGCTGGCGCATGTTCTGCTACCCAAGGTCGCGGCGCGCTTCGCCGCCGCCTATCCGCGCGTCACGCTCGAGATCGTCGCCGATGATCGCAAGGTCGATCCCGTCGAGGATGATTATGATCTCGTGATCCGCATCGATCCGAGCCCCGACGAACGGCTGGTCGGGCGGCGTATCATGGTCGACGAGCGGGTACTGGTGGCACCGCCGGGCCTGACGCCCGCTCTCCACCTCGAGCGCGACATCGGCGACCAGGGCGAGCCGGCCGTCGGCCACATCGCCACCGCGGCCGATGCCGTCTGGCGCATCCGGACGGGCGCGGGCGTGCATGCCCTCCGGCCGGACATCAGGCTGCGCTTCTCGTCCTTCCTGATGGTGCGCGACGCCGTCCTCGCCGGTGCGGGCGTCGCGTTGCTGCCCAAGCTGCTCGTCGCGGACGATCTGGCCGCGGGTCGGCTCGTCGCCTGGGGCACGGACGACGGTCCTCAGGTGCAGATCTGGGCGCTCCAGAATTCGCGCCGCCTGTCGAGTTCGCGCGTACGGGCCTTCCTGGAGGCGCTGGTTGCGATGGGCTGACGCGTCGTCGGCGGCGCGAGCGACCCGCGGGCGCCGGGGAAGCGGTTACGCGCCCAGCAGGCGCTTCCTGAACAGCCGCCTGACCAGCCTGTCCTCGAGGATCCTCCCGGCGACATAGAGCGTGGCGAAGATCGCCGCGAAGACATAGGCCGGCGTCGAGGATGGTTTCTTGTTGCGTCCCTTGACCTCGTCCGCGCCTTTCTTTCCCGGCTTCTCAGGCGCGGGCGCCCCCAGCGCCTTGTCGATCGGGTTCATCGGCACGTCGGCCGCCTTGATCGCGGCCTTCTTGGCGTCCGCAGCCTTGCCCGCGGCCTCGCTGGACGGCTTCTGCAGCTTGGTCACGACCATGGTCAGCTGCGCGATGCCGACGAACAACAAGGGCGCCAGGAAGCAGAACAGCAGCGCGCGGCTGGTCAGATGATAGCGCAGCACGCGCCCCGCCGCGCCCTTTTCGATTTGCAGCACGCCGCCGTCGAAGATCGACATCTTGTCCTGCGCCGCCTGGTCCTTCTTGCGGAACACCAAGGTGTCGCTGATCCGCTCGTGGCTCGTGCCGGTCTCGCGGAACAGCGGGTCGAGCCGGTCGAAGGCCTCCTCGCTCGATTGCTCGGGTGCGAGCGCCAGGCTGCCCCTGACGTGCCAGATCCAGTCGATGAAACGCGCGTTCACAAGGTCTCCGCTCAACATGTTGCGATACCGCGCCCGGCGTCGGCGCGCGAGGGAGCGTCGCTCATTCGGCCGCCACCATCGTCGGCTCGCCCGTGGTCAGCGCCGGCCGTGCATATCGCACCCTGACCGTCTTCCAGCCCTCGGTGAAGGGATAGGTCATCTGCTCGCGGATCGACATGCGGCGGCCGCCTTCCATCCCCAGCAATTCGGCCTCGCCGTCGATGCAGGTGCCGAAGATGCGATCGATGAAGATATAGGCGCCGGCATAATTGCTCCGCGTCGCCTCGTAATCCTGCGAATGATGCAGGCTGTGATGCTCGGTAGTGTTGAACAGGAACCGCCACCACCGCGGCGAATTGAAGCGGACGTTGATATGCTGATAGGTGCCGATCGCGAGGCCGAACGCGCCGGCGAGCAGCGCGGCGCGCGGCAGGAAATCGAAGAAACCGCCGATCGCGAGCCCGATCAGGAACAGCTCGACCGGGTTGCCGACCGCGCCCTTGTTGATGTTCAGCTGGGTGATGTAGTGGTGCACCGAGTGCGGCAGCCACAGCGGATACCAATTGTGCATCCCGCGATGCATCCAATATTGCCCGAAATCGAAGATGAACGAGATCAGGAAGGCCTGCACGAGCAGCGGCAGCCCCATGAACCATCTGAACTTGTCCCAATGGAACGAGCGCTGGATGGCTTCGACCATGACGTCGCTGCCGATATAGCTGTCGATGATGCGGAGCAGCGTGTAGCCGAGCCCGACATAGAAGAGGTCGGTGGCGAGCTCCTTCCAGGTCAGCCGCCAGCTCTCGTAGCGCGGGTTGACCCATTCGAGCCCGAGCAGCAGCACCTTGACGCCGATACCGATGCCGATCGCGGTCGATGCCTTGGCGATCGAGTTGGGCGCGTAAAACCAGAAGGCCAGCAGCGCGAACAGCATCGTCGGCTGGAACCAGGTGAAGACGAACCGCTTCACCGGGCCGCCTTCCACCCTGGGGATGTTTTCCCATCCCACGATGACCGGCGCCTGCGTCCCGATCACCCGCTTGCCTACGCGAATTCCGTCCATCTTGTCCCCGCGATACCGAGTCTCGACGGGAAGCTGCCCGATATCCCGCCGCGGCGTCATACGTCATCGGACGTATAACGCGTCCGCCGAGACCGGAAGGCGGGCGTAACGGTGGCCGGAACTCTCGGTTTCAAGCAGATGGCGGAGCCCGGCGCTGGATCGAGCGGGAGTCTTGATGGACCGGGGCCGGCTTCGGGAGGCGGCAGGGGCCGTTCGAGCGTCGTGTCGCGGACACGCGACGGTCGGAGGCACGCGCGCATCGTCCAGGCCGACCAGCCCGGACGATGCGTGCACGACGACGGTCAGAGGCTCATGGCCGCAGGAACGGCAGTGGATGGCGAAGTCCGGCGGGCCTGTTCGAGCGCGCCGTCGATGGAAATCCGCCGCGCGTCCTCGCCGCGGCCGAGCCCCTCGGCGACGATGACCTCGACGTCCGCGCCGACGAAGCCGAAGATCGAGCGAAGCAGCGTTTCGGCATGTTCGTAGGCCGCATAGGGCGAACCCTCGCCATAGACATTGCCGCGCGCGAGCGCGACGATGACGCGCTTGCCCGCAGCGAGACCGACCGGGCCATTTTCGCCATACGCGAAGGTCTTGCCACGCACCGCGATGCGGTCGACCCAGGCCTTGAGCTGGCTGGGGATCGAGAAATTGTAGAAGCCCGCGCCGATCACGACGATGTCGGCATCGAGAAATTGCTGGACGTCTTCGCCGGCGTCGAGCGTCAGGAAAACGTCGAGCGTCATGTGCGGCAGCGGTTCGGCGGTCAGGTCGCGATAGACGACCTCGATGCCCGCATGCGCCGCCTGGAGGCGCTCGACGACGGCGGCGGAAATCGCGCGGCTCGCCGATCCGTCGCCCATGATGCTCGAATCAAGATGCAACAACTTCATTGACTGTCTCCGGTCTGGATTTGTGACCAGGAGCAGCTATGTGACCGGGAGCGCCCCGCCAAGGAGGCATATTTTTAGGACCAGGTCATATGGATATGCCCGCCACCCCCGGTGTCAGCGCGCATTGTCGCAGGATGAGCAGCGTGTTGTCGCTCGTCGGGGACAAATGGACGGTGATGATCGTCATGGTGCTGATCGAGCGCCCGCGCCGCTTCAACGATATCAAGCGGACGATCGGCGGGATCTCGCAGCAGATGCTGACGCGCACGCTCAAGGCGCTCGATCGCGACGGCATGGTCAGCCGGACGGTGCATCCGACGGTGCCGCCGCAGGTCGAATATGCGCTGACCGACTTGGGCCGTTCGCTCGCGAACCCGCTCCGCGCGCTGGGCGCCTGGGCGGGGGCGCATCTCGAGCAGATCGGCGACAATCGTCTTCGCTATGATGCGATCAGGAACGCCGATACGCGCGAGAATGCGCAGGGTGCCCGCTAGCGCTGGCGCACGTCCTAGGCGACGGAGCTGATAATAGCGGTTCACGCCCGTCTTCACGTCGAAGGTCGGGGTGGGCCGCACCTCGCCGGTGGTGAGCCGGCGCCGGATTTCGGTCATCGTCGCTTGCCAGTCGGTCGGTCGGAAGCCGCAGGGTCAGCCGCGTTGCCGGACCATCGCGGCGACATGCTCGCCGATCGCCAGCGACGCGGTGAGCCCCGGCGATTCGATCCCGAACAGGTTGATCAGCCCGGCGACGCCATGATCGCGTGGCCCGGAGATGCAGAAATCCGCGGCGGGCTCGCCCGCTGCGCTGATCTTGGGCCGGATGCCCGAATAAGCGGGTGCCAGTGCCCCATCGGGCAGATCGGGCCAATAGCGCCGGATCGCGCCGTAGAAGCGGTCGGCCCTCGCCGGATCGACGTCATAGTCGATCGTGTCGATCCACTCGACATCGGGCCCGAACCGCGCCGCGCCCGCCATGTCGAGCGTCAGGTGGACGCCAAGCCCGCCGGGCTCCGGCAGCGGATAGACGAGGTGGCTGAACGGCGCGCGACCGCTCAGCGCGAAATAGACGCCCTTGGCATAATGGAGCGCGGGGATGTGATCGGGCGACAGCGCGCGCATCGTCCGCGCCAGCGCCTGCGCGCCGAGACCGGCGGCGTTGATCAGCAGCGGCGTGCGCAGCGACGGCGCCTCGTCGCCGGCGAGCGTGACGAGGACATCGCCGTCGCCGGCCTCGATCGCGTCGACCGTCGAGGCGAGCACGACCTGCGCGCCGTTGGCCTCGGCCTCGCCTTGCAGCGCCAGCATCAGCGCGTGGGAATCGACGATCCCGGTCGACGGCGAGAACAGCCCGGCCACGCCGGCGAGTGCAGGCTCGATCCGGCGCAGCTCGGCGCGATCGAGCGGGCGCAGATCGTCGACGCCCGCCTTGGCCGCGGCGGCGACGATCGGGTCGAGCCCGGCGATCTGTTCCGCCGAGGTGGCGACGAGGATCTTGCCGCAGCGGCGATGAGGCACGCCGCGCGCCGCGCAGAAATCGTAGAGCAGCGCTTTGCCGCGCACGCACAGCGCGGCCTTGAGCGATCCTTCGGGGTAATAGAGCCCGGCATGGATCACCTCGCTGTTGCGCGAGCTGGTGACCATGCCGATCCCCTTTTCGGAATCGACGACGATCGGTTCGCGCCCGGCCAGAGCCAGCGCGCGCGCGATCGCCAGACCGACCACGCCGCCACCGACCACGATGCTATCTGCTTCATACATGCCGGATCAAAAGTCAGACCGCGTCGCGCGTGTCGACGGAAATTATCGCATCGCCGGGTGATCTTTGATCATAGAAGACGGCGACGCCGCGGATGACGCGCGCGGTGGAGACCGTCGCCGACTTGGCGTCGTCATAGGCGAGCGCGCCCGTCTGCCGCATCGCGTCGAGACAGTCCCTGCCGAACACGTTGTCTGCGATGATCTACGGCGAGCGGCGCGATGGTGCGAAGCGCCGTGTTTTCGGCGCGAACGTCTCACGCGTGGTGAGTTGGGAGCCGATAGCAGGAAGCGGGGAACACGGTTCGCGTTTTTCGGGCCCGCGGCCCGCAACCGAAAGGAACGAACCCGCCTCTGCAAACGTCTTCGGAAAATGCGGAAGTTTTTGCTCATAGTGGGATGCGGGCTGATATTGGTCTCGCCCGTGGTCGGCATCGTGCCGGGGCCGGGCGGCATCTTCGTCTTCGCGGCCGGCGTCGGCCTGATGCTTCGCACCTCGACGAAGGCGAAGCGCGTCTACGTGCGCGCGGCCAAACAATGGCCCAAGCTCGGCGAGTGGACCGACTGGGGCCTGCGGCGACACAGCGCCCGGCGCCGTCGCGAGCGCGCCACGGCCGCGTAGAACAGGCGACTGCGCGATTTCGACGGGCGATCCGAACATGTTCGCATCCGCAGACATCGGGATGGCGTTTGTCGGTCCATTCCGATCAACGAGAAATGTGCCCATGGTCAGGTCCGCACGTTTTGCCGTAGCGTCAGGCTCCCGTCGTCATCGAGCGACTGGCGACACGCCCATCTTACGGGACGCCGCACGCCCTTGACCTCGATTTCGACGTAGAGGCGCAAGCCTCGCCAATCGGTCGATCCGGGCCATGCGAGCATCGCCTGGCGGATCCCC